>Ga0209694_1000205_pt1 | contig 111727 bp, 104 predicted proteins | sample GluameincwithD2O_FD_187499 | JGI IMG/M metagenome (GOLD analysis project Ga0209694, IMG submission 187499) | Mouse cecum microbial communities from Vienna, Austria - Glucosamine amended microcosms incubated with D2O (SPAdes) (version 2) | ecosystem: Host-associated > Mammals > Digestive system... | reverse complement strand
TTTTGAGTGATTTTTAATGTTATTATGGCACTTATTGCTCCACTTAGTACTCCGGCAATATCACCAATTACGTCAGCACATACGTTTGATACTTTTGGTGCTGATCTAATTAGTTTTATTGCTGTTTTAGCACCTTTTACTTTTTTTGATGCCATTGCATGAAATTCTTCTTCTGTTGCACATGTTACTGCAACTCCTACTAAATCAAATAAAATACCTGTTAGAATTACTGCTGATAGTATTAAAATTGCAGGTACTAAACTTAATTTATCCATTGATGTAGTAGATATATATGAAAAGAACATTGATAGTAAAAATGTTACTATAAATATTGTTAGAAACCATTTTATAGCTTCACTTTTAGGATTTTTTTCTTTTTTCTCTTTCATTATTTTTTCCTTTCTTAGTTGTTTTTTATTGTGTATTTTGTTTTTAGAATTTTAACATATCAAAAATTTTATGTCAAAAGTTAATTTTAAAATAAATAAAGAATTTATCCAATATAAGCACTTTCACTTATTTCAGATAAATTCTTTTCTATTTTCCGTTTGTAAATTACGTTTATATGATGGTAGAAATTTAAGTAAATTTTACGGTTTAAGGTCTAGCAGAATTTCTCTACTTCTTACTAAACATTACTATTTAGCTGTTTCCATTTAAAAGAAGTATTCCTTAAAAGTTTCGGAAAGCTAGATCGCCACTAAAATCCGTACCTTAATCCCTAAATTTCCATGTTTCTTAATTAAAACAAACATTCTAGAAGTTTTCCTTGATATGTAACTACTATTATTAGTTTCTTTTGCAGTAATGATTTCATAGTCTCAAAGCTCTTAACGTGGCCGCGCTAAGTTCTTATGAGTAGCGACTAATCCCAAGATTACCACTCAAAACAGATTTATGTGTACTTGTTAGTTACCTGTACACTATTTTAGATAAATATCAAACTTTGAGTGCTGCCTGATAACGAAATCAGGATAATAATATATGCCATTATATCTTTTCCTAATTTCTGTATTTCTTATACCCACGCAAAACTGGCATTTTACGCATAATATAAGAAACGCGTATCTAATAAATCATGTGTGGATTTTTAGGCCCACCTTCATAATAGGTTGCATAACTAGAATAATGCACCACCATTTTTAATTATAGCAGATATATACTTTTTGCTCAAATTTATAAATTTAACTTTTACGTTTGTTTTTAAAAGTTTATAATAATTACTGTTACTATTTTTTATATTTTAATACTTTATCTCTTTTTTTCTTCGTTTTTCTTTATTTTTCTTTTCTGCTTATTTTTTCTTTTTCTTTAATATTGTTAATATTAGTATTATTCCTCCAATAGAAATAATTATTAATACTACTATTGCTATTGTTGGTAATCCTGTTGATACTTTTTCTTTTTGTTCTTTGTTAACTTCTGAAGGTTCTTCTGTTTCTTGTATATTTTCTTCAATGTTTTGGTTTGTTATATTTGAATTATATTTTATTTGTATGCCATCATCTTCGTTTGTGTTACTATTATTTGTTTCTTTATATTGTATTTGGTTTTCATCTTGGTTTTTATTATCGTTGTTTGTGTTTTTTATAGGCTCTTTATTTTTAGATTCTATTGTAAATTTTTTTGGATATACAGTTGTTTCTATATCTTCTTCTTCATTTGATATTGGTGCTTTACTATTGTTTGGTAAAATATTTAATATGGTTTCACCATTATTAGCATTTTCTTTTACTTTAAATGTAACTTTAATTAATGTTCCGTTATATTCTATTGGTGATATAGATACTAGTACTAGATTGACTGAGTCTGGAGCTTTATCATTGATTGCTGAAGCTCCTGTTTTTATTACTATTTCTGAATCTATAACTTCTAAGATGTTTGTATCATATTGTAATTTAAAATCAAAACCACAGCAGTCTGATACGTTGTTGTTGTTAAACTTTACTTCAACTGTAACTTCTTCTCCTGGTACTACTTTTTCTTTTGTTGATTCTATACTTAGTATTGGTTTTTCGCTTGTTGCTAGTGCTTTATTTGTGGGAAATAATCCTAATAATATAGCTAATATTACTATGTATATTATGTTTTTAAAGTTTAATTTCATTTATTTCTCCTGTTAATTATTTTATAATGTTTCGATGTTTCCTACTAGATATTTACATATTCTTATTATATCTTGTAAGTTAAAATAGTTAAGTTTTGTAGTAACATGACCTATTTTTTCTTGTTCTGGAGTTAATGTTTCAAGTCCTACTAGTGCTTTGGCTCCTAGTATTACATCTCTTATATTTACACTGCCGTCTTGATTTATATCTCCTCTATAGTAGTCTGGTAAATATTCTTTTCTTTTTACTCTTATTTCTAAAGTATTTTCGTCTTGATATGCTGTATATATATAATCTTTAAATGCTATTGCTTGTGCTCTAATGGCTGAATCGTCTACATCTTCTCCTTGTTTAACGAATTGTCCTGTTGATTTACTATAGGTATATGTTTGTAGCTTATTATCTACAAATAGTGCTAGTATGTATATTTCCCCTGATTTTGCTACCATTTCTGGATAGTGTGTTTCATATTCTAATCCTGTTTCATGTAATGTCCATTTTGTACCGTCATATGAATGTATAATCATCTGTTTGTCGTCTGTTGTTGTTGCAGCTATATAAAGTTTGCTACCTGTGTCTTCGTTAACAATTGACATTGTATATGAATATGCATTAAGTGAACATTCTATTTTTTTTGCTTGTCCATTAACATAACTATATAGTGATATTTGTGGACTTCCAAGTTCACGTAATGATATATATAATGTTCCATTCAAAATTGCAGCTTTTGGTTCATCTATGATTCCATTATGTTCGAAATATATTCCATCTTCAGTTAAATTATTTCCATCGAAATTATATATTTTTGCTATGCTTTGGTCTGAGCTTATTGCTGTTATATAAGTTGTGTTTCTTTCTGTTGCTATTCCAAAAGATCCGTATATATCAGATATTGTTGTTACTGTTACCCATTGGTTATTAATTGTATCTAATTTACATATCTCTAATAATCCTTGTGTTGAATAGAATAAGTATAGCCCTTCTGGTCTATTACAGAAAGATAATTGACTCATTTCTTTAATTGTTTTTGAAACTGTAATTTCTTCACCAATATTAGACCAGTTTTGTCCATCATATGCTTGAACATATATCTTATTTTTTCTATCTGATGTGTCAGATTTGTTTTTGGTTGATACTGAAGTTGCTATATATAGTTTTTCATCATATACTGTTGTGTCTATTAATTTGTTTGTTATTGCTTCTTTTGTTGTGTCTACATTGTTTGTTGCATCTACAAAGTTTACACTGTTCCATATTCCTTCTGTTTTTTCAACTGCTAGTACTGGTAATATGGCATATGTAGAGCATATTATTGAAACTAATACTGCTGATATTGCTATAAGGGTTATTTTTTTTCTTAACATACTTTCCACCTTTAATAATACTTTTATTCTATATCTTCTAGTTCTGCATGTACTAGTACTCTTTGATTTCCTGTTTTGTCACATGTAGAAAGAGATATTATTTGATTACTTTTTTCTGGTTTTCCTACAAATTCCTTTTCACTTTTGCTTTTTAGTCTTTCAACATATTGATCATAGTCTTTTTCTGTTATTTCTGTGTTTACTGAAAATTCTTCTGGTATAGTTGTATATGCCGAAAATACTTTAAATCTCATAGATTTTTCTGGTGTATAAATTTCTATGTTTACATCATTTCCTAATTCTCCTGATGCTATTTTTTCTATATCAGCAAACATTTTACCATTTTTTAAATTATGTCCGTATATTACAGTGTTTTTATCTGTTACTCTCTTATCGTTTTGATAGTCCATGTAGATAGCTCCGCATTCGTTGCTTTTTTTATCTATGTCATGACTTAAGTAGTATTCATTGTTTGTAGTTTGCATAACAGGATATTTTATATCTGTTCCTTCAATTATTATGTATGCAACTGCATCTGCGTTCATTGATTTTAGTTCTTGAAAATTTATTGTATAACGAAAACTACTTTCTGAAGATCCTTCTTTTGTATCTATTAGAACTACTTTTGATGCTAGTTCTTTCATTTTTCGTTCTGTTAGTGTTGTTCTTTTATACCATCCAACTACTATAAAAGATGAGCTTGCAAATGCAACTATTAGTAAGAATAGTAATAGCCTTTTTACTGTAAAGAAATTGTGACCTTCTCTTGGTGCACCAAAATAGTATTCTGAATATTCGTCTGATTGCATTCTTTTTCTTTCGATTCTGCTTTTGATTTTTCTTTCTCTTTTTAGTTTGTCTTCAATTTGCTTAGCAGTTAATGCTTCTTGTCTTACTAATTTTTCTTGCTCTTTAGCTTGTTTTTTAGCAATAGCCTCTTCTTCTAGTATTTCTTTTGTTGTTTTAGGTCTTCCATTTCTTCCTACTGGCTTTGGAGGTTTTTCTGGATTTTTTCTTGGTCTTCCTCTTTTTTTAGTAGATGGTCTGGCTATTCCTATATCGTTTTTAGGTCTTCCTCTTCTTTTTTTGTTGTCATCGATATTATTAAATTTATTATTTGATTCTGTTTTTTTAGTATTAAAATTCATTTATATCTTCCTTTATTTATAAAATATGCTCCTATATTTTCTTGTATAAGAGCATATTTTTAGTTGCTATGTTTTATTTTTTATGATGCTTGCTTGTTGCTAGTATTATAACTATACCTAATGCAGAAATTATCATGATGCTTGCATATAGTTCAATTTTGATGTCACCTGTTTTAGGCGATAATCTTTTATATTCTTCTGCAGCAGCTATATTGTCTTTTACAACTTCTATTTCTACTTGCTCTTTTACACCATTCTCTGCTTCTACTGTAATTAGCGTCTTTCCTACTGAATGTGCAATTACGTTTCCTTTTTCATCTACTGTTAATATTCTTTCGTCTGATGAAGTGAATTTGTAATTTCCTTGTCTTGTTGCATCTTCTGGTACAGCTTTTACAGTTAAAGTAATCGCTTTTCCTAAAGCTAGTTTATTATTAGATAAGTTTGTATATACTTTAAGTGCTGTGATTGGTATTTCGTGTGTTGTTATTAGAACTTCTGCATATTTTCCATTTACGTTTGCAGTTATAAGTGCTTCTCCTAATGATTTTGCTGTTACTGTTCCATCTGAAGTTACTGAAACAATGTCTGAATTTGATGATGTCCATATTACTGTTCTATCATCTGTGGTTATATCTGGGTTGTATAATACTTTAAGTTTTTGAGATCTGCCTAATCCTAGTGAAAAGTCTGATTGACTTATTGCTATAGAATCTAATGGTATTTCAATTACTGTTACTTCACAGGTAGTTGAAGCTATCATTACATCTTTTTCAATTGCATTTACTGTTATTATTACTGGTATTCCTTCTTCTGTTGCTGAAAGTGCTTCTATTTTTCCTTCTTTATCTACTGTTGCGTGACTTGTATCTGAAGAAGTAAATGTAATTTTTCCATTGAAGTTTGTTCCTTCTGGTTCTTTTATTACATTTAATATTTTTTCTTGACCTTTTAATAATGTGATTTTTTCATCAATTTTTAATCCTGTTAGTGGAACATTTACTGTTAGTTTACATTCTTTAGTTATTCCTCCAACTGTTGCATATATAAATGCTGTTCCTGCCTTGTGTGTTGTTACTTCTCCATTTGAATTTACTGTTGCAACTTCTGTGTTTGATGATGACCATCTTACTGTAGCATCGTCTAATGTTGCATCTACTGGGTCTAATGTAACTTTTAATGTTAGTGGTACATCTTTATTTATTGTTACGTCTGTTTCATTTAATTTTATATCTTTTAATAGTGTTACTACTGTTACTTCTGTTGTTGCTTTCATACCATTATTAGTTTTTGCTGTAATTGTTACTTTTCCATTTTTCATAGCTGTAACTACTCCAGTAGTATCTATAACTGCTATGTTTGTATCACTTGATTCCCAGGTTATGTTTTTAGAATCTGTTGTATTTTCTGGATTAAATTTTACTGTTAATTTTTTTGTTTCTCCTTTTTCTATTACAACTGATTGTTGTTCTATAATTAGTGATTGTAGTGGTATTGGTAATACTGTAACTTCACATGTTGTTGTTAAATTAGGATTTGCTAATGAGGTTGCTGTTATAGTTGCTTTTCCTGGTCCTTTTGTAGTTATTGTTCCGTCTGTAGATACTTGTACTATATTTGTATCACTTGATTCCCATTTTATTGTTTTGTCTTCTGTTGTATCCATTTTGTTATATGTTTCATATGTAATATCTAACTTTTCTTCTTCTCCATAAGTTAGTGTTGTTTTATCTTTTGTTGAAATTGAAAGTATTGGTACTCTAACATGAATGTTGCATGTTGCTGTTTTTTCTTCTAAAGATGCTGTTATTACTGCATCTCCTTGTCCTTTTGCTGTTACTTTTCCGTTTTCTACAGTTGCTACTGATGTGTCTGTAGATGTCCATGTCAATTGAGTTTTATCTGCATCTGTGTTGCTTGGGTTATATACTACATTTAAATTTATTTCTGTTTCTGCTTCTTTTCCTAATTGAAATGTTTTTTCTGTAATGTTTCCGTCAAATGAAATAGATTGTAGTTTTATTCTTACCTCTACATTACATGTTGCTGATTTTCCATTTGCTGTTGTTGCTGTTATTACTGCATTTCCTTTTTCTACGGCTGTTACGTTTCCTTCACTATCTACTGTTGCTACTGCTGTGTTTGATGATGTCCATGTTATATTTCTGTCACCATCTGCATCTGTTGGTAGTGTTGCAGTTAATTTTGCTGTTTCTCCTTTATCTAATGATAAATTTGATTTATCTAATACTATTGATCCAATTTCTCTTGTTATTTTTACATTACAAGTTGCTGTTTTGTTTCCTTCAACTGTTGTTGATGTTATTACTGCTTCGCCTCTTTTAACTCCTGTTACTGTTCCGTCTGCTGAAACTGTAGCTACTGAATTATCTGATGAAGTCCAGTTTATTTTCTTTTGTGTTGTATCTGCCGGAGTATATATTACATCTAGCTTAGCACTTTCGCCTTCTTTGATTTGTAAACTATCTTTACTCATATCTATTGCTTCTAGTGGAACTACTACATCTATTTTTGAATTAGTTATGTTTGCTGCAACATCATTATCGTCATAGTCTGTTATATATGCATTTCCCATTGTAGGAATTAAATTTAAGTTTACTCTTCCTCCTACAGCATTTTCTTTAACTTTAAATTGTACTTCAAACATTTTTCCTGCATATTGAAGTGGAATTACGCTTGGTGAATACCATAAGAATCTGACTTCTCCTAAATTGTTGGCCGTATTCGCATCTGAAACTGTTGGTGCTCCTGTTGTCATAATTTGATCATTTGGTACGTTTATTACTTCTAATACATTTGAATCAAATTGTAGTGCATAGCTAATTCCTATACAATCATTTGATCCATTATTGTCAAATTCAACTGTTGCTGTAAATGTTTCGCCTCTTTGTAATGTTGCACTTGATACTGTTACACTTATGTTTGGGGTTCCGTCTATTGCTAATGCTATATTAGGAGCAATATTTGATATTAGTATTACCATAAGCATAAGTAAACTTATTATTCTTTTTGAATCAATTTTCATAACTTTTCTTCCTTTTTATAATTTTATATATTAATTATAGTTTTAAGGAATTCTAAACTCAATTACGTTTTTATAAAACTTTTGTTACTTTTTGTAATATCTTGTTATTTATTTGTAATATCCAAAATCTTTTTTACATATAGAATAAAACCACGTTACTTTTTTTACAATAACGTGGTTTTATTTTAATCATCTAATATTTTTGGTTTTCTTTTTCTTGTTGTGGTTGTTTGAGCTCTTTTTGCAGTTGTTTTTGTTTTAGTTGTTTTGGTTGATTTTTTTGTCTTTTTTTCTGTTTCTGTATTTTCTGTTTTTTCTTCTTGAATTTCTTCTTTTTCAACTTCCTGTTTTTCGTCATCTTTAATGTTTTCTGCTTCTTTAACTTTTTCTTCTTGTTTTTGTAGTTTCTTTTTAATATCTGCTTTTGCAGTTATTTTATTAATTTCCTTTTTTACATCTGTAGTTTTTAATTTCACATCATATTCTTCTATATATACATTTAGTATTTTCGGATATATATCATCAGGCATATTAAAGTATCTATTTGTTATGATTTTTTCTTTAGACACTAAATCATATTCAAATAATTCTGTGTCAATTAATAATTTAGATGTTACATCCATTCCGTTAGGTAGTGTATTGTTTATATTGTCATAATATACAGAATTTGTGAAGAATACTGCTGGAAATCCTTCTTTGAAATTTAATTTAAATAATTTTACTGCTGTCTCAAATTTATTTTGATATGATTGTAATTCTCTTTCTGCATTTATATTAAATATAGAATATTCTGTTTTGTGAATTTTTTCGTTAATTGATGCTACTTGATATATTGACATATCATAATCAAATTTTACTTTGTGCATAGCTTCATTTAGAGATCCTACTATTATTTGCAACTTTTCTGTAAAATCAAATATATCTATTTTTTTATTTACGTTTAATACTTGGAACTTATCTTTTTCATGTTCTCTATGTGATTTATTATTTAAGTATCTAACTTGAGTTGAATCATCTTTCATTGCTCCGAATATATCAAAATCGTTTTTGTTGAACATTGAATTTTGAGTAGTAAAATACTCACTTTTTAGATTTCTTAACTCTTCTTCTATTACTTCTCTATTCATCTCTCCGCTTTTAAGCATATTTATTATTGGTAATACGTTTGTGCTTGAAATGAATATACTGTCTAATTCTTGTTTTGAGAATTTTGTTCTTTGTAATTTGTCATAGTTTATTCCAAAATCTTCGAAATCATAGTCATAGTCAAATTTCTTTTTTAGTTTTATGCTATCTGTTTGATATGTTTCTTCTCCTGTTTCTAATTCTAATAACTCGTCTTTATTTGCAAATTTCCAAAATTCAAATAAACTTTTTTTGTGTTGATCTATCTCGTTTATATAGATTGTTGCATTTTCTATTTTTCTTTCTGTGTTTACAATTTTTAGTTCTAAGGCTTTTATGTCTTGTCTTAAGTCTTTTACATATCTTTCACTTTTTTCATATAATGCTTGTACTGTTACTAAATCGTCAATTGTATGATATTTTTTATTGTCACTGCTGAAAGCTTGAATTGGTTTTGTTTCTCTTTTTTCATCTTTTTTGTTTTCTAGTTCTGTATTTTGATTTTCTTCTTCAGTTACTTTTGTTTTTTTCTTAGAGAAGAAGTATTTTACTTTACCAAAGAAAGTTTTTTTGCATTCTAAGTATGTTGAAATTTCTTTTTGCTTCATAAAATATTCTGCATCTTTTTTCTTTGATACTTCTTTTAATTCTTTTAATTTTTTCTCTAGTTCAAATGCTTCTTGATTAAATTCTTTTATAGTAGTTTCTGTAGATATATATTTATCTTTTATAAATTCTGGTAAGTCGTTGTATTTTATTTCTTTGCCGTTGTAACAAAATTCTATTCCGTTTTGGTTATTTATTCTTGTAGAAAAACTGTATCTATTTCCTAGTTCTGTTTGTATCATGAATAATGCTTTTACTAATTTATAGAATTCTTCTGCTTCTTCTTTAGTTCTTAATACTATTTTATACATTGTTTTAAGTGTTTCATATATTGGTGTCTCACCTACTATTTGTGTTGTTAGGTTTCCATCCATATCATGTACTTCATATGATAATGGCCAGTTTTTAGTAAATACCCATAAATAGTTCTCAATATCATTTATTTGTTTATTAGTTAGATGTTTTTCACTGTAGTTTACATATGATATTGGTACATAAACTTTTTCATCTCTTTTAAGATTTTCTAACTCAATTTTCTTTTTTATTAGGTAGAATAGTTCGTCAAATGTGTCTTCTTTTAATGAAAATAGCATAAAATATTTACCTGAATACTCAGAATAGTATATTTGCCATAATTGATTTCTATTAAAGCTTACTGTGAATGGTATTTTCTTTTCCATTTTACTTTGTTCTAATGAAATTCTTCTTATTCCTGCTTCTGAAATCTTATCAAATACTTTCATTAATTCTATGGCTTTTTCTTCGTCGTCTTGAGCTTGTTTTATGTATGTTCCAAAAGCTATGCATTTGTCATATTTTTCTTTTATTTGGTCATCTCTGTATGCTGTTGTACAGTATATTTCGATGTCTTTTATTGATACGTATTTATATACTTTTAATTCTTTATCATTGTTTAATCTTGAGGGATTAAATACTATTGGTTTGTTATCTTCAAAAAAGCTTGGTAAATTATCTAGGTCTAACCCTATAATATTTAATTTTTCTATTATATCTTCTTTTGTTGACAATTTTATTTTCCTCCTCACAGTATTTTTCAGGTTGAGTATATCATATACGATTTTTTTTTCCAATAGATTATAGTCGTTTTTTTTATAATAATTTTCTTAATTTAAATAATAAAATATAAGAGTAATTTATATTTTTTAAATTTTGCTCTTCACAATTACCTTAATAAAAAACTCCGTTTTTATAAGGTCAATTGCTCAAATTCGCACTTCAGCAAACTTCGTTTGCTTTCGTTTGGTCGCTAGCGCAATTTAAAAAGCTATTAATTACTCTTATATTTTTTATGTTCAATATTTGTTTTGTATATATAAAAATTATTCTCTTATTTTACTGTTAATTTCTTCTGTAATCTTTGAAATAAAGTCGTTAAGTGGCATTTTTCCTAAATCGCCTTCTTTTCTTTTACGTACTCCTACAGCATTTGCTTCTACTTCTTTATCTCCTAATATTAACATATAAGGAACTTTTTGTAGTTGAGCTTCTCTTATTTTGTAACCAATTTTTTCTTGTCTTGAATCTAAATCTACTCTTATTCCTTTTGATTGTAACTCATCTCTTACTTTTTCTGCATAGTCTTTTTGATTATCAGAAATTGGTAAAATAGCTACTTGAACTGGAGATAGCCATAATGGAAATGCTCCTTTTGTTTCTTCTATTAAGAAACATAAGAATCTATCAAAAGTTCCAAGTATAGCTCTGTGAATTACTACAGGTCTATGTTTTTCGTTATCTTCTCCTATATATTCTAGTTCAAATCTTTCTGGTAATAAGAAGTCTAATTGGCAAGTTGAAACTGTTACATCATGTCCTACTGCAGATTTTAATTGTACATCTAGTTTTGGTCCATAAAATGCTGCTTCTCCTTCTGCTTCATAGAATTTAACTCCTAATTCTACTAGTATTTCTCTTAATTGACTTTCTGCTTTTTCCCACATTTGGTCATCATCGAAATATTTTTCTTTGTTGTTTTTATCTCTTAAAGATAGTCTGAATTCATAATCTTCGAATCCAAAATCTTTATATACTTCAAGTATTAATTTTACAACTTTTCCGAATTCTTCTTTGATTTGGTCTGGTCTTACAAAAAGGTGTGCGTCATTTTGGCACATTTCACGAACTCTTTCTAGTCCACATACGCTTCCACTATCTTCAAATCTGAAGTCATGTGCAAGTTCTCCTATTCTTATTGGTAAATCTCTATATGAATGTAATTTGTTTTTGTATATTAACATGTGATGTGGGCAGTTCATAGGTCTTAATACTATTTCTTCAGCATCTAGTTTCATAACTGGAAACATGTCTTCTTTGTAGTGATCCCAGTGTCCACTTGTTTTGTATAAACTTACATTTGCAAGTGATGGTGTATATACATGGTTATATCCCATTTCAATTTCTTTGTCTTGTATATATCTTTCTAGTAATCTTCTTACTGTTGCTCCATTTGGTAGATACATTGGTAGCCCTGAACCTACTAATGGGTGTGTCATAAATAATGCTAATTCTTTTCCTAATTTTCTATGATCTCTTTGTTTTGCTTCTTCAAGTTTTTGCATGTATTCTTCTAATTCAGAAGCTTTTGGGAAAGATATTCCATATATTCTTTGTAGCATTTTATTTTTTTCATCACCTCTCCAATATGCTCCTGATGATGATAATAATTTTATTGCTTTTACACATCCTGTAGTTGGTAAATGTGGTCCTCTACAAAGATCTACAAACTCACCTTGTTTATAAAAAGATATTACTTCACCTTCTGGTAATTCTGTAATTAGTTCTACTTTGTAAGGTTCTGCTTTTTCTTCCATTAATTTAATTGCTTCTTCTCTTGGAAGTTCGAATCTTTCAATTGCTAAATCTTCTTTTATTATGTTTTTCATCTCTTCTTCAATTTTTGCTAAGTCATCTTCTGTGAATGGTTTTTCTACATCAAAATCATAATAAAATCCTTTTTCAATTGATGGTCCTATTGTTACTTTTGCTGCTGGATATAATCTCTTTACAGCTTGTGCCATAATGTGTGAAGTTGTGTGCCAATACATTGCTTCTTCAACTTCTGCAGTTCTTCCACCGCCTAATTTAATTTTAAACATATAAATTCCTCCTTTGCCTAATTTTCTTAGGCTAAACAAAATTTATTTAAGTCTTTTTTTCTTATAGAGGTTCCTTGAATTTGTTTTAAAAATCAAAGAACCCCTATAAGTCAAAAATCTTGACTTATAGGGGTAAGTTTTATTTCTCACGGTTCCACCCTACTGTTTAACTTGTTTACCGTTTTAACGCAACATCCACGCTTTTCTTTCGAAAAGAAACTCCAGAGTAGTATTTCAAAACTGTTTTTCAAGATTAGCTTTCAGCCGGTGACCAATCATCTCTTTTGATAACCTTGTTTTTACTTTTCTCTTTCATCGTTTACGTAATTATTTTATACTTTTTTTATGTAATTGTCAAGTTATTTTGTTTTTGATATTTTCTATCTTTGTTGTGTTTGTTGTTGCTGTCTAGCAGCACCAGCTTCTAGATTTTCTATTACTTTTCCACTTAAGCTAAATGCTCCTAAATGTGCATATGAACCGCAATCTATGTATATTATTGGTTTAGTTACCTCTTCATCTAAAAATTGTACATTTACTCCGTTCTGATTGTGGTGTATGTCCTACAACCATTGCATGTCTTGTTGGCCAATTAATAGGTGCATAATGCGTGTTTGGTGTTTTTTCTCTATACCATAATGTATTTTTAAACCTTTTTATCTTTGCACTATTGTTAGCATTTTCGCCTTTCATTTGTAAATCATAGGCTTTTTCTAAATTAAATTGGCTGTCATATTGATATAGCTTTGGATCAAAGAATGCATGCGCTAGTGCATATGAATTCTCACCATATCTAGCTCTCATCTGGATAGGTTGGCTTCCAAGCCATTCGGTTAATTCCTCAATCGTTACTCTTTTTGTTATTAGTCCTTCTTTTAGAGCATTTTCTACTGTCTGATTGAAGTTTTGCAATTTTTGGATTGTATCTCCTCCTTTATTTAGTTCCATGCTTTTGTATCCATAATCATATAAAGAATTATTTTTAGTATTGCCGTCTATTTTTCCTCTCAAAAAGTCATATGCAAATTCATCGTGATTTCCTGGTACATATCTTACTCTACCTGCATCACTTAATTCTTTTATTTGTAAAAGCATTTCTACTCCATAGCTTCCTCTATCCATAGCGTCACCTAATATTATAACGTTTAAGTTTGGATTCTGTTTCATCATTTGCTTTACAAATTCCCATCTATCCATCCTGCTATGTAAATCACTTATTACTATTGTATCTGGTGCATTATTTTGGTATAGTTGTGATTCTTGATTTGTCTCATTTCTTCTTTCAGTTTTTGGGATATCATTGCTTGTATTTGTTTCTTCTAAGTTAACCTGTGGTTGTAAGGTTGGGCTGCTCTCTGTTGTACGAGGTGCTTCGTAATTTATATTTTTATATACTTCTTCGAATTTTTTTATTTGAGCATTTTGAGCAACTTTATTTATTATTGCCGCTTCTATTTTTTCATTTGCTCTTTGCATTTCCGCAGAATCAGTAGTACATGCTGTCCATGTTTCTAGGTCTTCCCTATATTCAATGCTCCCAATAAATGGTGTCTTTTTTCCTTCTGTTTCGCTTAATAATGATTTATATAATTGAGAAAACATTTCTGGATTTTGCTCATATATTTGTTGTGGTGTACCCGTGTTAGGTAATAAAACAAATGCGTTGTCTATTTTATTATCTACTTCACTTGTGTCCCAAGTTTTTATTTCCCATAATATTTTATCATTTATTGTATCTGCTGGTGAATAATCTACTATTTTAAAATCTGGTGATTTGTTTTCTTGATTTACAACTGTTTCATATTGATATTGCATATCATTTTCAGCAATTTCTTGATTTTTATTAAAAAAGTTTTTAGCTTTTTCAATCATTGTTTGATTTCCGTGTGTGTTTGAAAGAGATATAGTATTTCCGTTTCTTTCGGCAAGTTGATTTATCCTTTCGCTGATTTGTTGTGGTAGCGGCTTCGTTTCATTAGATACTTCTTTTAGCTTTGCCGCTTCTAATATGGAATCTAAATTGTACCATTTTTCATCTATTTTAATTTGACTATATGTGTTCTCTCCTGCTTTTACATTTCTACTTTCTATTCCATATAATTCTAGTGCTGTTTTTTGTACTATGGTCAATCCTTCTGAATTTGTCTGATTACTAAATAAAGCTTCTTGCAATTTTGATATATCTGTATTTGATGAGCTTTGACTTGCTTCTTCTTGCACGTTTATATTTTTATTTACGCTTGATAGTACATCAACTGCTATTTCTAACTCAGTGCCTTTTAAATCTACTCCTGGTGTTATTTGCTTTAATTTTTCTACCATCGCTTCTGCTAATTCTAGTGAGACTTTTTCTCCGTTGTAGTCCTTTAATATGATGTCAATATCTCCTTTTAAAAAATTTTTGGCTGCATATTTATTTTCTATGTTTTTAAAATCTTTTTGAGCTGTTTCAAAATCTCTAAAAAATCCATCATATTCTACGTATAATTTATTTTGAGTTTCTGTTATTTGTTTTACTGATGATTTAGATGAATTTCGAACTGGTTGCATAGTATTTTCCTGTTCTATATCATTTACAATGCCATAATATTTTTTCTTGTTATTCTGTTCTATGGTTTCTACATAAACTGCCATATATTCATCTATGTTTCCTGTGTTATTTAATCGTCTTTCTTCTAGTTCTTGCTGTAATTCAACATTATTAGCAATTTCTTGTTCTATTTGTTCTATTCTATATGGTCTTTCCAATAATCTTTCATATACTTGATTTGCTATTTGATCATTTTCAAAGATTTGTTGTGCTTGTTTTGATAGATTAGAATTTTGTAGTTTGTATTGTATTGCATTAGATAATGTTGGTTCGTAATAATCTCTCTCTATTTTTAGTAATTCTACTGCACTATCTAAAGTTAATTCTGAATTGAGTAATGCTGTTATTGTTTTCGTTTCAGGTGGTGATATATGTGTTACTGTTTCTCTAACTAATTCAGTAGTTTGATTTTCGTTTGTTTGTGTCTTATTCTGATTATTATTTATTGCTTGTCTATTAATTGTATTTGTTATTCCATTTAAAACTAATGTTGATAGTACTGTGGTTACAGCTGTATCACTCCAGTCAGATAATTTATATTCTGCATTTGGATCAACAGTTCCTCTGTCTACATATGTTCCTACTACATCAGATATTGTTTCTTCTATGACTTCACCTGCTACATTGATTCCTCTTTTAGCTAATTCTTGTCCTACTTCATTTTTTACTTTGTCTAATATGCCTTTTTCTATGATGTCGTCTAATGCTCCTTTTCCAAAGATGTTAACTCCACTGAACATCATTTCTGTTCCGACTTCTACCATTGCTTTTGCATTTCCTATTTTTACTGCTTCGTTTAGTTCTGCACCTCTATTTAAGGCTTCTTGTGTGGATTGTCCTTTAGCACTTAGTCCCATTACACCTAAACTTATAGCTGGATCTCCAGTTGCAATACTTGCTGCAATACTTGGCGCCATATTTCCTACTACTTGTCCAACATTTCCTGCAGTTTGAGTAATTTTCCCATATTCTTGACCTTCATAGTATAAGGCTTCATTTGCATTTTGTAATGGTTTAGAAATTGCGTTATTGACTGTTTCTACGGCTTTTCCTGCTTCTGGTATAACATTTCCTATTCCGTTCATCATACTATTAAACTGTTGTTTTGCTGGTATTGCATTTAATACTTCTGACATGTACTCTGTATATATTGCTCCTAATTTTCCGGTAAAGCTTTTTTCATTATCATGCCATATATCTATTACTTTTGGGACTAAGACTGGCACTCTTTTTATTATATTATTCATACTTGGTAGTACTGGACTTTGTGTAATATCTGCTTTAGGAGTATAAGCATTTTTACTTACTTCGGCTACTTCTTCTGCTGTCATATTAGCACCTTGGTTTAGTTGATTTGCACTTTCTGTTAATACTGCTTGATATAATCCTGCTATTCCTGATGCTACACCTAATCCTGTTTTTTTAGCTATGTACGTTGATTTATCTATTAAAGATGGTTTTTCTTCGCTTCTAAAATCTTGCTCTTCTATTTCGTCCCAATATGAATCTTCATTTTCTATCTGACTTCTTACATCTTCAAAATTTGTATCTTCTATTAATTGTACTCCTTGTGTGTAGCTGTCAATTTTTCTTTCTTTAGAAGCGATATAGCTGCTTACTGCACTATTATTTTCTAATCTGTTTATACCTATACTTTCATATATAATTGGTTCACTTTCTGAATTTGTTTGAGCTTGCCTTACCATACCTACTCTATTAAAAGTGTTTTGGTCTACTTGTAAGTACTGAGCTATTTCTTTTGTACCATCTCTTTCAATGTATATAGTTACATCATTTCTTCCAACTTCTATATGTCTACTTAGTAATTCTCTTAATTGCTCCTCTGTTATGTTTTGGTTTTTTCTTTTTAAATCGTTAAAGCAACTTTCTAAATCTATTATAAAATCATTATTTTTTAAAAAGTCTTCTGGGATCTCTAATTCGTCTAGAAAATATTCTGGTATTTCTATTCCAACTTCTTTTGCCATATTTTTCTTCTCCTATTTTATATTATCTCTTTTATTTTAGAATATTTAACTTCTTCTTTATTATATTCTTCTGGTTTTAAACCTAATTTATTTTTTATGTATATTGTTACTATTATAAATAATACTAAAAAGAATGTTCCAAATATTAGTGTTGAATTTACTATGTCTAGGCGTGCTAATATAGCTGATGCAACTAATCCAAATGTAGCACTTAATATGCTATTAAATAATAATTGAGCTGCATATATTTTTGCATCAATTTCTTCGTTTGTAAAATTACTAAAATATTTTGTAATTAGAACATTATATATTCCAACTACTGCATACTTAAATCCATATGAGATTAGTATAATTATTAATGTTGGTATAATTGGTAGTTTTAATAAAAATCCTATACATGATGTTATACAACTTAAGCTTATTATTAGTCCTAGTATAGTTAAGGTTTTGTTTTTGAATATTTTTTGAAATTTATCTTGTTTTTGGGCTGCAATTCCAGAGATGATTCCAAGTATTGCAAATATTATTCCTATATATGATGATGAAAGTTCTAATTCTTCTATTAGATAGATCTCGCTTGATGCTAGTATGTATATTAATGATAACATTATTGAAGAATATAGTAGTAAGCTTTTTAATCTTCCTGATGAGAAAATAAATTTAAATGAATCTTTTATTCCTAAAGCTTCGTTTTCTTTCTCTTTTTCTTCATCTTCTAATACTAATGGTTCATAGAAAGAATTTGCCAATATGAATGTAATTATAACAATTGCCAATGATAACATCATTGGCATATATCCATTTATTTCATAAAGAAATCCTGATATTATCAAAGATATTGCGTTTAAAATATAATATCCTGACATTGCCTTTCCACTTAATTTTCCAAAAATTTCACTCTTTCTTTTTGTTATTGGTATGGATTCGTTTAGTAAACTTGGTGAAGCTATATCTTTTAATGCAAATCCCATTGCTGATGCTATTTCTGCTAATATCAATTGTGTTAGATTTTTACTAAAAATTACTACTAGTAGATATATTGCATTAAATAAAGTTCCTATTACTAAGCTCTTTTTCCTACCTACTTTATCTAATATATAGCTTGCTGGAAATTGTACCAGTATTCCAAAGATTGAATAAAAAGCATCTATTATTAGTACTCCTGATGGAGATATATTTTTAACTTGTGTTAAAAACAATATATTTATTGTATAAAAAAATAAAAAGTCATATGAAAGCATTCTGTATATTGGATAACATCTCATATTATGTTTGCAAATTTTTGCTTGTTCCATTTTTTCTTCCTTTCTTAGACTTTTCTTTGGTATTTTTCAAAATCTTGGTAAAATAAAAAACATTAATATAATTTTATTATACTAATGTTTTTTTACCTCTTCAATATTTCTTTGAATTTGAAATATAATTGTTACATAGCTTTCATTTCTTCTTCAATTATGTCTTCACTTTCTCTCATTGCTTGTATTGTTTGTTCAAATAGTTCTGCTAGTTCTATTTCTAATAATTCTGCACCTTTTTGTATAATTTCTCTAGAGCATCCTGCTGCAAATTTTTTATCTTTATATTTTTTCTTTAAACTTGATACTTCCATGTCTTTTGTGCTTTTTGATGGTCTCATTTTTGCTGTTGCCCATATAAGTCCTGTTAGTTCGTCTGTTGCAAATAATATTTTTTCCATTTTATGTTTTGGCTCTATATCTGAACAAATTCCATATCCATGACTACATATTGCATGTATCATTTCGTCACTTACATTTATTTCTTTTAATAGTTCTGGTGCTTTTTTACAGTGTTGGTCTGGATATTGTTCAAAATCAACATCATGTAATAGTCCTACTGTTCCCCAAAATTCTTCATCTTCGTTATTTTGTTTTGCAAAATATTTCATTACTTTCTCTACTGTTAGTGCATGTCTTATGTGAAATTCTTGTTGATTATATTTTTTTAATAGTTTGATTGCATCTTCTCTGTTCATTTTATATTCTCCTATTTAATTGTTTTAGATTTTAATAAATCACATATTAAATCAGCTGATTTTTCTACTCCTAATGCATCACTATTTATACATATATCATAATTTGAATAATCTTTCCAGTCTCTGCCTGTATAATATTTATAATGGTTCGCTCGTTGTTTATCTATTTTTTTAATTTCTTTTTCCGCTTTGTCTTTATTCATGCCATAAAATTTTGTTGCTCTTTCTATTTTTCCTTTATCATCATTATATATAAAAACTTTTAGTGTGTTTTTGTTGTCTTTTAGTATAAAGTCTGCACATCTACCTACTATTACGCATGATTCTTCTTCTGCTATTTTCTGAATAAGTTCAGTTTCTTTTATAAATATTTCATCTTTTCCTGATAATCCTGTGTTTACATCTTGTTCTAAATTTGCAAAAACTGCTCTTTTTTGTTCATTTTCTTCTATATATTCTTCAGTTAATCCTGTTTCTTCAGATAACCTTTTTATAAAATCTTTATCATAGAATTTTATTCCTAATTTATCTGCAACTAATCTTGCAACATATCTTCCACCAGATCCATATTCTCTAGATATGGTTATAACTGTTTGTTCTGATAGTATGTTATCTGTGCTTGTATCATCTACTAAGGTTTGACTTGTTATGTGTTGTTTTCCTAGATTTTTTAATTCAAAAATTATAAATGTTACTGCTATTATAAAAGATAATCCATCTGCTACTGGTCCTGCAAATAATACCCCTCTTATTCCAAATAATGTTCCTAGTATTATTAAAGCTGGTACTAGTATGACAATTTGTCTCGAAAGTGATAATATTGCACTTTTGATGCTTTTTCCGATAGCTTGAAAGAATATTCCTGCTGGTATTTGAATTCCATATAATATTGCAAACATTAAATATGTTCTAAATGAGATACATGCAAATTCTATATATTTTTCATTTCCACTTCCAAATATGGCTATTAATTTATCTGGTATTGTTTGGAATAATATAAAAGCTATTATGCTTACTATTGTTCCTATTACTAATACTCTTTTTAATGTTGATTTTACTCTGTCAAAGTTTCCAGCTCCATAGTTGTACCCTATAATTGGTTGTGAGCCTACCGCAATTCCTAATATAATGCTATTTAATATTTGGCTTATTTTCATTACTATTCCTAATACTGTAATTGGAATATCTGAACCGTATTCTGAAGCTGCGCCTAATTTATTTAATAAGTTATTTTCTAAAGCCATTACTACAACATAGCTCATTTGAGTTATAAAACTACTTATTCCTAATGAAAACACTTTTAATGTTGTTTTTATTTGAAGTTTAAAATCTTCTTTTTTAAGATCTATTGATTTGAATTTTCTAATGTATAAGATATTTAATATAAATGTTAATATTTGGCTTATTGATGTTGCTATTGCTGCTCCTTTTACTCCCCAATGTAATACAAATATAAATATTGGATCTAATATTATATTTAGTACAGCTCCAGAAACCATTGATATCATTGAATATTTAGGGCTTCCGTCAGCTCTTATAATTGAGTTTAATGTTATACCTATCATCATGAATGGTAATCCAAATGTTAGTGCATATCCATAATCTAATGCATATGGTCTTAATGTGTCTGTACATCCAAATAGATTTACTATTTGAGGTAAGAAAGCTATTAAAGCTATAAAAAATATAATTGCTATGATAATTGATGTAAGTATTCCGTTTGCTACACCTTTTTTAGCTTCATCTTTTTTCTTTTCTCCTAGCTTTAAACTTAAAAATGCTGATGTACCATCTCCTAACATTAATGCGAAAGCTAAGCATACCATATTTAATGGAAATATAATGTTTGTTGCTCCATTTCCTAGATATCCTACGCCCCAGCCTATAAATATTTGGTCTACCATATTATAAATTGAGTTAACTACCATAGATATTACGCATGGTATTGCAAAAGCTAACAATAATTTTCCTATTTTTTCTGTTCCTAGTCTGTTTTCTTCTTTTTCCATCTTTACTCCTTTTATTTTTATATGTTATTCGTTATAGTTGTCAAAAAAGGTCGTCCTTATTGACAATGTTATTTAAAATAAAAACAATGCTTCTTTTATATTGGTAAACATTCTTTATATATCTACTCTTGTAAAAGACGCATTGTTTATTATAACAAATTTGAATTTTTGTGTCAAACTAAAGTTTGACTACTTTTTCCCATGGTAATTCTGGTTTTCCAAAGTGTCCATAGTTTGTTGTGTTTGAAAATATAGGTTTTTGTAATTTTAAGTATTCTATAATTCCTTTAGGTGTTAAGTCAAATTTATCTTTAATTATTTTTATTATTTCTTGATCTGATTTCGTTCCTGTTCCAAATGTATTTACATATACTGATAGAGGTTTTTCCATACCTATGGCATATGAAACTTGTATTTCACATTTTTCTGCTAAATTATTTGCTACTATGCTTTTAGCTATATGTCTTAACATATATGCTGCTGATCTGTCTACTTTTGTTGCATCTTTTCCAGAAAAAGCTCCGCCTCCATGACGACTATATCCACCATATGTATCTACGATAATTTTTCTTCCTGTTAATCCAGTATCTCCTAGTGGTCCTCCAATTACAAATCTTCCTGTAGGGTTTACATATATTTTAGTTTTACTGTCCATCATATTTTGTGGTACTACTTTATTAATTACTTTTTCTATTACTGCTTCTCTTACTTCTTTTAGTGTTGCTGTTTTTAAGTGTTGTGTTGATATAAGTATAGTTTCTATTCTTTTGGGTTTATTGTTTTCATACTCTACAGTTACTTGTGTTTTTCCATCTGGTCCCAAAAAAGGTATTTCATCTGTTTTACGTACTTCTGTTAATTTTTTAGCCAATTTATGGGCCATGTCTATTGCATATGGCATATAATTTTCTGTATCTTTACATGCATATCCAAACATTATTCCTTGATCTCCTGCGCCACCAATATCAACTCCCATTGCAATGTCAGGACTTTGTTTTGTTATATCTATATGAACATTACATGTTTTATAGTCTATGTCTATTTCTTTTCCCAAGTATCCTATATCTTTTATTGTGTCTCTAACTAGTTTTTCTACACTTAGTTCTGCTGTTGATGTTATTTGTCCTGCTACTGTAATAGTATTATTGCTTGCAAAAGTTTCGATTGCTACTCTTGAGTTCTTGTCTTTTTTTAAGCATTCATCTAAAATTTTATCAGATATTGTATCACATAGTTTATCTGGGTGTCCTTCTGTTACACTTTCTGATGTAAAATAATATTTATCTATGTTTTCCATTTATTCCTCCTTAAAAATGCTGTTTTAATAGTATGTTTCTATCTTCTTTTATTATTTTTATTATCATTCTAATTCCTAGGCTTACTATTATTAATCCTACACACATTCCTGTAATTCCATCTAGTTTTACAATTTTATTTGTTTTTTCTGTAAATTCATCTAATAATACAACTTGAGTAAGTACTATTGATGTTAGAGCTTTTGCTATATTGCCTTGACAAGCTGCTGCCACAATTGGATCATTTTTTCTTCTGTATTTTTTTATTCCGATAAGGGCTGTTGTTATACTTGAAAAGGAAAGTAATGCGACTAGATATACCATATATCCGCCCATTGTATTATTTGTATTCTCTGTTTTAAACATTATTAAATTTATTATAAAATATGCTATACCTAGTAAGATTAATAACCATCCGTTATATAAGTAATTAGTATATGCAATTCTCTTTCGTAATGGCTTGTCTTTTATTTTTTTAATTTTTGAGTAATCTCTTACAGATCTATATTTTGAAAATGTTAATATTCCATAAAAGACTGCATTCATAAAAAACCATACTGAAGAATATATTATTCCAAAAAAGAGTTTTGCTATACCTACTATGAATGTGTTTATAGTTGCTACTTGTAGCATATACATTTTTCTATCTTTTTTATCTAACTCAAAAAATTTATGTACTAGTTCTTTCGCTTTCATTAGTGTCTCCTAATAAATTTTGTATTATTTTATCATATTTTCTTTGAAAAAGTCTATTAGTTAATGCAATATTTTGATTTTAACTTGAATTAAGACAGTTTTTATAAACTGTCTTAATTGCTTATTGCATATTTTAATCTTTAATAAAATTTGTAAATATTGTTTTTTCTCTTTCTGGCATTTTTACTCCTGCTTTTTTTCCTGCTTCTATACATTTAAGATAATAAGCCATATTTCTTCCAAGTATTCTCATTGATTGAATTCCCTCTTCGTCTTTTAATACATCTTCTGGCTTAGTTCCATGTACCATGTTCCAATATCTTGATGATATTATTGGCATTTCTGTTATTCCAAAATACTTATTTAATTGGTCATATGTTGCCGTTGTTCCTGCTCTTCTAGCTGATATTACTGTTGCTGCAGGTTTATATCTGAATACTTCTTTTTCTGGTGTAGAAACACTTCCTGCTGAATAGAAACACCTATCCATAAAAGATGTCATGGCTCCAGATGCTGCTGCATAATGTACTGGCGTTCCAAATACGAATCCATCTGCATCTAAGGCTTTTTGCACAAATTCGTTTACAGTGTCATCGAATACGCATTTTTTTATTTCTTTACATTTACCACATCCTATACAACCTGATATTGGTTTTATTCCTATCCAAAATATTTCTGTTTGTATTCCTTCTTTTTCAAGTGTTTTTGCAACTTCTAATAAGGCTGTATATGTACATCCTTTTTCGTGTGGACTTCCATTTACTAATAAAGCTTTCATACATTCCTCCTATAATCTTATTATATTAACTAAAAAAAGAAAGTTGAATATGATAAATAACTTTCTTTTTAAAAAACTCTCATTTGTTCAAAACCATCTTTTTCTTCAGATTCTCTTTTTTGGGGTTTAAAATTCTTGTCAATAAAAATTTCTTTATTAAGTAATTTGGAAATTGTTGAAATATCTTTAAATGGAATTTCCCATGTTGCTCCCATCCAATAAGTTTTTCCTTTTTTGTCTCTTATATTTGGTTTTCCTATTTCCTTGCTTAAGTTTTTTATTACATCTACTCTGTTAGTATATACTTGTATTACTTCTAAATCATAGGCTATGTTTATTGATGTTTCTTGTTCTTCTAATATAGTGTCATAATATTTCATTTAATCTCCATCTTTCTTTTTCTCCTATTAATATTTTTATCTTTAGTATATTTCTTTTATTTTTAGATTAAATTTATCTTCAAATATTTTTTTCTTTGTTATATATTCTTTTGTTTTGAAGCCTTTTACGTCTATTATTTCTTCTGTGCCATCATTGTTAAATACTATAAAATCTGCTTTGTATTTTACTCCTGCACCTAGTATAAATATTGGTTGTAGACAAAATCCTTTTATGTCGTGTGCTGCTAATCTATTTTTTAATTCACAATAATATTCCGCTTCTTTCTGACTATCAAAAGTATGTCCGTCTACTGATGTTTTATTTGCTTTATATTTTGACTTTGTTTTCTTTCCCTCTGTATAATTTTTGTAATCTTCTACGCTCCAATGTTCCATTTTTTCTCCTATTTTTCTTTGTATACATATTTTATAAGCTCTATATTATTATTTTTACTTCTTTCTACCATGCAATTATATACTTTATTCCTTAAATTTTCTACTTTTTCTTTTTTATTTTTTAAATCATCTGCATAAAGTGGCCCATCTATATATGAAATAATTTGTATTTTATTTTTCTTATATTTCTGATACGTATTAGTTATGCAAAATGTTGGTGTGTTTAGATTTACTGGGTACTTAAAAGATACTGATTTAAAATTTCTTATTTTAGTATAATATGGCCAGATGTGTGCTTCTGGGTATATTGTTACTGAGCTTTGGTTGTTTATCTTGTTTTCAATCTCTTTTAAAAAATTTTTACTTGCATTTTTACTTCCTGGTACTGGAATAGCTCCTAACATTTCTATTAGTTTTCCTGTTCCTTTGATTGAAATGTTTTCTGGGTTTACAATAAAAAAATTTCTTTTTGGATAGTTGGCTAAGCTTGGAATGAATGTATCTGCAAAAGTCTGTGTATGATTTGCATATATAAAATATCCTTCATTTTTAACTTTTTTAAATTTCTCTTTTCCTACAAATTTAATTTTAAATTTCAATTTTGCATATATTAGCTTTATTGGCATGCTTAATATATTTTGTATTAAGTATGCCATTACGTTCCATATTTTATTTTTATGGTACTTATAATTTTCATCAATTTTTATTGGTATTATTTTTGCTTTTGAAAATTCATCTTCTAATTCATTTGAGTAATAATATAGTTGTGTTTTTTTCATTTTATTTATTCTCAGTATTTAGGCATTTTTCCTTTTTCTGTACTATATAGAAGCGGTACTTTATAAAAATGCTCATATACCTCTTTCCATATTTCATAATTTTTTGTTTTCATTATTTGAGTATTTTCTTTTTCATTAAAGTCTTTATCTGGATATATTGGGTTTTCGATATTTATTGTATATTGTTGTATTATGAATCCATCGTCTCCCATTATGTTGCTATCTTCCATTGTTATAAAAATTGGTACTATTGGAACGTTATTTCTTGCTGCTATTCTAAACGCTCCTGGTTTTAATGGTTTTGGCTTTTTGTAATTCCACCATAAGCTCTGTTCAGGATATATTAATATCATATCCCCTCTCTTTAATATAGTATCGGCAGCTTTCATGAATTCAACCATAGTCTTATTGTTTGAGCTTAAAGGTAATGTATCACAATTTCTAAAGAAAAATCCATATAGTCCTGGAAAGTTTGTATAATTTCCTTCTCTTATTACTTTGTATAGTCTTTTGTTTTCTATGTGTTTTGATGTTCTAAATACATGTTCAATTGCAAAAGCATCAAATGGGTTAAAATGATTGCATGTTATAATTGCTCCACTGTTTATAGAGTTTAATTTTTCTATTCCTTTTATTTCTTTTATTAATAGTTTTTGGTTTTTTATTATATTTTCAAGAAATTTTTCTCCAACTTTGTTTGCTAATCTAGTTTTCAATTTACTAGATACTTTTTCATTTAAATAGTCTACTCCTTCTGGTAATAATGGAATAGTTGGCGGGTCTTCTTCAGTGTCTTTGTCAAATAGTCCATTTCTCTCAAATTCTTCTATTTTAGCTAATATGTCCAATCTGTCTTTAGCCTTTTCTATTTTTTCTCTTCTGCTTACTCGATCATCTCCTACGCAATCACATTCTTTTTGTGCTAATTGCCTTAATTTTTTATCAGCTTCCATATCTTTAAACTTTTCTTCATCACTATAATTTTCTTTTATTTTTTGTATTTTATCAAAAAATTCTGTTTTTTGGGCAATTTCCCAGAAATATTCTTTGTATAGGATGTCTTCAAAGTGCCATGGCTTAAATGCTAGATTATAGTGGATTAAGTGTAATTTTTCTCTTTCTATTATGTCCTTTCCTATAGGCATTCTATTCCATGTGTTTGAAAATAGTTTTACTCTTCCTTTGCATAGCCTATTTAAATAATCTTGGTCTTGCGCTACTGAGAATTTTATTGTTTCTAACAGGTATAGAAATTTTTCTTGAAAATTAGATTTTCTCATTTCATCTAAATTCATTAATAGTATTCCTGCATTAAAATATTTTTTATAGTCTGCTACTCCTACAACTTTTTCGGCATATTCTTGAAAAACTTCTATGTTTTGAATTACGTCATCTGGTGCCGCTGCTACTAGATTATTTTCTATATCTATATTATATAACTCAGCTATATCTGTTAATATTGTTATATCACTATCTAAATATAGTACCTTATCATATTGTGGGTATAAATCTGGTATAAAAAGTCTAAAATACGTTGTTTTAGTATAATAATCCCTTGTATACAGTTTATCTTTAACTTTATCTATATAATAATTTAAATCTACAAATTCAATGCTTATATTTTTGTTTTCATACTTTTTGATTGCTTTTTGATTTTCTTCTTTTATATCTGTATATAATATTTTTATTATATACTCATTTTCTTTATTAGCGTGCTTAACTAAGCTGTATATTGCAACAGCTAAAAATGGTATATAGGCATCATCTACAGCAAAGAATATTGGTATTGTATTTTTTTTATTAAACATTTTCTCTTCTCTCATCAAATTCTTTTTTATATTCTAAGTATTCTTTTAAGTCTTCATCAAAAGCGTAGCATTTTAATACTTTGTGAACTTCCTCTATGTTCCATTGTTTATAATTTTCTGTATGTGGATATGGAAAGAACATAAGTCTTTTGCTGAAGTGACATAGGACTGTATCTTTTTTATTAAACTTAGATTGTTCATTATATATTCTTGGTAGTATTTTTTTCTTAGTTGTTGACCAAAATATTGCATCTTGATCTGCAAAAAGCATTTTCTTTTTTCTGATTTTTTCTCTTGCTTTTTCTAGTAATTTTGTTTCTTTTATTTTTTTCATATTTAATAATAACATTCCAGCATTTATATAATCTGGTCTTATTATCCAACATCCATATTTTTCTTTTACGGCGGCGTATTCATATTCTGAAATGTCTATATTGTACAATTGTGATATATCTCCACCTGCCATCATATCAATATCTAAATATAGTAGCTTATCTGGAATCTTTGGGATTAGGTCTGCTAATAATCTTAGAAGTGTATATGGTGTGCAATATGCATCTTCATTTTCTGAACCTTTAAATTCTTTTTCATACAAATCTGTTACATCTATTTTGGTTACTTTATTTTCTTTATTTTTTGATTTAACCACTTTATCTAAAAATTCAGTTTGTTTATCTGTAATTGGTGTATATTCTGTTTTCAAATTAGTTGCGTCCATTGTAAATAGATAGCAATTTACTGCTTCTTTTGTTCTGTTTGTGATTGAGATTAGTTCTGTTAGCGCTCCATCAAATACTTTTTCATTTCCACATAACAATATATTTATCATTTTTTCTCCCCTTGACTACATTGTTAAAATAGATATGTTTTTGTTTATGTTTTCGATTTTTATTGGTCCAGTGCTTTCTTCTGCTTCTCCATCTAATGACCATTTTATTTTTTCGTTTGTGTCAATTTCTAATTTTGAGGTTCTAAAATATAGTACATTTTCGTCTCTTATTTGCATAGTTAGCTTTGCATATGTTCCTAATAGAGCTGCTTTATTTTTTGTTTTCTTTATTAATAATACTTCGAACTTTCCATCGTCTACATCAACTTCATGATCTTTAAATAATTGAAATCCACCAATATATTTTGAATTGCTTATACTTCCATATTCAAAGTCATCTTCTATCACTCTATCATCTGTAGTTATTTTTAAATGATATGTTTCATCTTTTTCTAGAAAATCTTTTGTTCCTTTATTTAAATATGCTAGTCTTCCAAATTTATTCTTTTTATCTCTATCTGTACTGCATGATGTTTCTGCAAAAATTCCGAATGCAGAGACATAATTAAAGTATTTTCCGTTAAATGATCCAGTATCACATGCTTTTTCTTTAGTATTGTTGATGTTTTGTGATAATGTATATTTATTTATTGGTACTTTTAATGTGCGTGCAAAATCATTTGTTGTTCCTAATGGAATAAATCCTATTTTTATGTTCTTTTCTGATTTAGTTACTCCGTTAACAACTTCATTTAGTGTTCCGTCTCCACCTACAGCAATAATAATCGTATTATCTTGAATGTTTTTTTGTACTATTTTCTCTGCATTTTCTTCTATTGTAGTATATACGCTTTTTACTTCGCAGTCGCATTTTATTAAATTTTCTTCTATTATCTTTATATCTTTTTGTATATTACCTTTTCCAGCTACTGGGTTTATTACTAATAAAACTTTTTCTTTCATATTATAGAACCTGCTTTTAAAATATTTTACCTTGTTATAATATCAAATTTTGTCTATTTTTACAAGTTTTATACAACTACACAAATTTGTTTTTGTAGATTTTATTTTGGATAAAAAAAGTACTAACATAAATTAGTACTTTTAAAGAACTTTATATTGCAAACAACATTGCCATGTATAGTGCATATAACATTAAATATGTAATGCCGTTTGATCTTGTCATTTCATCTTTTCTGTCTGTGTATGGAAATATACATAAAACTATTGTTGAAACTATCAATATCCCCATTTGTAGATTGTATGTTGGGTTATACTTGATTGGTGCTATCATTGCTGATGCGCCTATGATTAACAATATGTTGAATATATTAGATCCTATGATATTTCCTATAGCTATATCTGAATTGTGTTTAATTGCTGCAGTTACGCTTGTTACTAGTTCTGGCAAACTTGTTCCAATTGCAATAATTGTAAGACTTATGATTTTCTCGCTTATATTAAACATTCTAGCTATTTTTTCTGAATGTTCTACTACAAAATCTCCTCCAAATTTTAATGCTACTATTCCTAGGATCACATATATTATATTTATAATTGTTTTTCTTGTTTTTTCATTCTCTTCTTCGCTTCTGTTTTCTTCATCTATTCCGTCAAAAGCTTCTCCTTTTTTTGCCATAATGATTGTATATATTATAAATCCTAAGAATAGAGCTAATAATATTGTTGCATCAATTCTTGAAATTCCGTTTCCTATATTACATAAAATTGTAAATATTATTGTTACTCCTAAGCACATAGGTATCTCAATAAATTTTGTTTCTTTTTTAAATATTACTGGTGTTATCGCTGCTGATAATCCTAATATTAATAATAGATTGCAAAGATTACTTCCTATTACATTTCCCATTGCCATATCTTCATATCCATTTAGTGCTGATGTTATGCTTACAAATAATTCTGGCATTGATGTTCCTATTGATACTATTGTTAATCCAATTATTATTTCTGGTATATGAAATTTTTTAGCTATTCCGCTTGCTCCATCAACTAAAAAGTCTGCACCCTTTATTAATAAAATAAATCCGATAACTATCATTAATATATTTATTATCATAATATTTCCTTTCTATCTTGTTATATGCTTTTTATGCTTTTTTTCTTTGGAAAACTTTTGCTATTTCTACTATAGGAATTACTAAAAATGCCAATCCAAATGCAACTGCAAATTCGGTTAAACTTATTGTAGCTAATCCAAATAGTTTTGATAGTGCTGGAATATATATTACTCCTAGTGTAAATATTAAAGACAATATAAAAGATCCAGTTAGCCATTTATTTCTAGTTTTCATTTTAAATATTGATCCTTTTTGTGTTCTCATACATATTGCATAAAACATTTCTACTAAATTTGCTGTTAAAAATGCCATAGTCATTCCATCTACTGATTCAAATATTCCATATCTTCCTAGTTCTATATGTTGACCTATAAAGAATGAAACTAATACTATTATTGCCATTAATATACCATGTAATATTGTGGATAGACCTGCTCCATTAGAAAATACACCTTCATTTGATTTACGAGGTTTCCTACTCATTAAATCTCCTTCAGCTTTTTCCATTCCTAAGGCTAATCCTGGTGTGCTATCTGTTACCATGTTAATCCATAGCAACTGTGCTGGAGTTACTATTGTTATTCCGAAAACTGATGCTAAAAATACATATATAACTTCTGCAGTGTTTGTTGATAATTGGAATTGTAGTACTTTTCTAATATTGTCATAAATCTTTCTTCCTTCTTCAACGGCATTCACTATTGTTGCAAAATTATCATCAGCTAAGATCATGTCAGATGCTCCTTTCGTTACGTCTGTTCCTGTAATTCCCATGCTTACTCCAATGTCTGCTGCTTTTATTGATGGTGCATCATTTACTCCGTCTCCTGTCATTGCTACTACTAAATCTTGTGATTTTACCGCTCTTACTATTTTAGTTTTGTGTTCTGGTTGTACCCTTGCGAATACGGAATGAGTATTTACTATTTTTATTAATTCTTCGTCTGATATATTATCTAATTCTGCTCCTGTTATAGCTTCATTAGATGATTGTATTATTTTTAAATCTTTTCCTATTGCTGTAGCTGTGTCTATATGATCTCCTGTTATCATAATAGGTCTTATTCCAGCTTTTCTACAATTATCTATTGCATCATATACTTCTGGTCTACAAGGATCTATCATCCCAACAAAACCTATAAATGTTAAGTCTTTCTCTATGTTATCTGGTTCAAAGTTATTTGGTTCTTCGTCATATTCTCTATAGCAAGCTCCTAAAACTCTTAGTGCTTTATCTGCATATTTTTTATTTTCTTCTTTTATTTGTTCTTTTAATTCTTCTGTCATAGGAACTACTTCGTTATTTTCGTTTAATATATTAGAACATCTTTCTAATAATATTTCGCAAGCTCCTTTTGTATATTGGATAACTTTCCCATTCTTTTTATGGACTGTTGACATCATTTTTCTCATAGAATCAAATGGGGCTTCTCCTATCCTTGGAGCTTCTTTTTCTAATTTGTATTTTGGTAATCCAAGTTTGTTTGCGAAATTTACTAAAGCTGCTTCTGTTGGTTCTCCTGTCGCTTCTTCTTTTCCTTCAAGTATTTCTGCATCTGAGCATAGTGCCATTGCTTCAGCTAATAATTTTTCGTTTGGAGTTTTATTTTCTACTACAGTCATTTTGTTTTGTGTTAATGTTCCTGTTTTGTCTGTACATATTATTTGTGTACATCCTAATGTTTCAACTGCGTTCAATTTTCTTATGAGTGCTTGCCTTTTAGACATTGATGTTACTCCCATTGAAAGAATTATTGTTACTACGGCTGGAAGTCCTTCAGGAATTGCTGCAACTGCAAGAGCTACAGCGATTAAAAATGTATCTAGCATGTGTTGTCCTGTAAAGTCCCCTGTTTTAATTATTCCAAATATAAAGACAAAAACGCTTATTCCTATTACTAATTTTGTTAATACTTTTGAAATTTCTGCCATTTTCTTTTGAAGTGGTGTTTTTTCTTCTTCTGATGTTTGCAGTGCTTGTGCAATTTTTCCCATTTCAGTATCCATACCAGTTGATACTACAACAGCTTTTCCTCTGCCATATACTACTGTGCTGCCACTATATAACATATTTGTTCTGTCTCCTAATGGTATGTCTAATGTGTTTTCTTTTAAGTTTATTAAGTCAACAATTTTAGTTACTGGTACTGATTCTCCTGTTAGTGCTGCTTCTTCAACTTTCATGCTGAATGATTCTAATATTCTGCAATCTGCAGGTACAGCATCTCCTGCCTCTAATATTATTACATCACCTACTACTAATTCTTCGCTTTTTATGCTTTTGATTTTTCCATCTCTTATTACTTTTGATGTTGCTTTTGTCATCTCCATAAGTGATTCAATCGCGTTTTCCGCTTTATTTTCTTGCACTAATCCTAATATTGTGTTTACTATTACTACGAATAAAATAATAAATACATCTGTGAATGAATCCCCACTAATTACTGCTGTTACCGCTGAAATAATTGCTGCAGCTAATAACATTATAATCATTGGATCCATCAATGATTTTACGAATTTTTTAATTATTCCGTCTTTTGGTGGTTCTTTTAATTTGTTTGGACCATCTTTTTCAAATACTTCTTTTGCTTGTTTTTCACTAATTCCATTTACACTTGAGTTTGCAGCTTTTAAAACTTCTTCTGTACTTTTAAGATATGCTTTCAATCTTTTATCCTCCTTGTTTTATTATATGACTTTTTGTATTTTATATTATTTTATAATTCAAAAGACTTGTTTGCATCTAAAATAAAGATACAAACAAGTCTCATTATTTAAAACATAGACAGATTTAAAATCGGGTATGTTGCCTATGTTACACGTCTTTTTCGTGCTAATTACTCCCTTATTGTAGTTGAATTATATAGTATAAAAAAAATTATTGCAAGTCTTTTTTCTCGTTTTAAATCGACATTTTTATTCTAATGTATGTTTGCTTATTAATCTTCCTCTTTATAAGTTTTTTAAATCTATCATTTCATTTATATATAACAAAACCGGTGGTCATATTGCTCACCACCGGCTACCCTCTCCGCAGTATTACTTAACTATCATATTAACTTTTAGACTGTTGCCCAGTTTTAGGCTTATTCTTCCTCGCCTTTCTCCTGGGTTTCTCCGTCTTCTGAGTCTTCTGTCTCGCCTTCCTCCGGATCTTCGTCTTCTTCACAGCATCTTTCATAGGGATCTTCGAGGTCAATTAACTCTGGCATTGTTAACTCTGTCAGATGCCAGTTTCCTTCATCGTAAGCATCGTACTCGCCGTAATCATAGTCTTCGAGATCTTCTGTATCTTCCAGCCTAAGTAACAGCGCTGCCGTCTCTTTTGCTACATCGATATCGGATTCTGCCAGATTCTGCACATAGGTAAGATATGCGTCTTCGCTGAGGATGTACAGCTCAGTAAAGTAGTCGCTGTCATTATATACCTCATCGAAACAGTAGAAGAACATCATGATGTTCATCAGCGGCTCATTTGTCTTGAAGTCCTCGATAGTTGCATTGATGCTACCTTCTTTGATCAAATACTGAGCCACAGCTTCGAACCTGCCGTCCTTGATGTACTCCTCGCTGAGCTCTTCGCATTCTTCTACCCGGCGGTTTTTCATCAGGTCAGAGACGTGATCTTCGCTGAAACTCCTCACCATTTCCTGCATGAACCGTATTACGTCTTCTCTGCATTCTACTTTAAATTCTCCCATTGTTTGTGTATCTCCTTTGCTGATTTTTTATTTGGATTAGCTTCTGCTTTGCGGAAGAGGATACAGAACTAATCGTGGGATAAATTATATATTGTCTTTGAATTTATGTCAACTATATTTGTTATTTTGATGTTTTTTCTTCTGTTTTTTCTTGACTGGTTGTATCTTCATCCTTTTTTAGGCTATCGACTATTGTTATAAATTTTACTTTTCCTTTGTTTTCTTCTGAAGTTTTAGTAAATGTAGTATAGTTTTCTGCTAATTCTTGTATTTTTTCTGCTCTAACAGATATGTTTTTTACATTATTATTTACGTAATTGTATATTGCATTAATTCCTGATTCATTAAATTCGTGTGTTCCTTCAGCTAATGTTGTTGATCCAATATCTAATTGTTCTAAGCCGTTTGATAGTTGATTTAGTCCGTTATTTAGTTCTGTCATTTGACTTATTACTTTTTTGGTTGCTTCTCTTTTTACTGTATTTCCTACTTGAATTGCAATTTGTCTTGATGTTGCTTTTGCTGCTGTTTGAGCTGTTTCTTGTGCAGTTTTTACAGCTGTTTGTTCTGCAATTTGTTTTGCACTTGCTATTCCTTTTGCTTCTATTTGACTTCTTTGTGCTTCTATTCCACTATCTGCTCCAGCTATAATAGTAGCTTTTTCTGCATCTGTTAAATCTGTATTTATATTACTTGCTACTTGCTCTCCTATTGCTAAAGCTGTAGCATCGTCTAAACTTGGATTTCCTGCTTTTGCGGCAGCTATAGCACCTTGTTTTACAGCTTCTTTTGTTTGTAGTTTTGCTTGCACTGCTGATTGAATTGCTGTAGCTCTTGCTATTTCTTTTGCATTTTGTATATATTGTTCTTTAATATAGTTTGCTTGTGCATCTATTCCACTATCAGCACTTGCTATTATCATATTTATTTGTTCTTGTGTTAATGTTGCTCCTCCAGCTGCTTGCTGTTCTATCATTGCTAATGTTGCTTCATCTAGTGCATTTGAATTATCGACTTTTAAATTATTTATTGCTTTTCCTACTTCTGCTTGTATTTGATTTGCTCCTGTATTTGCTGTTTGTATTCCTTCTGATAATGTTTTTGCTCCTTCTTCTATTTGATTGCTGGCTGTTTTTAGATCTTCTACTTTGGTATATAATTCGTCTATCTTTGAAAAAATGTCTAGATCTAATTCTTCTGTATTTATAGGCATTGCATACATAATTATATTGTTCATCTCAAATTCTTTTGAATCCATTTCTATTTCAATTGTTTCTGGTATTTCTATTACATCTGTTTTAAGACTTTCTTTCAATCCTGGGAATGTAATTCCAGCTACCATTGTTTTCGAACCATCATCTATTATTTTAGCGTTTTTTACTTCTATGTTTTTATTTTTTTCATTTGAAATAGATGTTCCGCATGCTACTGTAAATGGTATATACATTTTTTCTTTTTTGCCATTTATTTCAACTTCTTTTATTTCTTTATTCTCTAATTGTATTGTGATTTTTACTTTTCCATCTTTCCCTGCTATTTTTTCTGGTTCTATTTCTTTTCCGTCTAATACATATGTTATTTTTATATCTATTGGTAAACTTTTATTTGTCTCTCCTTTATAGTATATATCATTTGAGTTTGCTTCCCAGATTAGCTCTTCGCCCTCTTTTTTAAAATTTTCATTTCCTGATGTGTTTTCTATATTTAAAAGTGTTGTTAAGTCTTTTAATATTTTTTCGTCGTTTTCATTTATAAGATGTGTTGTTACTATTGTCTGATATTTTTGACCTTTTGAATTTAAATTTGAATATACTGTCTCATCTTTTGTAAAAGCTGAAACAGGTAGTGTATACATTAGTGTTGTTCCTAATATTATGCTTGCTGTTATTCTTGATAATTTATTTTTCATGATTTTAATCTCCTTTCTATTATTTAACTTCTTTCATTTTTCTTGTTGTTTTACATATCAATCTATCAAATACCATTAATAATGATGGTATTACTGTTATTACAATTATAACGCTTACTATTGCGCCTCTTGCCATTAATGTACATAATGACCCTATCATTTCTATTTTTGAATATGCTCCTACTCCAAATGTTGCACCAAAGAAACATAGTCCACTGACAATGATTGATGTGATTGAAGATCCAAGAGCTTCTGAAATTGCTTGCTTCTTTTCTATTCCTGATTTTCTATTTTCTATATATTTTGTTGTCATTAATATTGCATAATCTATTGTAGCTCCTAATTGAATTGTTCCTATTACTATTGAAGCTATAAATGGTATTGTTGTATTAGTTAAGAATGAACATCCCATGTTTACGAATATTGCAAATTCTATGACAAATATTAATAATATTGGTAGTGATATAGATGAAAGTACAAATATCATTATTACAAATATTACTGCTATTGATACTGTATTTACATTTCTAAAATCATGGTCGCTAATTTCTACTAAGTCTTTCATTAGTGGTCCTTCTCCAACAAACATTCCTTTTTCATCATACTCTTTTACTATTTTATTTATTTCATTTATTTGAGAATTTAGTTCATCTGATGCTATTTCATATTTTGAACTTACTAAAATCATTTGATAATTTTCGCTTACAAAAATATTTTTTATATCATCTGATAAAACTTCTCTTGGTAATGTTGTACCTATTTTTGAATATCCTAAAGTAAAATCTATTCCTTCGATTTTTTCTATTTTCTCTAGCATTTCATTTACTTTGTAATCGTCTAAATCTTTATCTATTAATATCATCGCTTCTGAAGTTAGCCCAAATTTATCTTTTAATTCGTTGTTAGCAGAAATACTTTCTAAGCTCTCTGGTAATGATGAATCTAGTTTATAATATACTTTTGTACTGTTGTTACAATACGTTGCTATTGGCAATAGAATAATAAATATTAATATTATTGCTTTGTAATGTTTGATAATAAAATCTCTTAGATGATTAAACTTAGGTAGTATTTCTTTGTGTGCAGTTTTTTCTATTAACTTATCGAATTCTAATAATAGTGCTGGTAAAATTGTTACTACACTTATAATTCCAAATAGCACTCCTTTTGCCATTACTAATCCTATGTCTTTTCCTAGAGTTAGGCTCATACTACATAGCGCTAAGAATCCAGCTATTGTAGTTAGTGAGCTTCCAAGTACTGCAGAAAATGTTTTTTGTATTGATTTTGCCATTGCTTTTTCTTTATCTTTTTCATGTTCTTTTTCTGCTTTATAACTGTGATATAAGAATATAGCAAAGTCCATTGTTACTCCTAATTGAAGTACTGCGCTTATTGCTTTTGTTATGTAAGATATTTCTCCTAAAAATATATTTGTTCCCATATTAAAAAGAATAGCTATTCCTATATTTGCTAAAAGAATTATTGGGGTCACGTAAGAATCTAGTGCTAACTCTAGTACTAATAGACATAATAAAACAGCTATTAGTACATATATTGCTATTTCCGAATTTGCTAAATCTCTAGTATCTATTAATGTTGATGTCATTCCACTTATTTTACATCTCTCGTCTGTCATTTCTCTTAAGCTTTTTACTGTTTCCATTGTTGCATCTGATGAAATTGCTTCTTTAAAAGTTACTAGCATTATTGTACTTTTGTCTTTATATATTTTTTCTTTTATTTCATTTGGTATTGATTCTATTGGTATATTACTTCCTATTATATCTGATGCAGAAATTACTTGTTCTACATTATCTAATTTTTTGATTTCTTTTGCTAAATTTTCAATTTCTTTGCTTTTCATATTGTCTAGAATTACTATTGAAAAGCCTCCCATATTGAATTCATCTGATAAAATGTTTTCTCCTTCAATTGTTTCAATATCTTCTGGAAGATATACTAATATATCATAATTAATCCTTGTTGCTTTCATTCCTATTAATGCTGGAATTAATAATATTAATGTAAGTATTATAATAATCTTTCTGTATTTACATATTATCTCTCCGAATTTTGACATACTTTTTTACTCCTTTCTTTGTTCTAGTTTCCTATTATAAATTTTTTTAAAAAATTTACAACGACACTTTTTTTGTTTTTAAAAGATAATCTACTTTTTTACTTGTTTTGTATATACACTTGTAGTTTTTCTTTACTTTTGTCGAAAAACGTTATATCATATTATTATAATTTGGAGGTTTAATTATGGGAGATTTGCGTACACTTAGAACATATACCCTTTTACAAAAAGCTCTTTTAGAGCTTCTTAGTAAACAGTCTTTTGATAGTATTAAAGTTAATGATATTTGCAATGTTGCTATGATACATCGAACAACTTTTTACAGTCATTTTTCTGATAAGTATGAATTATTGGATTATGTAATAAAAAATCTTGAAGATGATTTACTTGCTGGTTTTGATGTTACTGATTATTCTTCTTCTAGAGATTTTTATAAAGGATTAATTGATAACTTATTAGAATTTCTTGGTTCTAATAAAATATTTTTTAGAAGTATTCTTAATAATAATTATAATTCAGGTATTATAACTGTTTTTCACGACTCAGCTATTAAGCATATACTTGAATTAATAGAAAAAGAAGGTTCTAATAATAGGAAAAATAGGGTTCCTCCTGTTGTTGTTTCTGAATTTTATGCTGGAGCTGTCACTTCTACTATTCTATGGTGGCTTAAAACTAATAGTAATATTTCTGAAAAAGATTTATGTAATTATATTGTTAGTTTAATATTTGATAATTAGAAATAATTATTTTTTTCTAGACTTTTTTTTATTTATTGTGTATGATATTGTATATTGATTTGAAAGGATTGATTAATTATGTCTAATTTAAAAAGATTTTTAATTTTAATTATCGCTATTGCTTTAATTTTTTCTAATATAGTTTATGCAGCAACTACCACTGTAACATCTGATGATGACGATGAAGAAAATTCATCAAGAACTAATACTTCAAGAAACGATACAGATGATGAAGATAATTCAGTTTCTAATAATACATCTGATGACGATGATGAAGAAAATACTTCTTCTAATCGTACAAGAAATACTTCTAATGAGTCTGGAAATCGAGTTACTTCTCAATCTTCTTCAAATGCGCAATCAACTTCTGTTTCAAATACTACTACTTCTGGTGTAGATAATAGTGCTTTAGGTATTTCTAATTCATTGTCTATCATACTTATTGCTGTAGGAGCTTTATTGATTTTCTTATCAATTGCTATTTTAATTAGAATGAAAAAATAAATTTTAATATATATGATTTTGTAAATGCACTTTTTATAGTGCATTTTTTTATGTATATTTTTTTATTTTTTTGTTAAAACTAATTGTAGACTTTGAAATATGGAGGTTAATTATGAAAAATAAGATACTTGTTATTTCTACTTTTTTCTTACTTATTATTTCTATTTTTAGTTTAACTTATGCAGCTAATGTTACTAATAGTATAGAAAATGGTGTTATGGATATTAAGGCTGCTGCTGAAGATACTGGGAATACAGTCAAAGATATGGCTGAAGATGCTGGAGAAGGAATGAAAAATGTTACTGATTCAGTAATGAATACAGCTAATCGTACAATGGACGGTACAGAAAATATGGTAGATGATTCAAAAAATACTATTGATTCAGGTAATAATAATGAGACTACTACTGAAAACTTAACTGGTTCTTATAATACTACTAAAACAGATGCTGATATTGGAACTGCAACAGCTTCAAATAATGCTACTATGTGGATGTGGATAATGCTTGCTGTTGTCGCTGTTTTAATAATTGGTTTAGTTTGGTATTATGCTGCAAGTAGCAACAATAGTAATAGACGTTAATTAAACACAAATAGTATTTTAATCTTTCTCTAATTTTTCTTTTCGGAAGGCTTTAAGTACTATTTAATAAAGAAGATGTCTTATATTAAGATATCTTCTTTTATTCTATTATTATTTATGTTATAATTTTATATATTTTATTTAGAGGTTTATTTTATATGGAAACTAAATTAATTGCAAAAAATCCAAATGCTCATCACAATTATAATATTAAAAATACTATAGAAGTTGGTATTGAACTTACTGGTACAGAAATAAAATCTATTAGAAATGGTAAAATTAATTTGAAAGATGCTTATGCTGTAATCAAAAATGGTGAAGTTTTTGTTTATGGAATTCATATTAGTCCATATGAGTTTGGAAACATATATAATAAGGATCCTCTGCGTACTAGAAAATTATTACTTCATAAACATGAGATTAATAAGCTTTTTGGTCAAGTTCAGCAACAGGGTGTTTCTATTATTCCTGTTTCTGCTTATTTTAAAGGTTCTAAAGTTAAATTAGAACTTGGTATTGGTACTGGTAAAAAACTTTATGATAAGCGTGAAGATTTAAAGAAAAAAGATGCTGAAATGTATATTAAGCGTCATTTAGATATATAAAAAAAGATAGAAAATTCATTTTCTATCTTTTTTTATATTATTGTTCTATGCTTTATTTGCTGAACAGAATACATTGTTTATTTTGTCTGCTACTGTTTCTTTTATTTCTTTTCTTGCTTCTCCTAAATATTTTCTAGGATCAAATACAGATGGGTCTTCATTAAATACTCTTCTTACTTGTGCTGTCATAGCTAAACGTAAATCTGTATCAACATTTATTTTAGATACTCCATTTTCTCCTGCTTCTTTTAACATTTCATTTGGGCATCCTTTCGCTCCTGGTATATTTCCTCCATTATTGTTACACATTTCAACTAATTTTGGAATTACTGATGAAGCTCCATGTAATACGATTGGTGTATTTGGTAATCTTTCTTTTATTTTTGCTAATATATCAAATCTTAGTTTTGCTTCTCCTTTGAATTTGTAAGCTCCATGGCTTGTTCCTATAGCTATTGCTAATGAATCACATCCTGTTCTTTTTACAAATTCTTCTGCTTGTTCAGGATCTGTGTACATTGCATCTGATGCTGCAACATTTACATCATCTTCTATTCCTGCTAATTTTCCAAGTTCAGCTTCAACAACTACACCTTTTGAGTGAGCATATTCAACTACTTTTTTAGTTATTTCTATGTTTTCTTCAAAATCATATTTTGAACCATCTATCATTACTGATGTAAATCCTGCGTCAATACACATTTTACATGTTTCAAAATCTGGTCCATGATCTAAATGAAGTGCTATTGGAATATCTGTTGTTTCTACTGCTGCTTCAACCATTTTCATTAAATATTTTATTCCAGCATATTTTATAGCACTTGATGATACTTGTAATATTACTGGTGATTTTGCTTCATTTGCAGCTTCTGTTATAGCTTGTATAAATTCCATATTATTAATATTAAATGCACCTATTGCAAAGTGCTCTTTCATTGATCTTTCAAACATTTCTTTAGTTGTTACTAATGGCATAAATTTGTCCTCCTTATTTTTAAATTTATTGCTTTCATTTTATTTCTTATATTTGCTTCTGTCAAGTTGCTATTTTAAATTTCTTATGTTATACTTGGTTTAGATTATTTTAAATTTTACAAATGAGAGGTGATTATAATGATCGTTATGAACCATGATGGTGATTTGTTTGATGAGAGAAGAAAAAAAGATAGAAGAAAAAATAATACTTCTGTTGCTTCAGACAGACGTTCTAGTGAAGACAGAAGAAAGGTTGATATTAATAAAGTTAAAAAAGATAATAAATAAAGATGAAGCTTTATAGCCTCATCTTTTTTATTTGTGTGAACATTTATAGCTTCCGCAAATTGTTTCGTCTTTGCTTCTTGATGTGTTATCTGGGAATGGCTCGACTGTTATTTCGTCAAGTTTGCATGAGCAATCTTCTATCCCATTATATTTACAGCTACATACTGTACATTTTATTTTTTGATTATTTTCTTCCATAAAAAGACCTCCTTTTGGATTAATATTATTAGTATATCCAAAAAAGAGGTTTTTAATCTTTAAACTGCTGCTCTTCTGTGTATTATTGTTATTGGTTTTGGTGCTTCTATTCTTCTTATTCTTGTTCTATATTTTCTTAATTTACCTTTATATATTAATTTTACATTTTTTAATGTTTTAAAATCTTCTGGTTTTATAACTTCAGGCAAGTAATTTACGTCAATTCCGCCTTCTTCTATAGCTTTTTTGACGAATTCGGCACAATACATCGCATGTTTTCTTTGTATTCTTTTATTAAACATTACGCAAAATACACCTATAAAATTAAATTTATATTCTTTTCTTCTTTTATATAATTCGTGTGCGAATTTTTTTATTTCTACATATTGTCTATCAGTTACTTCTAACTCATATACTGAAGCTTCTGTGTTTTTAAATCTTTTGTAAGTTCCTGTAGTTAATGATTCTTTTATGAATCCTCCGATAAAAGCATTATAAGTATATAGTCTTCCGAAGGAATACATGTCTTCTAGTTCTTCATCGAAAGCAAGTGATACGTGCGAATAATCTTTTTTAGTATATAATTTAATAAAGTTTGATAGCAATGTGCCTGTATGTGTTAAAGTGATATATATCTTTTGCATTTAAGTCTCCTTTCGTCTATCAATATTAATTATAACTTTTGACTTATAAATTGTAAATATTTTTTTTTAATTTTTCGTATCCTTTTACTTACAATTTTGTAAGTTTTAACCTAAAATATTCTATATTTATTTTTAATATATCATTTTTCTAGCTTCTTTTAGATTTTCTATTATTTGTTTTTCGTAATTTTCTTTTTGATTGTACTTTTCAAAAATTATTTTTTTGATTTCATTTTGTTTTTCTTTTGAAAGCGTTTTCCATTTTGTTTGAATTTCTTCTATAAATTCTATCCATTTTAAATAAATGTTTTTGTTTCTTTTATATATTTTATTGTTTCCGTTTAACCACTTATTTACACTAGTTTTTTTATTTTCGTCTACTGGACATGTATGCATATTTATGAATAAGTCTTTTTCTACATCTATTGGCATTAATGGAAACATTATACATTGAATTGGTTTTACTTTATGTATTTTGCATTTAAAGGTTTTATCATCATTTAGAATACATCTTCTTTCTTCTCCAATTCCTTTTAGTGCAATTTCTGGCTCTTCTTCTTTTACTTCATAAGTATATTTTTCTAAAAATTCTTTTATTTCAATTTTTAAAAATTTGCTTATTTCTAATACATTTATTGGAGTTAGTTTTATATCTCCTCTATATTTACAGCATCTGTCACATATTTTGCAACTTAAATTTGTTTTTGACTTCATTGTTAATATTTCTTTTTCCATTAGTACCTCTTGATTTTATATAAAACGAAAACAGGCCTCAAACTTTTTACGGTCTGAGGTCTGTTTTACTTTTGGCATAGCTTACATGCTACTTGTTTTCTTACTTGAGGAACGGCAAATCGAAATTGTACGCCACTTTGGTTGCGTGATACGGCTGAATCTGCGTGATCTCCAAAAAGTCACTGCACAAGATTGCTCTGCCGTATTTCAGGCATTTCTCCTTGTTGGGAACCGGATCGTCGATGCGGTGTGTTTCACCGTGCCTTTCGAGGAGATATTCACCGTCAACTACAAATTCGGTAAGTTTGTCTTCTTTGTGCAGTTCACAGTATAATTGCCGCAGTAGCGACACCTCCTGAAGCGCCGTTTCCGGCTTTTCCTCGAACATCATGTTGATGCCATCCCGCGTATCAAAATACATTCGCGGAGTTTTCAGTAACCATTCCTGCTGTTTTGCTGTCATGTTTTATCCTCCTGCTTAGGAAATGTGTTTTTCGCAATATCTTTAATTTATGATACCTTGAAAAACATTTGCCATTGGTTTACTCTTTTATTATACCTCATTTTGTAATATTTTTCAATTCTTTTATCGTTTTATGTTTACTAAAGTTGTATTGTGTAATTTTCTGTTTCTATTTTTTCTGATAAAAATTCTTGTAGTTTTTCTGGATTTTTAATTAATTCTTCTTTTTGAACTTTTGATAGATGTTTTATCCAATATTCTAATTTTGATGCAAAAACTCTGTTTTCTGATTTCCATGCTCTTTCTAATCTGATTGCTGTGTGTTTTTTCGTATATTTTGCACATTTTTCGTCTTTAGTAAAATGTTCTTGCATTCTTTTTTCTAAATTTGTTGTTATTCCTGTATATATTGAATTATCTTTACATCTTATCATATATGTGTAGTACATTTATTTTCTCCTAATTTTCTACTTTTATGTCTCCACAGTCTACATCTATTTTTAATGTTACTTCTGATTGTCTGCTATTATTTTTTATCTTTTCATCTCCTAAATCACAGTGTGCATCTATAAAAATATCGTTTGTTTCTCCAATTTTTACATCACCTAAGTCATTTTCTATTTTTGAGTTTTCTGCCAATGTTACTTTTTCTATTTTTATATCTCCACAATTTGATTTTATTTTAAGGTGGTTTAGTACTTCTTCTATTTTAGTTTCTCCTAAATCATTTTCAATTTCTACATTTTTGACTTTTCCTAAATTTATGTCTCCACAATTTTGTTCTATTTTAATATTTGCTTTTTCTAAACTTATTACTTCTATATCTCCTAAATCGCTATCTATTTCTATGTCTTTTTCATACTCTTTAGGAATGTATACTATTATATCATTTAGTCTTATGTTAAAACCAAATATATGACTTTTTTGTGTTGATTCTATTTTTAAAGTGTTTGCGCTTTGTTCTACATTTATTTTGTTTTCTTTTTCTCCATATACAACCACTCTAATTTGGTTGTCATCACTTTCTTCAAATTTTATATCTCCAGCTGAAGATTTTATTGATATTTTTTCTATTTTTTCTGTTTCATATTTTTCATCATGTACAATATTTTTGCTTTTGCCTCTCAAAAATCCCATAAAACTAATTTTCCCACTTATTCCTAGACATAAAATTCCTACTAGTAAAACAACTATTATTAAAAGTAATATAATCATTGTAATTATTAATCCTTTATTTTTCATTGTTTGTGTCCTCCTTTTCATTTAGCATAAAGACTAATTTTACTATTTGGATAATTACTTCGTCTATAATAAAAATAACCCATGTTATGTGCCATGCCATAGTTGCAAAACTGATTATAAAATACATAATCACTCCTAATATTTCAATTATGTTTTTAATTTGTTTTACTATTTTGTCTTCTTTTTCCTCTTTCTTTGTTTTTTCAAATTTAGGTACAGACATGTAGTGTTTTACTATTCTCGTAGTTGCTATACCTATAATAAATAAAAATATTGCTGAAGCTAGTATTGGGTTCATTCTTAGTACTGGTATTGCTACCATTATAAAAATTACTGATAGTATATATAAAAATACTGATGTACTTACTACTTCTGCTGATTTTATTTTTACTTCTTCTTTAGTAAGAGGTTCTTTATAATCCTTTCTGCTTTCTATATTTTCGTTTTCTTGTTTTCTTCCTGTTAATAGTTCTTCACTTGTTATTCCAAATAGTTCACATAATGGTATTATTTTATCAAAATCTGGAGTAGTTTGATTTGTTTCCCATTTTGATACTGTTTGTCTTGATACATTTAATCTTTCTGCAACTTCTTCTTGTGATAAGTTTTTTTCTTTTCTTAATTCATATAATTTTTCTCCAATGTTCATTTTATTTTCCTTCCTTTCTTGTCAAATTATAACTTTTCACTTTGTTGCATTCTACCAATTTCAGTTTGAAATTTGTCAACTAAATTTAACATTTGACTTTTTTCAAGTGTTTGAAGCTATATTTTTTGTTTTAAATTTTGTAATGTGTTGTTTATTTCTTTTTCAAAGATAGTGTTTTTTGCCAAATTGATAAACCATTCTTCAGTCTCTTTTATGTATTTTTCTATGAATTCTTCTGACCCATAATGCACTTCTCTTAAGTTGTGTAATCTGTCTGCTAGTTTTACGTTTCTAGCTAATTCATTTTCTTTTATTCTCTCTATATATTCTTTCATTATGTATCCTTCTTTTTTTGTAAGTAATTTTACTGCTGTTGCTGTTTCTTGGTCTGTCATTTTTTGGATTTCTTCATAGGTAGTACTTGTGTCTTCTAATAAATCGTGAAATAGTCCTACTATTTGGTATTTTTTTGGAAAGCCTTTTTGTTTTAAGATATTGCTTACTTCTAATGGATGTGTGTAATATGGTGTGCCTTGTTTTCTTGTTTGTCCTTTATGTCTTTCTTTCATAAATTTTACAGCATCTTCTATTTCCATATTTTTCTCCTTTTAATTAATTTGTTTTTTGTTCTTCAATTTCTTTTTCTTGTATAGTTAAACTACCTATTGCTTCTATTGCATTTTCTCTTTCTACTGCAACGTCTCTATTGCTCGCTAATGTTTGTATTGTTTCTGAATTTAATAGTTTGCTTTCTTTGCTTAATTGATATTCTTTTGCTAATCCTCTTAATGCTTGTTCTTTATTTTCTCTATCTCCAGCTCCTTTGTCATATATAATTTTTTGCGATGTTTGTCTATATAGGCTTGCTACAGTACTATTAGATTTTTGTGCATATTCTTCTAGTGCTTTTGTGTTTTCTAATAGTTCTCCTGCCTTTTGACTTCCTTCTTTTTCGAAGTTTGTACCGTTCTCAAATTGTGCATTTCTTAAATCTTGTGCTTGGATAGGTGAATGACAGTCTTTCGCATATGTTAAAAATCTTATATCTAGTCCTGATTTTTCATATTGTTCTAGTACATTTTGTAATCTTTCATATACACTTAAATTCATATCACTTTGATAATCATTGTTATATATTGTTTTGTACTCGTCTGCTATTTCTTTTGGTGCAAACCTTTCTCCTGTTCCAGACCTTCCATCCATTCTAATTCCATAATTATCATCTCTTATTCCGTCTAAGTTAGGATCTATATGTTCATATTCTCCTATATAAAATCTAAATGCTATTCTGTTAAACTCTTCTTCGTTAAATTCCTTTCCAAATAATTCTTGAAAATCTTGGATTCCAAAAGGATATTTTAGCTGTCTAGCATTTTCTCCTATTGGAGTTGGAATTTCATCTGCATTTCCTCCTATAATTAGATTATCTACTTGTTCTGGATGTATCATTGCAAACCTCATTGCTGGTAAGCCCATTGCTGAATGCCCAAAGAAATTAGTTTTTGAATCTAATTTATATGAGTTAGTTACAGCGTGTATCATTTTTGACATTTGATTATCTAATCTATAATATGGATTATCTTGATTTAATTGAGTAAAACATTCTCTTTGCAAAGCATCCATTGTAAAGCTTTGTTCGCCATTTTGTAAAGTTTTTTCTAATCTTTTTTCATTTGGTAATAGTGGTAGTAATATAACTTGTCCGTTCTATGCCTAATCCATTTAATACTTCGTCAATGTTTTCATTAGTTATAACTCTTTTGGCAGCATCTTCAACTGTCGATACTGTTTGCTCTTCTCCTGTTTTTGGATTTTTTATACTGCTTTGACATTTATCAAATTGTATCATAGTGAGAAGTTTATTGGTTTTTATGCCTTCTTTAGGAAGTGCTAAAATTCCGCCAATATTAACACCTTCTATGTCTTCTGGTTCAATACATATGAATTTATATTTGCTATCATTATTATTTTCTATTTCTTTCATTAAATTCTCCGTTTCTTTTATGTAAAAATTATATCATTCATATTTTTTCTTTACAACAAAAAATAAAAGGCAATATTAAAAAATATTACCTTTTTATTTTATAATTTGTTTATATATTCTTTTATCTTTTCTCTTACATATTCCCATCTTTCTTTTATAAACATATCGTTATTAAATATTTCTTCTATTTCATCAAAAGTAGCAAATTTTACTTCTGATACTTCATCTTCTTGCATAACTATTTTATTTAAATCGATATCTTGTTTTATTAGATATTCTTCTGTCCATATATTGTCTGTTTTATATCTTGCTAGTTTAATTGCATTTTCTACATTAAGCTTTATTCCTAATTCTTCTAGTGTTTCTCTTTGTATTGCTTCTAGCACTGTTTCTCCCTTTATTACAGAACCACCTGTCATTGCCCATACATTTGGTTCTAATCTCTTTTTTGGTGACCTTTTTTGAATTAATAGTTTATTTTCTGAATTTATTATCCATGCATCTACACCTTGATGATATATACCTTCTTCCCATACTTTTTTATCGCCTTTACACATTGTTTCTCCAGTTATATTTCCGTTTTCATCTAATATATCCCAGATTTCCATTTATTTCTCCCTTTTAAAAGTTTATTTTATTATGTATTTCCATCCAGGTTGCCAAGCTTTTGTTTTTCTCCAGTCTTGGTCAATAGCCTCTTTCCATGTTTTTTCTTCAGTGATTACTTGAAATGCAAGCTGAGGTGCTTTATGCGCAACTATTGCTACATGTTTTTCATTATAATTTTCTAAAAGATACTCGCAAAAACTTTTAATTCTTTTTTCAATATCTAACATGCATTCGCCATTTGGAAATTTTTCTGTTATGTGGTTCTCGTACTGTACTAAACTACTATCTTTACCATTTAATTCTCCATAATTACATTCTCTTAGTCTATTATCTTGAATAATTTCTTTAACTCCTTCAAATGTGTATTTGGCTGAGTCAATTGCTCTTTGTAAATCTGAGCAAAATATAATATCAAATTGGTTTATATCTACTTGTTCTTTTAAAGCAATGCTTTGGTCTATTCCTTTTTGTGATAATTCTCCTGGTAACCATCCAGTGGATTTATGTTCTATATTATCTAAAGTTGTTCCATGTACAAAATATGTTATTTTAACTGACATTTTTGTCTCTCCTCAATATTTTTATTAGTATGAATTGATTAGATTTCCATTTTTATATACATCTGTGCGTACTAGTTCTAAGTTACATTTGTAAATTTTTTCAATATATGATTTTGTTGTAGCATCAAATTGTTCAACGACTGAATAATAAGTTAACTTGTTGTTTGAGTAATATTCTACTCTTAATAATGTTATATTATCATTTGCATATATAGTTGTTGTTCTATCATACTGAATAGTTTGTGGTTTTGCTTCTGGCATAGTATTTACATTATTGTTTTCACTTACTTGTTGAACATTAGTAATTTGCTCATTATTATTTGAGTTTTCTATTTGGTAATTATTTATTTCTTGTTTAATTGTTTCACTATTATTGCTTGAATTTTCTGATGGAAGATTGTTGCTTTTTGGGTTAGTTGTTTGATTATTGTTTTGTTTTTCAACTTGATGATTAATTATTTCTTGATTGTTTTCTGTATTATTATTATTATTATTATTTGTATTTTCTGTATCAACTATCTCTGCTACTGCTACTACTGCTGAGTTTTCTTCTTTGCTTTTTTCTTTATCGTCTACTAATACGTCTGTAGTAGTTTTTTCTTTGATATTAAGTGCTTGCGCTTTTTTTGTTTGTGCATTACGAAGATTAAATATTGTTTTAGTTGAAATACCTATTACTGTAATAGTTGCTACGGTTGCTATAAGTGCTATTATTAGTTTTTTTCTAAAAAATTTAATCATGTTTACTTCCTCCTAATTTTGATTATTATAGCATATGTTTTAAATTAATGCTATATAATTATTAAAATAAAAGGTCCGCCTTTTTACGGGCGGATCTTTTATCGCTTTTTAGTTTATCTTTTATACTTTGTTGCGCACATGCCTATGCACTGAGGTGTTTCGTACTCTTTGCTGCCCATTCTCCGTACACAGACGTACTTTGAATCTTCCCATCCAATTCTTTCATCATTTGTCTCTGATTCTTCATCTATTACGATGTCTTTTTCAGAAAACAATTTTTCATGCCCCTGCCAGCCATCATTCCATAATTCAACAATGTATTTTTTCATTTCTTCTACACTGCTGAATTCTTTGGCTTCTGCTAGAGCGTCTCCCAGGTCCATGCCTAGCCTGTGTGGTCTAAAGATAATCATAGCGTTCCTCCTTTATGTTCTGGAGGTTTTACACAGCCCCTCCAGAAAAAAATAGTTTTTTCTCTGGTACTTTGCTGTGTAAAGTACTACAAGTATGTTTATTATATCATTTTTAGCGCTATTATTCAATATTGGCTTCATGGTGTTTTGGATTAAACAAGTTTAAAAAATTCTTATAGCTTTTAAATTCTATAAGAACACATAAACTGGTGCCGGTGGTGGGACTCGAACCCACACGCCCGTGAAGGCAACAGATTTTGAGTCTGCCTCGTCTACCAATTCCAACACACCGGCATATTTATTGCTTTTCAATAATAACAAATTTAATTATTAAAATCAAGTATTTTAGTTTCATATTTTATAATTAATTTTGTGGGTTGATTTTTATTTTAATCAACCCACATTTTCTAAAATATTATTATTTTTTAAAAGTTCCTTCTAGTGTTACATTATGACCACAATATGGGCTTTCATATCCGTCAAATTCTTCATCTATTGAAATTGTTTCTCCATCTGCTACTGTAAAAATTACATTGTAGTCAAAGTATCCTCCATTAGCTTTTCTTTCTGTGTATGCAAATATTGCATTAGGATCAGTTGCTTTGGCTGTTCCACTTAGCATTCCGATGTTTGGGTATCCAGCTTGAGTCATATATGTGCATTCTATTTCAAAATCAAATTGTCCTGCTTTTGAATTTTTTATTGTTAAAGTTCCATTTTCTCCTCTTTTATAAGTTCCTTCTGGAACTACTATAGATGAATTTACAAAGTTTATATTTGAAACTTTACCTGTGCTTGTTGAAGCACTTGGTGATACTTGAGGTGATGGAGATGGACTTGTTGATGTATTTGGAGCTGGTGTGTAGTTTTCCATATAATGACTCATTGTTATATATTTATGTTTAAATTCTTGTGTCTCATAATTTTTGCTAATATTTATTGTTAATAATTGTGTACAGCTCCATTGTCCTCCTGCGTGTGTATATTTTCCTAATATACATAGTTCATTTTTATCATTTACAAATAAGTGTAGTTCTTCAATATATTTTTGGATTTCATTTTCCCATTCTGTAACATATTGTTGTCCGTACATGGTATTCCACATTTCTCCTAAAGCTGTTTGTTCTTTTGATATCATTTTGTTGTATTCTTCTTTTACACTTTTTGTAGCCTTTGATGTTATCTCATCTTTTTTGAAATCATATGTTTTTATTAGTTCTTCTGCTGTGATTTGTTTTGAGGTTTTTAAATCTATATTATAAGTTGATGCCCATGTGCTTTCGTTTCCAGCTTCCCATACTAGTAATGACAATATATTTTTATTTATTGAATATGAATAAGATATTTCTTCTGCTTCCAGGTGTGAACTATAAAAATCATTATCACTTGTTGATTTGAAACCGTATTTTTCTTCAATTTCGCTGTTAATTTTTGTTATTTCGTCTGATTTTATATTTATACATGGATATTCGAAAATATTGCTTCCAGCTGTCTTTTTTCTAACTGTATATACAAGTTCTTTGCTTGAATCTATTTTTTCAATATTCTTAATTGATTTTGCTAATTCTACTTTTTCTTCTACGTCTTCTGTAATTAATTTTTCTGTTTCTATATATTCTTTTTTAGTTTCTTCTAGTTTTTCTTTTCTTTCACTTTTTGAAAGTTCTTTGCTAAAATCTGTCCATTTTATATTTTCAGTCTCAACAATTACTAAATCGTTTTTATAGCTTAAATCTAATTTTTCTTTTTCATATTTCTTAGTTTCTATGTTTAAATCATATACTTCTGGTGTTTCTGTAGTTTCTTTTGCTACTGCATACCATACATATTTATCTTTTTTTAAATCATAAACTAATCTTAAGTTAAACTCGTCATTCATTGAGATTTTTATTGTATCTACTTTGTTTTTATCGTTTATTTTATATACGTTTGCTACTGTTTCTTTTGCGCTATTTGTTCCTTTGATTACTAGTTCAGGGACTTTGTCTTGGTCTAAATCGATAAGGCTTATTTTCATATTTTCTAAATCTTCTAATTTTTTATCGTCATTTAGTACTTCTAGGTATACGTCGCCCCATTCTAATACTTTTTCTTCTTCTGAAGTTTCTTCTTTATTTGTTATGTAATACCAGGTTCCTGCACCTACTCCAGTTAGTAGTACTATGATTATTGCTATTATAATAAATATTTTCTTTTTGCTTTTTTGCTTTTCTGTTTTCTTTTCTTCTTTTTCTTTTGGTTGTTCTTCCAATTTTACTTCTTCTTTTACTTCTGTTTTTGCTTCTACTACTTCATTTTTAGGTTCTTTTTTTGTTTTCTTTTCTTTTTTATTTACTTTTTTCTCTTCTACTTGTTCCTGTTCTTGTTTTTCTGTTTCTTTTTTCTCTTCTAGTTCTTTTTTTGCTTCTTCAATATTAGCACCACATTTTGTACAAAATTTTACTTTGTCTCCTATTTCTTCGTTACATTTTGGACATTTCATATTTTTTCCTCCCATATTTCATTTTACATCTTATCTGGCATTTGTATTCCTAATAGTGCTGCTCCTGTTTTTAATACTGTTCCTACTGCATATGTTAGAAAAACTCTTGCGTTTTGAACATCTTTATCTTCTACTAATACTTTATTATTATTATAGAAATTGCTATAATTTTGTGATAATTCAATTAAGTATCTAGCAAGTATTGCTGGTTCGTTTTTATCAACTGTTACTTCTAAAGTTTCTTTAAATGCGTATAGTGATTTTAAAACTTTTATTGAACTTTCGTCTGTTAAAAGTTCATATTTTATTTCTTCTGCTTTTGGCATTTCTGCGATTTTTTCTAAAACGCTTTTTGTACGTACATATGTATATTGTATATATGGTCCTGTTTCTCCTTGAAAATTTAGAGCTGTGTTCCAATCGAATATTTGGTCTTTTGTATTTGTTGTTGATAGTGTATTAAATGCGATTGCAGCTATCCCAACTTTTTTTGCAACTTCGTCTTTGTTTTCTAGGTTAGGATTTTTTTCTAGTACTATTTCTTTTGCTTTTTCTATTGTCTCATTTAATAAATCTTCTATTTTTACAACATTTCCTAAACGCGTAGACATTTTTCCTGTAGGTAATTGTACCATTCCATATGAAACGTGTTTTAAACCTTTAGCATATTTTTCATCTACTAAATATTTTGCAACAGCAAATATTTGCTTGAAGTGTAGATTTTGTTCGTATGCAACTATATATAAACATTTATCAAAATCATATGTTCTAGCTCTGTATAAAATTGCTGCTAAATCTCTTGTTGCGTATATTGATGATCCATCTGCTTTTTGAACTATGCATGGTGTTTCTATTCCGTCTTCAGTTAGGTCTACTATCATTGCACCTTCTGATTCTTTTAATTTTCCTTTAGCATCTAATATTGATACTACTTCATCCATTTTGTCTGAATAAAATGCTTCTCCGTTTAAAGAATCAAATTTAACGTCTAATAAATTATATATTTTATCAAATTCTTGCAAGCTGATGTTTTTAAAATTTTCCCATAGATTTCTACAGTACTCATCATTTTCTTCTAATAGTTTGAAGTTTTCTCTGCATCTTTCTAAAACTTTTTCGTCTTCTTTGCATAGATTATTTATTCTTACATACATGTCCATCATTTTGTTTATAGGGTCTTCTGTCAAATCATATTCTTTTCCCCACATTTTGTAGGCTTCTATCATTTTACCAAATTGTGTTCCATAGTCTCCTAAGTGGTTTATTCCTGTTGTGTTATATCCTAAATATTTATAAATTCTATATAGGCTATTTCCTATTAATGTTGTACGTAAATGTCCTATGTGGAAAGGTTTGGCTATGTTTGGTGATGAATATTCTACTATGATATTTTTTCCGTTTCCTTCATCGCTTTTTCCGTATTCTTCTTTTTGATTTTCTATTTCTTTTAATACTTCTTCTACTAGTTTTTCGTTATTTATATAGAAATTCAAATATCCTGAATTTTCTTCTATTTTTTCTATGTACTCGTCTGTGTCAATTTTATCTTTGATTTCTCCAGCTATCATTACTGGTGATTTTTTTAATGTTTTTGCTAGTTTAAAACATGGAAATGCAAAGTCTCCCATATCGCTTTGTGGCGGGATTTCTATATAACTTTCTAATTCTGTTTTGCTTATTTGCACTGCCCATGATATTTTTTCTGCTATTAATTTTGTATAATTAACCATATATTATCATTCCTTTTTTGCTAAAATCCAAATAGAGCTTGATTTTTTATCAAGCTCTTCTGTTTATTATTTATCTCCTAAACAAATTCCAATATTTCTTGCTGTTTTAAGTAAGTCGTCATCTTCTGTAACTAGTCTTACATTGCTTGTATCAGTTCCGCCTTGTACAGCTCCTAATTCTTTATTGTCTCCTACAACTTCTTCTAGTGGAACTGAAGATAATTTTCCGTTTTGAAGAACTGTTAATACTCCAAATTTTCCTTCCATAGCAAGTTCCATTGCTTTTGCTCCGTATTTTGTTGAAAGTACTCTATCGTATGCAGTTGGTGTTCCACCTCTTTGCATATATCCTAGAACTGTACATCTTGATTCTAATCCTGTTAAGCTTTCTAACTCTTTTGCAACTTTCGCTCCAATTCCTCCGAATTTTACACTTATTCCTGCTGATGCGTCTAATCCTTCTTCAAGATGTGTTGAGCTTTCTCCGTTTTTTGCTGCTGCACCTTCTGAAACTACTACTATACTGAAATTTTTACCTCTAGCTTGTCTTCTTTTTATTGCTTCTGCTGCGTATTTTAAATCATATGGTATTTCTGGAATTAATGCAATATCTGCTCCTCCAGAAATTGCTGACTCTAGTGCTATCCATCCAGCGTATCTTCCCATAACTTCTAATACCATTATTCTATTATGAGTTTCTGCTGTTGTGTGAAGTCTATCTATTGCTTCTGTTGCAACTGATACTGCTGTGTTGTATCCAAATGTTATATCTGTACATGCAACATCATTATCTATTGTTTTTGGTACTCCTATTGTATTGATTCCTTTTAAGAATAAGTCTCTTGCTGATTTTTGTGTACTGTCTCCTCCTAATGTGAATACACAGTCAAATCCTGCTTCTTTTACATTTTTAACACATTGATCTGATAAGTCTTCATATGTTACTGTTCCATCTTCGTGTTCTACTTTATAGTGGAATACTATTGCATTTGTTGAAGAACCTATTATTGATCCTCCTTTAGCTATTATTCCTGATGCAATTGGGTTTCCATCTAATCTCACATATTCATTTTTTACTAGTCCTCTATAACCATCTAAATACCCATAACACTCTATTTGGTGTTCTTGAGCTGTTCTCATTATTCCTCTTATTACTGCGTTAAATCCTGAAACGTCTCCTCCGTTAGCTAGTATTGCAACCTTTTTAACCATTTTTTATTCCTCCTCCAAAAATGTTTATTTTTCTTCTATTATGTCATCTTTGTCTTCTGTCTTTTTTGTTTTTATATATTTATATAGAGTATATGCCACAAATGGTAATTGACCAAATACTCCTATAATTATTAATGATATGAATATTATTGGTATTGGTATCATAATGATAAGAATTGCTATTCTTATTGTTATTGATAGCCATTTTTTTATGTTTGGTATTACTTTTTTTATTATCCAATCTGAAGCTATAAAATACATCATTATAGCTATCATTGAACCTAGTAAGCCAACTGTTTCTATTAATATTATTGTTGGTTTATTATATTTTTCATATATTTGACTATATCTGTTTTGTACTTTTTGCATTGTTGATAAAGCTTTTTCTTTTGTTTCATAATAGTCTGGTATGTCTTGACCATTTTCTTGGCGCTTTTTCATATTTTCGTTGAATTCTTCTTCTGTTGTTCCTTGAATTGTTTCTACTATTTTATCTATTGTTTCCGCTTCTTTTTTTAATTGAATTTCTACTATTGTTGCTAGTATTGTAGATATTATTAGTAGTACGATAACTATATTTAATCTTTTCTTATATTTATTTGATTCTAGCTCCATATCAAGCTCCTTTTTTCTTTGATTTCAACGACTCAATTATATTATATATATTTTCTTTTTGCAATATTTTATTTGTTTGTTATTGTAATATTTTTGCTTTCAGTGTTAAATTCTTTTTCAATTATGTTTTGGATTTGTGCTACTTGTTCTGGTTTTAATACATCGCTTTTTACTATTACACTTATACCGTTGTTGTTTTTAAATATTACTACATCTTCAAATCCTTTTATTTTTATTAAGCTTTCTGCACTATCTATTGATTTTTTTTCATTAATTAATTCTGCTATTTCGTTTTGAGCTATTGTTTTTTGGTCACTACTTATATTGCTATTAGCTAAAATTTTCTCATATGTTTCTATATTTTCTGAATAAGTATTATTTCTTTTCATTTTGCTTTCTAAAAAGAATTCTTCTTGTGTTTCTTCTTTTGATTCTTCTGGTTCTTCTAAATCTTCTTGTTCTTCTTCATTGTTTTCAGTGCTATTACTACTTACTAGTGTGGCTTCTCCTAATCCGTGAGTCTGGATAGTTTTCTACATCGGCTATACGTGCATAATCTTTTTTTACAATTGGATTATAGCTTAAAAATCCAACTGCTAAAAAAAATATCGCTAGTATTCCAAGTAGAACTTCTTTCTTTTTGATTATAGCAATTTTTTTCATTTTCTCATTTTCCTTTCTTTTTTTATTTCATTTCTAATATTTGTATCTTATGTGTTGCTAAACCTGTTGTAGCTGATACAGCTTGAACAATACTATCTTTAGTTCCGCACACTTATGTTTCCTTTTACAGAAATAATTGCTCCTTCTGCTTTAGGATATACGACTCTTTCTGTTATTGGTTGCTGATTTGCATCTGATATTACTTCTTTGTTTGTATCTATACTTTCTGTCAGTCTTTCTCCTCCTTCTGTATCTTTTTCAGAAGTTGTACTTTGTGATGAACTTTCGTTATATATTGGTACATACTTTTCAGTTTCACTATATGTAATTAATACTTGTACGTCTTCTATTCCTTTTATTTTTTTAAGAATATCCTCTAAGTCTGTTTCTAAATCTCTTTCTTTTTCTTTTTTTGCTATTGTTTTTTGTGTTATTGTATCTTTTTCTATGATTTCGTTTTTATCTTTTGAAAAAATATTATTTATAAATATTACAGTTATCATTAAAAGAATGAGTGCAAATACTAAATTTTCTATTTTTTTCTTGTTCGGCTTTGATTCTTTTTTAACCAATGCTGTTATTTTTTCTTTAATCATTTGAATTCTCACTTTCTATAATAATTTTAGATTCATCTATTTCGTAATTATCACTTATTTTGCTTGCTATTTCTTTTATTTCTTCGTCTGTTATTTTTTCTTGTTTTTTTACTTTTATTTTTTCTTTTTCTTGATTCTGTTTTTCAATTTTTAATTTTAGTTTATTAATTTCTATTTCTTGATTTTTATATGTTACATCTTGTTCTATTTTTTCTAGTTCATAACCGTTTTTGCTTAAAAATTCATTTATGTTTTCTTCAAATTTTATCTTAAACTTTTTTTCAATTTGTTCATCGTAATTTATATTATTTTGTATGTTCGTGTTATCTTCTATATATGGATTTGCAACTACTTCTTTAAATTTAATATTGTTTATTTTTTCTCCTACTATTGGATTTATAATGGTATATACTAAAAATATTCCTAAAACTACTTTTATATATTTCTTATAGTTATTTCCGTTTGGTAATATAATTTCTATTATAATAATTATTATTAATGCAATTATTAGTTGCTCTGCCCATGATACTAAGAATTCTATCATTTGTTTTCTCCTTTTTACTTTATATTCCTATTTTCATTGTTATTGTAAATCCTATTATCAACATCATTGATACACTGGCGATTGATGCCAATAATACTTTACAGGAATCTCCCATTTGTTCTAATACATAAACTATTTTCTTATCAGCTATAATCTCTGCTATTCCGCTTATTAAATATATAAATATTGTTACTATACCTATTTTTATTATTGGTGTTATTCCTATTATGAAAACTGCTATTATTCCTAATGCTCCTACTGCGTTTTTTATTACGTTTGCACATCCTAATACTGATTCTACGGTGTCTCCTAATATTTTCCCTACAATTGGTATTGCTGTAGATACTACGGTTTTGCCTGTTTTGGCTGTTAAATTATCTACTCCTTGTCCTAAATTTGCTTCCATTGTTAATATGCATGTAAATATTGTTAAAAAAATACATAGAATCCAAATTGATATTGATTTCATATATTTTGAAAGTTTATTCATATGTACTTCATCAGATATGTTCGATATAATTCCAATAACTGTTGCTATTACTAATATTGGTATTAAGAATTGATTTATAAATGTTGTTATGATGTTTGTTGAAACTAATATAATTGCTTGTGATGATGTTGCGGTTGTTATATTTCCAGATGCTAAGTTTATGCTCATATATAATGGTATTAGCATATATACAAAGCTTGATATTTGTTCTAGTGTTTGTTTTACTTGAGTTATTATTTGTGCATATACTTTGGTTAGTATCGTTATTAATATTATTAATTGAACAAAGTATCCAATTTTTCCTGTCTGCTCATTTCCTAAATTTTCACATATATTTTTTAATATTGAGTGGATTATTATAATAATTAAAATTGATATTATTATTTTTAGTGAGTTAGCTAATTCTTTTCCTAATATTTTTCCAATTGCTTTTATAATTATATTTTTCGGTACATTTCCAGATAGTGCACCTTCGAATATTTCGTTTAAATCTATTTCCATATTATTGGAGTTTTCTATTTTTGAAATAACTTGTCCTATTTCTTCTTCGTTTATTTGTTCTTTTACTTCTTCTGTATTTAGGCATATGTTTTGTGTATGTATCGATATTAAAATAAGAAATATTATTAATAGTAATTTTTTTTTCATCTTTCTCTCTTTCACAGTAAATCTAAAAGGACTTCTAATAATGATGTTATTATTGGTATAGACATGCTTAATATGATTATTTTTCCTCCTAAATCTATTTTACTTGCAATCGATGTTTCTCCACTATCTTTGCATATAGATACTGCAAATTCTGTTAGTATTGATATTCCTGTGATTTTTAGTAATATTCCAATAAAATTTTTATTTATATCTATTTTTTGTGCTAGTTTGTTTATCAGATAGATAAATTCTTTTAGCTTGTCTGCTGCTATAAAAAATATTATTATTCCTACTACTATTGATACATATATTTTAAATTCTGGTTTGTGTTCTTTTAGTAGAGTAGCTATCATTACTCCAGTGAAGCCTACTCCGTATTATTTGCATTATTTCCATTTTACTTTTTTTACAAGTTAAATAGAGTTCTTACTGTTGTAAATAGTTCACTTATTTCATTTATTACTATTGAAAGTACTATTACAATTCCTGCTAATGTTGTCATCATTGCTTGGTCTTCTCTTCCTGCTCTTACTAGTACTTGATTTAATACAGCAACTAATATTCCTATTGCTGCTATTTTGAATAATAAGTTTATATCCATTTTCACTTGTACCTTTCTTTAATAAATAATAATGACTAATCCTATTCCTAAAATTAGTCCTAATTTTTTATATATTGTTTCGTTTTTTTCTCTTTCTTTTTGTGCCTTTTCTATTTGTATTTCTAATAGATTGCTAACATATTTAATTTGATTTATTTGTCCTTCTTTATTAATTTTTCCTAATAATCTTCCAAACTCTTCTAGAGTTTCTTTATCTTCTTTTGTTAATGAACTGTCTAATTTTTTTATTGAGTCTTTCCATGCTTTTTCTGTTCCTTCTTGTTTTATTTTTTTAGCTACCTGACTAAATAATTGGGATATGTTTGAGTTAGAAAGCTCTGATATTTCTAAAAATATATTTTCTAATGGATCATATGTATATTTGATTTTATTTTCTATTATTTGAAAATCGTTTTTTATTTCTTCTAATTCATCTAGCCTATAAATATATTTTTTTGATATTAATATTCCTATTCTGCAGGAACAGAATACTATACTTATACCTAGTAACATTTTTATTATCATATTATTTCTCTTTCATATGTATTTTTATCTTTATTTAAGTAATATGCTTCGCTTATTTTGTTTTTTTCTTTTTTGTCTAACACTATTATTTTTTCTAATAATTTATTATCTAAAATCTCTCTTATTTCTCTGTTATTTTTTATGTCTTCTATTGAATTTCCATGAATTGTAGCTAATATTTTAACACCTGATTTACTAGCATAATTCATTATTTCTGCATCTTTTTTTCCTCCTATTTCATCTACAGCTATCACTTTAGGTGACATTGATCTAATTAACATTTTTATTCCTATTTCTTTTGAAATGTTTGAGATTACGTCTGTTCTGATTCCTAAATCAATTTGTTCTATTCCTTTGTTCATTGCCGCAATTTCATTTCTTTCGTCTACTACTCCAACTGTTACGCCGCTCTCCATAGCTGTTTCCATCGCTTATTTTCTGTATAAGATCTTTTAATATAGTTGTTTTTCCGGTTCCTGGTGCCCCAACTATTAAACTGTTTTTTATTTCTTTTTTTTCATATAGTTTTTGTAGTATGAATTCACTGCAATCTTTTATTTGTCTTGCTATTCTAAAATTCATTCCTGATATGTATGATATTGATATTACTTTTTCTTCTTCACACACCGCATGTCCTGTTATGCCAATTCTGTGTCCTTCTGGTAGTGTTATAAATCCGTTGCTTATTTGCTTTTCATACGAATATACTGAATTTTCTGTTATTTTTTCTAATGTTTCTAATATATCTTTTGTTGTTACAGTGTATTGTATTATTTCTTCTTTTTGACTAAATTTTAATATTATTTTTTTGTTATTTCTTATCCTTATTTCTTCTAAATCTATGAATTTAAATTTGCTCTTATTTATAATATTTTCTTTTATATCGTTAGATAAATATTTAAATATTTCCATATTTTCATCCTTTAGCTTGTACTAATATAATTATATTCATGATATTTTTTTTTAGAACTGAAATTTTAAATAATAGTATGATATTATTTAAAAAATATATTGACGAAATTTGAAAAAAAGAGTAAGATTTAATTGTATTTTATGGGAAGAGAATGGTATGAATTTATGTATAATGAGAAAAATTTTAAATTAACTATTATTTTTACTAAAATTAGAAGATATGTATTTATTTTTTGTTTTGTTATCTTGTCTTTAGTAGGTGCTTATGTTCTTTCAGAAGTACTTACTGAAATTCTTGAAATGCCTAGAAAAATTGCTAATATAATTATGATAGTTACTGGTGTATGCGTTTTTGTTATGGGATTTATTTTAACTAGTAACTTAAATTTTAAAATTCAACAGGCTTATTTAGAAATGAAAACTTTAAAAAAATTAAATTTAGTTTCTTATAAATTAGATAAACTTTTAGAACAATCTGGTATTTCTGTTTCAGACGAAATTGGAAAAGACTTAGAAGTTGTTCATACTAATCTTTTAGCACAAAAAATCAAAAAACTAAAAAAAGAAAATTAATTTTAAAGCGAACAATTAAATGTGGGCTAATAAAAATTTACTATACTTATTAATGTTTAGTAAATTTTTATCAGCCCACTATTTTTTTATTTATTCTTCTTTTATTGTTATTGAATTTATAATTCCTGATTTATATGTTGATTTAATACTATATATTGATGTTACATCTATATCGTCTATTAGTTCCTCAATTTCTTCATTTAGTGTATCTACATCATCAGAAGATAATTTGTTATCATCAAGTGTTATTGATACTATTAAATCTTGTTGATCTATATGTTCTGTATTTGATGATATTACTGCTTCTAATAATGTTTTTACTTCACTTCCCGATTTACCGCTCCCATCATATACATCAAATTGACTGTTAAATATTGCTTTATCTTGTTCTGATAGAGTTTTTGGCTTATCATCGTCTGTATCTGTAGTTGTTTTTGTAGATGTGATTTTTTCAAATGATTTTAAATTATAGCCATCATCGGTTTTTATAAGTGTGTACTTATAATCTGATAATTGGTTTAAATCAATATTTTGGTTTACTTCTTTATAATTTAATTTATCTAGATCTGGTTGATAATTGCTTTTTAAAACATTTTTATAATCGTCGTTTGTTATTGTCATAATACTTTTATCAATTGGAAATTGTTTTGCTTGAAAATTATAATCTGTATATAGTGATCTTAAATATCTATCTTCTTCTGCGTCATATATAGTTTCTACAAATATTGGTTTAACGTATATTTCTATTTTTGTATTATATTTTACTACTTTTGTTATAACTTCTGGTATTTCTGAAGGTTCTTCTTCTGTAATATCGTTTTCTTTTACTTCATAATTTGCAGAATTGTTTTTATATTGGTATCCAATTGTTTTGTATTTTTCTGTAAAATTACTATCACTGTTATATAAGCTAAAATCTTTAAACTCTATGTCTGAGCTATCTCCAAAAATATCTGTAACATATCCTTCTATTATATCTTTTGAAACTGCTTTTTTTGAGCTTTGTGCGTCCATATCTGAATTTGTTACTTGAGACATTGCTAATTGTAATTTTAATTCATTGCTTATATTGCCTTCATCTATATCAAACCCAGATGAATTGTATATTGCATATTTTGCAAATGCTTTATTATTTCCTGTTAGTTTGTATGCTTTTTGAACATCTGTGTCTGAATTTATTACACTTTCATTTGTTAATTGATCTTCTATTTTTTCTTCTGGTTCTTGTTGTTCTGGTTCAGTAGTTTGTGAAACTTGTTGATTTTTCACTTGCGGTTTACTAGTTTTATTGCTTCCTAATATTATTACACAAGTTAATATTATTGCTACCAATAGAGCTATAAATATAACTAGAGCCACTAATGGTATCCCTTTTCTTCTTTCCATAATACTCTCCTCTTTTGTAAACTATTATTAATGATTATATATTTTAACATATCTTTTTTCAATATGTTGTTAGCAATTTTTACATAGTATTGTTTTCATTCCTATTTCCAAATCTATCATTCCGTTTTTTGAATCATAGTCTAAATTTATTAGTTCTTTTAATATTTTTTCTATTTCGTCTGTTTGAAAATATGATGCTTGTTTTTTATATTTTGTTGTTAAGAATACTTGATTTGGTTTTAACGATAAAGCTTCTACTAAGTCTCTTTTTTCTTCTAATGCTAGTTTTGTTAAATATATTTTTTTAAAATGATTATATAATGTGATAATTATTTTTTGCATAGGTTCTTTATTATAAATCAAATTATCTAATACTTCTAGGGCTTTATCTGTTTCTTTTACTCCTAAGTAGTCTGTTAAATCAAATATTATTGCTTGTACATCTTTTGTTGCTAATTTATCTATATCTTCTTTTTGAATTTCTCCGTTTTCTCCAGCATATTCTATTAATTTTCTAATCTCATTCATTAAGTCTTGCATGTTCGTGCCAGATATTTCTAAAAGATAATCTAAATTTTTATCTTGCACCCTAACTTTATATAAAGAACATATTTTACTTAATCTGGTTTTTATTTCGATTGGTTTTAATTCTTTTAGTTCGATTATTTTCGAAATGCTTTCTAGTGATTTGTACATATCCATTTTGTGTACCGTTTCTTCAATAAATACTAGTACAACTGACTCATTTATTATTTCAATATTGTCTAATATATATTGTTTTAGCTTTTCTTTTATTGGCAATTTGCATTCTTTTTTAAATATACCTGAGTCTCTTATTATTATTAGTTTTTTAGGGTATCCAAAAGCTGGTGTTTCTATGTCTGAAATTATTGTATTAATACTACTTTCATCTAGTAGTATGTAATTTATTCCTAAACTTAATTCTCCAAATATTTTTTTTATTTTTTTTAGATATTCGTTTATTAAATATTTTTCTTCACCATATAAAACATATATACCGTTTAGGTTTCCGACTAGTTATATCCTTTTCTAAATCTTTTATATTTGTAGACAAGTCATCTTCTCCTTTATTTTTCTAGCATTATTTTGATGGTTTCTGATACGCTCCAGCCTTGAGCAAAACATCCTCCTGGTAAATATGCTCCTTTAGAATCGTATACCTCAGATATTGTTCCTATTCCACATTCTTTCATTGCTTTTGTAAAATTTGTTTTGTAATTTTTAACTATTTTTTGATATTCTTCTTCTAATTTTTTCTTTTCTGTTTTATTTTTTTCGTTATTTATTACTGTTTTAAAAGCTGCTAAATATATTCCAGAAAGCCATGGCCATGTTATTCCTTGGTGATAGCTCATATCTCTTTTAAAGCTATCTCCTTCATATATTGCTATATATTTTTTATCTTTTGAAGATAATGTTGCTAAACCGTATTTTGTGTGTAATTCTTTTGTAACTGTTTTTAATACTTGTTTTGCTTTTTCGTTTGTAAGTATCATTACTGGATAAGTTGTACTAAGTGCAAATAATTGATTTGGCCTTATTTCTTCACTTCCTAATACATCATATAGGCATTTATTTTTTTCGTCATAAAACTTTTTATTAAAATTATTTTTAACTTTTTTTGCTAAGTCTGCCATTTCTTTTTGTGTTTTTTCATCTTTGAATTCTTTGGCTAGGTTTTCTACTGTTTTTAGAGCATTATACCAAAGTGCATTTATTTCTACTGCTTTTCCGTTTCTTGGTGTTACTGCAAAGTTTGAAACTTTGGCATCCATCCATGTTAATTGTGTGTTTTCTGTTCCTGCTGATATTAAGTTATCTTTATCCATATAAATATTACTGTCGTCAATATCTATACCTTTTTGGAACATCTCTATTATATTTAGTAATATGCTATACATTTCTTTTTTTATAAATTTTATGTCATTTGTGTACTCTAAATATTTATTAATTTGTTCAAATAATAGAAGTGAGCTGTCAACACTATTATATAATGGTCTGCTATCATAACCAGAATATCCATTTGGAATTAATCCATATTTAATGTCTCTTGTCATCATTAACAATACTTCTTTAGCTATGTCAAATCTTTTAGTTTTTAATAATAACCCTTCAAATGCTATCAATGTATCTCTGCCCCAGTCTAAAAACCATGGGAATCCAGCTATTATTGTGTGTAATGACATTTGTGGTCTATATGCTACAAAGTTGTCTGCAGCTATTACTAAATCTCTCATTTTTTCTTGCTCGGCTTTTGTTTCATTTGGATTAACTAATTCGCTTTTATCTATAATTTTTTGAAGTCTTTTTTCTTCTTGTTTGATAATCTTCTTTCCGTCTATTTCTTCTATATTTTCTTCTAAAGAACATATTATAGTAAATTCTTTTGTTTCTTTTGGTTTTATTTCTACTTCATATCTTCCAGGAATAAATAAATCTTCTTCTGGGAAAAATCCTCTTTTTTCTTCTTCTATGTAAAACATATTTTTGAAAGTATCATTATGATGTTCTATATATTTTCCGTCTTTTAAAAACATGTATACTGGTGTTGTTTTATTGTCATCTACAATTACTCTAATTTTATTTTCTTGTATTTTTTGTTCTACTTTATAATTATGATTTGTGTTCATACAGTGAAAATCTCTAAAGTTCATTATTGGAGCTAATTTTATTAGTATATTTTCTTTTGTTTTGTTTTCAACTTTATATACTATACATGTCGTGTTTTTTCCGTATACCATTACTACTTGTTTTTCAATATTTACTTTGTTATCAATATTATATTTAAAATTTGGAATATATTTTTTTTCAAAGCTTTCTAAGTTTTTATATCCTTCTGAAATATAGTTTTTTCCTAAGTTGCTATATATAATTTTCTCTTGTCCTTCTATTATAATACTTTCATCTATTTTGGATAATACTACATATCTTCTTGCTGGTGGAACTAGTGGTGCTACTAGTAGTCCATGATATTTTCTTGTATTTATTCCTAGTATTGTTTGAGCTGCAAAACCTCCAATTCCATTTGTTATTATCCATTCTTTTGTTAATCCTGTTTTTAGATCAATATCTTTTTTATTAAATTTCATCTTTTGGTATCTCTCCTAATTACTTTTTTCTTTTGAGCAAGCTTTATTTATCTAGTTTTTCCATTTCTTGATATAGCTTTTGATTTTCATTCTTTTTTTCAGTTGTTGTTTGTATTGCTTCTATTCTTTCACTATATTTATGATTAAATTTACTTTTTCTCTTTTTGCCTGATTTCTTCTTTTTTTCTAGTTTTTTCTTTTGTTTTCTTATTTTCTTTGATTCTTTCTTTTCTCTTTTCAATTCATCTTCTAAAACTGAATTTATAAGTAAATATTCTGGTGTACTTTCTTTGTCTCTGAATTTTAAATCATTACATATTAATTCTATGATTGATGATGCTATGGTGTCTGAGTCGTGTCTGATATATTCTCCTTCGATTTTTGATAAATGCTTATGAATAATTTTTATACCTTTTTTAGTTGCTTTGTCTATGTCTTGAAGTACTATGTCTTGTCCTTCTTGATTATATTTTCTAACATATTCTGGAACAATTTCTCCTGTATCTGCAATACAGTAATCTATTATTTCTTTGCCAGTATGTGCAAATAGTGCTTCTAAGTGGTCTGTTATAGAGTAATTATCTGTTTGACCTGGCTCTGTCATTATGTTTGATATATATATTTTTAATCCTTTACTTTCTTTAATTGTTTTTGAGATGTTTTTTACTAATAAGTTTGGTAATACATCTGTATATAGGCTACCTGGTCCTATTATTATTGCATCAGCTTCTGAAATTGCTTCAATTACTCCTGGTGCTGCAATGCAATTTGATGGGCTTATATATATTCTTTGTATTTCCGTAACTTTATCATATGTAATTTGTGGAATTTTTTCTCTTCCTTCAACTAAAGTTCCATCCTTTAATTCAGCACATATTGTAAGTTTATCTAATGTTACTGGCATAACTTGTCCAGTAATATTTAATACTTCTGTACTCTTTTTTAATCCTACTGATGGAGAATCAAACATTTCATTCATTGCTGTTAGATAAATGTCTCCAAAATCAACTCCACTTAGTGCAGAATCTTTAAATTTGAAATGGAATAATTCTCTCATTAATTCTTCTTTATCTGAAAGAGCTACTATGCTGTCTTTTATTTCTCCATATGGTAAGTCTTCTTTGTCTAAATCAGACATTGTTACTATTGCTGTTATGTTATTTGTGTATTTTTTTAGGCCTCTTATAACTGTATTTATTCCGTTTCCTCCACCGATTACAACTACTTTTGGTCCTTCATCATACATGGTTTTATTGAAAATTAGTCCTTTAATATTTATATTAGCTTTTTTTCCTTGTTTAGTTGATGTGTTATTTGCTTCAATTAGAATTTCTAATACACGTTTTTGCATATATATAAAGCCTATTACTATTGCTGTAAATCCTCCTACAAATGATGCTACTATTTTTATTATTTCTTTTGGTCTTAGTATTTTTGCTTCAATTATGTTGGCAAATGCAAAACATGTTAAGCATACTCCTACTAATATTAAAAATATCCATCTTTTTATTTTTGTTTTTGAATTAAACCAACTAAAAAATCCCTTCATTTGATTCTCCTTAATATTATAATATAATTACTTCTTGTTCTAAATCTTTATTAAATTTTTCTTTAATTACTTTTTTTGTATATTTTATTAATTTTTCTATATCTTCGGCTGTCGCATTTCCAGTATTTACTATGAACCCTGCATGCTTTTCTGAAATCATTGCTCCTCCAATTTTATATCCTTTTAGTCCTGCTTTATCTATAAGTGATGCTGGTATGCAATCTTCTTTTCTTTTAAAAATACTTCCTGCATTTGGCATGTCTAATGGTTGTTTTTCTTTTCTTGCATCTGACATTTGATTCATTTTTTCTTTTATTTCTTCTTTGGTTCCTTCTTGAATTTTGAAAGTACTTCCGATTATTATCCATTTTTTTTGAAAAAATATGCTATTTCTATATGAGAAATTATGTTCATTGTTTTCAATTTTTACTATATTATATTTTTCGTCTAAATATGTTGTATTTACTAATATATCTTTTATTTCTGAGTTATAGGCTCCAGCATTCATTTTTACTGCTCCACCGACAGTTCCTGGTATTCCTGATAAAAATTCAAATCCTTTTATTTTGTTTCTATAAGCAAAGTTTGATAAAAGAGCAACTGGTATTCCTGCTCCTGCTACTATTTTTTCTTTTTCAATATTTAAATGCCTAAAATTTAGTTTTATTATTATACCTCTAAAGCCTTCATCTTTTATTATTGTGTTTGTTCCATTCCCTAAAATATATGTTTTCATTTTCATTTGTTTAGCTAATTTTAGTATATATATTAATTCTGAGACATCATCTATTTCTATAAAAAAGTCTGCTGTTCCTCCAACTTTAAAAGAAGTATGTTTACTCATATCTTCATTTATATGTATGTTTTTTTCTGGAATTCCTCTAGCTATATCTTCATAAATCATATAAGCCTCCTATTTAATGTATAGCTCATGTTTCTTTTTGTCTACATTTATTGTTTTTTTGCTCAAATTGAAACACTCACCAGTTTTATAATTTACTATATATTCATCCTCACTATTATTTATACCTATTACTTTTAAGCTGTCTTTGTCTAGTTTATAATAATTTTCTTCCTTTGATGATGGATTTGTTATTTCCCAACTGTTTTCTTTTAATGTATTCATTTCTGTTCCTGTTGCTGTTTTCCCAACTAAAAAACTTTCATTTCCTGTCATTTTATATTGTTCATAACGTTCATATACTGCATGTTGTACTACTTCTAAATCTGATAGTAGTTTTTTTTGTTTACTATATTCAGCTCCGTTTATGGTATATCTTATTACAATTGATGCTATTATCGCTAAAACTATTATTGTTATTACTAATGATAACATTGTTATGCCTTCTTCTTTTTTTATCTTTTGCATGGTATATTTCTCCTTTTATAAAGATGTGTTTATCATATCATTATTCGTTATATTTTACAAGAAAATAAACTAAAAAAATGAAGGTTTAGTCCTTCATTTTTTAGTTTAAATGTCATTTATTTTTACATCTCTTTTATGTTCGATTTTTTCCCACTTTGTATTTGGTTTTATCATACATTTTATATTAATAGCCAGCCATGTAATCATAAATATTGGATACATTAATATTCCTTTAACCATAGGTTTTATTGGTCTTTTTTCTATAATTAGTGTAAACACTGCTGCTAGTACTGGTGCAAAAAGTGTTGTAGCCATATATTTTGCATAATTAAATATCAATGCTCCTAATGTCATTTCCCCACCAATAAATACCACTGTATTTAATACTAATAATAAGATTGTTACTACCATCATTGGAATTCCCATTAAATATAAAAATCCATCAAAGTTCATTAATGTTCTATATTCTGCTACTCCTTTAGCTAAATCTTTTGTATAATATTTCATACATTGTATATGTCCAACTGTCCATCTTGATCTTTGTGACCAACTTTGCTTAAATTCTGTTGGTTGTTCATCATAGACTATTGCATCTGTTGCCCAGCCTAGTTTTCTACCTTTTGCAATATTTTTCAATGAAAATTCTATATCTTCTGTTAATGTTATAGTATTCCATCCTGTTGGCTTTATCAAATTAAAATCTACCATAAATCCTGTTCCATTTATTAATGGTGATAATCCTAAATTATATCTTGCTAAATGGTAAAATCTATTCATCATCCAATAGAATAGTGCGTATCCTGCTGATATCCAGCTGTCTGATGGGTTTTTAATATCTCTATATCCTTGAACAATTTCTTCTCCTTGGCATAGTTTTTTGTTCATTGCATTTAAAAAGTTTTTATCTACTACATTATCAGCATCAAATACGCAAAATGCATCATAGTCTGCATCTTCTTTGATTTTTTGATTTAAAAACCATTGAAGTGCAAATCCTTTTGTTTTATTATGTTCGTCAAATCTTTCATATACAATAGCTCCTAAATCTTTTGCAATTTGTGCTGTATTATCTGTACAATTATCTGCTATTACATAAATATCATATAGTTCGTTTGGATAATCTAATGCTTGCAAGCTTTCAACTAGGTTTCCAATTACTGCTGATTCGTTGTGTGCTGGTAATATCATCATGAATTTGTGTTTTTTGTCTTTTATTAATGGTTTTTCTTTAAATTGAATTAGTGCGCATGCACTTATAATTAGTTGATATAACCAATATATTACTATAATCCATCCTATTGCTTGTTGAAGTATATAAATATATTTCATATTATATTTCCTTCTTTCTATTCTTCTACTTTGCTTTCTTCCTCTTTTTCTTCGTTATATCTCATAGTTAAATTAATTCTTCCTTGATCATCTATTTCTGTTACTTTTACCATAACTTCTTGACCTACTTTTAGGAAGTCTTCAACATTTTCTACTCTTTCTTTTGTAATTTTTGATTTGTGAACAAGTCCTTCTTTTCCGCCTCCAACTGCAACGAAAGCTCCGAATGTCATAATTTTAGTAACTGTTCCTTTATATATTTGTCCTGCTTCTATTTCTCTTGCTATTTCATCTATCATTTCTAATGCACGTGGTCCGTTACTTCCTTCTGTAGAATAAATAAATACTGTTCCATCTTCTTCAATGTCAATTTTTACTCCTGTTTCATCAATAATCTTATTAATCATTTTTCCACCAGGTCCAATTACATCTTTTATTTTGTCTACACTTATTTTTGTGTTAATTATTTTTGGAGCATATTTTGAAGTTTCTTTTCTTGGCTCAGAAATTACTGGCATCATTATATCTTCTAATATGTGTTTTCTAGCAACTTTTGTTCTTTCAAAAGCTTCTGCTATTATATCATATGATAATCCATCAACTTTGATATCTACTTGTATTGCTGTTATTCCTTTTTCTGTTCCTCCTACTTTAAAGTCCATATCTCCAAAGAAATCTTCAATTCCTTGAATATCTGTAAGCATAACATAATTTTTGTCATCGTTAGGATCTGTTACTAACCCTGTTGAAATACCTGCAACAGGTCTTTTTATTGGAACTCCTGCAGCCATTAATGCTAATGTACTTCCACATATGCTTGCTTGAGATGTTGAACCATTTGAAGATAATACTTCTGATACACATCTAATTGCATATGGGAATTCTTCTTTTGATGGTAATACTGGTACTAATGCTTTTTCAGCTAATGCTCCGTGTCCAACTTCTCTTCTACCTGGTCCACGTGATGTTCTAGCTTCTCCTACGCTATATGGTGGGAAATTATATTGGTGCATATATCTTTTTGATTCTTCTTCATCTATTCCATCTAACATTTGCTCTTCACTAATCATACCTAGTGTAGCTACTGTTAATACTTGTGTTTGACCTCTTGTAAACATTCCACTTCCATGTACTCTAGGTAATAAATCTATTTCACATGATAATGGTCTTATTTCATCTAATGCTCTTCCATCAACTCTTTTATGTTCATCAAATATTAAACTTCTTACTGCTTTCTTTTCTAATTTATATAAAACTTCTCCTATTTCTTGAGAATGTTCTGCTACAAATTCTTCTCCATGTTTTTCTGTTAAATATGTTTTTACGTCTTCTGCTAATGCATCCATTCTATTATCAATAACTGTTTTGTCTTTATCTTGTACGTCTGTTTTCATTCTGTCAGCAAATTCTTTTGAAACTTCTTCAAATATTTCTTCATTTACTGCGAAAGATTTATATTCAAATTTTGGTTTTCCTATTTCGTCTTTCATTTTTTGAATAAATTCGCACATTTTCTTTATCTCGATATGTGCTGTTTTGATTGCTTCTAACATAACATCATCTGGAACTTCGTTAGCTCCTGCTTCAATCATTGCGATTTTATCTATTGTTCCTGCAACTGTTAATGTTAAATCTGATTTTTCTCTTTCTGCTACTGTTGGATTTATAATTATCTTTCCATCTACTAGTCCAACATTAACTGCTGCTGTAGGTCCACCAAATGGTATATCAGAAATTGATAAAGCTGCTGATGCTCCTATCATAGCTGCAACTTCTGGTGAATTATCTTGTTCTACTGACATTACAGTAGCAACAACACATACATCATTTCTAAAGTCTTTTGGAAATAGAGGTCTTAATGGTCTATCAATTGCTCTTGATGTTAATATTGCTTTGTCTCCTGGTTTTCCTTCTCTTTTTGTGAATCCTCCTGGGATTTTTCCAACTGAATATAATTTTTCTTCAAAATCAACTGATAATGGGAAAAAGTCTATTCCTTCTTTTGGTTCTTTTGAAGCTACTACATTTACTAGTACTACTGTTTCACCATATCTTACTAGTACGCTCCCATTGGCTAATCCTGCCATTTTTCCTGTTTCAAATGATATTTTTCTTCCTGCTAATTCTGTTTCATAAATTTTAAACATGTTTCCTCCTTGATTTTTCCCTTCGATACATAGAAATCAGATTTAAATACACAGCTTATAAAAATAATTGCATCTTGCTTCGTTAAAATTAAAATTTAAAATCCTCATGTACCTATGTACACTCCGGTATTTAAATTTTAATTTTGCCTAGCAATATACTAATTCTTTTTACAAGCATTAACTTTTACTTGTATACTTAAATCTAACGTCTATCATCGTCGGGATATTTTAAAAAATATATAAAAAAGGCGTAGCTTTATAGCTACGCTGTTTTTTATTTTCTTAAAGATAACTTTTGAGCTATATCTCTGTATCTTTGAATGTCTTTTTTTGCTAAATAGTTAAGTAAATTTCTTCTTTTACCTACCATTTTTAAAAGTCCTCTTCTTGAATGATTATCTTTTTGGTGAACTTTTAAGTGTTCTGTTAGTTCAGCGATTCTTTCTGTTAAAAGAGCTATTTGAACTTCTGGTGAACCAGTATCGTTTTCTTCTCTTTTATAAGTGTTAATTATTTCTTGTTTTCTTTCTTTAGTCATAGCACTCACTACCTCCTTTTTATTATTTGCCAGTTACTGAGTCATGAGTAGGTTTTCCTCAAAACTAAGTAATAGTAATTTAAACGCAGTACTATTTTACTATACTTTACCTTTAAATGCAAGTGTTTATTATATTTTTTCGTGTAAATATCGTAGTTTTAGATTTTATCTTATTTTTCTCTAAATCAAAGAAAGTATCCGTATATTAGACACTTTCTTTTTTTATGTTTATTCTGTTTTAGTTTCTTCTTTGCTATCAACTTTATATTTGTTATGATGTTTTTGAGCTAAAGCTCTTTCCAATTTATTTTTTGCTTCTTCTGTTAAGTCTGGTGCATACTCTAAACAATAACATATATATTTTGCACTTTCGTTTTGAATTACTCTATCTATTATTGGTGTTTTATCTTTCATATCTACTGATACAGCAAATTCGTATAAACATATTGATTCATCTTTTGCAACTTCTAATTCAGCTTCTGCTAATAATTCTATTGCTTGTCTTAGGCTTTGAACATTTAGTCCTTGTGGATGATGTTCAATTATGTATTGTAAATAATTTGCTAGTTCGTTTATGCTATATGCTTTTTTTCTTCTTTCTTCTTCATTTTCTTCTGACATTCCTATTACATTTTTTATTAAACTTGGGATATCTTTTTTATCTTCTGGTTTTACTGTCTCTAAACTTTTTGGAAAATAATAATAGCTTTCAGCTTCCTCTAAGCGTTCTTTATATTCTGGTCTTTCAGTTACTTTTAAAGATTCATATTCTTCATCTGTAGATAGTTGTTTTATGTATTTCGCATTTTTGGTGTCATATAAAGCTTGTAACATGCTTTCTTGATCTACTCCTTCTATATAAACTAAAGAATACATCATAAGTTTTGCATTTCCGCTTTCTTTAACTGCTTCTTCAAATCTTTTTAAATCAAAATCTTGTACTCCCATGTCTGTTAATAAATACATAAATTCATATGAGTGTATTATGTCTCCAATTTCAAGCATTGCATCTTCAAACAATTTTAAATATTCTCGTCTTTGTACTTTACTAACATTCTCTACAAAATCACATATATAATATGGATCTCTTGTATCTAAAATTTTACTTACAGTTTCTCTTAAAATATTTTCATCATTTGTATTGTTGCATAATCCTATCGCTTGTAATGCTTCGATTGGTTTCATATTATTTTTCCTTTCTTTTTATATTTTTCTTTTCTATTATGTAGCCAGATATAGAGCATATTAAAAGTATTCCTTCTAGTATGATACCAAATATCGACTTAACATAGCTATTGTATATTACCCATAATATTCCTACTGGTATACCTAATAATTTATAAACTTTTGTATCTTTTTGGCATACTGAGTATGTATACACCATTGTTGCAAAAATTGATAGCAAACTTAATACTCCTTCATATGTAAATATGGCTGATATAATACATAATATGTAAACACTTATAAGAACAATTATGTCTAGTTTTGCCATTTTGTCTTTTTTTCCATTTTTCTTTTCATCGATTATAAATACGATGTTTCTTATAACTGCTATAATGCACATAAGTAGTCCGCTCCAAGCATTAAGCAAAAGATATGCTATTCCATTTGCAATCATTGATAAAAAGCTCACAATTAAAATACTCTTTCTATCTTTTAAATAGTAAGTTAAGCTCATAAGAGCATACATAATAATGGTAAATATTTGCGAAACAATATATGTAACTGTTAATTCCATTTTACTCTCCTTTATTTTAATATTTCTTTTAAATTTTTTGCGTATGTTTTTAATTTTTTAAAGCAATTATATGCTTCTGTGATTTCTTTTTTGTTTCTTGATATATATCCTCTTTCTTTTGAATTTTCTGGTAAATCTACAATTAATGTATCTTTATCTATTCCATCCCAGCCATCTCCTACAATTTTAAGAAGTTTTGGCTCTTGTTCTAAAATTTCATCATAATCTACAAACATTGTTTTTATATTGCTTTGCATATAGATTTGTAAGGTTTTGTTTTCTTTAAATTCTGAAATTTTGCTTTTACTGAATATAAATATTCTTTCTAATTTTGCTCCTTTATTTGCAGCTTCTAAGTTACATACTCTAAAGTTCATTTCTAATGGCTCTTCTGTCCATTCATCTTCTAGCATTGTAGATGCACACCACATATAAGATTCTTTTGTTAACTTTTTAAAATAATTATTTATAGCTTTATAAAATTCTCCTGTTGATAAATTTCTTGTTCTCTCATTTTTTTGAAACTCTATTGCTCCTCCATCTGTGTTAATTGATATTCCTGTGGTGTTTTTAAATCCTGTAATCATATATACGACATCTTCTGCTATTTCTTCATAATTTAGTAAGGTTTTATTTTCTATTTTAGTTTGAATATTTATGGCATTTATTCTTACACCTATGTTTTCTTTTAATTCTTTACTGATTTTTTGTTCAATTTTTTCTTTGCTGCTTTCTATTCCGTTTAATAAAATTATACTAGAAGAACAATTCATTTTTTCTGCAAAAAGTTTTATTATTTTTTCTTTGTTTTCTGTAATATTTTCTATATCAATAAAAATTAGTCCTTCATAGTATTTTGATAAACTCTTGTCTAATTCTTTTATGTTTTTGTAATCTACTTTGTTTGTTCTAATATTGGTTATTTCTTTATTGTTTTTATTACTAAATCCATCTACTACATAACCATTCTGTTGAAGTAATGGCACAAGATATTTACATATTTCGTTATTAATATTTATAATTGCAATTCTTTTTTCTGTGTTAATATATTGTACTATTTTACTTCTTTTATCTGCTGGCTTTACAGTATCTTCAGGTATCATCCAAACCATACCATTTTTTATTGCTCCGTTTATTCTGTTTTCTCTACATAGATTTATGATTCTTCTTTCTGATATTCCCCATTTTTCTGAAAATTGTTTTATTGTTAAATACCCCATATCTCATCTCCTTGTATTATTCTTCTTTCAGAACAATATCTTATATTTATATATTATACCTTTTTCAGAACAATGTCAATACTGTTGATTAATTTTTTTCTTCCTATTTGTTATTTGTTACGGTTTTCCGTGTTTTTTTGTGTTATTTTATTTAACTTTTCCGCATTTTCTTTTTGTTTATCAAGTGGAAGCCATGCAAATTCTGAACACACTTGCTCTCCAAACATTGTTGTGTTTTCTTTCTTTATACTTTTTTCTTTTTTCATAATTATTCACTCCTTTAATTTTATTATTTTAAATATATTGATTATTATTCATACTTGCTTGTATAAATTGATTAAATATATTATGATTTATGTATTCATAATTCATGCTTTTAATTTATGCATGAAATTATTTGTTTAAATTTGAAAGGGTTATGATAATGACATATTATGATATTTTAGGAGTTTCTAAAGATGCTTCGAATAGTGAAATTAAAAAAGCGTATAAAAAATTAGTAAAAAAATATCACCCTGATGTTTTTCAAGGTGATAAAAATACTGCTGATGAAAAAATAAAAGAACTTAATGAAGCTTATGAAACTTTGTCTAATCTAGAGTTAAAAAAATCATATGATGAAATTTTGTCTGCTCCAACTGATACTAATATTGATTTTTCAGATAATTATACTGTTTCTAAAGAAACTACTATTTCTCCTGAAGAGAAATATGAAAACTTATATAAATATGATTATTATAAAAAATATACTACTAATTATTATGGCGTTTCTCGTGATGATTTAAAGGTTAAACATGATGCTAAATCTACTAAAAAAGATGATAGTGTTAAAATTTCTGATTTTTCTAGACTTAAAATTATTCTTTTCTTAGGTATTTTAGCAACAATTCTTATTATAGTTATAATTTGCTTGCTTTCTTATGTTAGAAATCTTTTGAATGACCCTTTTTCTGATATTGATAATACTACTAACCATACTGATAATTATATTGATAATCATGATTTTTATCATCATTCTTACAATACTTCTTCTGAAGATTATGTAGTTTTTCAAGAATTTTATGACATGTTATTAAATGAGATTTATTAAAGCATATTAATAGGACGTCTTTTTTAACCAATTTCTCGTGGTCAAAAAGACGTCCTTATTAATATGTTTTTTTATGCAGTTTCTGTATTATTTTTTCTCATTTTTCTTTTATTTGTTCTTTTAGTAAGAGTTACAGGTTGCTTGTTTTCATCAATTATAATTTCAGGTTTCTGATTTTCCAAAACTGTTTCTTTTGTTATAATGCATTTTGCAATCTTCTTGTTGCTTGGTATATCATACATTACATCTCTCATTATTTCTTCTATAATTGAACGCAATCCCCTTGCTCCTGTTTTTCTTTCAATAGCTTTATCTACTATTACTTCTAAAGCTTCTTGAGCAAATTCTAGTTCAACTCCATCTATCTCTACTAGCTTTTTGTATTGTTTTACTAAAGCATTTTTAGGTTTTGTCACAATTTCAATTAGTGCTTCTCTTGTAAGTTCGTCTAAAGTCGCAACTATTGGTAATCTTCCTATGAATTCTGGAATCATTCCAAATTTTAATAAATCTTGTGGTAATATTTGTTTGTATATTTCTGATTGGCTTACATCTTTTTTTGATTCTATAGCTGTTCCAAATCCAATTGTATTTTTTCCTGTTCTGCTTTTTATTATTGATTCAATTCCTTCAAAAGCTCCACCACATATAAATAATATGTTTTCTGTATTTATTTGTAAAAATTCTTGGTGCGGATGCTTTCTTCCACCTTGTGGTGGTACTGATGCTTTTGTGCCTTCTATTATTTTAAGCAATGCTTGTTGTACTCCTTCACCGCTTACATCTCTTGTTATAGAAGGATTCTCAGATTTTCTTGAAATCTTATCTATTTCATCTATATATATAATTCCTTTTTCTGCATTTTCTATATTATAGTCTGCTGCCTGTATTAATCTTAATAAAATATTTTCTACATCTTCACCTACATATCCAGCTTCTGTTAAAGTTGTTGCATCAGCTATAGCAAATGGTACATTTAATACTTTTGCTAATGTTTGTGCTAATAATGTTTTTCCGCATCCTGTAGGGCCTAGTAGTAATATGTTACTTTTCTGTATTTCTACGTCATTTACTTTTTCTAAATTATTTATTCTCTTGTAGTGATTATAAACTGCAACTGATAAAGTTTTTTTAGCTTCTTCTTGTCCTATAACATATTCGTCTAAAATTGTTTTTATTTCTTGTGGTGTTGGTATTTTTTCTTCTTCGACTACTTCTACTTCTTCGTCTTCTTCATAAAATTCATCTTCAATTATTTCTTGACATACATTTATGCATTCGTCACAGATATATACGCCTGGTCCGGCAATAATTTTTTTAACACTTTCTTGTGGTTTCCCACAAAAAGAGCATTTAACATTTTTTGTATTATTTGGCATTTTTTCACCTCTTTAAAACTATTAATTATCTTTTGAGTATTATCCTCTTTGGTCTAGTATTCCATCTATTAAACCATATTCTAGAGCTTCTTTTGCTGTCATGTAATTATCTCTTTCTGTATCCATTTCTATTCTTTCTAGGCTTTGTCCTGTTCTTTCACTTAGTAATTTGTTTAATTTTTCTCTTGTTCTAACCATATGGTCAGCATGAATTTTTATTTCTGTAGTTTGCCCTGAAAGTCCACCAGATATCAATGGTTGATGTATTAGTATTTCTGCATTTGGTGTTGCAAATCTTTTTCCTTTTGCTCCTGATGCTAGAAGTACTGCTCCCATGCTTGCTGCCATACCAACACATATTGTTGATACTGGGCATTTTATATAATTTATTGTATCTACTATAGCCATTCCGTCTGTAATTGATCCTCCTGGGCTGTTTATGTATAATGATATTTCTTTGTCTGGATCTTCTGATTCTAAGAATAGAAGTTGTGCTACTACTAGGCTTGCTGACGCACTATTTACATCTTCTGATAAAAAGATTATTCTATCTTTTAATAATCTTGAGAATATATCGTATGATCTTTCTCCTTTACTTGTTTGTTCTATAACATATGGTACTAAACTGTTTTTCATCTATTTTATTTCCTTTCTTTTGCTTCTTGAATTACTTATATTAAATATCACATCGCTAATTAAAAGTCAATTCTTTTAAGCATCTTTTATAAGTCAGTTTTCGACTTTTTACGCGTTATTTTTAAATAATTCGTGAATTAGTTATTTTTTACTTTATTAAAATTTTTATATTAATATATATTTAAGTTTATTGTTAAATAATATGATAATGTATAAAAACAAGCTAAGAATATAAGCTTTGTAAATTGCGCTAGCGACCAAACGTAACGAACAAAGTGAGTGAAGTGCGAATTTGAGCAATCTACAATATAAAAACGGAGTTTTTTATTCGGAGATTGCGAAGAGCAAAATTTACAAAATTATATCTTAGCTTATTTGCATAAATTAACTTTATTAAATAAAAAACTTAGATATAAAATTATATCTAAGTTTTAATATGTACTATTTTGTTACTGCGTTATCTAAAATGAATTTAACAGTTTTTTCTGATTCAATACTTGAAGAAACATATTTTTTAAATTCTTCATTTTGTTTTAAATCATCTTCTGATCTACCATATGTTTTTGCAAGTTCAGCAATTTTTTCATTTAATTCTTTATCTGTTACTTTTATTTTTGCATCTTTACTAATTGCTTCTAGAACTAATCTTGTTTTTATTGAAACTTCTGCTTGTGGTTTCATTTCTTCTCTAAATGCATCTCTTGTTTTGTTCATCATTTTTAAATATTGTTCTAAATTAACACCTTGGTATGTTAATCTTCTATTTAAATCGTCTTCCATTGCATCAATTTCATTTTCTATCATTCCTGATGGAATTTCTACTTTAGCGTTTTTGCAAACTTTTTCAATTGCTGCATCTTCCATTTCATGTTCTGCTTTATGTTTATTTTGATGTTCTAAATTTTTCTTGATATCTGCTTTTAATTCTGCTATTGTGTCAAATTCACTAACATCTTTTGCAAATTCATCATCCATTTTTGGTAATTCTTTTGCTTTTATTTCATGTAATTTTACTTTAAATACTGCTGGTTTTCCGGCTAAATCTTTAGAGAAATATTCTTCTGGGAATGTAACATTTACGTCTTTTTCTTCTCCAATTTTCATTCCTACTACTTGGTCTTCAAATCCTTCTATAAAGCTGTGGCTTCCTAATTCTAATTCGTGTTTTTCTGCTTTTCCACCATCAAAAGGAACTCCATCTACTGATCCTTCAAAATCAATTACAGCTATATCTCCTTCTTTTGTAGCTCTATCTTCAACTGTTATTACTCTAGCATTTTTTTCAGCCATATGAGATAATTCGTGTTCAACGTCTTTTGCAGTTACTTTATATTCTACTTTTTTAAGTTCTATACCTTTATAGTCACCTAATTTAACATCTGGTTTTGTTTGTACTATTGCTGTAAAAATTAAGTCTTTTCCTTTTTCCATTTGAACTATATCTATATCTGGTTTTGAAACAACTTCTAAGTTATTTTCTTTTATTTCTTTATCATATATTTCTGGAACAACTTCATTGAATGCATCTTCATAGAACATTTCTACTCCATAATGTTTTTCTGCAATGTGCATTGGTACTTTTCCTTTTCTGAATCCAGGTACATTAAAATATTTAGCATTTTTCTTGAATACTGTTGCTATTCCATCTTCAAAAATTTTGCTTTCTATTGTGAATTCTAATTTTAATTCGTTATTATTTTTTGTTTTTTCTATTTTGATACTCATTTAAATTCCTCCATTTATTTTTAATAGCTTACTTATTATACCATATAATTCAATAATTGCAAGCCTTTGTAGTAAATTACTCTTCTGCACTTTTTTCAGCATGTGAATGGTGTTTTAATCTTGGAATAAAGTTTTTAATAAAATTGCCTTTTCCTCTTTGTTTTATATAGATATATCCCAAAATTGAGAATACTACTGCTCCTAAGAAGTTTACTTCTAAGTCTTTCATTGTATCTATTATTCCTATATCTAGTAATCCACCTTCAACTACTACTTCTTGTTTTTCTCCGTTTACTTCTCCTATAATTACTGTTTTTTCAATGTTTTCTATTATAACTGGCTTATTTTCATTTTTTTCATTTAATTTTACTGATGAGATATCTCTTACTATTCTATCTTTTTGCATATCTGTCCATAAAACTTGATCTGATGTGTATTCAAAAAATTCCCACATTACTCCTATCATCATAGAAAAGCTAAATGCTACTATCGCAACAAATATTGGTGTTAATTCTATTGAGAAAATTTTTCTTTCATTTAAAATATCGATTAGTGAGAACCCTACTCCTGCCATTATAAATCCATTAATTGTATGTAGCATTGTATCCCAATAAGGAATTATTCCATAAAAATTTTGAATTTCGCCTAAAATTTCTGCTGAGAATATAAATATTAATATAATTGCTTCTAATAATTTTGGTAGTTCTATATTTAATTTTTTCTCTACTATACTTGGTATTAATAATAGTATTAATGTTAATCCACATATAAAAACAGATTCCCAACTTTTATGTATTATTTGAATTATTAAAGTTAAAATAACTAATGTTCTTATTATAATATATACTGACAAGTCTCTTTTTTTATGTTTAGATTCACTTATTAACTTTCTTTTCTTCTTTTCTTTTTCCATATTTTCACCTTTTATTTTTTTAAATTATATTTAAGCAAAAAGAGTAAATGGAGAAAGTCCATTTACTCTTTAGTGTTCTATTATTACATTCAAATTTATTTCATAAATTTGTTTATTGTAGAAAGTCTTAAATTGCTTCCTTAATATTATTTTATTTGTTTCATAACTTCTTCAGCAAAATTTTCTTCTTTTTTCTCTATTCCTTCACCTTTTTCAAGTCTAGCATAATCAACTAATTTAGCTCCTTTTGATTCGATTAGTTTTCCAACTTTTGTGTCTGGATCTTTAACGAATTCTTGCTCTAATAAGCAGATTTCTGAATAGAATTTTCCAATTCTTCCTTGTACCATTTTTTCAGCTATTTCTGCAGGTTTTCCTTCATTCATAGCTTGAGCTTTAAGTATTTCCATTTCTTTTTCTACTTTGTCAGCTGGTACTGTTTCTCTAGATAAATATTCTGGTTTTGCTGCAGCTATTTGCATACATACATCTTTTGCTAATTCTTCATCTCCTTTTTCGAAGTTTACTAAAACTGCTATTTTTCCATCTCCATGAACATAACTTTCAACTAATCCTTCAGATTCAAATCTTGCAAATCTTCTTATTGACATGTTTTCACCGATAGTAGCAATTTTACTTGTTAATACTTCTTGAACTGTGCTATCTGTATCTAAGTATTTTTGACTTAATAATTCTTCTACGTCTTTAGCATTTTTTGTAGCAACTTGTTTTGCTATATCTGCTACAAATTTTCTAAATTCATCATTTTTAGCTACGAAGTCTGTTTCTGCATTAACTTCAACAGCACTTCCTACTTTTTTATCATCAGAAACGTATGTTGCAACTAATCCTTCTGCTGCTACTCTGTCTGATTTTTTAGCTGCTTTTGCGATTCCTCTTTCTCTTAATAATTCAGCTGCTTTTTCCATGTCTCCATCAGTTTCTGTTAAAACTTTTTTGCAGTCCATCATTCCAGCACCTGTTTTTTCTCTTAATTGTTTAACTAGTTCTGCACTTACCATTTGAATATCCCCCTTATTCATTTAAAAAATATTTTATTCTTCAGTTTCAGCTTCTTCAGCTACAACTTCTTCGATATCAGTGTTAGCTTCTTCTGTTTCAACCATTTCAGTTTCAACATCAGCTGCTTCACCTTGTCTTCCTTCAATAACTGCATTAGCCATAACGTCTGTAATTAATTTTACAGCTCTTATAGCATCATCGTTACCTGGGATTGGATAATCAACATCTTCTGGATTACAGTTTGTATCTACTAATCCAACTACTGGTATATTTAATTTTCTAGCTTCTAATATAGCTATTCTTTCTTTTTTAGGATCTACTACGAACATAACTCCTGGTATTTCTTTCATATCTTTGATTCCACCAAGATTTTTTTCTAGTTTTTCCATTTCTCCTTTTAAAAGAATAACTTCTTTTTTAGGTAAAACATCAAAAGTTCCATCTTCAGCCATTGTTTCTAATTCTTTTAGTCTTTTTACTCTTGATTGTATTGTATTGAAGTTTGTAAGCATTCCTCCTAACCATCTTTGGTCAATGTAATACATATTACATTTGATTGCTGCTTCTTTAATACATTCTTGTGCTTGTTTTTTAGTTCCAACAAATAGAACTGTTTTTCCTTCTTCTGCTTGTTCTTTTAAGAATTTGTAAGCCTCGTCTAATTTTTTTGATGTTTTTTGTAAATCGATAATGTGAATACCATTTCTAGCTTGGAATATATATTCCGCCATTTTTGGTTCCCATCTTCTAGTTTGATGTCCGAAATGAACACCTGCTTCTAGTAATTGTTTCATTGCAACTACTGCCATTTTAAATTCCTCCTTGTTTTTTATACTTCCGCAAGTTTTGAAATCTGCATTTAGGGCCACTAACTTTTGTTAGCACAAACCTAAACTAAACTTACGTGTTTTTTTAACTTGTTCATTATACCAGCTTTTTACTTGTTTTGCAAGCTTTTTTAGTATATTTTTTGTAAATTGAAGTTTGTGTAATCTGCACTTATTAGTTTATATTCTATCCCATATAATTCGTAGTCTTTTACATTGCCATATGCTTGTGTTCCATGTAAATGTCCATAATATACTTTTTTTACGTTATATCTTCCTAAAATTTCTGCATATGGATTTTGATTTTTACTTTCTGGATTATCGTATGGTGGATAATGCATAAATACTATTATTTCTTTATCTTTTCCATACTGTTTTACTATTGCTTCTAATTCCATTTCTAGTCGCAATTTTTCTCTTCTTAATATTTTTTCATCATTTTCTTTTCCGTCCATTATCCAGCCATGGACTCCTGTTATAATTTTGTTCTCAAACTCAAAATAGTTGTTCTGTATGAAATCTATATTTTCAAAATTGTTTTCTTTTAAAAAGTTTCTCATTTTAGCTAGTGTTGTCCACCAATAGTCATGATTTCCTTTTAATAATAGCTTTTTTCCAGGTAATTTTTTCAAATATTCAAAATCTTGTTTCGTATCTTCTATTTTCATTGCCCATGAAAAATCACCAGCTAATACAACTAAGTCATCACTATTTACTTTGTCTTTCCAGCTATTTGCAATTTTTTCATCATGATTTTCCCAATTTGGTCCGAAATATATCCATTGGCTTATTACATCCGAATGATAAATGCAAATCAGCAATTACATATATTGACATTTTATTCTCCTAATTTTAGATTTGGTATTGCATTTAATGTTAAGTCTGATTTTTTTCCTTTTATATAGTTGTAATATCCTGCAGCTGCTATCATTGCAGCATTATCTGTACATAATATTAGCTCTGGAAAATACATCTCTATATTTTCTTTTTTAGCTAATTCTTCGAATCTTCCTCTAATATAAGAGTTTGCAGATACACCTCCAGCAAATACAACTTTATTTATTTTTGTTTCTTTTATAGCTTTTAAAATGTTATTTTCTAACATATCTGTTGCTACTTTTTCAAAACTTAGGCATAAGTCTGCTTTATTTATATTGGGTGTTTTATGATTTAAATTTATTACAGCTGTTTTTACTCCACTAAATGAAAAGTCCATGTTATCCATATGAGTTACTGGCAGATTTATTATTTCTTTTCCTTCTTTAGCTAGCTTATCTACTTTTGGTCCTCCTGGATAGCCAAGTCCTACTACTCTAGCTACTTTGTCAAATGCTTCGCCTATTGCATCATCTCTTGTTTTTCCTAATATTTCAAAACTTGTATAATCATCTACTTTTACCAAATGTGTATGTCCACCTGAAATTATTAAGCAGATAAATGGTGGTTTTAAATCTTTATGTGTTATGTAATTTGCTGCAATATGTCCTTCTATATGATTAACTCCAAGTAGTGGTTTGTTACTTGCAAAACTTAGTCCTTTTGCATAAGAAACTCCTACTAATAGTGCTCCTACTAATCCTGGTCCATATGTTGTAGCTATACAGTCTATATCTTTTAGTTCTAATTTTGCTTGTTTTAAGGCTTCTTTCATTACTTGATTTATTACTTCTGTATGACATCTAGAAGCTATTTCTGGTACAACTCCACCATAATTTTCATGTATTTTAATCTGCGAATTTATTACATTGGAAAGAACCTCTCTTCCGTTTTTTACAACAGAAATAGAGGTTTCATCACAGCTTGATTCAATTCCTAGTATATATATATCTTTTTCTTCCATCTTTTTTCCTTTATATAAAAATTGAAAATATTGTTGCTACAACTTTTTGCATTCCGTTTAATACTATTGTTATTACTGGTGATGTTATATAGCCTAAAACACCTGTTACAAATAAAAGCAAGAATATTAATGATATCATTTGCATATTTTCATCTATCCATCTTTTAGCTCTGTATGGTAATACTTTTAAAAATATTTTAGATCCGTCTAATGGTGGAATTGGAATTAAATTAAATACTCCTAATCCTATGTTTACAATTATTGCATAGTAAAGCATTGTCATTAATATATTTATTGGGCTTGCACCGCTAAGCATAAACATTATTCCAGCTTCTGGTACGAATAATAATATTGTATAAAATATTATCATTAATACGAAAGCTAAAATAAAGTTCATCGCTGGCCCTGCTAAGCTTACTATTGTTTCTCCTTTAGAAGGTGACACTTTTGAAAAATTATTAGTATTGATTTGTACAGGTTTTCCCCATCCAATATGAGCAAATACTAATAAAAATATTCCTACTGGGTCTAAATGTTTCATTGGATCTAAACTTAATCTTCCTTGGTTTCTTGGTGTTGAATCTCCTAGTCTATCTGCTGCAAAAGCATGTGCAAATTCATGAAATGAAATTGCTAGTATTACTCCTGGTAGTGTTAATAAAGTTGAAACTAGGTTAAAACTTCCTAAATTTATTATTGTTAAAAACAACAATATTACTAATATTATATATAAATTTCTTTTGTTAAATTGAAAATACATATTATTTCCTTTCTCTTAATTAATAATTACATAATGTATCGATTAGGAATGTAATTCTTTGTATCTTATATTATTTAGCCAAATTATATTCTGTTTGTATATTATCTTCTACTTCTTTCATTGCTTCAAGTGTGTTACTTAATAGCTCATCTATTTCCCATCCTAATATTTCTGCACCTTTTGTAATGATTTCTCTTGAACATCCTGCGGCAAACTTTTTGTCTTTATATTTCTTTTTCAAGCTTGATAATTCCATATCTTTTGTGCTTTGTGATGGTCTCATTTTTGTAGCTGCCCATATTAATCCAGATAATTCATCTGTTGCAAATAATATTTTTTCCATATTATGCTCAGGTTTGATATCTGAACATATGCCATATCCATGACTGCAAACAGCATTAATTAATTCACTATTAGCATTAATTTCTTTTAGAATTTCAGGTGCTTTTTGGCAATGTTCTTCTGGATACATTTCATAATCTACATCATGTAATAATCCTACTAATCCCCAGAAATCTTCATTTTCATTATATTTTTTTGCAAAATATCTCATGATTTGTTCAACAGTAATTGCATGTCTTATATGAAATTCTTCTTTATTATATTTTTTTAATAGGTTTATAGCATCTTCTCTTTTTATTTCTGTTTTAAAGTTATTATTGTCTATTTTATCTTTGTTTTCTGTTTTCTTTGCTTTTTGGTCTGCAATAGTGTTGTTTATAGGTTTCATTGTTGGAAATAATAGTACATCTCTTATTGATGCGCTGTCTGTTAATAACATTACTAGTCTGTCAATTCCTATACCTATTCCTCCTGTTGGTGGCATTCCATATTCTAGTGCTTGAACAAAGTCTTCGTCCATCATTCCAGCTTCTTCATCTCCAGCATCTCTAGCTTCTACTTGTTTTTTAAATCTTTCATATTGATCAATTGGATCATTCAATTCTGAGAACGCATTTCCGTATTCTCTTCCACCTATAAATATTTCAAATCTTTCTGTTAATCTGTTATCTTTTGGACTTCTTTTAGCTAATGGTGAAATTTCTACTGGATAATCATATATAAAAGTTGGTTGTATTAATGTTTTTTCTACATATTCATCGAAGAATAATGCAATTACATCTCCTCTTGTTTCTTTTGTTTTGTCTGGAATTTCTATTCCTCTTTCTTTAGCTAGTTTAACAGCTTCTTCATCTGTTTCAATTTTATTAAAATCTACTCCACAAGCTTCTTTTACGCTGTCTATCATACTAATTCTTTTCCAACCTGGTGTTAAATCTATTTCTTGACCTTGATATGTTATTTTAGTAGTTCCTAAAACTTTCATTGCGCATTTTGTAAATATTTCTTCTGTAATATCCATCATATATTGATAATCTACATATGCTGCATAAAATTCTATACTTGTAAATTCTGGGTTGTGTCTTATGTCCATTCCTTCATTTCTGAATATTCTTCCTATTTCATATACTTTGTCATATCCACCAACTATTAATCTTTTTAAGTTTAGTTCTGTAGCTATTCTTAAATACATTGATAAATCTAGCGAATTATGATGTGTAACAAATGGTTTTGCTGTGGCTCCACCTGAAATTGTATTTAATATTGGTGTTTCAACTTCTAAATATCCTTTTTCATCTAGAATTCTTCTTATTTCGCTTATGATTTTGCTTCTTGTTATAAATGTTTGTTTAACTTCTGGATTCATTATTAAATCTACATATCTTTGTCTATATCTTAAATCTGCATCTTTTAAACCATGGAATTTTTCTGGTAGTGGTCTTAATGATTTTGAAAGTAATACTACTTCTTTTGCATGTACAGATATTTCTTCTGTTTTTGTTTTAAATACAAATCCAGATATTCCGATTATATCTCCTATATCCCATGTTTTAAATGCTTTATAACTTTCTTCTCCTAAATCATTTATGCTTATATAACTTTGTATTTTTTCATCACTGTCTTGAATTGTACAGAAAGATGCTTTTCCCATTATTCTTTTTGCAATTATTCTTCCTGCAATTTTTACATCTTTTTCTTCAAAATTTTCATAGTTTGCTTTTATTTCTCCTGCTGTATTTGTTCTATCATATTTTGTTATTTCAAATGGGTCTTTTCCTGCTTCTTGTAGTTCCTTTAATTTGTCTCTTCTTATTTGCATTAGATGATTTATATCTAATTCTTCATTTTGTTCTATATTGTTATTATTCTCGTTCATAATATTTTCCTCTCTTTATTTAATTTTTTTTAGCTGTATGTGTGGCTCTTCTTTGAAGAGCTAACGTTTGTATCTTCTTAATATCCAGCCTTCTTCTACTTCTATCGGTAATATCATTTTTACTTTTTGCTCTGCTTTTCCTGGATTTACTGTCTCTATTTCTTCGTCTGTTTCAATATCCCATAATTTATCTATTGTAAATTTTACTGTTTCTATTTGGTTTGGAATTATTATTTCCATTTCGTCTCCAATAGATAATTTGTTTTTTATTTCTACTATTGTTTTTTTATTTTCCTTTTTTAATACCTTTGCTCCAAATTCATATTCTAAATTATATTGTTTTCCTTCATATTCTTGGAAGTCTTTGTTGTTTCTGTCATTAAAATAGAAAGTTGTTAATCCTCTTGTTTTTGTTTTTTCTATTTCTGCTAAATATTTTTTTGAATCGTAGTGTTTAGGATCTTTTATATAATCATCTATTGCATTTCTATATGCATTTACTACTGATGCTAAATAATACTCTGTTTTTAGTCTTCCTTCTATTTTTAAACTGTCTACTCCTATATCTATTAAATCAGGTATTTCATTTATTAAACATAAATCTTTTGATGAGAATATGTATGTGCCATGTTCATCTGTTTCAACAGGCATTAAGTTTCCTGGTTTGTTTGTTTCTTCGACATATATGTTGTATGCCCATCTACAGCTTTGTGCGCAATCTCCTAAATTTGCACTTCTTCCACAAAGAAAATCACTTAGGAAACATCTTCCTGAGTATCCAAAGCATATTGCTCCATGACAGAATGTTTCTATTTCCATATCTTTTGGTATATGTTTTCGCATTTCCCTAATTTGTTCTTTATTCATCTCTCTTCCAACGATTACTCTTTTTGCTCCATTATGATACCAAAAGTTTGCATTGTGGTAACTTATAACATTTGCTTGTGTGCTAATATGAATTTCTATGTCTGGTGCATATTCTTTTAATATTTCTATAACTCCACCGTCTGATGCTATTATACCGTCTGGCTTTATTTCGTTTAATTCTTTTGCTGCTTTTATTATTTCGTCATATTTTTCATCCCATGCAAATATATTTAAAGCAACATATACTTTTTTATTTAAGCTATGAGCATATTCAATTGTTTTCTTTAAGTCATCGTCTTCTACACTCACTCTTGTGCGAAGTGACAAACTTTTTGTTCCCATATATACTGCGTCTGCTCCATATAAAAAAGCTATCTTTGCTTTTTCGAATGATCCAGCTGGTGCTAATAATTCTATATTCTTCATCCGGTTTTTCCTTTCTTTTTATTTTGGTAAAATTTTAATATTAATAATATATCATAATTTGATTTGTAAATCTAGTTATTTCTAGACTTTTTTAAATATTTATGCATGATATGTTTATTTTTCTGCTAGGTAATTTTATATATTTGTTACTTTTATTTTAATGTGTTATTATCTTGAATTATATTTTCAGTAAATTTATATTGATTTAATTAGTAAAATATTATAAGATGGTGACTGGAAATATAATAAGAATGGAGAAAAAATTATGGAAAAAATATTAGTTTTTGGACACAAAAGTCCTGATACAGATTCTATAGCAGCTTCAATTGCTATGGCATATTTACAAAATAAATTGGGCAAAGCTGTAGAACCACGTAGACTTGGAAATATTAATAAAGAAACAGAATATGTTTTAAATCATTTTAAAATTGGTGCACCTGAATTACTTTCTTCAGTTAATGAAGATAATGAAGTTATATTAGTAGATCATAATGAAGCTGCTCAATGTGTTGATGGTATTGAAAAAGCTCATATTCGTATGGTTGTAGATCATCATACTATGGATTTTAAAGCTTCTGAACCTTTATATTATTATGCTGAACCTGTTGGTTGTACTTGTACAGTTCTTTATAAATTATTTAATGATAATAATGTTGTTATACCTGCAGATGTTGCTGGTTTAATGCTTAGTGCTATTATTTCTGATACACTTCTTTTTAAATCACCAACATGTACTGAAAAAGATCAAAAAGTTGCTGAAGATTTAGCTAAAATTGCAAATGTAGATATTAATACTTATGGTTTAGCTATGCTTAAAGCTGGTACTGATCTATCTTCTTTCTCAGAAGAAGAATTAGTTAATTTAGACGGAAAGCAATTTACTTTGGCTGATAAAGTTAAAGCTAAAATTTCTCAAGTAAATACTGCTGACATAGATGAAGTTATGGCTAGAAAAGGAAAAATTGAATCAGCTATGAACAAAGATATCGATTCTTTAGATTTAGAACTAAATGTATTCTTAATTACTGATATTATTAATAGTAATTCTCAAGTTATTGTTTTAGGTTCTAAGGCTGACATCGTTGAAAAAGCATATTCAGTTACTCTTGAAGATAATACTGCGTTTTTACCAGGTATTGTTTCTAGAAAGAAACAAGTTGTTCCTGTTTTAACAGCAAATTGCTAATATTGCATTGAATATTAAAGCTACTTTTAAGAGTAGCTTTTTTGTATTATAAAAGCAAAAAATCTTCTAGCTTTCAAATGGCCTAGAAGATTTCTTTTGCTGAGAACTCTCGCTTGCATTAGTGCTTACCTATATGCCGATTTATTCTTCGACATATTCAAAAAACAATTCTTTCATGTCAGTAAATGTGGCATTCCGCGCTTCGTTGTTTTTGGCTTTGAATTGTGCGTAGCAATCATCGAAAGCTGGCAGCTTGCTCAAAGGTTGTACAACTTTGGAATTTACATAGTACCACTTCTTTTTGAATTTGATGAAGCTCATCGTTCCATAGTAGTGTGTATCTACGTCTGATCCCCATAGCACTCTCTGCAACATGATGTTGTCCTTTCGATGTTTTGCGCTTTCCTTATCGATTGGACTGATCACATCGTTTCCGTTTGCTATGCCCACTTTCCAGTAGATGTTCTTGTGGATATACTCGTCCATCAACTCTTTGAAATTCCATGTTTTCTTGTTCTGAATCTCAGAGTGGTAGATGGTGCTTAGTTGTTCCACGCGTTCAATCTGCTCCATTACTTTTGGCGGAATGTTTGGCTTTTTTTGCAAAAGCCGTTTGAATCTTTTGGTCAATTGTTTCATTTGAAACACCTCCTATGTTTGATGTTTCTATTATACTCCGTTTTCTAAAGTTATGTCAACTGCTATTTTATAACTCTTGTTATTGCTAAGCCGTCTCCTATTTCTAAAATTTCTGATTTACATTTATCGTTTTCTGTTATTTCTTTTATATATTCACGAAGATGTCTAACTGCTGTACGTTGCTTATGTGCATTATAATCACTCATTACATATCCTTTGTATAAGATGTTATCTGCTAAAATTAGTCCATTATTTTTTACTAATCTTATTCCGTGCTCCAAAAACACTGGATATTTCCCTTTTGCTGCATCTATAAAAATAATATCGTATTCATTATTTATTTTAGGTAATATTTCTACAGCATCACCTATAAAAATATTTATTCTGTTAGATACTCCTATTTTTTCTACATTTTCTTTTGCTTCTTTTGCTCTTTCTTCACTTAACTCAATTGTGTCAATTATACAATCATCTGTCGTGACTTTAGCAAAAGTACTTGCAGAATATCCTACTGCTGTTCCTATTTCTAATATTCTTTTTGGTTTTTCCTCTTTTAAAATTTCTTCTATCTTTTCTAGAGTGTCATCCATTAATATTGGAATATGTTCTTCTAAAGCTTTTTCTTTTACTTTTTTTAGTTCTTCTTCGTTAAACATTTTATCTCCTATCATTATATAAAAAGAGTTCTGTTTTTTCAGAACTCCTTTATCATATTAAAATTTTATGCTTTGCTTGCATTTCTAGCAGCTCTTTCTCTTTCTTTTGAGTCTAAGATTTTCTTTCTTAGTCTTATGTTTTGTGGAGTTATTTCTACTAGTTCATCATCTTCTATAAATTCAATAGCTTTTTCTAAGCTTAGTTGAATTGGTGGAACTAATCTTAATGCATCATCTGATCCAGATGCTCTTGTGTTTGTTAAGTGTTTTTCTTTACATACATTTATTGCTAAATCTTCTGATCTTGAGTTAATTCCAACTATCATTCCTTCATATACTTCTACACCTGGTCCTATAAATAGATCACCTTTGTCTTGAGCATTATATAATCCATATGTTATTGATTTTCCTGCTTCAAATGCTACAATTGTTCCTCTAACTCTTGATATAACTTCTCCTTTAAATGGTTCATATGAATCAAATATACTGTTCATTGTTCCATTACCTTTTGTGTCTGTTAAAAATTCTGTTCTGTATCCTATAAGACCTCTTGCAGGTATCTTAAATTCTACTTTTGTGTGTCCTGCTTCTGCTGGTTCCATGTTAACCATTTCACCTTTTCTTCTACCTAACTTTTCAATAACTGTTCCTATACAATCATCTGGAACATTTATTACTAGTCTTTCGATTGGTTCACATTTTACGCCATCTATTTCTTTTATAATAACTTTTGGTCTTGATACTAATAATTCAAAACCTTCTCTTCTCATTGTTTCGATTAAAACTGATAAGTGTAATTCTCCTCTTCCTGAAACTTCAAATGAGTCAGGTGAATCAGTTTCTGCTACTCTTAAAGAAACGTTTCTGTCTAATTCTTTTAATAATCTATCACGAATATGTCTTGAAGTTATAAATTGTCCTTCACGGCCTGCTAAAGGTCCATTATTAACACTGAATGTCATTGATACTGTAGGTTCATCAATATCTACAAATGGGATTTTTTCTGGGTGTTCATAATCGCAAATTGTTTCTCCTATATTGATGTCTGCAATACCTGACATACAGATAATATCTCCTGCGCCTGCTTCTTCAACTTCTACTCTTTTTAATCCGTCATAGGTATATAATTTAGTAACTCTTGCTGTTTCTGTTTTATCTTCTTTTTTACAAATTGTAACTGGCATTCCTAATTTTACAATTCCTCTTTCAACTCTACCAACTGCAATTCTACCAATATATTCATCATAATCGATATTTGATACTAGCATTTGCATTGGTCCATCTTGATCACAGTTTGGAGCTTTTATTGTATTTACTATAGTTTCAAATAAACACTCTAAATTTTCTCCTGGTTTATTCAAATCTAATGTTGCTGTACCTTGTTTTCCTGAAGCATATACAACTGGAAAATCAAGTTGGTCATCGTTTGCATCTAATTCGATAAATAAATCTAATACTTCATCAACTACTTTTTCTGGTCTTGCTCCTGGTCTATCTATTTTGTTAATAACAACTATTGGTTTTAAGTTTAATGCCAATGATTTTTTTAAAACTTCTCTAGTTTGTGGCATAGCTCCTTCAAAAGCATCTACTAGTAATACAACTCCATCAACCATTTTAAGTACACGTTCTACTTCTCCACCAAAATCTGCGTGACCTGGTGTGTCAACTATATTTATTTTTAAATCTTTATAATGAACTGCTGTATTTTTTGAAAGTATTGTTATTCCTCTTTCTTTTTCTAGGTCATTTGAGTCCATTACTCTTTCTTGTACTTGTTCATTATCTCTAAATATCCCACTTTGTCTTAGCATTGCGTCTACTAATGTTGTTTTTCCATGGTCTACGTGAGCAATGATTGCTACATTTCTTAATTTCTCATTAATCATTTTTATAACTCCCTATCTAATTTAACACGTGCATAGGGCGTAGATACTACGCCCTATTTAAAAACTGTTTAATATTATATTACTTTTAGTTTATTTTGTCAATTTCTAACTTTCGTCTGTATATACTGTTATAACTTTTTCGTTATACTCTTCAATTGATGCTGCATCTAGTCCTGAATACACCCATGCCTCATAAAGAGATATTACTCCTGTGCTACTGTCATAGATATCATCTACTGCATAAATGTTTTGTGATGATGAGGCTTGTTTTTCAAATACTAATGTTATCGTTTTGTTAGTTTTAGTATTTGTTAATTCTACTACTACTCTATTTACATTCATTATTTTGTAATCTTCAATTTTTCCTGCGTTGTTGTATTGAATTGAATGTGAGTTACTTGTATTTGTTGATACATCTGTATCTTTACTAATATTTTCTAGAATTGTTTGGAAACTATCTGCAATTTCATCTGCTTCTGTAGCTTCAAAAATACCATCACAGTTATCCTCTAATCTTCCAGATGTTCCTGCAAAATATTTTCTTAGATTTGATATGTCTGACGATACTCCTACTGCATACATTCCAACATTTCTTCCTCCTGATGATATTTTTTTAATCAAGCCTCCAACTCTTCCTAATTCTGTTGTTCCGTTTCTTATAGCTCCCCAATATTTATTTGATTCTCCATCAGTTAATATAATTACATCTCTTTGTATTTTCTCGTCTTTTATGCTATTTGTATATTCATAAGCTGTATATAGTGCATTTGGTGCACATGTATTTCCTCCAAATCCTGGTGCATTTGCTATATTCGAATCAAGGCTTTTGTAATAGGTTTCATAATATGTATACCATCTATCAGGTTTTGATGAGGTATAATGAGGTCCTATTGTATAATTTGTATTATTATCTCTATTTCCCACCTTTTCCATTATCTTACTGTAATGTGAATATGTGAATATATTACTGTATCCTGCTTTTGCTTCTGCTATACTCTTTTTTTGCCTGTATACTTGTTTTATCGCTTCTGATTGATTATCTCCCGCAAAGGTATATAATGTTATTGATTTTTTATCATTTTCTGATTTTTCAAAGTATGTTTCTATAAAAGTATCCAATGCTTTTACTGTTGCTGCCCATCTAGTTGAATTATATCCATTTAATCTATCATTTCTGTCATATGCTATTCTATTAGTTGTATTTTTCATTGCGTATGACATTGATGGTGTTATATCTAATACAATTACAACCTCTTGTTCTTTTGCTACTTCTGTTTTAGGGTTTATTCTCAAGGTCAAGTTTTGAGATGCAAAATCTAAGTTACCTGAATTGTCAGCATAATCTCCAAAGTTAACTAGTTTTCCATATGTATTATTATCAGCTAAGTATGCTGCATTTAAATCATGGTCTACAACATATATTCCTTTATTTTGTATCTCAGATAAATTTGTAAATGTAAATTCATTTAATTTTTTTTGATTTTTGTATACTCCATTTTCTAACCCTAATAGTTTTGCTATATCTACATCTGGGTTTTCAAAATTAATGTAAAATATTGATTTTTTAGTTTCTTTATCGTCTTTGCCTTCTGTGAAAGTTATTTCTTTTAATATTCCTTCTTCAATTAAATCTTCTATTGTTTTTTTAGATGATGAATATAGGTCTGTGCTTTTTAATGTATATGACTTTATTGTATCATCTAATACTTGTACTTTACTCATTATCTTAGCTTTATTGCTACTTTTAAATATTCCATTATCACCTAATGCCATATTTATAGATATTGCTGCTAAAATCAATAATATAATGATTGTTATTACTAACATTATCATTGTAATACCTTTTTGGTTTCTCATCATTTGTTCTCCTTTTTTCACATATATATTAGATTATACTTATATATTTTTCTCTTTTCAATAAAGATAACCATTTGTAATATTTTGTAACATATTTATAATATTAGATAAAAATAAGCATGAATACTTTTTTGTATTCATGCTATATATTTATTAACTTTTCTATTAATTCAATCATTTTTTCTATTGGAACATAAATTATACATAATGCTATTATTTCAAATATTATAGTTATAAAAACTGAAGTTATTTCTATATCATCTTTTCTCGCTATAATTATTGCTATAGCAAGAATTGTTATACATATAATTCCTGTCAATTTTAAAATAAATAATTCCATGTTTCTCCTCTTTTTTTCACTTACATTGTTTTACTTTGTTTGATACATCCTAGGAGTTATATGTATATTATCATGTTCAAACTACTTTTTCAATACATAAGAAAAGATACAGAATAATTTCTGTATCTTTTATGAGTGTTTTCCTATGCTTTTTTGTGCTTTTTTATTTTCTTTTTGTATCTGCTTAACTTCTTTTTTCTCTTTTCGTTTTTCTTTTTCTTTTTTGTATATTTGGTAATTGTGATTGTATCCGTTATTTTCCTCTCCAAATATTTGCTTATATACTATTGGCTCAGGTTGCCTGAGCGTATTTTCATTTTTTTTTTCAGGATGGTTATTTTTTTTATGGCTATGATATTTTTTTCCATGTACTATATTTCCAAAAATTATTAGGATTGTTCCAATTATTATATATATATATCCATATTTTGATATTTCTTTTACTATTCCTAATAGATATTCTCTTAAAGTTATGCTTACTGCATCATTTAAAATCGTAAAATGCTGTATATATATTTCTTTTGTAATGTATGCATATATTACTTTACATGAAATTCCTGCACTTAAGAATGGAATTCCTAAAAAACCTATATTTTTAAATAACTTTTTAAAGTTAATTGCAATTATAAGTATTCCTGATATTAAAGCAACTACTATAGTTATTTTTTCTCCGTTTCTAACTATATTTTCTATTTTTGAATAGTATTTATATATGTCGTTTTGGTAAATTGTTTTGCTTAATGTTTCTTCATATTGTGTTGTTATTTGATTTACAAATACTTGTATTGCTTCTCTTATTTCGGGTGTTAAGCTTCTTCCTTCTAAACTTTTATTTATATTATTGTTTAATCTTTCTTCTATTTTATCTACTTTTATTTCTTCTGATATTCCATTATAAATTCCTGTTATCATTTTTTTAGTGTCTTCTTTTACTTCGTCTAATGTTACTACATCATCAATTACGCTTTCGTCTAATCCAGATTGAAATATATAATTTCTAAAATCTGATTTTATTTGTGTGTATATATTTCCGTAATAATTTGTTTCTTCTAATTTCTGTAGTGCGTAATTTTCAGTACATATAGTTTTAGATATTATATTTAAAATTGAAAAGCCTAAAAGTGATATAAAAAGAATTATTATTAATATACTTCTAATTATTATTTCAATTACTTTTTTCATGTATTTCTCCTCCCTTTTAACTTCTTGGTTTTGCATATACTACATATCTTTGTGTTGTATAACCAATATTATTAAATGGGTAGCAAGTGTAGCACATTAATATTTCTTCATTTTTCTGTACAGGTAATTTATCTAATTCTGTTTCTCCTATTAATTGCATGTCGTATATTTTATAATCAAATGTTCCATATGCTGTTGTTACTGTTATAATGTCGTCTATTGTTAATTCTGAAAAACGTCTGAACATTTTTTCAGCATTGTGTCCCATATAAATTATAGACCCACCTTCTCCTGGGAAAAAGCTTGCACTATCATGACCGACTCCATTTTGTAACACATCCAGTGTTGTTCCAAAATATACTGGTAAATTAACTTCTATTTTGGGAATTTCAATTGTTGCATATTTTGCACCATATTCAGGATAGTTTTGAATTAAATTTGTTTCTAAATCAATTGTCATTATCTCTGGTTGCTTATTATTTTTTTCTACTGCTATCTTATTTACTAGAGATACATTTAAATCAATTTGTCGCCCTAAAAACAAACGTAGTATTCCAAAAAATATTACTACAAGTAAAAAAGCAACTATTAAGTTTCTAATAGTTGCTTTAATTGCATGTTTCAAATAAGTTTTCCTCTACTATTTAGCAACAGCTGTTCTTTTTTTAATTACAACTGCAGCTAAGGCGATTACTGCAACTGAAGATACAGCTATAACTGCTATATTAGTTCTGTTTCCTGTATAAGATAATTTTCCATTTTTATTTGTTATTACTAATACTTTTTTACCATCTTTGTAGATATCAACTGCTTTTGATCTGAATACTAATGAAACTCCTATTTCGCTAGCTGTTTCATTAGCTATTGCTTTTAATTGATCTTTTTGAGCTGTTGTTAATTTGTTATAGTCTGTTGTTCCAGCTGCTATCATAATTTTTTCAGCTTCTTTTGTTTTTGCAAGTATTTTTTCAACTTGTGCATCTGTTATTCCATTTCTGTCTATGAAGTTTTGTAATTCTTGTTTGTCTTTTGTTGTCATTCCATATTTAGAACCAATTTCATAGATTGCATCTACATTATTTGCAGAAGTTGATGCTTTATTTGAAGATTTTGTTGTATTTGTACTTGTACTTGTATTTGTTGTAGTTTTTCTTGTAACAGCATTTACGTTTATTGATAAAATTCCCATAAATACTACTATTAACGTAGCTATTGTTAATAATTTTTTCATTATTTTTCTCCTTTTAACATAATTTTCAATAATAATATACTATAATTATACAATATATATTTTATTATTGCAATACTTTTGCATATTTTTTTACTCTGTCTCGTTCGTTACGTCTGTAACATTTGTAGTGTTTTTATTTTTTTCTTCTACATTTTCTGTTTTGTCATTTTGTTTTTCACTGGTATTTTCTTCTTTTTTTTCTGAATTTTTTTCATCTTCTTTGTTTACATCTTTATATAGTTCAATTACATTTTTTAACTTGCTTTCAAATTCTTGAACTTCTTTTTGTGCAAATTCTGGTAGGAGTTCTTGTTTATAGCAATAATATACTCCTCCTATAATAATTACTGCTACTATAATCATGAATAATATTTTGTTTAGAATTCTTTGGAATATGTTTTTCTTTATTTTAACTTTTTGTTTTTTATTTTTTTCTTTTTTAACATTTTCTTCTTTTTTTACTTTAAAATCACTTGTATCTTCAGGTTTAGTTGCTGGTTCCTCATCAATAATTTCTAGTTCTATACCTTCTTCTTTTGCTTGACGAATTGCTTCTTGCTTTTCTGCTTCTTTTATTTCTTGTTCTCTTTTTAGTTCTTCTTGTTTTCTGATTTCTTCTAGTTTTTTCTTATCTTCTGCTGCTTTTCTTTTCTTTTCTTCTTGTTCTTGTTTTTTGGCTTCTTCTGTGGCTATGCGCTCTTTTTCTTCTTCAATATTAACTCCACATTTTGTACAAAACTTTATTCCTTCTATTATCTCTTCTTTACATTTTGGGCATTTCATTTTACATACCTCCTATTTATTATTCATCTTTATAATTACTTTTCTTCTTCAAATTCAATTAGTTGCCATTGTCCATTTTCTTTTATCCATGCTTTATTGTCATGAATATTAGTTGCATCTTCAAATTCGACATCATATATTTTTTCGTTATTTTCATCTATAAAATATGCTTTACCATCTTTTTGTACTGCTGCTATTTTATTTTCATATAATGTAGCTTTATCATATTCTGGTTTTATTTCGATTTTTCCATTTGTAACATCAAAATATCCAACTTTGCATTCATTTTCTATATATTCTTCTTCAGCTTCTTTTTCAAAACATAGTTGTAGTTTACCGCCTGTTACTTCTTTTACTGCTTTCTTTGTTGCTGAACTTGGTTCAAATTTTGTGTAATCGTATCCTTCTGTATATATTTCTTTTGTTTTTGGGTCATAGAAATAATATGATGATCCTCCATGACCATAGACATCTTCTTTTTCACTAACATCAAAGGTTTTAAGATTAATTTTGTATTTTTTGTCTTTTTTATCTGCTGATATATATGGTTCTCCGTCTATTTCTAACATCTCAGCATACATTTTATCATATTCTGGTTTAACTAAAATTTCTCCATCTTCATTGCTAATTAAACCTATTTTCTCATCTACTATTAACATTGAGATTGAATTTCTAATATCTTTTTCATACATATCATATAGAGATGTATCTTTATTATATATATCTATTATTTCAACTTCATCATCTTTATATTTTTCGTCTAATGTTGCTAGTACCTTGTATATTTTCTCTTCTTCTTTTTCTTCTTCTGATATACTGTTATTTTCTTCTTTTCCTAATAATTTGCTTATTGTTTTTTCTATTCCATCTGGTAGCATTTCTTTTGTATATAATACATATGTTGTGCATGATATAGCAATTATTAAAATTAATACTACTATAATTAAATTTCTCACTATATGTTTTTTCTTTTCTTTCATTTGTTTTCCTCCTATTTTAACTTTTCTTTAATTTTAACAATTGTATTTAATGCATCTATCGGTGTTAGTTCATTTATGTTTATTTTATCTAACTCTGTTGATATATCTGCTAGTTTATAATTGTACATGTCTAGTTGTCCTGAAACTTGTTTTTTCATATCTTTTTCTTCTTGCTTTTCTTTTATTTTAACTTTCTTTTCTAAAGTTTTCAATATCTCATTTGCTCTTGTTAACATTTTTTTAGGTGCTCCTGCTAGCTTGGCTACGTGTATACCATAACTTTCATCAGTTCCTCCTGGAATAATTTTCCTCAAGAAAATTATATCTTCGCCTTTTTCTTTTACTGCTATTTGATAATTTTTAACACCCTCTAATTCATCTTCTAAAGTTGTAAGTTCGTGATAATGTGTTGCAAATAATGTTTTACATCCAATGTTTTGACTATCAGCTATATATTCTGCAACTGCCCATGCTATAGCTAGTCCATCATATGTTGATGTTCCTCTTCCTATTTCATCTAATATTACTAAACTGTTTTTAGTTGCATTTTTCATTATGTTTGATACTTCTGACATCTCTACCATAAATGTACTTTGTCCCATACTTAAATCATCTGATGCTCCTACTCTTGTAAATATCTTGTCTACAACTCCAATTTTAGCTGATGATGCTGGTACAAAGCTTCCTATTTGTGCCATTAATGTAATTAAAGCTACTTGCCTCATATATGTTGATTTTCCTGCCATGTTTGGTCCTGTAATAATTGATAGTCTGTCATCTCTTCTATTTAAATATGTATCGTTTTCTACAAAACTTCCATTGTCTATCATTCTTTCAATTACCGGATGACGTCCGTCTTTAATTAATATTTCGTCTTCATCATCTACTTTTGGCATACAATATTCATAATCTTCTGCCAGGCATGCAAAGTCATTTAATACATCTAGTGTTGCTACTACGTTAGATGACTTTTGAATTCTTTCTATTTGTGATGATATTTTGGCTCTTATTTTTACAAATTCTTCATATTCTAATGTTATAATTCTTTCTTCTGCTCCTAAAACTTTATCTTCTATTTCTTTTAATTCTTCTGTTATAAATCTTTCTGCTCCTGTTAAAGTTTGTTTTCTGATATATCTGTCTGTTGGTACTTGTTTTAAAAAAGATCTTGTTACTTCTATATAATATCCAAATACTTTTGTATATCCTACTTTTAAGTTTTTAATTCCTGTTGCTTCTTTTTCTTTTGCCTCTATATTTACAAGCCAACTTTTTCCTTCTATTGAAGCTTTTTTGCATTCGTCTATTTCTTCATTATAACCTGTTTTAATTATTCCACCTTCTTTGATTGTAATTGGTGGTTCGTCTATTATTGATTTTTCTATTAATTCTGTTATGTCTTTTAATTCATCTAAATCATTATATAGTTTTTTTAGTAATGGTGATTCTACACCTGATAATTCTTGTTTTAGTTCTGGTAATTTGCTTAATGAGTTTTTTAATGATATCAAATCTCTTGCGTTTGCGTTTCCATATGATATTCTTCCTGCTAATCTTTCAATGTCATATACTTTGTTTAGTGATTCTAATATGTCTCCTCTTAGTATTATGTTTTCTTTTAATTCTTTTACTGAATTTAATCTATCGTTTATTGCTTTTACATCTACTAATGGGTCGTTTATCCATCTTCTTAGTAGACGTCCTCCCATAGATGTTGATGTTTTATCTAAAACCCAAAGTAGTGTTCCTCTTTTTGATTTATCTCTCATTCTGTCAGTTAATTCTAGGTTTCTTCTTGCACTTACATCTAATGCCATATATCTTGTTGTTTTATATAAAACTATTTTGTTAATATGATCTAGTTTTATTTTTTGTGTTTCATTTAAATATTCTGTTAGTCCGTTAATTGCTGCTACTGCAAATAAGTTTTCTTTTACTTCTTTTCCTGTTTGATTTTCAAAAGTGTACATTCTTTCTATTAATTCTGTTTCTTCTGAAAATTTTTCTTCTGCTATATTTGATATACATACATTTATTCTATCTTTAATTTTTGCAATTTCTTTTTCTGATTCATACATCATTTTGTTTGTAATTATTTCTGCTGGCATAAATCTGGCCATTTCATCTAACAACTTTTCGAAATTGTTTTCTTCTGTTATTTGTGTAGCAAAAAAGTCTCCTGTGCTTACATCACACACTGCTACTCCGAAGAATAGACCTTTTTTTACTATTGACATTATAAAGTTATTTTTCTTTTCGTCTAACAAGTTGCTTTCTATTACTGTTCCTGGTGTTACTACTCTTATTACATCTCTTTTTACTATTCCTTTTGCAGATTTTGGATCTTCTAATTGTTCACATATGGCTACTTTAAATCCTTTTGAAATTAGTTTTGCTATATACATCTCTGCCGCATGGAAAGGAACACCACACATTGGTGCTCTTTCTTCTAGCCCGCAAGCTCTTCCTGTTAATGTTATTTCTAATTCTCTTGATGCTGTAAGCGCATCTTCAAAAAACATTTCATAGAAGTCTCCTAGTCTATAAAATAGTATGCAGTCTTTGTATTCTTCTTTTTTCTCCATGTAGTGTTGCATCATAGGTGATAATTTTGCTTGTTCTTCTTCAGTCATTTATATTTCTCCTTTTAAATACCATTTATGTTCTTCTGTAATTTTAATGTCTATCATTTGGCCAATTAGTTCTTCTTTTCCTTCAAAGTTTACTACTTTATTTGTATCTGTTCTTCCTGTTAATATTGTTTTATCGTTTTTACTATATCCGTCTACTAGTATTTTTTGCATAGTTCCTATATATTTTTTATTGTTTTCTGATACTCTACTGTCATAAAGTTCTTTTAATTTATCAAATCTTTTATGTTTAATTTCTTCTGAAATTTGATTTTCCATCCTGTCAGCGACCGTTCCTTCTCTTCTTGAATATATAAACATATATACTTGTTCGTAGTTTACTTTTTTAACTACGTCAAGAGTGTCTTCAAATTCTTCATCTGTTTCGCCAGGAAATCCTACTATTATGTCTGTTGAAAATACTACATCTGGAATCCTTGCTTTCATTTTATCTACTAATTCTAAATATTGTTCTTTTGTATATTTTCTGTTCATTTCTTTTAATACTTTACTATTTCCTGCCTGAAGTGGTAAATGTACAACTCTTGCTATTTTAGGGTTATTGGCTATAGCTTCTATTACATCATCTGTAAAATCTTTTGGGTGTGGTGATATAAATCTTATTCTTTCTATTCCGTCAATTTTGCAAACATCGTTTAAAAGATTAGCAAATTTATATCCATTTCCGCCATTGTATGAGTTTACGTTTTGACCTAATAAAGTTATTTCTTTATATCCTTCTTTGGCTAGCTCTTTTACTTCTTCTAATATTTTTTCAGGCTCTCTACTTCTTTCTCTACCTCTTACATATGGCACTATGCAATAAGCACAAAAATTATTACACCCATACATAATTGTTACTGATGCTTTGGATTTATCATTTCTTTTTATTGGTAATCCTTCTATTACTTCACCATCTATATCTATTACATCTCTAACTTTTTTTCGTTCTTTAATAACTTTTTTTAAGTCTTCTTCAAATTTATGTAGAGTATGTGTTCCAAAAACTATATCAGTATAGTTATAACTTTGTTTTACTTTTTCTAACATTGCTGGTTCTTGCATCATGCATCCACCAATTGCTATTATTGTTCCTTTTTCTTCTCTTTGTTTTTTTAGTTCTCCTAATTTACCAAATAGTCTCTCTTCTGCATTTTCTCTAACGCAACAAGTATTAAATATTACTAAATCTGCTTCTTCTATAATGTCAGTTTTTTCATACCCTAACTTTTCTGTTATTCCAGATAATTTTTCTGAATCATTTTCATTTAATTGACATCCAAAAGTTGTTATTAAATATTTTTTCATTTATTATTCCTTTCTATTGCTCTTTATGGTAAAGCTCTGGATATTCAAATTCTTTTCCACCCTCAGTTAAGCTTTTAATTAGTGTGTGTGTAGAATTTATATTATCTCCTTGGCAAAAATATTTATATCTATATTTTTGTGGTAATTTGTTGGAATTTGTAATTATTGGATCATCCCAAGTTACATCTACTGCGTACCAAATATTATTTATTCTTATATAATTCCACATGTGTTTTTCTGATTGTCCTTCTGAATTTATAGCTTCTCCTGATACTAAAATACATGGTATTTCTATTTTATCTAATAAATATTTAAATGCTTTAGCGTACCCTTCACATACTACTTCTTGGTTTACTAATGCCCCATATATATTTCTGTTATTGTGTGCATTGTAGGTTATATCATATTCTAAATTATCTATTAGCCAATTGTGTATATATTGAATTTTTTGATAATCAGTTCCATCTGCTTGCTCTAAAATTTCTCCAGATACTTTTTCTGTTGCTTCTATCATTGCGACTATATCAGTATTTGCTAATTCGTCTTGAAAATAATTTTTTTCTCCTTCTGCAACTGTTAAAAATACTTCATATGTAATATTTCTTCCTCGTGTATATGTAATTGTTTTTAATATCATTTTTGTAAAGTCTATATAATACAATTCTATATGGTCATATCTTATCGCATCTACTGCCTCTTGATATTTTTTACTTAGTGTTTCAATTCCGTTTTCTTGTGATAGTATATGATTAAATTCATTATTATTAAATTCAATATTTGATGTTCCTGTTTGTAGTTTTTCTTTAGATTCTATTATTTTGTTATATATTTTTTTAGCGTCTTCGTCAATTTGATTATAATAGTATTTATCTTCAACTTGTTTTTCAATTATCAAATTTTCGTCTTCTAAGGATAAACCATTTTCTATATACTCGTCAGTTGTTTTTATTTTTTCTAATACAGTAACTTCTAATATATCAGATTTCCATAGCATTATTGCAACGGCTGCTATATATAGCAATACTATAAATATTATTGTTAAATTTCTTCTCATCTGTCCCTCTTAACTCTAAACGTTAAATCTAAATAATACGATATCTCCGTCTTGCATTATATAATCTTTTCCTTCTAGCCTCATTAATCCTTTTTCTCTTACTGCGTTCATTGATCCTTCTCTGATTAAATCATCATATGATACTACTTCTGCTCTAATAAATCCTCTTTCTATATCTGAATGTATTTTTCCTGCTGCTTTAGGTGCTTTTGTTCCTATTTTTATTGTCCATGCTCTAACTTCTGGTTCTCCTGCTGTTAAGAATGACATTAATCCTAGTAATTTGTAACTTGCTTTTATTACTTTATCTAAACCTGATTCTTGTAGTCCTAGTTCTTTTAACATTTCTAATTTATCTTCTTTTTCAAGAGTACTTAATTCTTCTTCTAATTTAACACATAAAGGTATTACTTCAGCGTTTTCTGTTTTTGCATATTCTTGTACTTTTTTTACATTTTCGTTTGCTTCTGGATTTTCAAGTTCGTTTTCAGAAACATTTGCTATATATAAAATCGGTTTCATTGTTAATAAGAATGCATCTTTTATTACTTCTTTTTCTTCATCGTTTAAATCAACTGTTCTTGCTGATTTTCCTTCTTCTAATACTTTTTTCACTTTTTCTAATGTATCTATTTCAAATTGATATTTTTTATCTGCTTTTAAATTTTTTCTAGCTTTGTCTAATCTTTTATCAATTGTTTCTATGTCTGCAAATATTAATTCTAAATTAATTGTTTCTATATCTCTTAATGGATCTACGTTTCCTTCAACGTGAACTACGTTGCTATCTTCGAAACATCTTACTACGTGTGCGATGCTGTCTACTTCTCTGATATGTGATAAGAATTTGTTTCCTAATCCTTCTCCTTTACTAGCACCTTTTACTAGACCAGCTATATCTACGAATTCTATTACTGCTGGTGTTGTTTTTTCTGGTTTATACATTTCTGTTAGTTTGTCTAATCTTTCGTCTGGTACTGCAACCATTCCTACATTTGGTTCTATTGTACAGAATGGATAATTGGCACATTCTGCTCCTGCGTTTGTTATACTATTAAACATTGTACTTTTACCTACGTTTGGTAATCCCACAATTCCTATTTTCATTTTCATTCCTCTTTCTAATTTTATTCTAGCAAAGTATATCATATTTTTATTAACTTGTGTACTTTTTTCATTATTATAATATAAAAAATTAACTTCCTATTTAATTATAGGAAGTTTTGATTTTAATATTATTCGTCAAGTGGTTCTGATGAATACCAGTAATATTCTCCGTCATCATTTTTCTTGAATGTATGTTTATATTTTTTTGATTTCTCTGAATATTTTTCACTTATATATTCATTTTTATCCTCTATTTTATCTGCATCTTCTATATCCTCTTCTGCTACTGTCTTTTTTCTCTCTGAAGAATCATATATTTCAAAAGTTACTGATTTATCGTCTACTTGTATATCTCCAAATTTACTTATATTCATTAAATAGGTATCTATAATATATAATTCGTCATTTTCTTCATATGCTTCTTCTATATTTCTAATATGACTAGCATAAACACCTGTATATCCACCATTTGCAAATCCGTACATACCATTTTCGTAAATTAAGCTGATAGAGCCCATTGTAAAAGATACTGGTTCGATTTCTTCATTATAATATTTAAGTGCAAAATCTGTTACTTTTTCTGATTCAATATCATTCATATATATATATGAAGACATATCTTTATTTGATTTAAAAAAGGCATTTGCTAGTAAAAGTTTTGAGTTTAAATCGTCATATGTTACTTTTTTAGTTTGATATGCATTTGGTAAAGTTATAGGATTTTCGTCATATAAATCTTCGTCTATAGCTGGTATATAATCATATATTTCTTTTACTATAGAAGAATTAGTGCTTAATTCTTTTTTATTACTTTCTTCTGGCTCTACTTCATTTGTTGTTTCTTTTTGGTTAGTATTTGTGTTTGTTAGTACTTCATTTTTTGTATCTTTATTATAATGCATGTACATTAGTACTAAAGCGATTATTAGTATTAAAATTATAAATAATAATACTACTGTTGATAATCGTACTGTTTTTGGTTCTTTATTTTCCATTTTTATTCTCCTTTATGTTTTATCTTTTGTCTGCTTCTAGTGATATTTCATCGTTTTCATCATATACTACTGTCATTTTATATTTATCAACTTTGTAGTTTGATTTATCTTTTGAAAGATATTCTTCTAATGTACATGTATCTACTGTTATTTCATTAACTTCTGTATCATTTTCTAAATAAAATGATATTTCTTTTTCTTCTTCATCTATTGTTAAAGAAACTCCGCCAACATCTCTTAAGAAAATATATCCGTTGTCTGTTTTATATACACAATATCCTGAATATACTTCTTGATTTTCTTCATATATGTATCCATAGCCATAGCTAACTAATTGTTCGTTTTCTTCTTCTTCAAAAAGATATTCTTTGTCTTGTATAGATATTTTTTCTTCTTCAACCATGTCTTCATATTCTTTTTCTGTAATTGTAATTGGCTTATAATATGTAGCTGATACTAGGTATTTATCATCATCTTCCTTTATAGAAGAAATTCTTAATGTATCATATTCTCCTCCATCCTTAAGTAATTTTAGTACATCTTCAATTTCTTCAACTTTCTCGTTTTCTTTTTCTTCATCTTCTTCTTCATCTGCTTTTATATTTTTAAAATTTTCAATTTCTACTTTTAAGCTGTTTACACTTTCATTTAATTTTGATATTTCTTCTTCTTTGTTGCTTACTGTTTTTTGAGTGTCTAGCCATAAATATGTTGTTACTGCTATTAGTAATATTATAACAAATATCATCAAAATTAGCGGTGTTCCTGATTTTTTCTTTTCATTTTCCATTTTTTTATTTCTCCTTCTTTTGTAGTTTAAATTATTTTATAGATAAGATAATTAGTTGTCAAATTTTAACGTTTTTATCGAACTGTTAGTCAATAAGTAATTGAAAATTGCTCGCTTTTGTGATATATTTATTAACCGATAGGAGTGATAAATTATGAATAAACAAGGAAAAGTTGTTTTAGTAGGAACCGGTTTTGTTGGCATGAGCATGGCTTATTCTATGCTAAACAGAGGCGGAGTTAGTGAATTAGTTTTAATAGATATTGATAAGGAGAAAACTATAGGAGAACAAATGGATTTGTCTCATGGATTACCTTTTGCTCCACAAAAAATAGTTATTAAAGCTGGAGATTATTCAGATTGTGAGGATGCTCAAGTTGTTGTTATTACTGCAGGTATAGCTCAAAAACCAGGACAAACAAGATTAGAATTAGCAGAAATAAATGCTAAAATAATGAAAGATATTACACAAAATATAATGAATAGTGGCTTTGATGGAGTTATAATTGTTGCAAGCAATCCAGTAGATTTAATGACTTATGTTGTTGCTGAGACTTCTGGTCTTCCTAAAAGTAGAGTAATTGGTTCTGGAACTGTTTTAGATACAGCTAGATTACGTTATATAATGTCAAGTTATTTTAAAGTTTCTAGTAAAAATATTCATGCATATATAATGGGTGAGCATGGAGATTCTTCATTTGTTCCTTGGAATCATGCTTATTTAGGTTGTAAAAAAATAATTGATATTATGAAAGATAACAACCATCCTATGGAAGATTTAGAAAAAATGCACACAGATGTTGTTAATTCTGCTTATGAAATTATTAATAAGAAAAAAGCTACATACTATGGTATTGGAATGGCTTTAAGCAAACTTGTTAAAGCTGTTTTAGATAATGAAAATTGTGTATTAACAGTTTCTACATATCTTAAAAATGGTGAATACGGTCAAGATGATATTTATATTGGTGTTCCTGCTGTAGTAAATAGCAAAGGTGTTAGAGAACTTATAAATCTTGAATTAGATAAAGACGAACAAAAGAAATTAAATAAAAGTTGCAGTATTATTAAAGAAATGAGAAAAAATTCTATTGATAAAATTATAAAAGAATAATATTTTAAAATAGTATAAATAAACGTCTAGTCTTAACTCTGACTAGACGTTTTTATTTTATAGTATTCTTCCTCTAATTATTATTGCAAATATTCCTGCAACTATTAAACATACTATTCCAAAAACCATTGTCATAACCCATGTGTTGTCTTTATCTAAAATTGCTTCTTCAGGAGAATTTGGATTATATCTTACTAAGACTACATCTCCTTTTTTAGGTTGTAAATTCATACTAGTAGATGTTCTTGGTACAATAGTATATTTTTTCCCATCCACTTCATATTCAGCTATAAATCTATATGTTGTGTCATCAGAACTCTCTACTTTTTCATAACCAATTATAACAGCTTCAGTAGAAATATAGTTTGATTTCTTTTCTTTTGTTGTGCTTATTAAATGAATTGAATAAATTATTAATCCTACACCTACTATAGCCGTTATAAGTACTAATAATATTGTAGAAAATCTTCCGTTTAGTATTCTCATTTTTGTTTCTCCTTTGTGTTTTGCTATAAAAAAATGTCAAAGTTTTTTCTTTGACATTTTGGAGCTTTCAGCCAGAATCGAACTGGCGACCCCATCCTTACCATGGATGTGCTCTACCTACTGAGCTATGAAAGCATGTTTTTTATTCATCATAGTTCAGTATATTTTTTATTGTTTTCTTTCTTATTCTTTGAATTGCATTATCTACTGATTTTACTGGTGCATCTACTTTTTCAGCTATTTCAGTGTAACTTTCTCCGTTTGTATATCTATGTAAAACTTGTTTTTCAAAGTCACTTAATGTTTCTTCTATTCTGTCTTCTACAAAATTGTAGTATTCTTTTTTTGTTACTATATCTAGTGGGTCTTCTGATGTGTTTTCTTGTTCGAAAACTTCTAATAAACTTGTATCATCGTTTTCTTCATATGCTGCTGCGTTGAATGATAAATATGAATTAAGTGGCATATGTTTTTGTCTCATTGATGACTTTATTGCAGTTTGAAGTTGTCTTTCTATGCAAAGATTTGCAAAGGTTTTAAAAGAGCTTTGTTTTTGAGTATCAAAACTTTTAATTGCTTTAAATAAACCTATTAGACCTTCTTGCATGATATCTTCTTTTTCGGCTCCTACTATAAAATATTTTCCAGCTTTCATACTTACTATATCAGTATATTTATCAAGTAAATAATTTAGAGCCTTTTTGTCACCTTTTTTAGTCATATTTATTAATTCTTCATCTTCAAGGTTTTCAAATTCTTCATTTTTGAAGTATAAATTTTGCATTTGTTTAAACCATTCCTTTTGCTAATTTATATTTGCATTATATTTTCAAAAACTTTATATGTCAAGACTTTCGTGGTACTTTTTATATTACATTTTATTGTAATACATCTTTTATTGCTTCACCTATAATTTTATTTACGTCTGCCATCATAACATTAAATCGTACTTCTTTATCAAAATACTCTTTAACTTCAGGATTTTGAACTAATATTTGATATAGTTCTTGTAATTTTTTCATTTTTTCTTCTGTTTGTGTTTCTCCTTTAAGTGCTAATACTTGTTCTTCATATCTTATTTTTTCAAATTCATCTATTTTTGCTTTTAAATCTGCTTGTCCTCTTACTTTGTCTTTTGCCTCTTTATAATCTGTAAATTCTTTACATTCTTTTATTGCTCTAGCTAAATTATTTACTTCGTCATATACGTTCATAATTTCCTCCTACTCGTCATAAAGTAAACTGCGTCTTGCGTTGTTACCTTTCAAATAGAATTCTTGCGAAGTACGTCAGTACGTCTCAGAATTCTATTCTCATGTGCCTAGCAATACTTGTTTCTTTTATGACTATTATCTTTATTATTTCAAAAAGAGGACGGCTTAGGTCCTCTTTTGTATTTTTTAATTTATATTTTTAAGTATACCCATTTTTAAGCGTAAGCTTGTCTTTTCTTGAATCCAAGCAGATTTGTAATTTCGTTTTCTGTATTTTTTGCTTTTTGGGCTTTTTGAGCTTGTTCTTGTGCAATTTGACGAGCTTGTCTTTCTGCCATTGTTTGGCATATAGCTTTTTGATATGTAAAGTGTGTATCTTGAGCTATTTTGGTCCAATTATATTTGTTTTTAACATCTAATTTTGCTTGTTTTACAACATTTGCACATAGTTGTGGGTTATATAATAATGAAAGTATTGAATCTGCAAGAGAGTTAGCATTTCCTGCATAACTTTTCATTCCATTTACTCCATGTTCTACTATTTCATTTAATCCACCTACATCTGATACTACTACTGGTATTCCTGCAAGCATTGCCTCTAGTGCAACTATTCCAAATGGTTCATATGTACTTGGGAATACTGATACGTCAGCACATTTATACATCTTACATATTGATTTATGATCTAGATATCCTGTGAAATATACTTTATTTGATATTCCTAAATAGTTTACTTGTGCTCTTAGTTCATCAATCATTCCTCCACGCCCGGCTACTACTAGTTTTGCATCATTATATCCTTGTAATATTTTAGGCATTGCTGCTATTAGATTTTGTATTCCTTTTTCATATACTAATCTACCTGTGAATAATATTATTTTTTCATTGTCTGCTGCAAATTGTCTTC
>Ga0209694_1000203_pt1 | contig 112036 bp, 93 predicted proteins | sample GluameincwithD2O_FD_187499 | JGI IMG/M metagenome (GOLD analysis project Ga0209694, IMG submission 187499) | Mouse cecum microbial communities from Vienna, Austria - Glucosamine amended microcosms incubated with D2O (SPAdes) (version 2) | ecosystem: Host-associated > Mammals > Digestive system... | reverse complement strand
AGGCGAAACGGCGATAAAAGCGTCATCCGTTGACCGTTCATTCAGCATGGGCAAGCTGGTCAAAAGGCTTGGGGAATTTGTTGCCGGAGATTATGATACCGTCATGCCAAAAATTGAGCCAGAGCCGCTAAATCAGGCTATTGCCCCTGACTTACAGGTATTCAGGGCCGCCACAGATGAACTTGCGAAACGCAAAAAGGAAAACGCCGCCAAAGAGCTGGAGGAATGGGAAGAATTTCAGACACGGCAAAAGCTGGAAAAACAGGTAAAGCTGGGTAACATTGCCAAAAAGCATCCTGTTCTTGTGCCCATTGCGCGTTATTGCCTGAAAATCCAGCAAAAGGACGAAAGAAAGGCATTCCATGATGAACAGGTTGAGAAGCGCCCGTCATTCATCAGGCCCAAATTCAACCAGTGGCTTATGCGGCGAGGCAAAAATCTGGCGGCTGTTCTGGCGCAACAAACGATTGAAGAAAAAAGACACACCGCCCCGCCCCTGCCGCAATCCCCGCCAGCCGCTCAAATCCCCCAGGCAAAAGCGTTTCTGGAATACGCAAAGGCTGTCAATGCCGACCGCTACAGGGTAACGGCCATCAAAATGGACGAGGACGGAAGCCGCAAGGTATTCATTCTGGACAAGAAAGACGGCCAGAGTATGGCCTTTACGCCGGAAGAGCTAATCCAGAAAATGCCGGAAATCCTGAAGTTGCAAAAGCGCGGCGAGAATATCTATTATACGCCCTTATCCGAGGACAAGCACCATATCCTGATTGATGATGTAAGCCCTGAAAATGTTGTCAGACTGCAAAAAGACGGCTACAAGCCAGCCGCAATTATTGAAAGCTCGCCACGCAATTTCCAGTGCGTTTTGACCATTCCCAAGTTTGGCGGCGAGTTTGACAGGCAAATCGCCAACCAGCTTGCGGCCATGCTTAACAATAAATACGGCGACCCTAAATTATCCGGTGCAATCCATCCGCACCGCGCCCCAGGCTTTGCAAACCGCAAGCCGAAGCACAGGCAGAAAGACGGCTCATACCCCTTATCGCTGCTTCGTTTTGCGGTTCAGCAGATTTGCAAAAAGGCTCTTGTAGAAGCCAGAAAACTGGAACAGGCATTTATGGCAAAAATGAAGCAACGGCAAAAGACAGTATTTGCGCCATCCGTCCAGACAAGTCCGCAAACGGCCTATTTCGCCCATTATGAAAATATCCGCGCCCATTTGACTATTGAGGATTTTTCCCGCGTTGACGCCATGATTGCCTTGAGGATGCGGGCCAACGGCCATTCCCCCGAAGCCGTGCTTGCCGCTATCAGGGATTGCGCCCCAAGTATCAGAACAGGAATGGAAAAAAGGCGCAACTGGCCCGCGTATGCCGAAAGAACCATGAATTACGCCTTTGGATATGCTGGCGACAGGGACTTGCAGAAAAATGCCCGCTATCTTGGATTGTGGCGCAATATTGAGTACGCGCCAAACAGGGCAGGCGTAAGGCAAAGCTCAAGATTGCGCTGAATATTCAGCGTAGTCAAAAATGGCAATTTGCGTTATCCGTTAATCAAACCCATCAGCATATGGGGATAACTGTTTGCCTGCCCAAGCATGGCGACAGCCGATTGGGTCAAGATTTGATTTCGGACAAAAGTGGTCATTTCATTGGCGACATCGGCGTCGGAAATGCGCGATTCCGCGTTCTGCATGTTTTCAGCCTGGATATTGAGGTTGGTTATGGTGTTCTCCAAGCGGTTTTGCAGGGCGCCGAGGTGGGCGCGGATTTTGTCTTTTGAAACAATGGCGCGGTCTATGGCCGCGAGGGCCTTTTGCGCCGACTCCTGGGTGGATATGACGGCTCCGTCCCCAGCCACCTCTCCGTTGTCCGTCACTTGTTTGATATATTCCACGGTCGTTTTTGTGGTCATGACCGGCTTTAGAGAGTCCAATATGGTTTTATCCGCGGGCTTGCTGGGATCAAGATGGCGCCTATAGGGATCGCTTGCCGATATTGCGAATGTCTGGCCGCCATCGGCGCTATAATAATATCTTCCGTTATAGGTATAAACCGAAAGCTCGGGGAATGAGTCCGCATATTCCATATGGACCCAGCCTTGCTGATCTCCCTGCAGGCGATCTATGACATCCTTGTCAGTGGGGTTTGACGCGCTTAAGACAGGGGTTTTCAGATCCGATCTGTCATAAAACGTATTCCTGTTATCCGGAGTATAATAGCTTTTGCCAGTAACTGGGTCAATATAGTGATAAAAATGTGTGCTGAATGTTTGTTCCCGTGGATATATCTTGAGGCGCCCCAAAATGGCCGCGTTGTTTCCGCTGGCGGGATCGACAAATGTCGATGGATTTTGGGGATCCAAATAAAATGATTTGCCGCCATCGATGGAATAGTATTTGGTTAATGTGATTTCATCATAATATGTGGTGAACGCCTGATTTACCGTTACAGTTGATGATATTTTATTAAAATTTGCCACAAGGCCGGCATAGGCCGGATCGTCGGCCGCGAATGAAGAGCCACTTGGATCTGTAAGATCGGAAAAATATGTTCTGCCGTAATCCCAAGAATAATAGCGCTTGTTGTTATCGGATGGATCCTGGTAAACCGCGCATGTCATGGCATAGGAGATATTGTCCGCGAAAGGCTGCAAATTGGCTATGACAAGCGCGTCGGCGCTGTTGTTTATATTGAGCGATCCGGCGGACGGATCAGTGGGCCTCAGCAGCCATGTTATATTATCAGTCGTATAATATCGCTGTCCAGTTGTTGGGTTTAAATAAGTATTGTATGTCACATTGGTAAATGTGTAGCTCAGGGACATTTCCAATCTGTCCAGGATGGCTTTGTCCTTTGTCGGGTCAAGGGCACTAAGGGGATCATTCATATTTGATACGAAAGTCACACCGTCCTTGCTGTAATATATTTTTTTGGTTTGCGGATCTTTCCATTCCATATATACCACATCGACGGGCGGCAAACTTGGCGCGTATTCGCCCAGAACAACATCAAAATTGTTTATAACAGCCGCGTCGGCGGCGTTGTTTTTATCAAGAACTCCGGTGGACGGCTTGGACGTGTCGGCCACGAAGGTGGCGCCATTGTCATAACTGTAGTAGCGCAGTCCCTGGGGATCGCTCCAGACTTTCCAATTAATATCAACTCGCAGGGTTTTGTTGCCGGGAGATCTTACGAGGCGGTTCAGGATGTCCGCGTGATCGGGGTTGGCGGCGTCCAAGCGTTTGCCCACCGGATCATATGGGTCGCTGGTGTAGCTGCCATTGCCGAGGTAATATTCTATGCCGGTATTTGGATCTTCATAGCCCACATAATTTATGGTGGTTCTTATTTCATGCTGTTTCCTGGTAAATTGCGCTATGAAGGCCTCGTCGGTCACCTGGTATCGGTAGGGGTCGCTGACATACTGGCAATAGATATCGCCGACCTTGTAATAATCACGGCCATCCGGCCCCACAAAAACATCAACTTTCTCCGACAAGGTAATGGTGGCCTGGGTGGTCTCCTGTTTTTCCACCTTGATATACGTTATCTGCTGGCCGCTTTGTGTTGCGCCGGCCCCAACTCCCAACGCCACAGCTGTGCAATCCCCTATTGCCACATAATAATAGTCTTCCGCGGAGTCATTAGCGGAGCCGAAATGAATCTTCATAGCTCCCTGGGCCTGAAGCCCGGCGCCATTGTGCTTGCCGGAAAGGGAGCCATCCAGCAGATGGATGCCATTAAAATTCGTGGCTCTGGCTATGCGGTCAATTTCATCCGCCATGGCCTGGTATTCGGAATCAATTATCAATCTTTGCGTTGAGTTGTAGGTGCCGGTGGCGGCCTGTTCGGCCAGTTCCTTCATGCGGATCAGTTTTTCATCAATTATGGCAAGAGCTCCGTCCGCCACCTGAAGCATGGAAATCGCGTCATTGGCGTTTCTCACGCCCTGATTGAGAGCCGCGACATCAGCCCGCATCAATTCCCTGATTGCCAATCCTGCCGCGTCGTCGGCTGACGAGTTTATGCGCAAACCGGATGAAAGCCTCTGAACAGAAGTCACAAGGCGTCCATAGTGGGCATTGAGATTATTGGCCACATTCGCGGCCATGAGGTTGTTATTGATAGTGCTCATGACCACCCCCCGCAAAAGGCAAAGGCCAAAAGCCCGCAGGCGTGGCCAGAGGGGCGGGACATATTAAATTTACAGCGTTTCCTGCCGTAAGGTTTAGAGAGAGAGAGAGAGAGAGAGAGAGAGAGAGAGAGAGAGCAAAAACCGTGCTTGCGCAGTCAAAGATAGCTCTGAATTTTGTCGGAATGATATGATTCATCGTAACCACCGTAAAAAATTGCCATAATCACCGAAAAATTTTTTTATTCCGATATTTTTGACAATCATTCAATAGGTAAAAGTTGCTGATTTTGTGGATATGTTGCCATATCTGCAAAATCCGTGCAATGAAAAATTTTCACTTTTCGCTTTTTAAGCATCCATCCAGCCACAACCAACCAGGGCCACAACCATCCATAAATTTTAGGGGTTTATTTTAGGGGTAAAAAAATACCCCTATCCTAGATAACTATTTGAAAATAAACGCTTATTTTTAAAAATAACATTTTTCATGAAAAGTCGGAAAGCCTGGATGTGCGGCCGTAGTTGCGGGTCGCGCTTTACATTATCCTCAACCCGAGGCGCAAGTTCATTTTCAATATGCAAAGCTCGCCGGCCAGCGACCTCCGCCTGGTCAAGCCCGGGGACTTTCCCCGCGTCTGCGATGCTGCGCCACGCTTGACGAAGTGCGGGAACTCGCGAGGAGATATCGAAACACGGCAGTCCCGCCCGGCGCAATCCCAAAAATCTTCTTGTAATTCCCTGTCTTGTCGACTATAGGAATTGTTTAATATTTCACATTTTTGACCACAAAGGGTCTTTATGTCCGCTGTTCCGCAAGATTGTATCAGAAATTTTTGCATTATCGCCCACATTGATCACGGCAAGTCCACCCTGGCTGACCGCATTCTGGAGCTTACGGGAGTTGTCAGCAAGCGTGAATCCCGGGAGCAGTACCTTGACAAGATGGACCTTGAAAGGGAACGCGGCATTACAATCAAGGCGCAGACCGTGCGCATTCCCTATACTGCCGCGGATGGCCTGGAGTACGAGCTGAATCTTATCGATACGCCCGGTCATGTTGACTTCAATTATGAAGTCTCGCGCTCGCTGGCCGCCTGCGAGGGCGCGTTGCTTGTCGTTGACGCCACGCAGGGCGTGGAGGCGCAGACTCTGGCCAATGTTTACCTTGCTCTCGACAATGACCATGAAATCATTCCCGTGCTCAACAAGATTGATTTGCCGAGCGCAAATGTGGATGCGGTCAGGGAGGAAATCGAGGAGACAATTGGCCTGGACTGCACCGATGCGCTTGAGGTTTCCGCCAAGACGGGCCAGGGGGTGGGGGATGTGCTTGAAGCCATTGTCAGGCGCCTGCCGCCGCCGGACGGCGACCCGGACAAACCGCTCAAGGCCCTGATTTTCGATTCCTGGTACGACAGTTACCAGGGCGTGGTTACGCTTTTCCGGGTGGTTGACGGCGCCCTGCGCAAGGGCGACAAAATTCGCCTGATGAGCACGGGCAAGGAATATGACGTGCTGCGCCTGGGTGTTTTCTCGCCGGAAGCGGTGGATGTTGAGGAGCTTGGCGCAGGCGAGGTGGGCTTTTTGTGCGGCTCGATCAAGGAGCTTGGCGACGCGGCCGTTGGCGACACAATTACCCTGGCCAACAGGCCGGCGGACGAGCCCGTGCCCGGTTTCAAGAAGGCCCAGCCCATGGTTTTTTGCGGCCTTTATCCCACAGAATCGGGAGATTACGAAAATCTCAAGGCCGCCCTGGAAAAACTCCAATTAAATGACGCGGCCTTCACTTTTGAGCCTGAAACTTCCCAGGCACTTGGTTTTGGCTTTCGCTGCGGCTTTCTGGGCCTGTTGCACATGGAAATCATCCAGGAGAGGCTTGAGCGGGAATTCCGGGTCGGGCTGATTGCCACCGCGCCGTCCGTGATTTACAGGGTGGAGACAACAGACGGCAAGACCGCGGAAATCGACAATCCCAGCCTTTTGCCGGACCAGGCCAAAATCCGCGCCCTCTACGAGCCCTACGTCGATCTTGATATTCATGTGCCAAGCCAGTATCTCGGCAATGTCATGAAGCTTTGCGAGGAAAGACGCGCCACGCAGAAAAATTTGCGCTATCTTTCCAACAACAGGGTTGTGGCGACATACGAAATACCCTTTGCGGAAATTGTTTATGATTTTTTTGACCGCCTCAAATCAGTCAGCCGCGGCTACGCTTCCATGGATTACCAGCCCTGCGGCTACAAGCAGGCCGACCTGGTGCGGCTTGACATTATGCTGAACGGGGAACCAGTCGATGCGCTTGCGGTAATTGTCCACAAGGACAAGGCCTATCAATACGGGCGCTCCCTGGCGCTCAAGCTCAAGCGCACCATTCCGCGCCAGCTTTTCATGGTTGCCATCCAGGCGGCCATTGGCCAGAAAATAATCGCCAGGGAAACTGTTTCCGCCTTCCGCAAGGATGTAACCGCAAAATGCTATGGCGGCGACATCACCCGCAAGCGCAAGTTGCTGGAAAAACAGAAAGAAGGCAAAAAGCGCATGAAACGAATGGGCAACGTGGAATTGCCCCAGGAGGCTTTTCTGGCCGCGCTCAAGGTTGGCGATGAATAAACAAACCATGCTGATGGCAGGAAAAGGCAACGCTGAATCAAATCCTTGCAGGTCATTAACTGCTTTGTTATTTTAACAAGACAAACCAAACGCGGCGTATTCCGTATCCCCGACGCCCAAACCAGGTAAACCCATGGCTGGCAATCAACTGGAAAAGCACGTTCTTGATATTATATGCAGCATCTTTGATGCCCATACGGCTGCCCTTTTTCTTCCGGGACAAGAGGGAGAAGCCCACAACCTGGCTGCCTGGTTCAGCCTTGGGGACAATATCAATGAAGACGCGGTCATCCGGCCGGGGGAAGGCATTGCCGGCTGGATACTCCTCAACCGGGAGCCCCTGGTAATCTGCCCCTTTGACCAGCACGAGGGCGCCCTGGGTTATTATCACAGCGGCGAAAGAGAAGGCATCAAGGCCTTTATGGGCGCGCCCATCCCGACAGGCGGAGTGGTTTGCGTGGACAGCAAACGCCAGTTTTCATTTTCGGACAAGGACAGCAAGATCCTCCAGCTTTTCGCGGAACTTCTGGCCATGCAGCAGACCATGTCCGTCAACAATCTTTCCACCGACATAGCGCGCTATTTCGCCAATCTTTCCCTTATCCAGAATCTGCGCTTCCGCTATCTGCGCTGGCCCGTTTTTTTGCAAAATTTCCTTAACACCATGGTTGCGGCCACCCAGCTTGAATATGCGGCCTTTGCCTCCCTTGAAGGATCAGGCAACGCTTTTCTGGTGGAAGGGGAATCAACGCCAGTGCTGCTTCAGGACGCGAATCCCCTCCGCATGCCGGTTGGTTCCGGCATTACAGGCTGGGTTTTCCACAATGGCCAGCCTGTTTTCACCGACGGACAGTCCGGGCAATCGGCCGCGATTTTTGGCAAGCTGCCCGGTTTTCCAGATTTCAGGTCCGCCATCTGCCTGCCTGTAATCGTCAACAAGAGCACCTGCGGCGTGCTTTCGCTGGCCAGTTCGCAAACCATAGACATTGACGAAAGCATGCGCAGCTTCGTGCACCAGGCCGTGGATCACCTGGCGCTTTTCCTGGAAACGCTTTACCTGAAAAACCGCCTGAAAAAAAATTTACCCCGGGGCCGGCTGGCAACGGAAGGCGGCAGGGCCTATAACCCAAATTTCGCCCCGAATCCCCGTAAACGTGACAACGACTGAAGATGAGTTCAATCCTTTCGCGCCTGCTGCAGATTTTTTCCACAGATATCGCCATGGATCTGGGAACCGCGAACACCCTGCTATATACCAGGAAACGCGGCATCATTATCAACGAGCCATCTGTTGTCGCCCTTGACGCCAGGGACAATTCAATCATGGCCATCGGCGCCAGGGCCAGGGAATTCATCGGTCGCACTCCCGCCGGCATCAAGGCTGTCCGCCCGCTTAAAGACGGCGTTATCGCCGATTTCGATGTAACCCGCGCCATGATTTCCACCTTTGCCAAAAGGACGATCACCGGTCTCAAGATAGCAAGGCCAGGCATGGTCATCTGCATCCCCTCCGGAATCACCCAGGTGGAAAAAAGGGCCGTCATTGATGCCGCAAGGCTTGCCGGCGCGCGCGATGTGCGCCTGATCGAGGAGCCGATGGCCGCGGCCATGGGCGCGAATTTGCCCATTGAAGAGCCTGTGGGCAACATGGTTGTGGATATTGGCGGCGGCACGAGCGAGGTTGCGATTATTTCCATGTGCGGCGTCTCCACATCCAAATCCCTGCGCGTTGCCGGCGATGCCATGAACATGGCCGTGCAGCGCTATATGCGCGAAGAATTCCGCCTTGAAATTGGCGAAAACACGTCCGAAAATGTCAAGATACTTCTCGGCTCGGCCGTGCCGATGAATAACGCGCCAACATTGCAGGTTTCCGGCAAGGACACAGTTCAGGGCTTTCCCCGTTCGGTAACCGTGAACGAGGGACATATCCGGGAGGCGATTTCCGAACAGCTCGGCGCCATCCTGAACACCGTGCTTTCCGCCCTGGACAAGGCGCCGCCTGAACTTGCGGCCGATGTGAGCCGCAACGGCATACTCCTGGCCGGCGGCGGCTCGCTGCTCAAGGGGCTGGATCAATTTCTTTCGCGCGAAACCAGGCTGAATGTCTATGTGGACAGCGATCCCCTCACCACTGTCTTGCGAGGCACGGCAAGGGCCATGCTTGACCCCGCGCGCTGGCATTCCACATTCATCAACTGATGGAGAGCCAGCCCAAATTGCCGCCCCTTTGCGAGGCGCTTGACGAGAAAAACAGGCCGCTTTGCCTGCTGGACCATGCCGACGCGCTGGAGCAGGGCCTGCGCCATCGCGCTTTTGCATTAATGCTGCGCGGCCGGGACGGAAAATTTATTCTGCGCAAAAATGGGGACACTTACGGCTTTTATCGCTTTACCTTCCTCCCTGCCGGCCTTGCCGGCGAAGATGCCGCAATTGCGGAAATTGGGGCCGGGCTTGGCGTTGCCGAAAGCCACCCCGTTTTTGTCGGCCGCATCCAGCCGTGCCCGGAAAGCAGGCAGGGGCTGGTGGACATTTTTGTGGCCGAAGTGCCGCGTCGGGAAGCGCTTGATATGGAAACCGACACGCAGAACTGGCTTTTTCTCACAATGGATGAATTGGCCGCGTTTTGCGATAATTCCCTGCTTGAGCCGTTCATGCGCCATGCGCTGGCCCTTGGATTTTTTATAAAATGAAGGCCCATCCATCGCGCCTTGGGCCGCAATATGCCCCGCAGATCGCGGAGCTTGAGAAAATGTGCTTTGACCAGCCCTGGAGCGAGGAGCAGTGCAGGCAGGCTTTTGCCCAGCCGGCATACGCCGCATTCGGCATGCCGGGGGCGGATATCTTGCTGGCCTACATCTCGCTCTACTTGGTGCGCGATGAAATGGAAGTGCTCAACCTTGCCGTGCGCCCGGAATGCCGCAGGCAGGGGCATGGACGCCGGCTGCTTTTTCTGGCCTTGCAAGCCGGGCGCAAAATAGGTATTCAGAAAGCTTACCTGGAAGTGCGGGAGAGCAACTTCCCCGCCATCAGTCTTTATGAGGGGCTTGGTTTTGTCCAATGCGGAAAAAGGCCGCATTATTATGCAAACAATGAAAATGCCCTGCTTTATGCCCGCGATATGGGGATATAGCAAACCGCTTATGAAAATATGCGCTTGTCATGGCGACTTTGCTTCGCAAAGGCGCCCGCGCCTGTCCAGCTCCACGGGGAAATTTCCCCAGCGCGGATTTACTCCGCAATTAAGGGGTAATTTCAAGCGTGGCATATTATAATTGGCCTGTAAGGCAAAGGAAGGACTATGCGAAAAATTATTGCCGCCAACTGGAAAATGAACAAAACACGTCCCATGGCCGCCGAATTTGCGGGACAACTGGCCATGGCTCTCAAGGAAGGCACGCCCGAGGGCCGTCTGGCCCTTGTTTTTCCGCCCTTTACCGACATTGCGGCAGTTGCGGATGCCTTTGCCGGCATCAACAACCTGGCCGTGGGCGGACAGAATTTTTATCCGGCCGAAAAAGGCGCCTTTACCGGCGAAATTTCCTGCGCCATGCTGCGCGATGCCGGCGCCAACTGGCTGCTGGCCGGCCATTCCGAACGCAGGCATGTCTTTGGCGAAACAGACGGGCTGATTGCCCAAAAGACAGCGTTCGGCCTGGAACAGGGCTTCAAGGTCATGCTCTGCGTTGGCGAAACGCTTGAGGAACGCAACAACAACCAGCTCATTGGAGTTTTGCAGCGCCAGCTTTCTTCCGCCATCCAGCCTCTGGCAAACGGAATCCTTTCCAAAAGCCCTGACCAGATTGCCGTCGCCTACGAGCCGGTATGGGCAATCGGCACAGGCAAGGTCGCGGGCCCGGATGAAATCAGGGAAGCCCATGCCGCAGCCCGCAAGATTTTGAGCGACCTTCTGGGCAATTCCTCTGCCAATAGCGTGCCCCTTCTCTACGGCGGCAGCGTCAATGCCAAAAATGCCGGCTCGATTATCGCGCTTGACAATGTGGATGGTCTTTTGGTAGGAGGAGCTTCTTTAGAAGCGCCAAGCTTTTTGGATATATTGCGCGCCTAGATCATTTATGCAACGCAATTGCGTAAATGATCTAACGCGACTTTGCCTGCAAAGGAGCGCGCGAGAATATCTCAAGGAAAACTTGCGTTGCCGTTAAGAGATATTCTCATGCGTAAAGTGCTATAGGTCTTCTTACGCCCGAATAGCGTAAAATAAAGACCATTGAATTTACCGCGTCGGCGGGAGGGCTTCGTGCAGGATTTAATTCTCACTCTGCATATAATTGTTTGCGTACTTCTGGTTATCCTCATTCTCCTGCAATCCGGCAAGGAAGGAATGGGGGTCATATTTGGCGGCGGCAACTCGTCGGTATTCGGCAGCTCCGGAGCCGGCGGCATTCTGGCCAAGCTGACTACCCTGATGGCCATCATCTTTGTCATTACCTCGTTGAGTTACACATACGTGACCAGCAGCCGCCCGACTGTCGAATCCAGCATCCTTGATGTCAAGATCGAGGATGTTCCCGCAAAGCCGGCGGAACCGGCAAACAATAGTGCGCCGGCCAGTCCCGCCAACGAAACCAGTTCACCTACCGCGCCAGCGGATCAGCCAAAGGCCGGACAGGCCCCTGCGGACAATCCGGAAAAAGCCGCTCCACCCGCGACCGAAAAACCGGCAGACAACAAGAAATAATTTCCAAAGCCGCCCCGGGGCGGCTTTTTTGCAGGTGGTCATGGCAGAGGACGAAGGCTTCTCCAACAAGCCATTTGCCGGGCTTGCGGCAAGAAGAAAGGCAAGATCCCGGGAAATAGCGAAACAAAAAAGGGATCACGAGCTTTTTCTTGCCGCCATTGAGCGCATTGTTCCCGAAAGCCCCAAACCCGGGGGCTTTGCCCTCGAAGTTCTTTGCCAGGCCTGGCCCCAAAGCCCGACAAGCGGAATGAGCAAACGCAAACAAAAAAAGAAAAAGCCAGAGACAGAAAAGCCCCAAACTCCGCCTGCCGGGCAGAATGCGGCCCCGGCCGAACCCGTTCTTCCGCAAGCGACGGAAGAGGATGAATTTCTCGTTGCCATGCGCTCTGTAACCCCGCTTGAAGGCAAGGGCCGTTCCATCGCGCTCAAGCCTGCCCAAAAGAAATCCCCGGTTGAGGAAATCCGGAGCTTTGAGGAAAGCGTGGAAAAAAGCATGGAATTTGCGCTTTTTTCCTCGGATGAATATCTGGAAGGCCATGTAGTCGGACTGGATGAGCTTGTCATCAACAGACTGAAAGAAGGACATTTCAGCCCCGAGGATCATCTTGACCTTCACGGCCTGAACGCCGAACAGGCCTGGGAGGCGCTCAGGGTATTCATTCGCCAGGCCTGGTTCAAGGGCCTGCGCTGTGTGCTGCTTGTGCCTGGCCGGGGCCGCAATTCCCCGCTTGGCCAGGGCGTTTTGCGCGGCAAGCTGCAAACCTGGCTCACCCAGGAGCCGTTCAAGCGCGTTGTGCTGGCCTTCTGCACAGCCAGACCGCATGATGGCGGCGCGGGCGGCGTTTATGCCCTCCTGCGCCGTTCACGCAAAAAGGGCCGAATCCATTGGGAGCGCCTGCCCTCCGACGCGGATCTGTATAATTTTTAATATTCCTTGCAATTTGCCGGCTTGACGGCAAAATCCCCAAAAAATGGCGCGGTAGTGTCCAGAATTTTTCGCACTTTTCGTGGATGCAGCTCGGTGTTTTTAGCAATATTCTCCATTTGAAATTTTTCGCAGAGCCGCATCGCAGTTCCATAATGCAACAGCCTGCCGAATAAAGGTCAAGGCCGCGCCTTAGCGCCGGCGAAGCAGGTTGACTTGACCGACATGAGCGGCTGCCGCAAAAAATGAAAAATTTTTCCACATATCGGGATTTCCGTTAATTTCATCAATTACAAAATCGGGACCTGGCATACTTCTCTTTCCTACATCCAGTCCACATCCATCGGCAGGCCGTCCATGATTCTGCGCGCCATGTCCAGGGCGTGGCTCGTGGCCCGGCGGCGGATTTGCTCCCTGCCGGGATAACGCCCCAGCGGTCGCATGACACGCATGAATGTGTCATTTTTTGTGGCCACGCAAATATAAACCAGGCCAACAGGCTTTTCCCGGCTTCCGCCGCCAGGGCCCGCAATGCCGGTGATGCCGACGCCAAAATCGCTTGCCGCCAGCTTGCGGACGTTTTCGGCCATGCATTTGCCCACTTCCGGGCTTACCGCGCCAACACGCGCAAGCATTTCCTCCGGCACGGCCAGCAATTCCGTCTTGATGCGATTGGCGTAGGTTACGAGGCCCATTTCAAAAACATTTGACGATCCGGGAACAGCCGTAATGCGCCCGGCAAGCAGGCCGCCCGTGCAGGATTCCGCCGTGGCGATGCTCTGGCCGGATTTTTCCAGCCTTGCGACGACGACGTGTTCAAGCGAGGGCACGTCAATTCCATAAACGACAGGGCCAAGCTTTTCACAAATAGCGTTCTGCAGCGGCAAGGCCATTTGCCGCGCTTTTTCCGGATTTTCCGCGCGTGAGGAAACGCGCACAAAAAGCTCGCCGTCGCCCGCGTAGGTCGCGGCTGTGGGATTGGCGCCATCCAGCAGGGGCCCCAATACCTGGGCAACCTTGCCCTCCCCCATGCCGAAAACACGGATAATGCCGGTGTAAAGCGAAAAATGGCCCAGATTTGCCAGAAAAGGCCGCACGGAATTCTCAAGCATGGGCAAAAGCTCGCGCGGCGGCCCTGGCAGCATGATGATGATCTTGCCCCCCTTGCAGGACACGGCGCAGCCAGGAGCCGTGCCCTGGGGATTGGGAAAGACCGTGGATCCTTGCGGAAAAAAGCATTGCTTTTTCTGGTTTTCCGTCATTTCGCGGCTGCCAAAATATTCGGCAAGGCTTGCGGTGCTGGCCGCGTCTTCCACAAGCGGACTTTCAGCCACAAGAGCAATGGTTTCCTTTGTAAGATCATCCCCTGTAGGGCCAAGTCCACCGGTTGTGACAACTATGTCGCTGCGTTCCAGGGCTTCGCGCAGGGCTTTTTCCAGACGCCCGGGATTGTCGCCCACAACCTGCGAATGAAAAACGTTGATGCCCAGGGCGGCCAGTTCGCGCGCCACATAGGCGGCATCGGAATTTATGGTGTGGCCGAGCAAAAGCTCCGTGCCCACTCCTATTATTTCGGCGTTCATGTGTTTATCTCTTTATCAAATCGTGCCAGAAGACCTCTGCATTAATGACAATGAATATTGTCACTTGGCGTTGGGTATTATAGAGAACGAAATCGTTCTCAATACAAAATCCGTCAGGATTTTGCGCCGGGAAGCTCCGTAAGCCAGGCAAAAGCCACGCTTTTTGCCTGGCGGTCTTCGGCACTGAAATTTTTGGATTTCAATGCCGGCATCTATAAATTGTAAACGGCCAGAATTGCAACGCCAGGGCCAGGCAGGTAAAGCCATACGTCTGTCATGTCTATTCTTCTTTTGATTTCAATGGAATACTGCCCCAGTCCTGCGGGGCATCCGGCAAAAGCTGGCGTTCCAGGCGGTTCAGCAGGCTTTGCAGGCCCTCCCCGGTAATGGCCGAAACCTGGATGGCATGCGGCCAGGCCTGGGCAAGCTCCTCCTTCTGCAAGGGCGTCAGCGAATCGCACTTGTTCAGGACCAGGATGCGGGGAATTTTCGTCAGTTCAAGGTCTTCCAGCACGGTTTCCACCGCTTCCATCTGCTGGACCAGATCCTTGTGGCCGGCATCCGCCACATGAATGAGCAGATTCGCCGCTTCCAGCTCCTCCAGGGTGGCCTTGAAGGATTCCAGCAATTCTTTTGGCAGGTTGCGGATAAAACCGACTGTATCGGCCAGGACAAGCTCGCGCTCTTTGGGAAAGCGCAGCCTGCGCGTTGTAGGGTCCAGGGTGGCAAAAAGCCTGTCGCCGACAATGGTTTCGGAATTGGTCAGACGATTGAGAAGAGTCGATTTTCCCGCATTCGTGTAGCCCACAAGGGCGGCCACAGGCATACTGTTGCGCGCCCGGCGCCCGCGGGCAAAGGCGCGCTGGCGCCTTATATCGTCCAGTTCCCTGCTCATGTGGGCCATGCGTTCGCGGTTCTTGCGCCTGTCCATTTCGAGTTTGGTTTCGCCAAGGCCGCGCCCGCCTATGCCGCCGGCCAGCCTGTCCATGCTCCTGTTCCTGCCGGCGAGGCGCGGCTGGACGTAGGCAAGTCTGGCCAGTTCAACCTGGAGCTTGCCGGCGCGCGATGTGGCGTGCTTCGCAAAAATATCCAGAATAAGCTGGGTGCGGTCCAGCACCTTGCGTTCGGTAACATCCGCGAGATTGTGAAGCTGGGCTGGCGAAAGCTCCCCGTCAAAGACAAGAATGTCCGCGCCGGCCGAAAGAGCCTGCACTTCCAGCTCGGCCAGCTTGCCCTTGCCCAGAATGAAACGCGGATTTGGAAAAGGCACGCGCTGAATCATGCGGCCAGCCACATCCAGGCCGGCTGTGGAAGCGAGCGCCGCAAGCTCGTCCAGATTGGATTCCTGAATCTGGCGCGGCTTTTCGGAAACCGATACGAGCAGGGCCCTTTCCTGGCCTATTTCCTTGCTGCTGCCCTCCCCTGTTCTGCCAAGCTCGTCCTCCAGGGCTTCCGCGTCCGCAATCAGGTCGGCTTCGGCCTGATTCCAGGGATACGGGCCGACTGTAAGCGTAGGCGTTTCGTTGCCGCCCGGCAAAAGCCTGGCGGCCTCCCACTGCATGGGAAAGCCGGCTTCATCCACTGTCAGGACGATAATGGCGTCCAGGCGAAGGAAAAGCAAATCCATCCTGTCTTCATCGCTCAGCCTCTGGGGACCTAGGTGGGTATGCAAAAGACGCAGGCCCCGCAGACGGCCGCCACCGCTCCTTTCGCGGGACAATTCTGGAATCATGAGCGAATTGGCATCGCCCACAATAGCCATTTCCACCCGCCCGGCGCGGTCAATCAACAGCCCTGTCTGCCGGCCTATGGAACGGGAAAGCAGTGCGAGTTCCCGCGCCTGCTCATGGGTAAAAACCTCACTCCTGGGAAAGCGCCGCCGGAAAAAACGCTGCAGGGCCGTAAGCTGGCTTTTTTTCAGCCCCGCAAGATTGCCTTCAAGTTTCGGCATACCTATAGTTTGGCAAACCAGGAAGCAACCAGGCCATCGTAGCGGGCCGTGGACTCAAAGGCGCGGCGCGCCATTTGCCTGCGCAAGTCCAGGGGCGCGCGCATATTGTTTTCGGCGAGTTCTTTAATCACAAGCGGATAATATTCCGGATCGGGCACCACCAGGACGCTGGCAAAATTCTTGGCCGCCGCGCGCAAAAGGCACGGGCCGCCAATGTCGATCTGCTCAACAGTCGCCGCTTCATCCAGGTTTTTGGCAAGTGCGCCGGCAAAATCGTAAAGATTGACCACAATCATGTCGTATGGCCGGATTTCGGCCCGGGCGAGAGCCTCCGTATGCGCCGGATTATCCTTGTCGGCCAGGATGCCCCCATGGATACGGGGGTGCAGGGTTTTCACCCGGCCGTCAAGCATTTCGGGAAAGCCTGTAACCTCGCTAACGGACGTAACTTTCAGGCCGGCATCCAGCAGAACCTTCCGCGTGCCGCCCGTGCTGGTCAGCTCCACGCCGGCGCCAGCCAGGAAACAGGCAAGATCCACCAGGCCGCTTTTATCTGTAACGCTAAGCAATGCGCGCTTTATTGGCAGCAATTCCATCATGTTCTCCATTATGCGTTGAAAAACAGTTTCCTATCCCAAAAAAACAACTTCGGCAACAGTACGCGGCCAGCCGCAGCAGCCCTGGCTTTATTGTGCATACACAATTTTGCAAAATTAAAAAAATTCCATCCATTGACCCGTGCGTCACATCATGTTCACCGGATCAAGATCCAGCAAAATGCGCAGGCTGGACGCGGCCGGATGCTTTTTGGCAAAGTGGGCCAGTTCCCGTATTGTTTGCCAGTCTTTGGCCTTGATGAGGCATTGAAAGCGTTTTCTGCCCCGCAGCAGGGGCAGGGGGCAAGGGGCCGGTCCGAGCAGGGTAAGGCCCAGTTCCCTGGCCTGGGGTTTCAAATCCCGCGCAAGGCAATCCAGGGCCGCCCGGGCGCCCTCATCTCCATTTTCAAACGAAAAGCGCAACAGGGCAAGGCGAGTGAATGGCGGATAAAGGCGCTTTTTTCTCCTGCCAAGCTCTTCATGGTAAAAGCCCTCATAATCGTTTGCCAGAAGATACTTCCAGCAATAATGATTTGGGTCGCGTGTCTGGATGAGCACCCGTCCCGGTTTTTCTCCGCGTCCCGCCCGCCCTGCTGCCTGGAGCAGAAGCTGGAATGTCCTTTCCGATGCCCTGTAATCCGGAAGATTCAGGCCAAGATCGCCATCGGCCACAATGGCCAGGGTTACATTGGGAAAATGGTGCCCCTTCGAAAGCATTTGCGTGCCAACAAGAACAGGCGATTTCTGGGCTGCAAAATCTTCGAGAATTTCCTCGATCTTGCCAGGGCGACGTGTATTGTCGCGATCCAGGCGCAAAACAGGCTGGCCCGCAAGGATGCCCAGCTGCTCGGCAAGTTTTTCCGTGCCTTCCCCCAGTGGCAGAAAATTGAGGCTGCCACATTCCGGGCAGGGCGAAGGGTGGGGCGCGGCATGGCCGCAGTAGTGGCAAACCAGCTTCTGGCGCGCCTTGTGGAAAGCCAGGCCTATTCCGCAATTCGGGCAGGTGACAGTCTTGCCGCAGTCCAGGCAGTACATTAGCGGGGCATAGCCGCGTCTGTTGAGCAGAACCACAACTTGCTCACCCTTTTTGATGGTTGAAAGGATGGCTTCTTCGCAAGTTTTGGAAAGCAGGCTGACGGCGTTTTTGCCGCTTGTGTCAAAGCCGCTTTTCAGGCCGATCCTGACCAGTTCTATGGGCGGCAACCCCTTGCCGCTGGCTCTTTGCGACAGGCAAAGCATGGGTATCTGCCCATTCTGGCTGGCGTAAAATGTCTTTATGTCTGGTGTTGCCGAACCCAGAACAAGGAGGCCGCCCAATTTGCCCATCCTGTACCAGGCCGCTTCCTTGGCATTATAGGGCAGGGTTTCATCCTGCTTGAAGGAGGCGTCATGCTCTTCATCAATAATGATGCAGCCCGGATTGGGCAGGGGTAAAAAAAGGGAGGAGCGGGTGCCGATTACCACGCAGGGGGAGGTTCTGGCGGCCAGAAGCCTGAATAGCCGCTCCCTTTTTTGCGGGGACTGATAACCGTTATAAAGAAAGACCGGCACATGCGGAATCTGGATTTTGGCGTCGCGCAGCAGCTTTTGGGCCAGGGCGACTTCCGGGGCCAGCAAAAGCGCGCTTTGGCCCCTTTCAAACACAGCCCGCGCCAATTCCAGATAGACTGCTGTTTTTCCGCTGCCTGTCACGCCATAGAGCAGCCGCGTTTCCGCTCCCGGCGACTTCAACGCTTCCCCTAGCTCCCGCAAAGCTTTCTTTTGGGCCGGATTTAGTTCAAATGGGGGAGATGGCGGCGGCATAAGCCCGGGGGCCGTTTCATCGGCCGCTGTATCGACCTCGATCTTGATCAGTCCCTGGCCAACAAGATTTTTCAGGACATCGACTGTGATATTCAGGCTTTTCATCAGCCAGCGGCGACTGGCTGAGCCGTTATTGGCCAAAAAATCGAGCACGGCCAATTGACGTTTTGCCGCCGGCCGCACAGGCCATGGCGGGTCAACCTGTAAAACGCAGTATTCGCTTGCGGCCGCGTCAATTCCAGGAGGCAAAATATCAACCAGGCCATTGGCGAAATTTTTTGCCCACGTTTCGTATTCTTCCGGCGGGCAATTTTTCAGTTTGCGGATGTCGATCATCTGTTCCTGGCCGCGCAGCCTGCAAGCCGGCTGCCGCAAGCCATTTGGCAGGACATGGCCCAGGACAAAGCCCGGGCTTGTGCCCTGGCGCACGGCCATGTCGTTTGCAAGGTCAAAAAGATCGTCCGTCAGAAGCGGAGCCTTTTCGAGCGGCCAGAAGATATCCTTGAGCCGCATTTCACCGCTGTATTCTTCAAGAGACAGGATAACACCGACACGCAGGCTGTTCCTGCCAAGGGGAACAATGACCCTCATGCCCCTGGCAAGGACATTGCCGGAGAATATTTGCGGAACGGAATAGGCAAGTGTGGACCAGGGAGGTGAGCAAAGCGCAATTTGCGCGCAAAACGCCATGGCAAAAAAGGCCGCCGAAGCGGCCCCTGTTTTTATTGGAATTGCACGAAGTTTTTGAGCAGGCCCAGCAGTTCGTAACGAAGATCCTCATCCTGCAGGGCAAAGTAGATATTTGCGGTAAGATATTCGGCCCAGTCGCCAGCGTCGAAACGCATTCCGGCCATGCGCACGGCCATCATTCCGCGATCCTTGGCCAGCATCTGCATGGCGTCGGTCAGCTGGATTTCGCCGCCCTGGCCAGGCTCAACCTTGTCAAGATATTCAAAAATGTCTGGCGTAAGGACATAACGGCCAACGATTGCAAGACGCGAAGGCGCGTCCTCGCGTTTTGGCTTTTCGACCATATCCTTTACGCGGAATACGCCGGGGGCGACTTCTTCCCCGTCAATTATGCCGTATTTGCTTACCTTTTCCCACGGCACTTCCATTACGCCGACAACAGGCATCTTTTCGCTCAGGGCAACGTCAATCAGCTGGCCAATGCCGGGCACGCCCCCGAACATCAGGTCGTCGCCCACCATGATCGCGAAAGGATCATCGCGCACAAGCTCCCTGGCGCACATGATGGCGTGGCCAAGGCCAAGCTGCTTTTTCTGGCGCACGGACATGATGTTGACCATTTCCGCAACATCGCGGATGGTCTGCAGCTTGTCGAGTTTGCCGGCCCGTTCCAGCACGCCTTCCAGTTGCAGATTGTAGTCGAAATGATCTTCGATAACGCTTTTATCACGATTTGTTACAAAAATAACATCCCGGATTTTCGCGCGGATAGCCTCCTCGACAACGTACTGGATAACTGGCTTGTTGTAGATGGGCAGCATTTCTTTTGGGATGTTTTTGGTTGCAGGCAAGGAACGGGTGCCCCAACCAGCCACAGGAATAATAACCTTGCGAATATCCTTCATTTATGCCTCCATCTTGGAAAAAAAAATTTAATAATGCCAACTTCGGGAATCCAAAACTCCAACCTCCATAACTGCATCTATATTCTGCCAAAACAAGTGCAAGCGCAAGTGAAAAAAAAGCATGCGCCATTGAAATTTGCAAATGATGGAGAGGGTTCTGCCTGTTATTTTTGTGAAATTTTGTGAAATTTCACACAATTCTAAAAGTGCCCCTTATTAATTCAATTCAGTGGCCACAACATCCGCCAGTTCCCTGGCATAAAGCCTGACCTTGTCGGGATTTTCGCCTTCGACCATCACCCTGCAAAGCGCTTCCGTGCCGGAATAGCGCAATAAAACCCGGCCCCTCTCGCCAAGTTCCTGTTCCACTTTCCCAACAGCTTTGCCGATTTCCGGCTTTTCCTCAAAGGGCAGGCGTTTTTTTACCCGCACATTGACCAGTTCCTGCGGAAACGGGGCAAGCAGGCCGGCAAGCTCGGAAAGTGGCTTTTCCTTTTCGCGCATGATGCGCAATATCTGCAGCGCGGCCAAAAGGCCATCCCCTGTGGTGGAATACTGGCGAAAAATAAGATGCCCGGATTGTTCTCCACCCAGCATGGCGCCCCTTTGCCGCATTGCCTCGACAACATAGCGGTCCCCGACCCTGGTGCGCAAGAGTTCGCCGCCATGTTCGCGCATGAAAATTTCCAGGGCCAGATTGCTCATCACCGTGCCGACCAGAAGATTGTCCGGCAGTTCGCCGCGGGCCATCATGGCCTGGGCGCAAAGGGCCATGAGCTGATCGCCATCCAGGACGGCGCCATGCTCGTCAACCACGATGAGGCGGTCCGCGTCCCCATCCAGGGCCAGGCCCACGTCCGCCCTCAGTTCCCTGACCCTGGCGGAAACGACTTCCGGATAAAGGGAACCGCAATGATCATTGATATTGAGGCCGTTCGGCTCGCAGCCAATCCTGAAAACTTCCGCGCCCAGTTCTTCCAGTGCAAGGGGGGCCGCCTTGTAGCTTGCGCCATTTGCGCAATCTATGACGATTCGCAGCCCGGATAGCATAAGCTGGGGCGGAAAACAGCTTTTGGTATAGACTATGTAGCGGCCGCCGGCATCTTCAATCTTGGTTGCGCGCCCTATCTGGTCAGAAGGCGGATAGGGCCATTTGAAGGAATAATCCTCCGTCATGGCGGCAATTTCATCTTCCGTGGTGTCGGGCAGCTTGAAGCCGTCCGCGTCGAAAAACTTGATGCCGTTGTCATAGTATGGATTGTGGGACGCGGAAATCACAACTCCAAGATCGGCGCGCATATTGCGGGTCAGAAAGGAAATTGCCGGCGTTGGCAGCGGGCCTGTCATGATCACATGCATGCCGGCCGCGCACAGGCCGGCCGTGAGCGCGGATTCGAACATATAGCCCGAAAGGCGCGTGTCCTTGCCTATGACAACCCTGTGCTTGTGATTGCCGCTCCTGAAGCGGATGCCGGCCGCCAGGCCAAGCCTGAGGGCCGCATCAACAGTCATGGGCCACTGGTTTACAGTGCCGCGCATTCCATCCGTGCCAAATAGTCTTTGCCTGGACATCTTGTCTCCAGTTCATGTAATTATACAAAAGCCTTGTCTTGCCCGCTTCCGCGATGTGCGGAATTTATCTCAAATACCCTTGTGGCATGAAACTGCGGACAGAAGGCGGAACAGGCCAGTTCTCCCCATTCCCGGACCTCGTCATCAATTGGATTTTTTAACCCTTGTAACGGTAATTTCCTCGTCAGTCGGGTTGAGCACGGTCATGCCGTCCGGCAATTTCAGCCGCGCCCTGACCTTTTTGCTCTCGCCAATTTCCATGTCCGGTGGCAGGACAGTAATTTCAAGCTGCTTGAGGTACTGGGTATTTTTGGCCAGCGCTTCCGGCACTTCGACCATCAGGTTCATTTCCCGTGGGGAAGTGTTGTATTGATGGCTGTTGTCCCCGATGACAACAATCGGGCAGCGGCGCGAGACAATGGTGCGCCCGCTCGTGATTGTATAGCGCACGCGCACTGTCGTGGGATTGGCCGTTACCAGGCTTGGCGTGTCGAGGGTTACATTTTGTTCGACCGTCGTGCCCGCGGCTTTCGGGTCCAGCACAATTGTCAGGGGCAGGCTTGTGATACGCGAAATCACTTCCTCCGGGCCGCGCAAGATGGATGTGGCCGGCGAGACGCTCACGTTTTCAACAGTCAGCGCTCCCCCCCTCAGGGGCGAATCCACAATCGTGCGCAGGGGCACATTGCGTTCCATCAGGGTGTCCGCCTTGACCACAATGCGCGGCGGCTGAATATCCACAACATCAAAAGCCCTGAACGCCGGCCCAAGCCCCTCGCTGGCAAGCGGCACAACCGTTACGCCCTTCTTTATTCCCGAAAGATTGATAGCCTGGACAAGCCTTTCCCTGGGGATCGAGCGCAAGAGGGTTTCCGGTCCCTTCAGGCGCACCTGGATCTTGCTGACAAGGCCGTCTGTAACCACCAGGTTTGCGGGAATGTCGTAATAGTCGACATTTATTTCCACCTGCGCTTCCAGCCGGTCACGCACGCTCACCAGATACCACATTGCCATGGCCACCAGAATTGCGACAAGCATGGAGCCCAGATCGGGCAGATAGCTCATGAGCGATTTCTTTTCGTCAGAGGACTTCATTGAGCACCTGCTTCAAACGGGCGGCATCCAGGGAACGCACCAGTTCCCCCTTGACCGCGACAGAAATTTCGCCACGCTCTTCCGAAACAACAATGGCCACAGCGTCGCTTTCATTGGTTATGCCAAGGGCGGCCCTGTGCCGGGTGCCGAAATTTTGCCCCCTGGCCACGGCAAGCGGCAAAATACAGCCGGCCGCCATTATCCTGCCCGAACTGATTACCACAGCTCCATCGTGCAGGGGCGCCTTGGGATAGAAAATATTCATCAAAAGCTGCCTGCTCAGGAGCGCGTCCAGCCGCACGCCCTCCCTTTTGATCATGTCGCCAAGGCGCATGCTGCGCTCAACCACAATCAGCGCGCCAACCCTTAGCCTGGCCATTTCAACACAGGCCTCGATAACTTCCTCGATGCCGGATTTTTTCAGCTCGTTGCGCCTGAAAAGCCGGTTGGCGCCCATTTCGCCAAGAGCCTGGCGAATATCGGCCTGAAAGATAACGACAATCAGGATGAAGATGGAACTGAATATGTATTGCAGTAGCCAGGACATGGTATAAAGCCCCAGCTGCCGGGAAACAAAGTACAGCACAGTCAGCAGGCCAAGGCCAGTTAGTACGGCCAGGGCGCGGGAACCACGCAAAAGCTGGATGACCTGGTAGATGAGGAGAGCAACCAGGGCAATGTCGAGCGCGTCGCGCCAATTGAAAATTATATGTTCAAAACCGGGCATGGGATTGGATTGAATATTGCGGCCTGCCGCCCAAACGGAAATTGTTCATGAATAGATTTGCGGATCCTTCAGTGATGTGTCCTGTTTTGCGGCCTTCCCGTCGTATGGAATGCGTTCAAAGAGCTTGCGGGTTGGCGTTAATTGAATATGGTAATACTGATTTTGCGGAATATGGATATAGGGCACATCTTCAGTGCGCTGCCGCAAAAAGAGCGAGAGCAGCACGCGGTTGATTGCCTGATGCCCCAGGATGAGGAAGGGGGCATTGCCCGCCAGGAACAGGGCCCGCCTCAGGCCCCGGCGCACTCTTTCCTGCAGGATAGCATAGCTTTCCCCGTTCGGATAGACATAACTGTATTTGTTGGCATTGCGCTGAGCCGTAACTTCCGGCATTTTTTCGCGAATTTCGGAATAGAGCATATTTTCGCAATCGCCGGCCCAGATTTCGTCAAATTCGCGCAAGGCCATCACATGCGCGTCCCTGTGGTTTTCCAGCACGGGCGCGGCCGTTTCATGGGAGCGCATTCTTGTGGATGTGAAAACCCAGTCGAGCCTTTTGCCGGCCAGGTGCCGCGCTAGCGCATCGGCCTGGGCGCGCCCCCTGGCCGTAAGCGGCGGATCGCCGCCAATCCGCCCCTGGACATTGAATTCCGTTTGCCCATGGCGCGCAAGGTACAGGCTTTCTATCCACATGCTGACTACAATTTCACGTATGGCGGGATAGAAGGGCGAACTTTCGCATGGCTGTTCGGCCAGGACGCGGTTCGCCGCCGCGTCCACGCACATCCAGTACTTTTCCTTGCCAATATGATTGTAAATTGTTTCGTAATACTCAATGCGCTTCATGAAGCTTTCAACGGCTTCATCCTTTGTGTATTCGGCATATTCGGGCAAATCGGCCTTGCGCCTGATGAAGGCGTTGAGCAGGAGCGGGTCCTCGTTCATGCACTCGACAAAAAGCACGGGATGGTTTTTAAGGGTATTTTCTATCATCATCCGGCGCTGGCGGCTGACATTGGTGGCATCAAGGATGGCGACTTCCCCATCGCCGTTCAGGTAATCCTGCATCGCCTCCAGATTCCTGCGGCAAATAAGCTCCCTGGCCTCCCGCCCAAAGCTGTTGTCGGGATTATAAAAATCCGGGCTCGTGGATTCCGCGCCCAGCAGCTTCCTGCGCATATCGCCATTATTGAAGATCCTGGCATTGATGCCTTCGGCAGCCAGCCCGTCGCGTATCCGGCGCGCCATGGTGGATTTGCCCCGTCCGGGCAAGCCGACCATTGCCACATAGAGCTTATGCATTACTTTCCCCACTATTTTTATAAACAAATCAAGAGAATTGTTTCTGCACCACAATCTGCACCATATTATAAAGCCAGACTCCGATTGAATTGACCGCGGCCAGTCTTTGGGCGTCCTGCAGACGCCCGGTTTCGTTGCTGACGAAAAAGCCGCCAATATCCGGCTTCTGGTAGTACAAATCCTCGCCATCGGCATCGCGGGCAACGGATTTGGCCAGCAGCGGCCTTTCCAGACCAAGATTTTTACGGCAATAATCCTGGTTGGCCAGCAAAAGGATTTCATCCTCGCTCATGAAAGGCAAAATTTTGGTCAGGGCATCAAAAAGCCATTCCTGGATGTTGCTTTCCCCCAGGTCAAAATACGCGGTTTCGCGGCCCAGCTGAGCCTTTTCGGGCAAGACTGCCAGTTTCAGGAAACCCTTTTTGCCGAACTTTACCTGATAGGCGCCAGGGCCAAGGGCCTTTGCCGCATCCTCGTTTTTCTCGCCATTGATGGTCAGGGCGCCTTCCTTGATCCGGGTCTTGGCAAAGCCCATGCTTTTGGCCAGGTGCGAGGCCGCGAGGAAAAACGCGGGCGTGCTTGTTTTGCCCGCAATGCATTCAAATACAGGCGCGTCATCGGGGAAAGCATTGTTGGCGAAGACGGAATTGAAGCCCTGCCTGGCCTTTTGGGCCGCATCCTTGCCGTGGTAAAGGGCAACGATTTCGCTTGCCAGGTCTTCTTTCGCGCTTTTTGGGTGAAACGCGCCCGATTCGACATTCTTGCGCAGCTCCGCGATTTCATCCAGGCTTTTCGCGGAAAGCAGCTCGTAATAATTCCACATCAAGTCATCGGAAATGCTCATGATTTTTCCGAAAATTATTCCCGGCTCCTCGTCTATGCCAATATAATTGCCATAACTCTTGCTCATTTTCCGCACGCCGTCGGTGCCCACCAGCAAGGGCATGGTCAGGATGCACTGGCCTTCCTGGCCATAATGCCCCTGCAGGTTGCGGCCCATCAGCAAATTGAACTTCTGGTCTGTTCCGCCCATTTCCACATCTGTTTCCAGGGCCACGGAATCATAGCCCTGGCAAAGCGGATAAAGAAATTCATGAATGGAGATTGGCCGCTGTTCCCGGAAGCGTTTTTCAAAATCGTCGCGTTCCAGCATCCTCGCAACCGTGGCGCTGGCCGCAAGCCGGATAAAATCGGAAGCATTCATTTGCCCCAGCCACTTTGAATTGAACTCGATTATGGTTTTTTCGGGGTCAAGAATCTTGAAGACCTGCTTTTTGTAAGTCTCGGCATTTTTGAGTACCTGCTCCCCGGTAAGCGGGGGACGGGTTTCGTTTCTGCCGGAAGGATCGCCAATTCTGCCTGTAAAATCGCCGATCAGGAAAACCACTGTATGGCCAAGTTCCTGGAAATGACGCATCTTGTGCATGATAACGGTATGGCCCAGATGCAGATCGGGCGCTGTGGGATCAAAACCGACTTTCACGCGCAGCGGTTTGCCCCTGGCGATTTTTTTGCGGAGTTCGCCTTCATCGATAATTTCTGCCGCGCCGCGCCTGATTTGCGCCATCTGACTGTCGATATCCGTCATCATTTTTTCCTTTATGCTGAAATTTTTGCCCCCAAAATATAATCTTTTATTTGCATTTTTACAAATCCTTATTCCAATACCCGGGCCGGGGACGGGATAGTGTGCAGGATCTTCAGCAAAAAGAAAGGAGGGTTTCAAGTAAATAATGACATTGTATATTTCTTGCTTGCCCTTACCCATGAACAAGAATCCATCATGCCCCAAATGCAAGTGCGCGGAAGTTGCCAAGAATGGAAAAATCAATGAAAAACAAAGGCTTAAATGTAAAAAGTGCTCATTCCAGTTCACTCGCTTAACTCCCCGAGGTTATGCGGACAGTGAAAAAGCCTTTGCTGTCGTCCTTTATAATTTGGGGCTTTCAATGAACGCCATAGGCAATCTTTTTAATGTGTCCGCGCAAGCCATGCTTAACTGGGCAAGGAATTTCGCCATAGTAAATTATGAGAAGCCGGTCTCCAAAGATGCAATTATTGTTGAGCTTGATGAGATGTGGCATTACCTTGGCTCAAAAAAAACAGCTCTGGATATGGAAAGCTTATTGCAGAGAAACTGGAGAACTCATCGATTGGGAATGCGGTGGCCGAGATAAAAAGACATTCCTAACTTTATGGAATCGTTTGAAAAAATGGAATGTTGAATTGTTTTGCGCGGATGAATACAGTGTTTACACAGAAACAGTTCCCGAAGAATACTTGCTACAAAGCAAATCCCAAACTGTATTTATTGAACGCAATAACGGACGCCAGCGACACTGGTTTGCACGGTTTAGGAGAAAATCTATTGCAGTATCGAAAACGCTTGAGATGGTCGACCTCACGATGGCGCTTTTTGCCAGGTTTCATGTGAATGGACACTGGAAAGAAATGTTATCATTAGTTAGTTGAAACTCTCCGATTGTGAATGAGCTGGAGGCCACTCCAAATAGGATTGAACGTATTACTTTGCGCCAAAACAATGTTGTAAATTACAACTTGCGTCAAGAGGGAATTTGCCTTGCGAGAGAAGAAAGAAATTCCTGCTATCTTTCCTCTAATATCGGAGGAAAGAATATGGATGAAGCAAGGCAAATCGCTATGGAAGAATGGGTAATCAATTTTTTGGACAATAGGCGCAAAGAAAAGAACATGACTGTTGAGGATTGGGCAAGATTGGTATTTCCTGATACTCCTGCTTCAGCAGCGCGTATGCGCTTGCAAGGGCTTCGCAAGCCGCAAGGCTCTACGGGAAAAAGGAAAAGGTTGATATTTTCCGAGTTCACCAGAATGGCCCGTGCCCTGGATATTGCCCCTAGCGAGGTTTGCACGCTGGCAGAAAATGAGCTTGGAGCTCTATCGGAAAACATTCAAACATAATAATGTTGTAAAATTATTCATTATCGCATTGGTAAAAGTTGTAACTTGCAACATTATGTCTTTGCCAATGAGGTTCTATGCCCGAACCGGGCTCCGAGGCCCGAGGCGAGGATGGACGTTGAACGATATGGCCCTGAGCCCTGAACCTAAAACCCCGGCCGGGTTGGCAGGCGGGAAAAAGATGGTTATGGTGGCTGGGAGGCGCAAGATGAAATATTGGGAAACATGGTTTTTGACATTTGGGGCCGGTTGTATGGTAGGCGCGGTTATTTCTCCCAAAAGTTGGTTTGCCATTCCTGTTGGAATGGCGCTAACATGGATAGGCTGAAAAATACATCAAAAAAGAGGCGATCAATGAACATAGGTACTATAGGCGTTGCCTTGGCAGGCGCGATTTTCGCTGTTTATGTTTATATCGGCATAAAGCGCGGCTGGATAAAGTAGCCGCTAACAACTTCGACAATGGAAGGCCGCTCCATCCGGGCGGCCTTTTTTATTGCCCTTTTTTGGAGGAAGCCATGAATGACGATGATAAAATCTGCATGAATTGCCAGCGCCGCGACTTCACCCATAATCGTGGCGCTTTTCGCCTTTTGAGCTGGGATAGTTTTGATTTGACCTGACATTTCCCTTGCAAAAAGAAGGGAATTCCGTTTTGATGGATTTCAGCAATTCACCATCAACCGGGCGCGATGCCCAAGGAGTCCCCATGTGCAGTTTTAACCAAAGCGCGATCAAACACAAGACAGGCCTGCTCAATCTTGCGGCTGAATTGGGCAATATTTCCAAAGCCTGCAAGCTGATGGGATATTCGCGCGATACCTTTTACAGGTATCAAAAAGCTGTGGCTGAAGGCGGCATGGAGGCCTTAATGGACGCCAGCCGACGTAAACCCAACCTGAAAAACAGGGTTGATGAGGCCACAGAGAACGCGGTGACCGCGTTTGCCATTGAATTTCCGGCTTACGGTCAGGTTCGAGCCAGCAATGAACTCAGAAAGAAGGGAATATTTGTATCCCCTTCAGGCGTAAGATCCATCTGGCTGCGACATGGGCTTGAGTCCATGAATCTGCGCCTGACGGCTCTTGAGAAAAAGTCTGCTGTGGAAGAACGCCCATGCAGACCTTCCTTGATGGCAAAAAAATATGGGAGGAAAAAGTCGGACAGTTGAATTAAGTCTGACATACGCATCATCAAAACGGAGGCTTTTGTCAGATCAAGTTTGAACTACTACACATAAACGCGTTACTGTGGACTGGAAAGTTTGATCACGAGGACATCATCAAACAATCTTACAAAGCCGGAGTCCGGATAGTTCGGCATTTTTTTGAAATCTTCTTTTTCCATTATCGCCTTGCCTTGCCCGGCATCTATTATCTCAGGCAGGGGAATGCCAAGGGCATAAAGATAGGACTTTATCCGCCACGGACTCCCTCCGTCCCAGGCCCAGAAGGATGCCCCGTAAGCTTCTGGCCCGATGGCAAAACCTGGACTGGGGACTTTGGGAATTTTTTCGGCCACAGCGCCACAGATCAATGTTTTTTTGCCCAGTGCCATATAGTTGGGCGCATTATCATAAATCTCGTTTACAACTCTTCCTGTTACAATCTGATCCCGTAAATTTGCGAATGTGGTTTGCATTGAAAGCTGGGTATTTATCGAAGCATTGGTTATAACAATGTATAATGAGGTAATTACAACAACATATTTTCCGATGATATTGGTTGTTTTATATGCCAGATAAAATAGGCCGGAATATAATATTGGCAAATAGATAAAAATTCTGGATGGCAGATGTGTGCCAAACAAAACAAATAGCGCAACAGAAAACAGATACAACAATATCAGGGATGCTACAATTTCCATCCTGTTCTTACAGGTTAAAAGCAAGATAATTGCCGGTATGACCAAAATTGGAAATACAGTGAATGTATAAATGTCTCCTGACAATAACTCTGCCAAAAACTTTTTCATGTTGGCATATATGATTTCAAAGTTTCCATTGCCCCAGACAAAATGATAGGATAAATAATCTGTAGCATCAACATTGTATATAAATTTCAAAACGTTGTCGCTAATTAAATACAGGGCCACGGACAATATTGCCAAAAACACGATTAGCAGAGATTTTTTTATAAAATCAAATCTGAATATATTAAAAAAATTGTCAATAAAAAAAAGAGCGAAAAATATAATAATTAACGATTGATAAGTAAGCAGTGCCAGGGCCAGAAAAATCGTGCTTATAACATATTTATAAATAAAATTATTGGTCTTTACCGCAAGAAGGTAGGCGAAAATTACCAGAGCCGACGAGGCCGCGACAAATGCTATCTGGTATGAAAACATGAGCATGTGCCCAAAGGTGGGAAAGGAGATGGCAAGCGAACCAAAAAGCAGTTTGGCGGTGAACGATGCGTCCTTGTGCGTTCCCAGCCAGGCCGCGTAGGCCACGGAGAACATGAAGAGGGCCAAAAATCCGCTGATGAAGGGATAATGCGCCCAGTGGAGAAACATTTGATCGTAGGCAATGAGCATCCATCTGCCAATCTTGCCGTACCATTGGTAGCATGCATCCAGGTCTGTCCAGTTGTATTCTTCGTCAATGCCAAAATTCAGTTGGCCCATCTCATAACCATAGGCGAAGTAGCCAGCAAAAAAAACAAGAAAGACAAACTTGTAATTTTGCAGGGAAAAAAGCCTGATGCTTTCAGCCCAACGATTTAAAAGAGCGCTCAATGAATTGCTGCCCATGTATTTGTCCTGACCTGCCAGATATGGGCCCTGCGGGATTATTTTTCCCCGCGATAGACTTTGCGGATGATGAAGATGGGACGCCTTTTGGCTTCAAGATACGTCCTGCCCAGGTACTCGCCGATTATCCCTATGCCCATGAGCTGCAGCCCTGAAAAAAATGTGATGGCCACAAGCAGGGAGGCGTAGCCCGGCAGGTCCACGCCGAAAAATATTGTCCGCCAGAAGATGATGGAAGCATGGACAAAGGCCAGCAGCGCAAAAAAAGCCCCTATGTATGTCCAGACGCGCAAGGGCGCCGTGCTGAAGCTGGTCAGGCCCTCCATGGCGAAATTCCAGAGCTTCCAGGCCGGAAATTTGCTCCTGCCGGCGATTCTTGCGGGCCTGTCATAGTCAATGCTGGCGGTCCGAAAGCCAAGCCACGCAAAAATACCTTTCATGAAGCGGCAGTTTTCGGGAAGCATTTGCAGGGCATTGATGACTCTCCTGTCCAGCAGCCTGAAATCTCCCACGTTTTCGGGCAGCCCGGGTTGGGAAAAAAGATTGTGCAGGCGGTAAAACCAGCGCGCGGAAAGTCTTTTTGCCAGACTATCCTCCGCCCTGCTCTGTCGGTGGGCCAAAACCACATCGTAGCCTTCGCGCCATTTTTGCAGCATTTGGGGGACAAGCTCGGGCGGGTCCTGCAAATCGGCATCCATGGGAATCGCCGCATCTCCAGATGCCTGCTGCAAGCCGGCGGAAAGAGCGGCCTCCTTGCCGAAATTGCGGGACAGATCGACAATTACGATTTCGGGATCTTTTTCAAGACGCTGCTCGAGAATCTCCAGGGTATTGTCCGTGCTGCCATCATTGACAAAGACGAGTTCCAGCTCGTAATCAGGCAAATCCGCAAAAACACGCCGCAGCCTTTCGATAAAGGCGCCAATGCAGTCCGCTTCGTTATGGCAGGGCACGACTACGCTTATCACAGGGTTTTTGTCCATTATGGCTCGCCCGGTCTTTTCATTATATGCGCCTGTCCCCATATAAATATCATGGGGAAGGGTATTTTTGCCTGGTATTTGCAATATGATTCGTCTGTCAATTGTATTGAAATACTAGACGTCATTCAATAATATTCTGCTGGCTGGCAAACGCAGCAAAAGCAGGGCAGGGAAATGAAAAGCTTTCTCAAATTCATGGCCTCAATGCCAGCGCATACCAAAATCATTTCGATTTTGGCTGAAATACTGAAAGTCTCAGTTTTTTCTCCTGTACTTGATCAAAAACCTTTTTTCGTAAAAGTGCCATGAAAGCGCGGCCAGGCTGATGGTGATGATCAGGATGAGCGCGAGTTTCCAGCCTGGAGCCATATCGAGGTCCTTGGTCTTGAGCACAACGGGCAAATGAAAAAGATAGATGCCGTAAGAAATTGTGCCCAGGTAGAGCAGCGGCGAGAGGAAGAGCTTGATGCGCGGCCCGGGCTTGATCAGGCAAAAGAAGAGCAGGAGCAGCCCAAAGGCCAGGGCGAGAATTGTGCGGAAAAAGATGACCATCCTGTCGAATTTCCAGTAATCCATGCGCCTTTCAAAAATCCACAGGGCGACAGACATGATGGCGCAAAAGGCCAGGAATACTGTTGCCTTGCCTATTGTCGAGCCGGCCAGTCGGCCGAACATTGGCGTTCTGGCAAAAAAGGCCAGGCCGATCCCGGCCGCAAAAAGGTCGAGCATGCCTGGCAGTTCCGTTGCGCAGATAAAGCGCAGCATGGCAAAGTTCTCGCTGCCAACGGGCAGGGAAACCACTGTATAAAGGCGCCACAGGAAGGTGATGGCCAGGGCGCCGAAAATGAAGATTTTCAGGGTCCTGAAGTTGAGAAAGCCGACTGTGAGCGCGAGCAAAACATAAAACTGCATTTCCGCGCCCAGTGACCAGTTGATGCCGTTGATGGTGCCGTGGTATTCGGGAAACCAGTTGTGGACAAAGAAGACATGCGCCAGCAGGTCGTAGAGGAAATCGGGATACACAATGGCGGGAAAGAGCAGGATAAAGAGCGCCATGGTCAGATAATGCAGGGGCACGATGCGCCTGAGCCTGTTTTTCATGAAGCTGAAAAAAATATTTTTGCCGCCGGATTTTTCCTGCATGTTCAGGGCGGACCAGGTGATGACAAAGCCAGAGATCACGAAAAATATATCAACGCCCATCCAGCCGTAGCGGAACCAGGCCAGGGGATAGGTTGTGGGAAAATCCTGCCAGCCGCATATTATTATGGTGTGGTAAACAACTACGGTAAGGGCGGCGAAAGCCCGTAATATATCAACAAGGTCAAAATGGGCGGTTTTGTTTGTGTTCATATTCCTGAAAAGCGCCTGACGTTTGTATTTGCCCATTCATATTGATGGCCGCATGTTTTGTCCATAGCTTTTATCCTGTCCTGCCCACTCGCCTTTGCCAACGCTTGTATTGCAACGCCCCCCGCGCTCAAAAGGCTGTTTTTGACTGATAACATCTGCGAATCACCAACAGCACGGGCAAGACAATGCTTTCATCCGCAAGCCGCTGCGTTCATGCTCAACAAAAGATATTGCCTTTATCAGGCAGGGCAACTAGAATAAGCCCCCATGGAAAAGCTGACCATCATAATAGCGGTGTACAACGCTGCCGAAAAGCTGCAGGCCTGCCTGGATTCCATTCTGGCCCACACCAGCCTTTCGGACGCCCGCAACCTCCTGCTCATCGACGACGCCGGCGGCGAGCCCGCGCTGGAAGCCATTTATAAAAGCATCTCAAGTCCATACATCCAGCTTGTGCGCAATCCGCAAAACATTGGCTACACAAAAAGCGTCAATCGCGCAATCAGCCTCTGCCCTGCCCGCGACGTCATCCTGCTCAACAGCGACACCATGGTCAGCCCGGGCTGGCTCGACAAGCTCCAGGCCCACGCCCATTCCGACCCCGCAATCGGCACGGTTACGCCCGTCTCCAACAATGCCGGCGAATTTTCCGTGCCAAAGGCCAACGAAAACCCCATCCCGCCCGACCTCTCCCACGAGGACATTGCCCGCATTGTGGAGGCGTGCGGCAGGGGCAAAACCTTCGACGTGCCCACGGGCAACGGCTTCTGCCTTTACATCCGCGCCAGGCTCATCGAAGGCATAGGCCTTTTTGACGAGATAAATTTCCCGCGAGGTTACGGGGAGGAAAACGATTTCTGCATGCGCGCCTATTATGCGGGCTTCCGCAATATCGTGGCCCTGGATACCTGGATCTGGCATGCCGGCCATTCGTCTTTTGGCAATAGCCGCGCGGCCCTGGAGCTTGCCGGCCTGGAGAAGCTCCGCGCCCTTTATCCCGATTATTTCAGTCTGGTTCGCAAATTCCAGACCGATTCCACGCTCTTGCAGGTTCGCGCCGCCATCGGCCGCCGCATTGACGCGGCCTCCAGGCAGACCCAGGCGTCCAAGGCAGCGCGGGCGGACAGGCCAGCCCGGCCAGAGCCCCAAATTTCCGGCGCGGGCGGCCGCATTTATTCCGTTATCAGGGAATATGCCCGCCAGCACGGTCTGGCGCGCACTGCCAGAAAAATTGCCAGGAATGCCTGGCAGCTGGCGCGTTCAGGCAATTTTGGCGCCAAGCTGGACAAGCTCGATTCCATGTACAAGGCCATGAACCAGCAGCCCCCGGCGCCGCAGACTCTCCAGGCCCCGCCCGTGCTGGATTTTGACATCCCCGATAAAAAGACCATCCAGGACTTGCTGGCCGGAACTTCCGGCCTGGTCTGCCTTGTTGACCATAACTGGGGCGGCGGCGCCAACATCTATGCCCGCTGCCGCACTGATGCCTGGCTGCGCGATGGCCAGGCCGTTCTGCGCCTGGCCCATCCGCCGGAGCAGCCCTTTGTTTATGCCACTTTCCATGCTCCGCGCGGCCGCCTGGTTTACAGGCTGGAAAATCCCGCCCAAATTCTCGATCTGGACTGGCTGCCTTTTTCGGAAATTTTCATCAACGAGCTTGTGCTCTGGGATGGCCCGGACAATGGCGAAAATGCCTGCAAGGCCATTGCCGCGGTTACGGAAAAGCTTTGCGCCCTTGCAAGAGTCCGGCAACTCCCTATGAAAATGCCTGTGCACGACTTTTTCTGTATCTGCCCCTCTTTCAATCTGGTTGGCAGGAAGGGGGTTTATTGCGGCCTGCCGGCAGAATCGGCCTGCGGGGAATGCCTTGGAAATCCTGATTTTGATATTGGCGAGTGGCGCGCTGCTTTTCGCAGGCTTCTCGAGAATCTTTCGGAGATTATTTGTTTTTCGGCGCCGTCAGCGGACATGATCCGCAAGATTTACCCGGAAGCCGCGGAAAAGATTCGCCTTGTGCCCCACAAGCCGCTTGTTTCCTGGCCAAAGCGCTTTGTGCCGCCGCCTGGGGGGCCGATGCGGGTGGCTGTTATTGGCAATATCAATGTGACCAAGGGGCTTGATATTGTCAAGGAACTGCATGGCCTGCTGGCCAGGGATGAGCAGCTGATTGTGCTGGGCGGGTGCGAAGGCTTTGCGCCGGATTCGGAGAAAGTTGTCTTTCATGGCGCGTATCAGCGGGAAGAACTGCCGGCCCTGCTTGAGCGCTATGGGGTAACGGTCGCGCTTGTGCCTTCTGTCTGGCCGGAGACTTTTTGCTATGTTGTGCAGGAGTGCATGGGCCTGGGCTTGCCCCTGGTCTGCTTTGGGCTGGGCGCGCAGGCAGAGCGCGTAAGAAATTATGATCGCGGCCTGCTGGCAAGCGAAATCACAGCCGCCAGCGCGTACCAGGCCTTGCGGGAACTTGACGCCCGCAGGAGCCAGTGAGGGTTTCTGTCGGGATTTTCCCTGCCGCCTCGACCGTATGCCATGATCTGCCCACAGTACAAAACGCACACTGTAACATAATGGCACTATAACTACCGCTGACGCCTGGGAGCGCAGCTGCCAGGCGTGGCTGTCGCAGGGGTAACTCCTGCAAATCACAAGCGCCACAAGCCAAAACCCAGCTTTCCAGCCAAAAGGACAAAACTCCATGACCGCCAAGACGCCAGACATGACCGCTCTGCCCTTGCAAGACCCCGGGCCTACCGCCAGGGAACTACTCTTCCTCGCTTCGATAACGGGGGATGCCGCAACGGCGCTGCAAGTTCCGCAAAGAATAGCCTTCAGCGCCTGGACCGGCCACATCCCCTTCGCCTTCTGGGTCACTCGCCAATGCGCCCCCCAGACCTTCGTCGAGCTCGGCAGCCACTACGGCGTCAGCTTAGGCGCCTTCTGCCAGCAAGCCCTGCAAAACCCCGGCGACTGCCTCTGCTACGCCGTGGACACCTGGAAAGGCGACGAACAGGCAGGATTTTACGGTGAGGAAGTTTTCAACGACATTGCAACCTACATGCATAAAAACTACGCCGGCCGCGCCCACCTGGTGCGAACAACCTTTGACGAGGCCGCGGGGATTTTTGATGACGGCGGCATAGACCTCCTGCACATTGACGGCTACCACTCCAAAGAGGCCATGCTTCATGATTTCGAAACCTGGCTGCCAAAAATGAGCGAGCGCGGCATTATCCTGATGCACGATATCAACGCCCGCATCCCCGGTTACACCGGCTTTGACGCCTGGCGCGAAATAGCGGCCAAATATCCCCATTTCCGCTTTGACCACTGCTACGGCCTGGGCGTTGTGCTTGTTGGTTCAAATCCGCCCGCGCCCCTTGTGGAACTGGCCAGCCTGGGCCAGGAGGCCGCCGATATGGCGCGACGTTATTTTTCCCATGCCGGCGCAATCTGCGAGGCCTTGTTTGCCAGGGTTGGAGAAGCGCAGGAGCAGGAAAAAAGAAATACGGAGCATGTTGCCAGCCTTGAAGCGCAAATCAGAGCCAACGGGGAGGCCCACGCCAGGGAGCTTGACGAGATTGGCGCGCGGCACACTGCCGAAATTGAGGCCCATGAAAGGCGTCGGGAGGAGGAAAAGCGAAAAGGCGAGGCCGAAGCGCGGGATCTGCGCCAGGAAATAGCCAAATTGAAGGAACTTGTCGCCGGCTACGCAAACAGCAAATCCTGGAAGCTGACAGAACCCTTGAGGATGGTCGGCCGGGCTGTGCGGAGGAAGGGGTAGAGCTGATTTGGCGTAGCGGTAGTGATGAAACAGGACTTTACCGCGATAAAAGTCAATTTTAGTCCCCAAAAAACGGCCTCGCGGCCGTTTTTTCACATCAAGCCGAATAGCTGTCTGGGCGAAGACGTCTATTTTATGACAGGGCGCAAGAAAGCTTGAAAACATAACGCGACGGCACGGCTTATCGCCCCAAAAACTTGTCCAGGGCTGCGAAAAGCGCGGCGACATCGATAGGCTTGCCGATATGGTCATTCATGCCGGCTTCCCTGGCATTGGCCACATCCTCGTCAAATGAATTGGCCGTCATGGCCAGGATGGGCACGGTGGCCGCGTCCGTCCGCGCCAGCTTGCGGATCTCGCGCGTGGCCTCATAACCGTCCATAACCGGCATCTGGATATCCATAAGCACCAGGTCGTAATAGCCGGGTTCGGTTTCGGCAAATTTTTTCACCCCGGCCTCGCCGTTTTCGGCATGCTCCACATCCACGCCGACCATTTCCAGGAATTCCTGGGCAATTTCCCTGTTGAACTCGTTATCCTCAACCAGCAAAACGCGCTTGCCCGCGAATTTTGGCTCCGGGGCGCTTTCCGCCATTTCGCCATCTTCCTCTTTCGCGCCATTCCGCCCGCTGATGGCCGTTTCATCGAGCGCCTCGCCCTGCATGGCAACCATCCGGGCAGGGCTCTGGCCGGATTTTATTGTCCTGGCATTGGGGCCGGCAATTTCCAGCGGCAGCTCGACAGTGAAACTCGTGCCCCTGTCTTCCTCGGTCTGCACGTCGATGGTTCCGCCAAGCAGGATTACAAGATTGAAGACTATAGCCAGGCCCAGGCCGCCGCCGCGCCGCCCGGTCAGGCCGGGGCGTTTGGCCTGTTCGAAAGGCTCGTACAGCCTTTCCAGAAATTCGCTGCTCATGCCTATGCCGTTATCGCTGACAACAAAGCTGACAATGGCCGTATGACCAACCCTCTTGCCAACTTCCACAACCAGGCTTATGCGCCCGCGAGCCGGCGTGAATTTCACGGCATTGGAAAGGAGCTTGAGCAAAATCTGCATGATGCGCCTGGCATCGCCGACAAATTTGCCGCTGTCGGCATCGTAAATCTGGATATCGAAACGCTGCTCATGTTCCGCGGCCTTCTGGCGAATGAGAAAACCGGCATCCTCCACACACTTGCGCAGACTGAAAGTCTGGTGTTCGATAATCAGCTTGCCGCCGTAAATTTCGGCCATGTCCAGGACATCGTTGATCAGCCCGAGAAGATGTCTTGAGGAATCGGAAATTTTATAGAGGCAGTCCAGGGTCTTGCCCCTGTCCCCGATCTTGTTGATGGCGATTGTCGTCATGCCGATAATCGCGTTCATCGGCGTGCGAACCTCGTGCGACATGTGGGCGAGGAAATTGCTTCTGGCCTCGTTTGCTTCCCTGGCTACCTCAAGGGCGTCCGCAAGCTCCTGCTCGTGCAGAATCGCGGCTGTCTGGTCGCTAAGGACGGCAATGTGCTTTTCCGGAACTCCCATCTCGGAACAGATAGGATAGACGCGGATCCTGAACATCTTGCGGCTTTTCCGAAAACCGGCGTCAGTCTCGCTTGTTTCGCAATCCTCGCTTTCGCCCATTCTTTCCATCAGCCACTGGGCGCCGGCATTTTCCATCCTCGAATAAAGGAGCTTGGGATTGGAGGTAATGGCCTTGTTGTCCAGGCCCAGCACCCTTGTACTGTTCGAGCTGACATATTCGAATGTCCCGGTGGGATTTGAAATGATGAAGACATTGTCGATCGTGGCCGAAAGCAGGCTGAAAAGCCTTTCGTTATACCTGAGGGCTTTTGTGGTCTGTCTGCGGAGCCAGTCATTATACAAAAGCGTCAGAATCAAGAAAATGCCGGTTGCCACGGCAATGAATTTGTCGAGAAGATGGCGCCAATGCAAATTCTGGCGGATTTCCCTGCCTCTTTCGTCCGCCGCCTGGCTTATCCTGGCAAGCACGCCGCTGATAGCATCCAGGCGCGGGCCGATCTTTTCCATATAAAATCCAAAGGCGCGCTGCGGGTCTTCCAGATTGCCCATGTCCGAAGCTGTTTCGAGCCTCAGGCGCTGCAGGCTGGCCGCCTGCTTTTCCAGGCGTTCCACAAGCTCCGCCTCCCCCTCGCCCAGCCGCTCCCCGATTTCCCTGATGGATTCGGACTGCGCCGCGTTATGCTCGCTGATCATTTGTCCGATGCGCTGCAAATTGATTGGCGTTGACTGGAAAACATCGCTCAAATTGTCCCTGAGTGTCTGCAGGCGGTAAAACATGTCCCGCACCTCAAGGGAGACATCATAGGGCACCCGATAAAATTTCTCCAGTTCGTCATCGCTTTCACGCACGCTGAGAAAAACAAAAACTACATAAGCGCAAATACAGACGTAAGGGAGTATTCTCAGCCCCAGCTTCATTCGCAAGCACCTTTGTTATTGACAAAAACCGCCCGAAGGCCGGAATGCTTCCGGGCAGCGACTTATAAAGATGAAAGTCCGCACAATTGGCGCGGGGAGCGCAATTTGTGCGGCATTAAAAATTTTTGAAAGGTTTGGGGAAAACCTTTTTACAAGGTTTTCCCCAAAAAAATCATTTTATAAAAACCATCACTACGGCAGCAGCGTGGCTTCCCGCAAATTATCGGCCCTGAGGTACTTGCGGGCTACCTCCTGCAAATCCGCAGGCGTCAGGAGCGCGGCTTCATCAATAAGCTTTTTCCGGAAGTTGGGCGGATAATGCAGAATGCCGTCTGTCGCGGCTTCGCCCGCGCGCGCGCCAAGGCTCTGCTGTTCGCGCAGCCAGTCGCCGAGCAGGCGGTTGGCGCCGGCTTTCAGCAAATCTTCGGCAAGGGGTTTTGCCTTGATCTCCTCGATAATTTTTGCAAAGCCCTGCCTGGACTTTTCAATCCTGTCTGGCGTCGTGCCTATGTAAAAGGCCATGAAGCCGGTTTTGGGCATTGAGCGGTTGAAGGCCGTTACCGTATAGCCAAGGCCCTGCTCGTCCCGCAGATCCGAAAAGAGCAGGCCGCTCTGGCCGGAAAGAACGGCCTGCAGCAGCATCATGGCCGGCGCGTCCGGGTCGGTTGGCGGCACGGTTTCAAAAATCTGCATCAAATGCGCCTGGTTGCGGCCAGGCAACGTCAGCCTGAGATCTTTTTCCTTGCCCCAGTGCGGCACAGGCCACTCGAACTTGTCCACCCTGGGCTTTGGAAGGCTTTTGGCAAATTCCAGGGCTTTCTCCCGGTTGAAGCTGCCGGCTATTGCCAGTATCCAGGGCTGGCCGCTTTGCATGGTCCAGAAATTGCGCACATCGACAACATTCAGCTTGTCCAGGATGTCCGGATCGCCAAGCCTTTCATAGCCGTATGGCTGGCCGTCCGGAAAGAGGAAGGGCGTGATGCGCGAAAACATGTAGGAAAGGGGATTGTCCTTGCGCATGCTGATTGCGGCCTTCATGTTGTTGACTTCCCTTGCCAGCTCGGCCGGGGCCAGCCTGGGATTGAGCAGCACATGACGCAAGATGTCGAAATAATCGGATTCAAAACGCGAAGGCCCGGTAAGCGCGATGCCGAAAGTCTGCAGTCCGGCGCTTGCGCTCATTGAGGCGGCCCGTTCGGATAGCCAGCGTTCCATGGCCTGGGCATCAAGGTCGCCGCTGCCGTCGGTCAGAAGCCGCGCAGTCAGTTCGGCCAGGCCCTGCTGGTCCGGCTTGAGCATTGCATTGCCGCCGGGCATGAGCAGGTCAAGCGAGATATAGGGCACGGTGGCATCTGGAATCAGCACAACCTGGCAGCCATTGTCCAGGTCGACCGTTTCGCGGTTGCCCATGTCGGCCTGCCAGTCCATCTTGACCGAAAGCTTTCTGGGCGGCCAGTTTTTCTCCATTATGCCCGCAAAATCCGGCAGTTCCGCATTTTCGGGCGCCAACACGCGCACCCTGGCCATGGCCGGGTTGAGCCAGTGGCCAATGGCTTCCTCAATCTGGCCCATATCGACATTTTGCTGGGTGAAGCGCAGGTTTTCCTCGCCCTGCTCCCCGCCAAGATCAAACTGCACCGTGCCCTTCCAGGCTGTGAGGCCGTTGAGGGTTTCGCCTGCGCGGTCCATGCTGTCTTCCAGATTCAGCCTGGCCCTTTTCAGGCCGTCATCCGAAAAGGCCTTTGCGGAAAGATCCGCCAGGTCTTTTGTGATCGCACTCCAGAATTCGCCTGTTTTTGCCGGGTCAAGCCGGGCCGTGATGGTCAGCAGGCCGGCGCGGGCAAGGCTCATGTTGTCCACGCTTATGCTTTCCACCATCTGCAAGTCGTATTTGTACTTCTTGTACAAAAGAGAAGTCGCATCTCCGCCCATGAGGTAGCTCAAAATATCAAGATCGACAGAGCGCAAATCCTTGTAGCCTGGCACGGGCCAGGCAATCCCCAGGTAAACCTTGCTCCAGGGCCCACGATCCACGCCAACCTTGCTGCCTCCGGGCGCCGTGGCCAGGTCGGCCGCTTCCTGCACGGCCAGATCGGATGTATTGCGCAAATCCCCAAAAAGCTCCTGGGCGCAGGAAAGCACGGCCAGGGGCTCGATATCGCCGGCCACCATCAGCATCATGTTCTGGGGCTGATACCAGCGCTTCACATAGTTGCGCAAATCCTGGGCGGTTACGCTCCTGATTGTGTCCACATAGCCGATAATCGGCCGTCCGTAAGGCGTATGGGCCAGGGCCGCGACCTGCAGGTTTTCATAAAGCTTGCGCATCGGGGAATCTTCCCCGCGCTCAAGCTCGGAAATAACGACATTTTTTTCCGCTTCCAGCTCGGCCGCGTCGAGCGTGGCGCCAAAGGCCATGTCCTTGACCACGCTAATGCCCGTGCGCCAGTGCTTTGCCGGCATATCCGCAATATACCATGTGCGGTCGAAACTGGTCGCGGCATTGAGATAGCCGCCAAGGGCCTCGACATCCTTCGCCACCTGCCCCCTGGGACGGTGTTCCGTGCCCTTGAAGACCATGTGCTCGAGAAGGTGGCTGATGCCGGCCTGCTTTGGGTCTTCATTGGCCGAACCCGTGCGCACATAAAGACGCGTGCAGGTCAGCGGGAACCTGGTATCCTTGAGGATGTAAACCAGCAAGCCGTTGGGCAGCCTGGTCAGGATTTCCTTGCTGTCCGATTTTGTCGGCAATGTCGAAACAATATCCCTGACTGCGTTGCCGGGCCGGGCATTTTCGGCCCGGGCCGCGTACGGCAGGCAAATGGCAAGGGCCAGCATCAGGGCGGCGATTTTGCGCATAAGTCCTCCAGAAAAAATTCCATATAAACAAGATATACTATACATCAAACAACATTTCCAGATCTTCCCGGGTCAGGGATTTCCAGGTGTCCTGGCCGGGAATGATGGCTTCCGCCACATTGCGCTTGGCATCCTGCAGCTTGAGGATTTTTTCCTCAACCGTGTTCTGGCAGATAAGCTTGTAGGAGAATACCTGCCTGGTCTGGCCGATGCGGTGTGTGCGGTCCGTGGCCTGGCTTTCGACGGCCGGGTTCCACCACGGGTCATAGTGGATAACGTAATCGGCGCTGGTAAGGTTGAGGCCAGTGCCGCCAGCCTTGAGCGAGATCAGGAAGATCGGAATTTCCGGCGAATTGTTGAAGCGGTCCACCTGGTCGAACCTGTCCTTGCTTGCGCCATCCAGATAGCAGAAAGGCACCTGCGAAAATTCCAGCCACTGCCGGATTATGTGCAGCATCTGCACAAATTGCGAAAAGACCAGCACCTTGTGGCCGCCTTCCACAATATCCATGGCCATGTCCTTGAAGGCATCGAACTTGCCGCTGGGCAAATTGTTGGAAAAGCCCGGCAAATCCATCTTGAGCAGGCGCGGATGACAGCAGATCTGTCGCAATTTGAGGAGGGCGTCCAGAATGGACATCTGGCTCCTGGCCAGGCCCTTTTCATCCACATCGGCCAGCACCTGCGCGCGGAGCTTCCTGGCCAGCACCGCGTAAAGCTCGGCCTGGGCCTCCTCGAGGGCGCAGCAGGTGACGCTTTCCACCTTGGGCGGCAGATCCTTTGCGACTTCCGCCTTGGTGCGCCTGAGGATGAAGGGCCGCACGCGGGTGCGCAGGTATTCCAGGGTTTCGGCGTCGCCATCCTTGATAGGCTTGACAATGCCGCGCTGAAAGGCGTGCTGCGAACCGAGAAAACCGGGCATGAGGAATTCGAACAGGCTCCAGAGCTCGAAAAGATTGTTTTCGATGGGCGTGCCCGAAAGGCAAAGGCGCATGCGGGCATTGATGCGGCGCACCGCGCGCGCAGTGATTGTATTGGGATTCTTGATGTTCTGGGCCTCATCGAGAATCACTGTGTTGAACTCGTGCTTCTCCATCTCCTCAAGGTCGCGCCGCAAAAGGGCGTAGGTGGTGATGACGAGATCGGATTTCTCGATATGCTTGAACATGCTGTCGCGGCGCGTGCCATAAATTGTCAGGCGCTTCAGGCCGGGCACGAATTTTTCCGCTTCCCTTTCCCAGTTGGGCAAAACGGAGGTGGGCACGACAATAAGATTTGGCCCGTGGAACTTGCGTTCCACCATGTACTGGATAAAGGCAAGGGTCTGGACAGTCTTGCCAAGGCCCATTTCATCGGCCAGGATGCCGCCAAAGCCGTATTCCGAAAGGAAATTGAGGTATGAAAGGCCCTGGGACTGGTAGCCGCGCAGGGAGGCATTGAGGCCCTTTGGCGGCGCAATGGGCTTGACTTCGCGGAAAGTGCTGATTTTTTCGCGCAGCTTGTTCCAGAAGGAATCCGTGCTGGCATTGGGCAGATCTTCCAGGATGCTGTCCAGCACCGGAGCTTCGAACTGCTTGAACTTTTGCTGCGGCGGCTTGCCCGGGTCAAGCCCAAGGGCCGTGAGCTTGTGCGAAAGCTTTTCAAGCCAGGCTTCCGGCAAGCTGGTATAGGATCCGTCCTTGAGCTGCACATAACGCTTGCCCCGCACCCAGGCCTTCCAGATTTTTTCCAGCGGCAGGGTCTGGCCTTCGTAATCGACGCTGATGTCGAGCGAAAACCACTTGTCTTTTTCATTGCTCCTGACTTCGGCCATGATTGTGGCCTGGGCCGTGCGCATCTTGTAGCGGGAAAGGGCTTTTTCGCCATAGACACGATAGCTTTCGACAAGCGAGGGGTAAAAATCCAGCAAAAAGGCGATGGCCTCTTCCGGCTCCAGGAACCAGAGCTTGTTGGAGCGCGACTGGAACTGCATGCTGGTCAGTTCGTTTATCAGCTGGGCTTCCTCGTCCTGATGGCGGCGCACAAGATAGGTCTGGCCGTCGCAGGTATAGCTGCCTGTCTGGAAATCGGGATTTGGCCCGGGCAAGGTGAATTCGCCGTGTTTTGTCTCGTAAACATTGTCGATTTCGAGGGTCAGCAAGCTGCCCTCCTCATCCAGAAAAAGCTTGGGATTATAGGTTGCCGGCTGAAAAACCGGTTCCATGAGCTGCAGAAACTGGCTGGGCTCGTAAAGCTCGCTCGAAGGCAGCTTTGTCCAGACGCGGTCGAGAAATTCCGAAATCTCGTCATGGGGCACGACTGGCCGCTCATAAATCAGGTTGTGGACAAGCGAGGGGTAAAGCCCTGTCTGCACCGGGTAAAAATTGTGCTGATAGCAGACCCAGAGCGGCATTTGCCCGTGGAATGTGATTGGGGCTTCCTCGGCATGCTCGGCATCCGGTTCGATTGGCAGCGGGGGACGCCCCTCGCGCTTCAGCATGACATCGAAACTGAAACCGCAATCGTCCAGGTTTGGCTTGAGCTTCAGGGAAAAAGGCGTGCTTTCGATGCGGCAGGGCTTGTCCGTTTTTTTCCAGAGCAGGTAATATTCCTTGCGCACGGCCCAGAAAAACCATGAGGTCAGGCCGTCGGGAATTTCCACCCTGTGCCCGTAATAATCCAGATGCTGGCCGATTTGCTTTGCAACTTGCGGCAATTGGGGCGAAAATTCGCTCCATTCGGGATTCTGGATAATTTGCTGAAGGGTAATTTCGTTATGCACGGTGGAAAGGCCGGACTTGTTCTGACGGCCGCGGAAAAATGAAACCAGCAGGCGCCCGGGCTCCGGCTCGAAACGGAAAATAAGGTAATGGCGTCCTGGTTCGGGCTCCATGTCCGTTGAAAAAAATGTGCGGAAACTCTGCTTCCAGTCCGTAACGGGCGCCGGCGTTTCCTCCGCGTCGCCCTGTTCCTTGCGCAGTTCCTCGACAAGGCGCATGGCCAGGGCGGCCACATGGCGGCAAATGCCGGTGAAGGCGTCGGAGCAGTTGCACTGGTGGCGCGTGCTGCGGTCGGTAAGGGTGAAATTCAGGGCAGGAGTATAGACCTGAAGGTCCTCCCCCTGGATGACGCCCTGCACATCCCAGGTTTCGCCCTCCTGAATATTTATTTTTTGCACACCTCCCTCGGAAAGGATATAGTAGGCCGCGTCGCGGATGTATTCCGGCACGCAGTCGTGAAGAAAACTCTGGCCCATTTCGCGGACAACACTGTGTTCTGATCGGCTCATCTGGCCCTCGTGGATCTTGGTCCGGCAATTTCCCCCAAAAAAAACATTGCCGAACGTAGCGGATTGGAAACCTGTAACACACCTTTGACAATGAAATCAACCAGTTCATTTGCAAACAAGAAAGTTTTGCCGTGGATTTTTCTCTGCCTCGTTCTCTCTCTTTCAACATTGCCGTCCAGGGCGGAGAAAGCCCGCGGCATTCCCGCGGAAAGCGGGCGCGAGGGCGTTTGGGACAGCGGTGAGAAGGCCAGCCCGGCCGATGGCGACCGCATTGTGTTCGGCACAATAGGCGAGGCTTCCAACCTGATAACCTATCTTTCCACGGATTCCGCCTCCCACGAAGTAGCGGACCTGATTTTTACCGCGCTTTTGCGCTACAACAAAAATCTGGAGCCGGAGGCCTGGGCCGCGGAATGGTACAGGCTGGAAGACGGCGGCAAGAGAATGCTGTTCCGGCTGCGCAAGGGCATACTCTGGGAAGACGGCGTGGAACTGACGGCGGAAGACGTGGCCTTTACCTATCGCCTTGTCATTGACCCGAAAACCGCCAGCCCGTATGCGGAGGATTTTTTGCGCGTCAAGGAGCTGAATGTCCTGGATCGCTATACCATCGAGGTTATTTACGAGGAATTTTTCGCGCGCGCCGTGGCCTCCTGGATGAGCCCGATCTTGCCCAAACATATTCTGGAGGGCCGGAACATCCGCGACACGCCATTCAGCCGCAAACCCGTGGGCGCGGGCCCATACAGGCTCAAGGAATGGCAGTCCGGCAGCCGGATAGTGCTCGAAGCCTCGGAAACCTATTTTGGCGGCCGCCCGCACATTGACGAAGTGATTTACAGGATCATTCCCGACGATGCCACCATGTTCATGGAATTGCGCGCCGGGCGCCTGGACGTGATGAATCTGAACCCGCTGCAGAGCCTGCGCCAGACCAGCGGCAACTGGTGGGACAACGAATTTCACAAATACCGCTATCTTGCCCCGGTTTATATCTTTCTGGGCTTCAATCTGCGGCATCCTTTCTTTTCGGACATAAGGGTAAGAAAGGCCATTTCCCTGGCCATCAACCGCCAGGACATTGTCAATGGAGTGCTGCTTGGCCAGGGCGAGGCGGCATTCGGGCCCTTCAAGCCGGGTTCATGGGCCTATCATCAAACACTGCAGCCCGTGGCCCAGGATGTGGCAAAGGCCGAACAAATGCTGGACGAGGCGGGTTTCATGAGGAAAAAAAACGGCCTGCGGGAGAAAGACGGCCGCCCGCTGGCCTTCACCATCCTGACCAACCAGGGCAATGAGCAGCGCATTCTTACGGCCACGCTGATTCAAAGCCAGCTGGCCAAAATTGGCGTGGAGGCGCACATCCGCACTGTGGAATGGGCGGCCTTTACCCGCGAATTTGTCCACAAGGGCAATTTTGACGCCGTCATCCTGGGCTGGACCATTCCCCAGGATCCCGACATTTTCCAGATCTGGCATTCCTCCCAGGCCCATGACGGCGGCCTGAATTTTGTCTGGTACCAGAACGCGGAAATGGACAAGCTGCTGGAAGAAGGCCGCTCCACGCCCAACCGCGCGCAGCGCACCCGCATCTATGCCCGCATCCAGGAAATCCTGAACGAGGAACAGCCCTATTGCTTCCTTTTTGTGCCCTACGCCCTGCCCATAGTGCAACGGCGCTTCGAAGGCATCCAGCCGGCCCTTGCCGGCATCATGTACAATTTTGAAAAATGGTTTGTGCCAAAGGCCCTGCAGAGGCATGAGGTGGTGAAATAACCCGCATTTTGCAAATATGCCCTATTGCCAAAATCGGACTTGATGAATCCGGCCGCGCAATGCACAATCGAAAACATGCGGGCCGACTGCGCGCATATTGAAGCGGGCTGAAAAGCTCTTTATTACAATATCTTGCTTATTGGAGACAATCATGGCTTATAAAATGGAAAAAAAGACTCTCTGGATATTATGCGCGGTAATCGTATTTGTTTTTCTGGCTGTATTTTTCGGGCTGCACGTTCTTGCCCCTCTGCTTGACCCTGTTACCCGGGACATGGTCAAGATTTTCCTTTGCGGCGCTGTCTGCGGCCTTTTGCCCGGTCTCTGGATTGGAAGCAAGCTTGAAAAATTTTTCGCCAAAGAAGAAAACAAGCTCGCAAAAGAGGTAAACAGGCTCAAATAAATTGCGCCCCCGGCCTGGAAAGATTATCCTTTGATTCCAGGCGGAGACCTCCCGGGCAAAGCACACCAGCCACATCCGGGGCGGGCGAAAAATATTCCCCCTGGGGCGGCAGACGCGAATGTCGCTTCGCGCCCCCCCTGCCGGCGCAACCAGCTTCAACGAGGTCAGAGTGAAGACTTTCTGGATTATTTATACATTCTTTTTGAATTCCGGGGATACCCTTGTGGCCATGGACGATTACATTGTGCTTGCGCCGGACAAAATTCAGTGCGAGCGCGCAGCCGATATGCAGGCCGAAAAGTTCAGGAACGAATGGCTGAAAACAAACAGCCATTTTTTCCATGGCGTTATTGCAAGATGTATGGAGGCTGACGAGGAATAAATACTTCACAAGTTTGCGTTCATGTGTCCCCGGGACAACATTGCCTGAAAGATCCCGCAGCCGCGTTCTTTTTGCGGGGCAATTCTCTCATTTCGTCCTGCTGTCCACAATGCAATGTCAATACCGAATGTCAGATTGCCTTTTCCAGGGCAACGGGCAAATATTTGCGGAAGGCCAGGATAAAAAGGAAAAGGGCTACAATCTCCAGAAGCTGCTGCCCCCGAATTGCCGCGATTACAGAAAATGTCATGGAAAAGATCAAATTTTTCGGATCCGAAGGTAAGGCGTGAAAACAATCCCGGCCTGATTCTGCAGCGCCGGGATTTCCAAAATTTTGAATTAATTATTTGAAAAAAGCTCAAACTTTGGGCTTTTCATCATCCGGCGATTGCTGATTGTCGGACGGCGGCAGGGCCTGGCTGGTTACGTCCAGCACCCTGTTGTTCTGGTCCAGAGCCTCGAGAGGGGCAATTTTGCCGTCATTGCCGCCAACGGCCAGACTTTTGCGATCCAGCAGCACAATGCCGGTTTTATCAAGCACTTCCCTGCGCCAGGCATATTCCTGCTCCATCTTGCGCTGCCTGTAAACCATTATGGCATGCGCCAGAAAACAGATTGCCAGCAAGCCGCCCAAACTGCCGCAAATCCAGGGCATATAGGGCAAAAGCGCATGAAAAAGCCTCATCAGCGCTGAAAACGCGCCATCCACAAAAAACAGGCCGGCCCCAAGCAGCAAAATGCCGAGAAGCACCACAAGGGTCGGGGCATTGCGCACGGTAGCGTAAAAGCGGCGCATGCCCTCCGGCACCTGGTCCGCATCCGGCGCTTCCCCGCCGCCGTTTTCCTCGCGGTCCATGGCCTTTGATAGCCAGGTGCCCGCCAGATGCACAATCAACAGGAGCCCAACGGGACACAAGATGGCCGCAATGCTCCAGACCAGCCAGGGAAAGCGGGCCATGGGCGGCCCGCCCGGTGTTTCCGGCACGGAATGGATGATGCCGTAAAAAAAGGCCACGCCGCCAATGATCAGTTCGACAAAAAAAATGGCTATCAGCAGATAAAACAGGGCATCGCTGTTTTTACCCGCATACCAGGGCGTGTTGCCGGTTTTGCCCTTTTGCATCATTGCCCGGAGCTTTCCGGCGCTGCCGGTTCAAGATCAATTATCCGCCCCTGGAACCAGGCGTATGCCTCAATCTCCTGGCCAACTTCCGGCTCATAATCCTTGAGGACAGCCTTGGAGACAAAGAGCACCAGATTCATGTCCGGCCTGTCATTGAAAGGAAAAACCAGGTAAAGCGCCTTGATGGGCATGGTTTCCAGGGTGTAGTCCTCAATCCTGTCAATTTTCGCCCGCAGCTGGTATTCGCAATACCTGCGCCCGGGCATGATGAAGTGCTTGTCCTTGACAACAAGCTTGAGCGGAGGCACATCCAGGCGGCTTTTGCCGGGGTTCTGTTCCAGCCAGTTTTTGGCGTGTTCCTCGAATTCTTCGCCGCTGGTAATGGCAAACTCATCCAGCAAAGCCTTGCGGATGCCAAAGGCGGCAGCGGAAAGCCAGAATGTATGGGTGATTTCCGGCGTCAAATCATCCTTGTCCCGGCTGTATAGCGGGTCAAAAAACCACATTGGTTTCTGCCCCTCGATCATGCTCACGGCCACGTCCGCGCCCAGGCCCTCGGCCCGCGGGTGAACTTCCGCAACCGCAAGATCAATCGGCAAGCCTTCCAGCAGGGGCACGGCCGTAACCGGCTTGAGTTCGCCGCCTTCAGGGCCGGCCATGAGGACGGAAGCCCGAATGGGCGATTCCTTTGGCCAGGCCATCAGCACATATTCCGTACCGCCGCGTTTCCATTGCCAGGCAGGCCTTGTGCCGCCATCGTGAAGAACAGTGCCCACAACCATGCCCATTATCTGGCGCGGGTCGCGGCCGGTAAGCGCCGCCCAGACATCGCCCAGGCCCTCGGCGTGAAAACGGGGGAATAACTCCTCCTGCTTTTCCCGGACTGGCGCGGCCGCTTTTTCCGCAGGAGCAGCTTCTGCTTTTTTGCTTTTCTTCTTTCGTCCGAACATGAAAACATCCCTGAAATATGAAAAAAATAATAACGGGGCTTCAATAATTGAAACCCCGAAAAAGCGGAAACCTAATTGTTGTCTGTCTTTTTGGGCGCGTGACTGCCGGAATTACGGCGCGGCTGGCCCTGCGGGCGGCCGCCTTCCCTGTGCGGCCTATCGCCATCCCTGTGCTGCGGACGCGGCTGGCGCGGCGGTCTTGCCGTGTCTTCCGGGCTCCAGGGGTGCCCCTGTTCCTCGAGCAGCACGGCCTTGCGGCTGGCCCGAATACGGTCTCCGTTGATTTCGATGACCTTGACCGTCATGTCTTCTCCCGGACGCGCCACCTGGGAGGGAGTTTCGACCCGGTTTATGTCGAGCTGGGAAACATGCACAAGGGCCTCTACATTGGGCAGAACCTCGACAACTGCGCCAATATCCATGACCTTGCGCACCTTGCCAACATAATTCCTGCCAATTTCTGGGCGCTGGTCATAATAGCTGACCATCTCGCGCGCTTTCTCGAGGGCCTCGGCCGTGGGCGCGAAAATGGAGATTTTGCCGGAATCCTCGATATCCACGGTAGCGCCGGTGGCCTGGGTAATGGCCTTGATATTCTTGCCGCCAGGGCCAATGATCAGGCGAATGATATCGGGATTGACCATCAGTTCCGCATGCTGGGGCGCGTAAGGCGAAAGCTCGGCGCGCGGTTCGGCGATAACCCTGGCCATTTCGCCAAGAATATGCAGCCTGCCCTCCCGGGCCTGGCGCATGGCCGCGCGCATGATGTCCGTGGTCAAACCTGTAATTTTGATATCCATCTGCACGCCGGTAACGCCGTCGGCCGTGCCGGCAATCTTGAAGTCCATATCGCCCAGGGCATCTTCATCGCCAAGAATGTCGGTCAGGACAATAAACTGGTCGCCTTCCCTGATCAGCCCCATGGCCACGCCGGCAACAGGCGCGCTCACCGGCACGCCCGCATCCATCAGTGAAAGCGAGCCGCCGCAAACGGCGGCCATCGAAGAGGAGCCGTTGGACTCCATGGTTTCCGCCACCACGCGCAGGGTAAAGGGAAAATCTTCCTCATTTGGCAGAATGGGCCGCAGGGATTTTTCGGCCAGCGCGCCGTGGCCTATTTCCCGGCGGGAGATGCGCACGGGCTTGACTTCCCCAACCGAAAACGGCGGGAAATTGTAATGGAGCATGAAGCGTTTGGTAACATCGCCGCCAAGCGAATCCACACGCTGTTCATCAGCTGTGGCGCCGAGGGTGGTAACAACCATCGACTTGGTTTCGCCGCGGCAGAAAAGCGCGGAACCATGCGCGCGCGGCAAAAGCGAAGTTTCAATCTGGATGGGCCGCACGCTCCTGACATCGCGCCCGTCAATCCTTATGCCTTCCCTGACAATGCGCCCGCGGACAATTTTTTTCTCGAGATCTTCGAGCATTTCGCCCGCTTGCGCAAGCGCTGCCGGATCATCCGCCCAGGCCGGATCCGCGGAAAGGGCTTCCATGACCTTTGTCTTGACGGCCTTGCGGGCATCCTTGCGGGCCAGTTTTTCGGGCACGCGCATGGCTTCCGCAAGCCCGGCATCCAGGGCAAGTTCTTCCACCCGGGCCAGCAGGGCCGGATTGGCCTTTGGCTCCTCAAAAACCATCTTGGGCTTGCCGCACGATTCCCGCAACTGCTCCTGGGCATCCAGAAGGGGCTGGATTTCATTGCGGCCCCATTCCAGGGCATCGATAATCACGTCCTCGGGCACAAAACGGGCCTCGCCCTCGACCATGGTCAGGGCATCGCGGGAAGCGGCAAAAACCAGGTTGATATCGCTTTGCGCCTGTTCATCGAAGCTTGGATTGAGCACGAACTGGCCGTTGATGCGGCCAACGCGGGCGCCGGCAACGGGGCCGGCAAAGGGCAGCGAGGAAATCATCAGGGCGGCGGAGGCGCCTGTCAGGGCCAGAACATCGGATTCATTTTCCTGGTCGGCGGAAATCACACTGGCCAGAATCTGCACATCCTCATTGAGCCCTTTTGGAAAAAGCGGCCTGATGGGGCGGTCGATCAGACGGGAAACCAGGGTTTCCCTTTCAGAAGGGCGTCCAATCTCGCGGCGGAAAAAGCTGCCCGGGATACGGCCCGCGGCATACATTTTTTCGGAATATTCCACGGTAAGGGGGAAGAAGCCCTTGTCGAACTCCAGCGTCTGCGAACAGACAGTTACCAGCACGACTGTGCCTCCGCACTGCACCCAGACCGCGCCATCAGCCTGGTTGGCCATTCGCCCGCTTTCAAAAATTACTTCCCTGCCGCCCACCACGCAGGCTACACGCGTGGGATTGAAAATGTCATTGGGCATAAATATCCTTGTATTGGTATCACCCGCAAGAAGTTTTCTCCGTCTGCGGAGCAGGTTTGGCCCGAGAAAATCTTTGTGCGCATTTTTTCGGAAAATCCGCAGAGGAGGATATGACGGCCAAAAACCGGCATATTGGCCTATAGCATTTCTTGAATAAAAATATCCATTTCCAATGAATACCTTCATTCATTTGCGCTGCCGTCATTTCAGCCGCAGGCAAGCTGCGGCTTCATTCGGCGCGGGTGCCTGCTGCCGCAGCCACCAGAGCGTTTGTCCAATTTCATTACGCAAGCGCCCTAAAAAATCAGGGGAATCCGGCAAAAGCTGGCAAAGAAGTGTTTTTGCCTGTTTTTCCCGGAGCCCCCTTGTCTATGGCAAAGGGCGGGAATCACCCCGCCCTGAAAGGCGAAATGCCCTTTTGGAAAAAATAAGACCGTTTTTTATTTACGCAAGCCCAGTTTCTCGATAAGGGCGCGATAACGCTGGATATCTTTCTTTTTCAAATAGTTCAGGATTTTGCGGCGATGGCCGACAAGCTTGAGCAGGCCGGTGCGCGAATGAAAATCCTTTTTATGAATCTTGAAATGGTTGGTCAGCCCTTCGATTCTGGCTGTTAGCAGGGCAACCTGCACTTCTGGCGAGCCAGTGTCGCCTTCATGCTTGGCGTGAGCTTCAATAACAGCCTTTTTTTGTTCCGCATCCATTACCACAGCAATTTCTCCTTGAGGATTAACCAGTTTCAGAGTCCGCGCGCGACTTTCCAGCAAGGGCCATATTCATCCGCAGCCAGACTTGCCAGGGCGCAGGCGCGTCCCTCATGGCAAAGAAAGGCGTGTTCGGCCGCATTGTTTTCCGCCCTGACCGGCATGCCGTTTTTGACACGCCGCGCGGAAGCCGCGTCAAGCTCTATTTTTGGCCAGTGGGGCAGGGCATCTTCCACAGGCCTGACAATGCGCTTCAGAATTGCGGGATCCGCCTCTATTTCGGCAAGATCAACTGCCTGCTCAAGACTGAAGGGATGACTGTATTCCCTGGTCAGCCCGCAAAGCGCGGCGCCGCAGCCCAGTCGTTTCCCCAAGCTGTGGGCCAGGGAACGAATATAGGCGCCGGAATCGCAAACCACCCTGAAGCGGGCGACGGGCATGCTGAAATCCAGCATGTCCGCGGAGTGGATTTTTATTTCCTTGACCTTTGCTGGCGCGGGCCGCCCCTTTCTGGCATATTGATAAAGGGGCTTGCCCTGATGCTTGGCAGCGGAATATGGCGGAACATCCTGGCTTGTCAGTTCGGTCCAGGCCCGGATTTCTGCCGCGACATCCGCAGACCCCACGCCATCCGGGGATTTTTCGCAAAACACTTCCCCTTCCGTATCCCAGGTGTCGGTTTCGACCCCCAGCTTCAACTCCCCTGCATAAACCTTGTGCCCGGCTCCAAGCAGCCAGGAAGACAGCTTGGTCGCGCAACCAAGCAATACCAGAAGCACACCCCTGGCCATGGGATCCAGGGTGCCCGCATGGCCGATTTTTTTCTGGCCCATGCGCTTCAGGATATTGAGGCAGCGGGTTGATGTCAGCCCCGATGGCTTGTTAAGCACCACAATGCCGTCAAGCTGGGGCAAGGTTGGGGTTGATACGGTTCTTCTGGCGTCAGTCATGGTCGTCTATGGGATGTCAGGCTTTTACTGCCGTAAAGGTCTGAAGATCGCGAAGCAAAAAATGTGATTTTTGCTTCGCCAACGCCGCCGATGGCGGCGCGCAATCCTTTTCGGGATTGCGGCTGGCGTCGCTTGAGGCGACACCGGCAATTATGACCTTAAATCCTCTTTCAAGTCAATACGGCTGGTCTTCCCGGGAATCCTGCCAGATGAAAGTGAATACCTGCTCCACGTCCGCGCCAAGGCTAAGATGCACGGGGCAGCTGCGGGCCGCCTTTTCCATCATGATTTTTTCCTTGTCGCTGTAATTGCGCGCCGGCATTTTGAAAACGACCTCGATTTTGCCGATCCGGCGCGGGTCGGCAGCCATGGTCTTGTTGACTTCAACGCGCGTGCCCCTGACGTCAACATCACGCTTTTCCGCCCAGATGCCGATAATGGTCATCGCGCAGGCGCCAAGGGCGGCACAGCAGAGATCGGTTGGCGAAAAGGCTTCGCCCTTGCCGTTATTGTCTGTTGGCGCGTCGGTAATAATTTTTGTGCCGGACTGCGTGTGCTCGCATTCGACACGCAAGCCGCCAGAATATGTTTCGATAATTGTGGCCATAATCTCCCCGATAAAAAATTTCCTTATATGTTATATGCTATTATATTTACGACTGCCCTGTTACTCTGGACACATCCCAATTGCCCGTTCAATTCTGGCCAGGGTTTCGTCCCTTCCCAGGAAATCCATGATCTCGTTGAGGTGCGATCCGCCCATAAAGCCCATCAAGGCGGTCCGCAAGGGCGGCGCGACCTCCTTGAACTTGAGGTTGTTGTCGGCCACATACGCATTGAGCGCGGCATCGGTCGAGGCCGCGTCAAAAGGCTCGGTTTTGGCAAGAATGGCCTTCAGCTTTTCAAGATGTTCCCTGCCTTTCAGGGTAAATTGCTTCTTTGCGTCCTTTTCCGAGCAGGCAAGTTCGGCGGCGGGGACAAGCAGCGGCCGGAAGCTTTCGGCCAGAGCCGCGAGGTTGTTGGCTCTTTCGCGAAACATTACGCAAAGCGGCTGCAGCCTTTCTTTGGATATTTTCACAAAACCGGCTCTTTCCAGAAAAGGCCTGACCTGGCTTGCCAGTTCTCCCAGCGGCAGCTGGCGCATGAAATGGGCATTGCACCATTCGAGCTTGGCAGGGTCAAAGGCCGCGGGCGCGGGATTGAGGTTCTTGCCGTCAAAAAAGTCAATCATCTCCTGGCGGCTGAACAGTTCCTGGTCGCCATGGGACCAGCCCAGACGCGCCAGGTAGGAAACCAGGGCCTGTGGCAGCAGTCCGTCGCTTTCATATTCGATAACCGCCCTCGCGCCGTGACGTTTGGAAAGTTTTTGGCGGTCATTGCCCAGAATCATCGGCACATGGCCAAAAGTCGGCACAGGCAGCCCAAGAGCCTGGTAGATCAGGATCTGGCGCGGCGTGTTCGAAACATGATCGTCCCCGCGCAGAACATGGGTAATACCCATTTCATGATCATCAACCACAACGGCCATGTTATAGGTTGGCGTGCCATCGGCGCGCTGGATAACCATATCGTCAAGCTCGCCCACATCCACGGCGATTCGCCCCTTGACCATGTCGTCAAAAACGATTTTGCCCTCATGCGGAATTTTCAGGCGCACGCAATGCCCGGGGCCAGGGCCAAGGCCAAGGTCGCGGCAATGGCCATTATAGCGCGGCTTCTGCCCGAGCTGTTTCGCCTTTTCGCGCATGGCGTCCACTTCCTCGCTCGTGCATGAACACCAGTAGGCATTGCCGCTTTGCAAAAGCTTTTCGACATATTGCCGGTAAAGATCCATGCGCCGCGTCTGGTAAACCGGCTCGCCTTCCCAATCCAGGCCAAGCCAGCGCATCGAAGCAAGGATGGAATCAGTATATTCCTGTTTGGAGCGCTGCAAATCAGTATCTTCTATGCGCAGATAGAATTCGCCGCCATAATGGCGCGCCAGCAGCCACGAGAAAATTGCCGTGCGCGCGCCGCCTATGTGCAGGTGGCCCGTGGGGCTTGGGGCAAAACGGGTAACAATCTTGCTCATCTTCTTGATGCCCATCCTGGTTGGGGATTATTCTTTTTCCGCATTGGCCAGCAATTCCCTTGCCTCCGCGTTTTCCGGATCCTGCTCGAGCGCCTGGCGCAAAAGCGGCATGGCATGCATCTTGTCGTTTGTGGACATGAAAACAGCGGCCAGGTTGCTTGCTATGCGCGAAGATTTTCTGGGCAGATCGGGATTGATGGCCATGGCCTTGAGAGCCGATGCGCGGGCTCCTTCAAGTTCCTTGCCTTCCAGGCGCGCCATGGCCAGGTTGTAATGCAGGTTTTCATCATTGGGCGCAACCGAGATGGCCTTGAGGTAGGCGTTGGCCGCGTCTTCCCACTTGCCCATGCGCCTAAGCAGGATGCCGAGGCGATTGAAGGTGGCGATGTCCTCCATGCTCCAGAATTCCTTGCGCGCATCCAGGCCGCGCTGCAAGAATGAAGCCGCGGTTTCCGGGTCCGTGGAGACGTAGAGATCGGCCACGCGATAGGCCACGCCGGAAACATTTTCGCGCGCCTGCCTGTTGGAAAGCTTCATGGCACTATCGAATACCTTGCGGGCCTTTTCGCTCTGGTTGAGCTTGAGCAAAAGCTCGCCGATCTGGATCTTGCGTTCAAGGTTGAGGGGCGAAACCTCGTCCATTTTTTCAAGACATTCAATCTGCTTTTGCATATCGCCTGTTTCCGCATAAAGCTCGGACATCTTGCGCAGGGGATCGAGATAGATTGTCGAACCGCCCATGGCCTTGCCGTATGCCTCCACGGCCTTGTCGTATTCCTTCATGGAGCGGAAAATATCGCCCATCAGCAGGAATACGGCGGATGCGTTGGACTGCTGCTCCAGGGCCTGGGTGCAGACCTGCAGGGCGCGCAGGTATTCCTCCTGGCCAAGCAGCACGCGGGCCCATTCCAGGGAACGTTCCAGCTGGTCGTTGGGGCGAAGCGTCAGGGCGATTTTCTCGAGCAGCGCCTGACTGTCCGCAGGCTTTACAAGGCAACCGTCCACGCCGCTTTCATGGAGCAGCACAAAACGCTGGCGGTCGGTTTCCTTTGCCAGAATTATGACCTTGAGTTCGGGAAAACCGATTTTTAAAAGTTTTACTATATAGGTCAGATCGCGTCCCCTGAGGTTTTGCTCGATAATTATCAGGGGGGCTTTCTTGTTTTCCACGGCATTTCTGGCAATACGCATGAGATTTTCCGCATTGGCCTGCTGCGAAATGCAGCTTTGCGGCATTTTCAGCGTATTGCAGACAAGCTCGCGCAGGCTTCCGGCAAAGGCCATATCGTCGGAAACCAGGATGATTTGTCCGTTTTCGCGTAAATTGTCTACCAGAATGCCGGTATAATCCTGCTGTTGCTTTTTTGACTGCGTCTGAGCCCTGGCCATGCTCTGGTCAACGCGACGCATCTGGAGGCGACGCGCAAGGCCGCCAGTGGAACTTTCGTCACTCATGGCATTCTCCGAAATTTGTTGCATTCCATTATTATAAGCAAAAAGAAATTATTCGTAAAGCTTTGCCAATTACGGCACGGAATTTGTATAAAATATCCAGCCGGCAGTAATTGGTCATAAACATAATGATTATCCCTGCCTTGTATCGTCCTGCTATTGTTTTCATGGCCACAAAAGCCGAAAACGTGTCCTGAATTTTGAATCTTCCTGTTTGACAACAGTAAAATTTATCGCCTATTCTGTTTTTCACAGGGCATTCCCAGGGACAGGCCGCACCGGCGCGAAGATGCGTTCGGACGGCCAGCGGAAAGTCCGCCGGGTCAGGATCGCGGGGCGATCCGCGCCATTTATATGCGCAGCCCTAAATAATCCAGCAAGGGATTGATTATGAAGTATCTGAACTGGTTTTTCATTGGAACGGCCCTGGCGCTCTGCCTTACCCTGACCGCTCCTCCCGTAGCACAGGCAGCTGCAAACAAGGAGACTTCCGCAAAAGTTCAAAAATCCCCCTCAAAGAAAGCGGCAAAAGGTTCCGCAGTCAAAACCACTGCCAAGGCATCCAAAAAATCAAAGGCCGAAAAAAGCTCGGCCAATAAAAGCAAATCCGGAAAAGCCGCTTCAAGAAAGGACAAATCCAAAAAAATCGCATCCATAAAGAACAAATCCAAAAAAGTGGCTTCCAGAACGGATAAATCCGAAAAGTCATCCGACAGCCGCATGGTCTGGATGGAACGGGCCAGGGAAAGCGAAATCCTTACAGGCCAGGCTTCATGGTATGGCAAGGATTTTCATAACAAGGAAACAGCCAGCGGCCTTGATTATGACATGCATACCTTTACAGCTGCCCACCGCACCCTGCCGATCGGCACAATAGTCAAGGTTACCGATCAGAAAAGGGGCAAGAGCGTCATGGTCTGCGTTACGGATCGCGGTCCATACGTGCGCGGGCGCATAATTGATCTTTCATACGCGGCCGCCAAAAAGCTTGACCTTGAAAAACGCGGTGTCTGCCGTGTGAATCTGGAAGTCATCAGCGACGAAAAAGGCCAGCCGCTAAAACCGGGCAAAGCCTATTTTGTGCGCTACGGCAATACCGGCTACAAGGACAAGGTAGGCCCGTTCAAGGGCTTTGCGGACGCGGCGGCAATGCATGAAGCGCTGCGCCAGGCCCATCCTGATGCCGAGGTGGTGCTTGATTCCACGCATTAGCCATATCGCGCGTCCAGATTTTTTTTGCTCAATCCTGGCAATCCTGTTCGCGCTGTTCATGCCCGCGCCATCATCGCATGCGGCCGGGAAGGATCTGCTGCGTCTGGAAAACCAGAGCGAGACCGACATTCTCAATATTCGGGTCACCGCAGGAAAAAAGGATTTTTTCCTGCGGCTTGATCTGGCGCCCAATGATTCCGACGAAGTCGAGAATCCCGATCTTGTTGCCAATCTGCGCGTCGATTACGGTCTTTTTTTTCTGTTTTATGAAAAAGTGCCGCTGCCGGATGCCGTTGCCCTGGTTTTTTGCAGCGCGCATGCCGACTGCCTCTCCGTTGACCTGAAGGATGGAAAATCCCTTCATTTGCAGGGCAAACGCCAGGATCTGGTGCCAGAGGAGAATTCAAGGCCGGTTTGCGAACTATCGCGCTTTACGCCCGGCATGACCATGGCCGATGTCTGCTCCATCCTCGAAAAGGAGGCGCCAAAAGACGATAACGGCGCGGTGATCGCCGGCCTTGGCTTTGATGGCCAGCTTTGGGCCGCAAGGCTTTATCCCGGCAAGGGGGGGATGCTTGAGCACCTTGAGCTGCGCAGGCCGCTGGAATTTGCGGACCTGAAAAAGCTCCTGGAATCCTTGTGGAAAAACAAATATGTGCCCTGGCAGGCCGAATTGCCCGGCCTGGACGTGGACTTTGCGGAAATGTCCCAGAAGGACACCATGGCCCAATGGAATTTTCTGGATGGCGCACTGGACAATTTCCTCAAGGACAGAAAAGGCGAAGCCACAGTCATGTTCGCGCCAGCCGGCTCATTGCCGCTATTGGCGGATTCCGACGCGCCAGCCAGGGATGTGCAGCTTTTTACCCTTACCCTGCGCCCCAAAAGCAATCTGATGCTCCTGGACGTGGCCGCTTACAAGGGCACAGGCAAGGCCAAATCATGAACAGCGCAAAACTGTTTCTTCATCCACAAGCGCCTTTGTGATTTGAGGCTTCGGCCGGCCTTGCTGACAATCTGGTTTTCCGACATGACCCAGCCCATCGAATTCAAGTCCGGGGCAACGCTTGACGCCCTGGCCAAAGCCGGCCTTCTGGATCTCTGGCAAAAAAGGGAAGAAGCCTTTCTCGGACGCCTGCGCTCCGCAAGAATTGGCGCGATCATTCTTGATTTTGACGGCACGGTATATTCAGGCGGCCAGTTGAACAATGCCATGCCAGATGACAACATCCTGGCACTTTTGACAAGTCTGCTGGAGCGCGGCCTTCCCCTGGGCTTTGCCAGCGGACGTGGCCTGAGCCTGCGCGATGCCCTGCGTCAGGCATTTGCGCGAAAATTCTGGCATCTTGTTTTTGCGGCCTACCAGGATGGCGCGGAAGTCGGGCGCCTGGACGATGACACCCTCCCCACCCCCCATAAGCCCGCAAATGAAAATCCTCTTTTGGCCCGCGCCAGAAAAACCCTCGAAAAAATTTTCGCAGGCTGGCCCAATCCGCCGCAAATCCGGGCCGAAAACAAGCTTGCAGGCTTGCGCTCCAATCTGGAGGACGCGCAGCATGTTTTTGAAACCTGCTGCGGGATTGCCCTGCCCCTCGGCCTAAAGTTGTTCAAGTCGGGCCGCATGATAGACATAACCTTGCCGGAGGTCAGCAAACGCAACCTGGAAACCCATCTGGCCAGGGACGGTCTGGCCAGTCTTGCGATTGGCGATGCCGGCGCATGGCCGGGCAATGACTGCGAACTGCTGGCTTCTCCGTATGGCCTGAGCGTGGGCAGCGTAAGCGCGGACCCGGATTGCTGCTGGCGGATTACCAGGACATCCGGCCCTGCCGCGACCTGTGAAATTCTTGCGGCACTCCACCACGTTCAGAATGATCCCGAAAATGTAATGCGGCTCGACTGGCGGGAAAATTAGAGTATTTTCACTTTGAAAACACAATGTTGGCCTCGGCCCCATGCACTTGCAATATGCCAGGAAATCATGGCGAGGGACGAAGATGCCGCCGGCGAGGCTCGGTCAAAAGATGTTGCAGTAAAGACAAAAGGCAGAAAGGCAATATTGCTTATTGGCACGAAGGCACATAAGAATGCTCTGATGGCTGCGATGGCAGACACCTGCGCCGGCCAGCCCGAAGGCCGTCCCGCAGGGACGTTTGCGCCGCCAGCTTTGCTGGCTTGCGCAAGTGGGAAGCAGAGCTGATGAAGCCGCAACTTGCATGCGGCTGAAATGATGGCAACGCAAATGAATGCTATAGACGAAATTCCCAATCCGTTTCACCGTTGTGATCTTGTAAAAAATTTGAAAAAATCTTGCCGCCATGCCTGATGCGCCCTTATGTGCGGAGAGCGCTGCCGGATTTTTTATCCGCCTGCATTTTTTCAAGCCAGGCATACCACAAATCGAGGTTCTGGCCGGTTCGGCAGGAGACTTCAAAGGTCGAAAGATCGGGATTCAGCCTGCGCGCAAAGCCGCAGGCTTTTTGCACATCAAAATCAAGATAGGGCAAGAGATCGATTTTATTGATGATCATGGCTTTGGCCAGGTGAAAAAGCAGTGGGTATTTTTCCGGCTTGTCGTCGCCTTCCGCCACCGAAAGAATCGCGACCTTGGCATCTTCTCCGCAGTCAAATTCCACAGGACAAACCAGGTTGCCCACATTTTCAATAAACAGGATATCAAGGCCTTCCAGATTGATTTTTTCCAGGGCCGAAAGCACAAGATTGCTGTCCAGATGGCAGCCGCCTTCAGTATTGATCTGCACTGCCTGGGCGCCTGTGGCGGCCACGCGGCGAGCATCGTTATCCGTCTGCAAATCTCCTTCGATGACAGCCATATTGAACCTGGACGCCAAATCCGTCAGCGTGCGCTCAAGCAGCGTGGTCTTGCCGGCGCCAGGCGAGCTTATCAAATTCAGGGCCAGAATGCCCCTGTCGTTCAGCCTCGCCCTGACATGGGCGGCCATTTTCTCATTGGCTTCAAGCACATTGCGCACTACCGGGATTTGCATTCTCTATGTCTCCAGGGATTAGCAAAAGATTATCAATTCAGCCCAACCGGCCTGCGCTGGGAAACGCTGGCTTGCCCGAGATCCCCCGCGCAAATTGACGAAAGAGGCGAAAATGAAGGCAATTTCCTGATGTGTTTGCTGCGGCGCCCATTGCCTTCACGAAAGATGCGCCCGCTTCCTGCATAATATACCGGCCCCCCCGGGGCGGAAACCTTTTCCTTCAATTTGGAATCCCCGGAAATGCGCCTGGAAACCATCCAGGCGTAATTTCTGCCGCGCAGGGGATTTGGCGAATGATACTTGCCTACGGCCTGCCAGTTCAGGCCATGCCGGTCAATTTCCTTGCGCAGGATCTTCACCCCGAGCCGGATATTCGTATCAGAGTCAAGCAAGCTTACCGGGTCAATCTTCCAGGCCCGCGTCCATTGCGAATTGATTTGCATCAACCCCACATCGTATGATTTTTTTGCCTTTTCCGCTTTCTGGATTATGACAATGGCTTCTTCACGATTTTTTGGGGTTACATCCGTGCCAGCCACATTTATGCACAGGGGGTTGAGCGAGGATTCCTGCCTGGCCACCGCAACTGCCAGGGCTTTGGGCACGCCAGCGGTTTTGCAGTGGGTGGAAAAATATTTGTCAAAAGCCTGGGCAGGGGCGGCGAAAAAGAAAAAAACTAAAACAAATGCAAAAAAAATTATGTTCATGGCGCAATTGAAAAATTTTTTAGTAAAAATGCGTAAATACCGCGCCCGGGGGTGCGCGGCCGCATGATGGTCAGATCCAGAGTTTGTTTAAACTAATTATTTGAGGATTTCAAGCAGATTTGGAATTTGTGCAATTCCTATGCCCCCAATGCGGACAGGTCATAATCGCCGGCATCTTCGATGCTGCATTCGACCATATCACCCGGGCCGCAATTTTCGCAGGAAAGGTAGGTAAGGCCGTCAACTTCCGGCGCCTGGAACCACAAACGCGCGTCATATAAATTGGGCCATTCGGGATTTGGCGCATCGACAAGGGCCGTCTGGGCTGTGCCCAGATAAGATTCAAGATATTCACGGCTTATCCCGGCCTGGATGGCGGCAAGCCTGGCCTTGCGCTGTTTCTTGATTTCGTCCGGCACCTGGTTTTCCAGTTGCGCGGCCTTTGTGCCTTCTTCCGCAAAATAGGTGAATATGCCCAGATGCGTGAAGCGCGTTTCCTCGATGAAGCGGCAAAGATGTTCGAAATGCTCCTCTGTTTCCCCGGGATAGCCAACAATTATGGTCGTGCGCAGGGCGCAGTCCGGCAAGGCGGCGCGCGCCGAATCGATCACGCGCCTGGCGTCCAGTGCAAATGGCCTGCCCATTGAGCCCAGCACGTCCGGATGCGAATGCTGCAATGGGATATCCAGGTAGGGCAGCACCTTCGGCGCCAGGGCCTTCATTGTTTCCAGCAAGTTGCGGTTGATGCCGCCGGGATAGAGATAGAGCAGGCGAATCCAGGCAAAGCCGTCGATAGCGCTTAATTTCCGCAAAAGATCGGGCAAGCTTTCATCCCCGCCCAAATCCCTGCCATAGGCCGCGCAGTCCTGGGCAATCAGGTCAAGTTCCCTTACGCCTGTCGCGGCTATTTGCCGCGCTTCTTCCAGCAGCAAATCCGATGGCGTGGAAACCAGCGGCCCACGAATTTTGGGAATAATGCAGAAAGCGCAGTCATGTCCGCAGCCTTCCGCGATTTTCAGCCAGGCATAACTTTTGGGCGTGGAAATTATCCGGCTTCCGGCCTGTTCGCTGCTCCTGCCAAGGGCTTGCTGAAGCATTTGCGGCCAAAGAAGCATTTTTTCGGTTGGCAGCCACAAATCCACTTCCGGCATTTCTTTGGCCAGTTCACGCATCCCGTAGCGACCGACCATGCAGCCGGCCACAGCCAGAAGCGGACGGCGCTTGTTGTCCGCAATTTCGGCAGCCGCATCCAGGATTGCGCGGACTGATTCCCGCACCGCGGGCTCGATAAAGCCACAGGTATTGATCAGGGCCAGTTTGCTCCTGCCGATGCTTTGCACCGGGCGCACATTGCCCAGCTGGCCAAGGAGGCGTTCCGTATCAACCCTGTTTTTGGCGCAGCCCAGGCTAAGGACCCAGACCGGGAGCGGAGAGGGCTTTTTCATATCTTAAAAAGGCAGGCGCGCAAAACGCGCGGATTCGGGCTGGATGCAAAGCAGTTTTTCCCGGTTCACATCCTCGGTCCTGGTTACAAAACTGTCCTTGCGGATATTGAGAATGGCTTCGGCCTCATGGCTGCAGTCAAAAAGATGCAGGATATCGTTTTCCAGGCTATCGGCCGTTGTCCAGTGCTTGTTGAGCGCGTCCGCGTCCGGCTTGAGGTAGCGCAAAAAGCGGAAGATCACGGCGCTTTTTGGATCTGCCGCCAGCCATTCCCCGGTTTTTTGCCAAAACTCGTCGGGACTGGCGCCATTGGGAAAAGGCTTGACCACTTCGAGCGGCATTCTTTGGGAAACGGCCTGCAAAACTCCGTCCACCATATCAACATAATTGGTGCGCATATAGAGCACATCCTCAAAGAGCTTCCGGTTTTCGGAAATACCGAGCAAAGTCGCATTGAGGATTTCGCGCGCTTTTGAGGTGCGAATGCCGTGGGTCAGGCGCAGGGCATTGAGCACGGCGTAAATCGCGCAAAAAGTATCCAGTTTGCCCTGATAAAATGGCTTGATCATCCTCATTCCACCGTAACGCTCTTGGCGAGATTGCGCGGCTGATCGACATCCTTGCCCAGATAATCCGCCATCTGGTAACTGAAAAGCTGCAAGGCAGGGAGGGCCGCCAGGGCCGAGAGGGGAGCCGGGATTTTGGGGACAATCCAGAGATCGTCAGCATCAAGCTCCACCCCGGGATTGGTCAGGGCAATGACCTTGCCGTTCCTGGCGCGCACTTCCATGATATTTGACTTGAGCTTGGCAAAAAGCGCGTCGTCCGGCGCAATCGCAAAGGTCGGGAAGGCGGGGTCGATCAGGGCAATCGGGCCATGCTTCATTTCGCCGGCCGCATAGCCTTCAGCATGGATGTAGGAAAGTTCCTTGAGCTTCAGGGCGCCTTCCAGTGCCAGGGGCCAGGAAAAACCGCGCCCGAGATAGAAGAAATTTTTGCAGGTCGCATATTTTACGGCCAGTTCCTGGGCGCGGACACGCATTTCGGGCAGGATATCGTCAAGCAGGGACGGCAGATCACGCAAAATCGCAATCTGTTCCCTCGCTTCCCGCTGCTCCATGCAGCCCTTGCGCAAAGCCCAGGAAATCGCCATCAGGGCCAGGGCCAGCATCTGGCTGGTCATGGCCTTGGTGGAGGCCACGCTGATTTCCGGGCCAGCCTGGGTAAAGATCACCGAGCGCGCTTCCCGCGCTATTGACGAGCCCACCACATTGCAAAGGCCAAGCGTGGGGATGCCGGCTTCGTTGACGCGCCGCAGGGCGGCAAGCGTGTCCGCGGTTTCGCCGCTCTGGCTGATGAAGATGGCCGCGCCGTCCTTTTCCAGCAAAAGCCTTTCCCGATAGCGGAATTCCGAGGCTATGTCCACGGAAACCGGAATTTGCGCCCAGTTTTCCAGAAGATGCCTGCCCCACAGGCCGGCATGCCAGCTTGTGCCGCAGGCAACAATATCCAGCCTGGAGGGAATTGGCAGGGCGTCAAGTTCTGACAGCGCGGGCAAGTCGTGGGCGGCATTGAGGCGCCCGGCCAGGCCGTCGTTGATGACGCGGGGCTGCTCGAAAATTTCCTTGAGCATGAAATGGCGATAGCCGTCCTTTCTGGCGGCCTGCATATCCCACTGGATTGAAGCCGGCTCGCGCCCTACTGGCGAAAGATCGGAGATGCGGAAAATCTCCCGGCTCGTGGCATTGATGCGAATGATTTCCCCGTCTTCCAGAAAAACCACCTTGCGCGTCCAGGGCAAGAAGGCTGGAATGTCGGAAGCGACAAAATTTTCGCCCACGCCAATGCCGCAAATCAGCGGGGCCTGCTGGCGGGCGGCATAAAGAACACCTGGCTCTTCCTCACACAAAAGGCAAATGGCGTAAGCTCCCCTCGCCTCGCGCAGGGCCACGGCCAGGGCGCGCAGGATGTCAGGCTCTGCCTTACGCCGTTCCGCAATCAGGTTGACCAAAACTTCGGTATCGGTTTCGGACTGGAAGGCATAGCCCCGGGCCAGCAAATCCTGCCTGAGCTCCTGGTAATTCTCGATAATGCCGTTATGGACGATGGCAACGCTCCTGTCCGGACAAAGATGCGGATGGGCATTGCGCTCAGCTGGTTCGCCGTGCGTTGCCCAGCGTGTGTGGCCCATGGCGCAGGTTGCGAGCACGGGCGGCATGGCAGCCAGCTTTTCCGCCAGGGCGGAAAGCTTGCCCCTGGCCCTGGCAACGCCTATGCCGCAGGCTGCCGGCCACGCAACGCCGGCTGAATCATAGCCGCGGTATTCCAGCCTTTCCAGGCCTTCCATGACCACTGGCACAGCCGGCCTGTGCCCGGCATAACCGATTATTCCGCACATTGGCTTCTCCTTAACTGATACCCGAATTCATTTCACCGCGGAGCATGAAGGTTACCGGGCCGCTTATCGAAGCCCGCAAACCTGCCCCGCTTTCTTCAAGTTTTACCTGAAGGCTGCTTTTGGGCTGGCGAAAAACAAAATTGCCCTTGTGGCCAATATTGCGCAGATGCAGGCCAAGCGCGAGCGAGGCCGAGCCGCAGCATCCCTCTATCATGGCCGTGCCCAAGGCAGGGACAACGATGTATGGAATTATCCGGTATTCGCCTTCTCCAAGCGGGAGGCAATGAATAATGCCGAGGGCGGCTTCGCACTCCAGGCCGAAACGGCTCCTCTTGCGTTCCGCTTCGTCCTTGAAGGCGTCAAGGGATTCAAAACGGAATTCGCTGTCAAAATACAGCAGGTGGCTAATGCCCTGCAAGCGCACAAGGCTATGGCAATTGTCCAGCTTTTCCGGCGCGCAGGGCGGCAAATCAAGATGTGCGCATACCTGCCATTCGGGCATTTTGCCGGCAACTTCCAGATCAACGGCGGATTCCCAGCCCGAAACACTTATCCTGTAACGCCGCGCAGAGCCGGAAGCTTCATCATGGTCAAGATCGAGAAGCGCGCCAAAGGCGCGTGAGGCATTGACGCAAAATTCCCCGGCCGCCATCTCGAGGCGCCGCGCGCCAGGATCGACAAAACCCGCCTGCTCGCCGCCCAGTATGTCAAGGGCTTTTGTTGCCAGGCCGGACGGCGGCCCATACAGAAAGACGGTGTCGTTTCCGCCAGGACTGAATTTGGAAAAGCGCACAATGGCCATTGCAAAATCCGGGAAAAAAATCATTTTGGCAATTCGTTTTCTGGCGATGAGGTGCAATAAAACAAAAATGCCAATTATATCAATAAGTTTTATACAACAAAGCGCCAGCCGGGCAACATGGTCACGGGCAGGGCGAGCCGGTTTGGCCCGGAAAGACGTTTTGCAAGGGAATTATTAAAATGCCAGAAAACCTGGAAAAAGTAAATAAAGGAGAAAAAAACATAACTATGGATGTTTCAGTTTGTATCCAGGCATGCCTGGATACAAACTGAAACGATCGTCTGCCAAAAGCGTGTTTTGGCAGAGTTGCGCCGCTGCGCGGCGCGCCGGGCTTTCGACCGGCGTACTGATGATTTACTAAATTATCAGAAAAAGCAGGTATTTTTGCTTTGTTATGAGAATATGCTTGCGGTTTTTCATAAAAGAGCATAAGAAAAAATCAGTTGCAGCCGTTATGCGTTGGATGAGGCGAATTGGCATGACGGCAAGAACGCTTATATTGGCGGGCAATAAAATACGACACACAAACGTTTTTTGGGAGGCATCATGAAATCTCTGCGTACACTCGCCCTTACGGCGGCCCTGGTTCTGGGTCTCGCGGTGGCAGCCACAGCGGCAACCGCCCCGAACTGCAGCAAGAAGGTAAACAGCTTTGACTTCGTCGTGGACTATTCCGGTTCCATGATGATGCAAAATAAACAGCTCAAGATGGACAAGGTCATTGTAGCCAAGAACGTGCTACATCGCATCAACTCGGCTATTCCGGCCCTGGATTACAACGGCGGCCTGCATACAATCACCCCGAACGGCGTGATTATTCCCCAGGGCCCCTGGGATCGCGCGGCCATGAGCGCCGGTATTGACAAACTGAAGAGCGGCTTCCAGATTTTCGGCCGCATGACCGGCATGGGCACCGGCTTCCAGGAATATGAACCTTTCATTTCCAGCATGGCCGCTCCTGCCGCCATCATCCTGGTAACCGACGGCGACAACAACCGTGGCGCCAATGTGGTTGACGTTGTTCGCAGTATGTATGCGAACCAGCGCGACCTGACCGTCCACATCATTTCCCTGGCCGACAACCCCAAGGGTGAAGCCACAATCAAGGAACTTGCGGCACTCAATCCCAACAGCATCGTGGTGCGCGGCGAGGAACTGGCCACCAGTGACGCCGCCGTTGAGCGTTTTGTGCTTGCAGTGTTCTGCCAGGAAGAAGACGTTATCGTCCTGCGCGGCGTACACTTTGCCTTTGACTCCTATGCTCTTGACAACAAGGCCCAGGGCATCCTGAACGAAGCCGCCGTGCTGATCAAGGCCAACCCGAACAAGCGCGTTATCCTGAAGGGCTGGACTGACTACATTGGCTCCGATGCCTACAACAAGGTTCTTTCGCAGAACCGCGCAAATTCCGTGAAGAATTACCTCGAGAAGCAGGGCATCCCGGGCAGCCGGATGACCGCCATCGGTTGCGGCAAGTCCTTCAAGTATGACAACCATACAGAAGAAGGCCGCTACATGAACCGCCGCGTCGAAATCTCTTTTGACTAGGCTCCAAATCTGAACTAAAAACAAAGCCGGACGGCGAAAGCCGCCCGGCTTTGTTTTTCATGGATATCGTAACAAGGCAATTTTCAGCACAAACTTTAAGAGGAGGCACAATGCGCAAAATTCTTGCCATTACCGCAATGCTGGGCCTGCTTTCGGGCTGCGCCTGGTTTGGCTCAAGCGATGAAAGCGGCGCGACTGGTGTTCCCGCTGCAGGTTCGGAACCCATAGTCCAGGGCGACCCGCAGCCAGCACCTGAACCGACTCCCGCGCCTGCCAAAAAGGAAAAGGCAAAGGAAACGAAGAAAGAAACAAAAAAAGAGGCAAAAGCCAAAAAGGAAAAAGCGACCAAAACCTCACAAAAGGGTCATAAATCGGAAGCCCAGATAAAGGCCGAACTTGACCAGATGGGCAAAAAGCTGGTGGGCCAGTCCTCCCGCACCTTGCTGCCCAACAAGGCCAACAAGGAGGTCCGCCAGGCTGGCGGCCAGTTTATTGCCACCTACAATCAGGTCGATACAAATAATGTCAGTACGGAAATGAAGCCAGGCGCCACAGCCGGCCAGTATGTAGGCATTATCCGTTATAACGAGCAGATTTTCGAATGCCGCGGCGCTACCAGGAAGGCCGCCCTTGCCGCCCCTTGCGAACAGACCCGCACACGCAGAATGACCGAACTGATTCATTATGACGGTCGCAAATGGAATGATTAGTTGAAATTCAATCCGGGGATATGTTCATATCTCCGGATTTTCCATAACCAGCAACCTGTCTTCATGAAGACAGATTCTTGCCAAACTCACAGATAAAGCAAATGACTACCTTATGGCCAGGTCTTGGCGGACCAATCATTGATTATATCAGCAATCCCCCAGCGAACTTGCCCAAAACGCGTAAAATTGTTGTTCTGGGTTCCACTGGTTCAATCGGCAGAAGTGTTCTCGACATTGCGCGGCAAAAGAAAAGCGCTCTTCAGATAATCGGCCTGGCTGGCGGCCGAAATATGCGCGAAATGTCCAAACAGGCCGAAGAATTCAAACCGGGCCACATTGCCATGCAGAGCGCGGAAATTGCCAACGAGCTTGCCGCCAGGCTGTCCTGGAAGCTCCAAATCGGCTCTGGCCAGAGGGCATACGCGGAAATGGCCGCCATGCCGGAAGCCGATATGGTTGTTTCCGCGCAAAGCGGAGGCATGGGCCTTTGCGCCACCCTTGCAGGCGTGCTGGCGGGAAAGACAGTGTGTCTCGCCAACAAGGAATCTCTTGTTCTGGCCGGCCCTCTTGTCAGGGAAATTTGCGCGACAAGCCACGCCTCAATCCTGCCGATTGATTCCGAACATAATGCGATTTTTCAATGTCTTGCAGGACGCGGTCAAAATATCAAAAAAATTATCATCACGGCGTCCGGCGGTCCTTTTTACAAAAAAAAGATGGAAGATCTGGCCAAAATCACGCCAAAAGACGCCCTCGCCCACCCAACATGGAAAATGGGGCAAAAGATCAGCATTGATTCTTCCACAATGATGAACAAGGCCCTGGAACTAATCGAGGCTGTGCAATTGTTTGGGGTTGACAAAGAGAGGATTGAAATCCTGATTCAGCCTCAATCCATAGTGCATTCCATGGTGGAGTTTGTGGACGGCTCGATTCTGGCCCAGCTTGGCATGCCGGATATGCGCCTGCCCATAGCTTTTTGCCTGCTTTGGCCAAATGCGGAGCCCCACGATATTGGCGCGCTGGACCTGGCAAAAGTTGGCAGGCTGGAATTTGCCAGGCCGGATGCGAGAGTTTTCCCCGCGCTTTCGCTGGGGCGGCAGGCCTTGCGGGCCCCGGAAAGCGAAGGCTTGCCATCCGCCTGCGTAATCCTGAATGCCGCCAATGAAATTTGCGTGGAGTTATTTCTTGACGGGCGGATTTCGTGGACAGAAATTGCCATGTATGTGCGCAAGGCCATGGAGGAATTGGGCGGCGTCAAGCTTGAGTCCGCAAAGCTGCCTGCTGTTTTGCCAACCACACCGCAGGATATAGCCGCGCTTGCGCTTGAGATGGGCAAACCCATTATGGAGCTTGATCATCAGGTACGCAATTTTGTCCTGAAGGCCGCGACGCAGCAGGCGTTGGGCAAATAACCCTGCAAAAACGGAGTTCACCATGCATTTTTCATTTTTGGGACTGGGCAACATGGGCGCCCCTCTGGCCATGAACCTGCTCAAGGCTGGCGAAAAGCTGAACATCTACACGCGCCGCGATGCCTGCGCGGAAGATTTCACCTCCCACGGCGCCACGGCTGCGGCAAAAATCGCAGACCTCGCGGATTGCGACGTGCTCTGCACCTGCCTCCCCATGCCCCAACACGTCATGGACACGGTTCTGGGCAGCGATGGCCTCTACGCCAAAATGCGGCCCGGCTCAATCCATCTGGAGTTCAGCACCCTGGATCCGGCCACGGCCGAAAAACTCGCCCAGGCAGCAGCGGCGCGCGGCATTGGCTATGTCCAGGCAACTGTCAGCAAAACTCCTGCCATTGCGGCAGAGGGTAACGCGCCCTTCTTTGTTGGAGGCGACAGGCCGTCAGTAGAGAAATTGATGCCCATCCTGAAGAAAATCGGCAAGCCCCATGACCTCAGGACAGTTGATGCGGCCTGCGCTGTAAAACTGATCAGCAACCTGATCGGCATGTCAAATGTTGCGCTTGTGGCGGAAGGCCTGCGCGTTGGCAAGCTGGCCGGCATGGATGGCAATGAGCTGCTGGATTTGCTGCTTGATACAGGCTGCGCCAGCTTCCAGATGAAAACGCGCGGCCCCTGGATGGAGGCCGGCGACTACAAGGCCAGGTTCAGCATCGACATAGCGGCCAAGGACTTGCGGCTTGGCTGCGCTATGGCCGCCGCCTGGGGCTACAAGCCAAAACTTTTTGCCCAGACCCTGCAATATCTGCAGCAAGGCCACGAAGAAGGCATCGGCGATGAGGATGTTAGCGCCCTGTTCAAGATAACCAAATAGCAAAAAACCAGTGAACTTTGATGAAATCCGCGAAAAGGGCGTGATTGCCACTGCCGCCATCCTTTCCGCCTGTGCGCAGGCCTGGAAACTGATTGACAGAAATGGCAGACGTATGCAGGATTAAAACCGAATTAACGCCCAGAATTCAAAAGGAGAACAAAATGCGCGCATTAGCCCTGATTATTTTCGTCCTTTTATTTGCCATGCCTGTCCAGGCCGGATTTACAGGCGCAACTTCCGCGCCCGCGGCTGATGGCAGGGGCGGCTTTACCGGCCCCGGCGCCACCAACAATACAACTGTCCAGGCAGCAAAAGGAATGAGGGACGACACCCATGTTACCCTGACAGGCAACATCGTCTCCCGCGTCAGCGGCGACAAATATCTTTTCCGCGATGCAACCGGTGAAATCACCATCGAGATTGATGACGATGATTTTCGCGGCCAGAATGTAACCCCGGACAATACCGTGCGGATTTTCGGAGAAGTGGAAAAAGATTTTGGCGTGCCGACAGAAATTGATGTGGACAGGCTTGATGTATTGAAATGAAAAGTACACCTGGAAAAAGCATCAAAAATATTCCTGTCCGGTCGCAAGATCGATTGAGCGCAAATATGCGGAAGCATTTCGCTTGCCTGGCAAAATTAAACACGGCAAATACCGTGTGGCAGGCAAAGAAATTTTGAAAACGGGAAAAGTGGGCAACTGGTTCAGGCCCATACACCGCAGCATGTATCCATCCCCCAAAAAACTTCCCCCGCAATCTGGCGGATTTGCGCATCCTTGAAACGGGACCTGGATGGCGCACGAAAAAAGCCCGGTCAGTTGGAAAACTGGGCCGGGCTTTGGAAGCAAAATCGCAGCGGTATCTATTACCAGCGTATTGTAAAGGGGTTACTGTCGCTCTTTACGTTTGCGGAGTAATTATTGCTGCTCGCGCCAGCTGGCGCAGAGGCGACAGCGTTAGCGATGGGGTCCCCCGAAAATACTCCACGGCAAATATCATTTGCATTTTGGCCGGCATCAAATTAATAATGGCCTCATGGCGAAAATACTCTACGCAGTGCATGGCACGGGGCATGGCCATGCCATGCGGGGCCTGACAATAGCCCGCGGAATGCCCGAACATGAATTTCTTTTTGTGGGCGGCGATGACGCGCCGGAGGTGCTTGAGCCGGAATTCCGTCTTGAACGCATCCCCAATCTTGGGACTGTCTTCAAAAACTACAAGGTCGATTTCGGGGCCACAATCTCGCGCGCGCTTCCGCTTCTGCTTCAGCGGGAAAAGCACATTGCCCATGTTCAGGGTCTGATTGACAGTTTCAAGCCCGATATCTGCATTACAGATCTTGAATATTTCACGCCACGGGCAGCCGAAAGGGCCGGCATTCCCTGCCTGACCCTCGATCACCAGCATGTCATAACCCTTTGCGAGCACGACTTGCTGCCCGATATGCGCGCGGATTTTTTCATCCAGGGGCTGACGCCAAAGTATCTTTTCCGGCCTACCGACCACAATTTGCTGATTTCCTTTTACCAGCCGCCGCTTCTGCCAAAATGGCGGGACAAGGCCATCATCATGCCGCCAATCCTGCGCAGGAAAGTGCTCGAGCTTGAGCCGCATGACGAGGGGCATATCGTGGTTTACCAGAGCAATTCCACCCATTCGGCGCTGATTGATTTTTTGCGCGCCGCGACAAGCAGGATCTGCCATGTTTTCGGCTACAGGGACGAGGAAAGCCGGACAGGAAATGTCTTTTTCCACAAAAAGGACGAGGAAGGCTTTTTGCGCCTGCTCGAGGGCTGCAGCTATGTGATCCAGGGCGGCAGCCATACGCTGATGGGCGAGGCCCTGTACCTTGGCAAACCCGTTCTGGCCCTGCCGCTTTATTCGATGATCGAACAGCGCGTCAATGCCATGTATCTTGAGCGCCTGGGCTACGGCATGCAGGCCAGGATAACCGGACTTGAGCCGGCCATGCTGGAACGTTTTGAGGAAAATCTGCCCCAATACAGAAAGAACATCTTTTGCCGGGAATTTTGCAGCAATAAAACCGTTTTCGCCCTGGTAAGCGAATTCGCGGCCAGCGGCTGCCTGGGGAATTTAAAACGCCCAGATTAAAAAAGTCTTGAATGACGCGTAGCACTGGCTTAAACTGTGAACCAAATTCTGGGAGAAACCAGCATTTTAAACAAACGGGAGAGTTATCAGAGATGATTCGCGGAATTCTTATGTCGCTTTGCGCCCTCGTATTGGGCGCGTCCGTGGCCATGGCCGCCCCTGTCACCCTCAAGCTGGGGCACATTGCCGAACCGGACAATGTTTACGGACAGGGCGCCGACCATTTTGCCAAACTTGTGAAAGAACGCAGCAAGGGCGATATCAATATCCAGGTTTATCCATCCAGCCAGCTTGGCAACCAGCGCGACCTGGTGGAAGGCCTTGGCCTTGGCACAGTGGACATGACCCTGACCGGCACGGCCGTCATGGGCAACTTTGTGCCCGAAATGGCCGTTTTTGACCTGCCCTTCATTTTCCGTGACGTCAACCACGCCTACAAGGCCCTGGACACCGTAGGCATGGACCTGGCCAAAAAAGGAGAAAAGCAGGGCATGATCACCCTGGCCATCTGGGAAAACGGCGTCCGCCACATGACCAACAACGCCCATCCCATCAAGAAGCCGGAAGACATGAAGGGCCTCAAGTTCCGCGTCATGGAACAGCCTGTCTATATTGAAATGATGAAGTCCCTTGGCGCCAGCCCCACGCCCATGGCCATGAGCGAGCTTTACACGGCCCTGCAGAAGGGCGTGGTCGATGGCCAGGAAAACCCCCTCGGCCATATTGCCACCAAGCGCTTCAACGAAGTCCAGAAGTACCTTTCCCTCACCGGCCATACCTACGCTTCCGAGCCGCTGCTGATTTCCGCCCAGGCCTGGAAAAAGCTGACCCCGGAACAGCAGGAAATCGTCCGCCAGGCCGCCGTCGACACCCGCGACTGGGAACGCCAGCTTTGCCGCGATCTTGAAGGCAAGTTCCTGCAGCAGATCAAGGACGCCGGCACAACCCAGGTCAACGACGATGTTGACAAGGAAGCCTTTGCAAAGGCTACCAAAAAATCCTGGGATATTTATGAAAAGCGCTTCGGCGACAAGAACATCAAGGCCATCCAGGCTGTGCAATAGTCCTGCCTGAATAATTTGGGGCCGGAGGGCTTTTCCTTCCGGCCCTCATGGGTGAATTTTACCCTCTCGCTGCGTCAGATTTCGTAAATTATTCCTGTCGGGTACCGTGGCCCTGCTGTCGGTATCCGTTAGCCGCTTTGCGGCTATGGCCCTGCGGGCCACCCGCATGGCCGCAAGAGCGCACTCCCTCCATAATTTACTCATCTTCCTTGCGAGAGAACAAAATTCACTCCATTAAGACAGCTTTTTCAATCCTGGCGGTTCTCATTCCATTTGCAGCAGTTTCCCGCAAGGCCCCATGCGCCCATTGATTCCGGCCCTGCGGCAACCATCCACATTTCCTGTAAAATCCCGGAGAAAGGCATGGCCAAATTGTTTAACTGGCTGGACAATATCCTCAAATGTCTTGTTGTCATCGGCAACGGCCTGATGCTGCTGCTCGTTTTCGGGCAGGTCATCACGCGCTATTGCTTTGGCTGGACGCCGTATTTCGGCGAAGAGCTGGCCCGCTATCTTTTCGTTTGGGTCGTTTTTCTTTCCCTGCCGCTGGTGGCGCGTTATGGCGGCCACATGGCCATCGAAACCCTGACCAGCCGCGTGCATGGCGCGACCCTCAAATTTCTGAATATCCTGGCCGATATCTTTTCAATAGTCTTTCTGGGCATCATGGTCGTCTGCGGCATCCAGATGGTCATCCGCACAAGCTACCAGACATCCCCGGCCATGATGATTCCCATGTCCTGGGTCTATGTTGTCATTCCCTTTGGCTGTGCCGTGATGCTGATTTATGTCGCGGCCAATCTGGTTGACGTCCTTAAAACGCCCGCTGGCGAAATCAGGTAGGCTGCCATGACACTCTGGGTTATTCTGATATCGTTTATCGTCATCCTCTCGACCGGCGCGTCTATCGGCGTCGGTCTTGGCCTTTCATCGGCCATTGTGCTTTACTGCGTTCTGGATATGCCGCTGGTTGTCGTTGTGCAGCGCATGTTCACCAGCGTGGATTCCTTCTCTTTCATGGCCGTGCCTTTCTTCATGCTGGCCGGCGCCTTCATGAGCGAAGGCGGCGTTACAAAGCGCATTGTGGACTTTTCCATGGCCATGGTCGGCGCCCTTGCGGGCGGTCTCGCGCTGGTGGTTGCCGTGGCCGGCATGTTCTTTGCCGCCCTTTCGGGCTCTTCTGCGGCCACAACCGCGGCCATCGGATCCTCGATGATCGATGAAATGGAAAGGCGGGGCTATCCGCGCTCCTTCGCCGCTGCCGTTGTGGCCAGCGGCGGCACTGTGGGCATAGTCATTCCGCCATCAATCACCATGGTGGTTTACGGCTCGATTGCCAATACGTCGATTGCGGATCTTTTCATGGCCGGTTTTGTGCCCGGCATACTCATGGGCGTTACCATGTGCGTTGTGAGCTGGGTGATATCGAAGAAAAACGGCTATCAGGGCGAAGGCAAATTTTCGCTGGGGCGGCTTTTGCGTTCGGTCAGGGAATGTTTCTGGGCGCTGATGATGCCCGTAATCATTCTGGGCGGCATTTATTCCGGCATCTTCACGCCGACTGAAGCAGCCGCGGTTGCCGCTGTTTACGGCGCGCTGGTCGGCCTTTTCATCTATCGCGAACTCAAGATAAAGGATTTGCCGCGCACCCTGCTCAATGCCGCCTGCAACACGACCATGATCATGTTTGTGGTTGGCGCGGCCAATCTTTTTGGCTGGATTCTAACCAATGCCCAGGTTCCGCACATGCTGGCCGAGAGTTTCGCGCACATCACGACAAATCCCCTCGTCTTCCTGATGCTTGTCAACGTGCTGCTGCTCTTTATCGGAACCCTGATCAATGCCTCGGCCGCTGTCGTCATTCTCACGCCGATTCTTTTGCCTGTGGCGCTGGGCATGGGCATTGACCCGATGTTCTTTGGCGTGCTCATGGTCATCAACCTGGCCATTGGCTGCATCACCCCGCCGGTCGGCCTCGACCTCTTTGTGGTCTCCTCTATCACCGGCATTTCGATTGACAAGGTTACAGCCAAGGTCATGCCCTATCTGCTCATGCTCCTGGTTGACCTTGTAATCTTTACCTGGTTCCCCTCCATCATCACCTTCCTGCCGGAAATGATGAGATAACGCTTCCATTCCGGTTGCCCGCGGGGCTCCGCGCCCCGCGGCCATATCCATGCCGGGAAAACACAAGGGAACTTGCCGCTGCTTTCCATAGCATTTACTCCTGGGAATCTTAACGGCAAAGCAAGTTTGCCTTGAGATATTCTCGCGCGCACCTTTGCAGGCAAAGTCGCATTAGGGCATTTACGCAACTCCATTGCGTAAATGCCCTAAAGTACGTCCGCAAAGCCCTTGCGCGTTTTCTGGAACCAGACAATTCCAAGGGCGTAGATGCAGCCGCAGGCAAGCCAGAGCATGGCAAGCCTTGTCCAGTCAGGAACCTGGCAGTAAAGCAGCACGGCGCGGCTTTGTTCCACGATGGGCGTGATGGGATTGAAATAAAGCAGAAAACGGTACTTTTCGGGCACCAGGGTGATGGGATAAAAAATCGGCGTCATGAAAAACAGCACCTGGGTGACCACGGCCACAAGATGCGGCGTATCGCGCAGGTAAACAGTGGCGGAAGCGGCAAAACAGGTCAGCCCAAGCGAGAGCAGCATCATGGGCACAAGGATCAGGGGCAGGAGCAGTATTGTCCAGGAAAGGGAAAAACCCACCCAGAGAGCGCCGCACAAAAGCAGGACAAACCAGGCCAGGCTCAGGATGGTTGTCGAAAGCAGCTGGGCCAGGGGCAAAATCTGCAAGGGGAAAATTACTTTCTTGACCAGATTGGCGTTGTCCACCACGCATCTTGCGCCGGCATTGACGCTTTCGGAAAAAATGTTGAAAACTGTCATGCCGCAAAACATGATCACGGCAAAGGAACCGGTATTGTCCACGGGCAGCATGTCACCCCAGCGGGCCTTGAATACTATGCCGAATACAAAGGTATAGACCGCCAGCATGAGCAGCGGATTGGCAAAGGTCCAGAAATAGCCCAGAAACGAGCCCCGGTAGCGGGCCGCCAGGAGGCGGATTGTCCACTGCCGCAAAAGGGGCCATTGCTCCGAATTATATGGAAACAGATACCATCTGGCGCGATTCATTTCCCCTTCACAATATTATCTGGCAATATTCTTTGCAAGCACATATTTTTGCCATAAACTTTTGTTGCCAGAGGCCGATAAGCTGTATAGAATTATTATCACAAGGAGGGTGTTTATGCAGGATATCAAAATTGAGCCCACCAGCGCCAATGAAAATGTTCTCACCAGCCTGGGCCGCAAGATAGGGGCCGGTTCCGAGCTCACCTTGCCCGAAAGGCTGATGGCCATGACGGCGACAGCCAGGTCCACCAAGAATTATTATGGCCCGGGCCCGGCCGACATGGTGCTGCAAAAGCCGGAATTGCCGGAAACCGTAAAGGGCGTGCTTGCCCAGTACATAAGCTAGTCCTTGTCCTTCATCCGGGGCCGCCCTGGCGGCCCCGCATCCTTTTTCCCACCTGTTTTTCATCACGAGGCACAAGTGAACGAATCCATAGATGATCTTACAGTGGAATACGAGGAAAATGGCCAGATCCTTGTCAAACAGATTGACAAGGAAATCCTCTCCAAGGGCGGATGGACCACCATAATTTTCCGTTTTCAGGAATTTCAGCCCGAAACCGGGGATTATGGCCCGGACCGCTATGTTATTCAACGTTACCAAAAAAGGGGGGGCGAATACAAGCGTCAAAGCAAGTTCAAGATATCAAGCGCCGACCAGGCCCGCAAAATTATTGATGCGCTTGGCCGCTGGGTCGCGGAAACCGGACAGGAACAATCATGCAAATAAAAAATATTCCGGGCTGGGTCAAAACCCATCTCATTCTCAAAACCCTGCTCATCCAGTTTGGCATCCTCTTCTGCGTGCTGTTTGCGCTCTGGGGCGCGCAGGCCCTGTATGGGAAATTCGACCAGACCGAATTCCCCGACGTCATGCCGCTGCCGGAAAACGCGGCCAAACTTTCCGAAAATGAAAAAGGCAAACTGCTGCTGGATTCCATAACCTGGGAGATGCGGCGCGAATTATCCTCGCCGCTGGGCTGGACATTCAACGACATCATCTTCAACCGCTTTTTCTTTGATAACCGCGCCTATCGCGAATATGGCGTTTACCACGCCACCAAGTTCCTGCTGGATCTTTACTCCAGCCAGATAGCCAAGCTGGGCCAGAGCGACAGGGAAAGCGAATTTCTGTACAAGGCGCGCATCAACAGCTTCGCCATTGACCCCAGGAGCTTCATGTTTCCCTCCGCCGAAGGCTCCTACAAAAAGGGCCTGAAGCTGCTTGAGCAGTACAAGGAAGCCCTGGACAAGGGCAGCGGCGTTTACAATATGCGCAGCGACGACATCTATGCCGCCTTTGGGCTTGTAACCGGCGAAAACATGCTGGGCTACGCGCTGGGTCTGCTTGAAAATTCCAAGGGAATGCCCTTTTACGAGCTGGACAACAGAATTTACGAAGTTCAGGGCATGGCCCTGGTGATTCGCGATTTCATCCATACCCTCTACGCGCTTTATCCCGACATCAGGGCCAAAAACAACGAGGAAAACATGGCCGCCGCCATGCAGTACCTCGACCGGATCTGCACCTACGATCCCCTTTTGATCACTTCCTTCTTCAATTCCGGCGAGCTGGTCGTCTCCTGGCTGCTTTTCGCGCGCGCCAGGCTTGAGGACATCCGGGACAGCCTGAGAATATAGGGCATTGCCGCTTCAATCTGCAAAAGGGGCTTTTTGCGAAGCCCCTTTTGCATGCCCGGACTTTTGTGGCTGGAGGCATTGAAAGACGCCGAAACTGGCGGCAAGGCCCATCAGGGCCTTACGCCCTGAGCCGGGAGATTTGCGGATGGAAAATAAAAGGTGAATAATGCCTGGGCTGTCGAGCGGCAGGATACCGGGAATGAGGAAAGGGCCGTAAGGGCTGCCGTCCATTTTGGGAATCGTCGCGGAACTGTCTCTTGATGATATTCTTGACGCGCGCTCCTGCCTGACGTCGGAAGAAAATTTTGGCCGGAATCATCCGGAATATGCTTTTGCTGAAAACAACCAGCCAGTATATGAGTGTCCGCCTGAAAGCGAAGTCCCCGCGTTTATCGAACATTAAACCTTGCCAAATAATCCGCAAGCCAGCTGAATTCCCGCCAGATGTTCCATTTCCTCGCTCAATGCAAGGGCAGTATCCAGATTGTCTCCCAGGGCGCAGAGGCCATGATTTGTCAGCCACACCGCCCTTGTGGCCGGATCGCGGGCCGCCCTGGCCGCCCCGTCCGCAAGCTCCCGCGAGCCGGGTTCGGCCGCGGGCGCGACAGCCAGAGCCTTTCCGAACACGGCCGCCTCATGGAGCGGCAAATCCAGGAAGCTTTTTTGCAGATCATTTTTCAGGCCAAGAGCCAGCAATTTGGGGGGATGGGTGTGCAAAATGGCCCGGCAATCTTCCCTGATCGCATAGATGGCCAAATGCATTTTGGCTTCCGATGACGGGTTTTGCCCAGCCAAAAGCCTGCCGCCTTTGTCCATGACGCAAAGGTTTTGCGCCATAAGCCGCCCCTTGGCGGCGCCGGAGCCGGTAATCAGAATGTTGCCGCCAGGCATGACCAGGCTGGCATTGCCCGAAAAACCGGCCACAAGGTCCTTTTGCCAGGCCTGATGCAGAATGGCCCGCATTTGTTCAAAACCGTCATGAAATTGCGCCGGGTCAAATCCTGCCACCTTTAACTCCCCAAAATTGCTTTAATGTTCAAAATGATCAAAGCCGCCGCAAGTTTCAAGGCTTTCGCCATTGCAGAAAATGCCGCTGTCGGGCAGGACGCGGCCAATTGCCCACAGGCCCGGGATGGCGGCCTTGAGCGCGGGCAGCATATCGGGCGCGCAGGAGCCAAGCAAAATGTAATCCTCTCCGCCCTGCAAGGCTTCCCGAACAACGTCCCTGCCGAACATTTCGGCATGGCGCACAACTTCTGGATGGAGGTTTCCCGGTTTTACCCAGATGCTGGCCCCGAGCGCCGCGCCCTGGCTGCCGTTTTCGCCCGTAAGCCCAAGCAGGCGCGGCAAATCGCGCATGATGCCGTCCGAAACATCCATCAGGGCCGGCAGGCGGGCATTGAGCCCGGCCCGCGCCAGCATCAGGCCGGCGCCAGTCCGGGGCACGGGACGCAAATGGGCGCTGCAGGCATCCGGCCAGTCCTCAAGGGCGTCGCGGCCGCGCTTTTCCAGCTCTTCCAGGCCAACCCGCGCCAGGCCCGGGCACCCCACAACAAATAGCTGATCGCCGGGCATAGAGCCGCCCCGCGCCAAAAAGGCGCCTTCCGCAAAGCAGGTGCCATAAACAGAGATGCAGGCGCAAAGACTGGGGCCGGAGGAAAGATCGCCGCCAAGCAGGGCGATACGGTTTTCCTCAGCCAGTTCGGCCATGCCCGCAAAAAATCTGTCCAGAAAATCCATGTCCACCCAGGAGGGCAGAACCAGGTTGAGACTAAAGGCAAGAGGCCGCGCGCCGCAGCCCGCAATGTCGCTTATATTGACGGCCAGCGCCTTGTAGCCAATCTCTTCCGGCAAAAAATAATTCCGCCTGAAATGAATGTCCTCCAGAAAAAGATCGGAAGAAACGCAAATATGGTCATCGGTCTTGAGAACAGCGCAGTCGTCGCCGCGCCCCAGCAGAAGCGAGGAATGCCTGTTGGGAAAATGCCTGGCCAGGCATTTTAGCACCTCATCTTCCGAAGCCGGTTTTTTGGCCACTTCAATCCTCCATTACCAGATAATCCGTAAGAATGACTTTTAATCCGAAACCCGGAAATTTTACCTGAACCTTGCCAGGCTCCAGGAATTTGACAATCTTGCCGCGCCCGAATATCCGATGGTTGCAATAGCCGCCAGTCTTGCCTGGGCCCTCATCTCCTTCCGTCTCCCCGACTTCCTGGGAATCGTCGCAATAATCCGCTTCCTGGCAGTCATCGTCAGGAAATTCGCTTTCCGGAAAAACATCTTCATTTTCAGCCGGCTTTTGGCGCTGGCAAAGCACCAGACCGCCGCCCGGGACTTCCTTCCAGAGCTGATAAAGATCCGGCTTGAGGTCGCGCACAAAAGGACTGGGATTTACCGGGCTCATCCCGTATTCCAGGCGGCTGTAAAGGGTTGCCGGCGAATAAAGCTCAAGCGTCTTGCGCGCGCGGGTCAGGGCCACATACAAAAGGCGCCTCTCCTCCTCGAAGTCCTCGGGCCTTGCGGAAGCGTGGCGGCCGGGAAAGCGATCCTCGACAAGATCGAGAATCAATACTGCGTTCCATTCCAGGCCCTTGGCCGAATGAATGGTGGAAAGGGTGACGCAGTCCTGCTGATCGGGATTATCGTCGGGATTTTCAAGGGCGATGTCGGCCACAAAAAGATCCAGTTCCCGATAGTTCTGGGCAATTTGCAGGATTTCGCCCAGCGCTTCGCTGCGGCGCGGCCAGTCTTCCGGATAAAGCAGTTCAAGACGCGGCTGGTACCAGTCGATAATTTTTTCAAAAAAGGCGCGGGGCGCTGGCATCTCCTTTCGCAAATCGGAGATCAGCAAAAGGTCTTCGGCCAGTTGCGGAAAACGCCTGAAAGCCTTCTCTTCGGCCGGATTTTTGCCTTCTGCCAGCATTTTGTAGAGCTTGTCGGCCGTTTTTGCGCCTATGCCGCGGCATTGTTCGGCCAGGCGCGTGAAAGCCGGCAGATCCAGCGGATTGATCGCGAGCCGCGCAAAGGCCAGGACATCCTTGATGTGGGCGGCCTCGACAAAACGCATTCCGCCGTATTTGCGGAAACCTATGCCAAGTTTGCGCAATTCGGCTTCGAGCGCGTAGGAATGGAATCCGGCGCGGAACAGCACAGCTATTTCGTCCGGCTCATAAACGGCGAGCAATTCCCTTACGCGCCCGGCCACAAGGCCGGCCTCGCTTGTATCGGAAAGCGGCTTCAGCAGGCGCACCGGCTCGCCGCCTTCCCTTTTGGTGAACAGATGCTTGTCAAAGGACTGCACGGCATGGGAAAGCAGGTCATTGGCCACATCGAGCACGGGTTTTGTGGAGCGGTAATTTTCCTCAAGGCGGATTATGCGGCAATCCGGAAACTGGTATGGAAATTCCAGGATATTGCGCACATTGGCACCCCTGAAGGCATAGATTGACTGGGCCTCGTCGCCGACGACCATGATATTGCCGCATTTGCCGTCCGGCGTCATGGCAAGCTGGCGCACAATCCTGGCCTGCACCAGATTGGTGTCCTGGTATTCATCGACAAGGATATGGCCGAAACGGCCGCGCAGCCTTGCGGCGCGATCCTCGTCATTTTTGAGCATCTCCTCAAGCTCGAAAAGCAGGTCGTCATAATCCAGCAGGGCATTCTGGCGGCGAAAACAGCGGTAGGCAAAAGCCATTTCCTCAAGCGCCCCGGCATGGGGCAAAAGATGCCAGGCGCTGTGCTGCAAGACCTGGTCAATGGGCAGTTCCTTGTTGCGGGCCTTGCCCAGAATTGAGGCTATGGTCTGGATTTTGGGGAAGGAACTGTCTTTCTTGCCCAGATTTAGCTGTTCCTTGATGCGCTTGAGGGCATGATTGACATCCTCTGGATCCATCAGCGTAAAGGGACGCCCCTCAAGCCAGTCCGGCTGCCAGCGTCTCAAGATGCCGAAAGCGAACGAATGGAAGGTGCCGCCATTGATTCCCGAAAGATCCTCGCCTGTATGCATCAAGGCCGCCCGCTGCAGCATATTTGCCGCAGCCTTGCGCGTGAAGGTCAGCAGGGCGATTTCGGAAGGATTGACTCCGTTTTCGCAAAGCCAGGCCAGGCGATAGACAATTGTCCTGGTCTTGCCGCTGCCCGCGCCGGCCACAACAAGAGTTGCGCCGGGGCCGCTGGTTACGGCTTCGTACTGGGCCTGATTTAATTCCTTGGCATAATTGGGCATGGCTGTTTGTAACAGATTGCCTGGCGTTCGTACAGTGGCCCGGAAGCCGCTTTCCCGTGCGGGGGCCGTTTCAGCCCTGGCGCCGTTTTCCGTATTCCGAGCGAATGCGGTCCAGCAGATTCGGCAGCACTATCCTTTGGTCGAAGCCCTCCAGCGCTGCCTGGCCAGTTTGCCCGCAGGCGAAAAATTTTGCCCTCTCGCTGCGTCAGATTTCGTAAATTATTCCGGTAGAGTACCGTAAGAGTACACTCCCTTCATAATTTGCCATCTTCCTTGCGAGAGAACAAAATTCACTATGTGAAGACAGCTTCTGATTTTTGGAGGTCTCAAACTATTGTCGCTTGACGCGATACCAGAGGGGAACTTCGGATCAATCAACGTCAAAATCCCGGCGCAAGGCCGGGATTTTGCTTTTGCCCGTCTGCCGGGACGGGCTTTCTTGCGAGGTGTGTCAGAAATTTTGCGGGGGAGCCGAAAACTTGCGTTTTCAGCCCAATCCCCGATTTTTTAGTCCGAATTCACTGTTCCAACCGACTGCAGGCGGATATCCGACGGAATTTCGGCCTGGGAGATAACCGGAATGCTCGGAAGGAAGCGGGTTATCAGCTGGGCCAGGTGCGGCCGCACTACCGGGCTGGTCAGGATGACAGGCTGGCCATCGGTGTTGACCGCGTTTTCCACCGCAGCGTTGATGTTCTGCATCAGTTTCTGGGCCGTGGCCGGGTTCAGCGAAAGGAATGTCGCGCCGTTGTCGGTCTGTCGGATGCCTTCCTGGACCAGTCTCTCGGCATTGCCGTTGAGGGTCAGCACCGGCAGCACGCCCTGGCTGTCCAGATAGGGCCGCACAATGGACCGGGACAGTTTTTCACGCACATATTCGGCCAGGATTTCCGGATTTTTCACGCCCCCGGCATAGTCGTCAAGGGTTTCAACTATGGTCAGCATATCGCGGATGCTGACATTTTCACGAACCAGAAGCTGCAGAACCTTCTGCACGCCGCCCAGATTAATGGTATTGGGAACAAGATCCTCAACAGCCTTGGGCGAATGTTTGGCAACGGTATCAAGCAGCCCCTGCACAGCCTGGCGATCCAGGAAGTCGGCAAGATGGCGTTTGAACACTTCTGTAAGGTGCGTGGCGATAACGGTTGCGGGATCGACCACGGTGTAGCCTGCAAGCATGGCTTCCTCGCGCTGGGAGTCCGGTATCCAGAGAGCGGGCAGGTTGAAGGCCGGCTCGCGGGTTTCGATGCCGTTGATGCGCGTGGTAACATTGCCGGGATCCATGGCCAGGAAGTGATCGACCAGAATTTCCGCGCTGGCCACCTGATTGCCCTTGATAAGCAGGGAATACTGGCCGGGCTTGAGCTGCAGGTTGTCGCGCAGGTGCAGGCTCGGGATGACCACGCCCATATCCAGGGCGAATTGCCGGCGAATGGAGCGGATGCGGGCAAGTATGTTGCCGGACTGTTCCTCGTCAACCAGCGGGATAAGACCGTAGCCAACTTCAAGTTCAAGCGTATCCAGGGGCAGCAGGGCCTGCACTTCCTCGGGCGTGTCCGCGGATGCGGGAGCCTTGCCCTGGGCGGCCTTGCCTTTCTTCTTGTCCATCGCGCCTTCTTCCGCCTCCCTGTCCGCAGATAGCCTGGCAACGACAAAGAGCAGGGCCGCCAGCACAAGGAAAGGAACGGCAGGCAGGCCGGGAACGATTGCAAAGATCACGAGCACGCCGGAAACCATCTTCAGAGCCTGGCTGTTGAAGGTGAGCTGGGCCAGGAATTCCTCGCCCATCTTGGCTTCCGAGGCAGCGCGGGAAACAAGCAGGCCGGTGGCTGTGGAAACAATGATCGATGGAATGGTCGAAACCAGACCGTCGCCAATGGTCAGCAGGGAATAGGTGGTGAGGGCGCTGTTCCAGTCCATGTCTTTCTGGACCATGCCGATGATGATGCCGCCGATGATATTGACCATCGTAATCATCATGCCCGCGTTCACGTCGCCGGATACGAATTTGCACGCGCCGTCCATGGCTCCGTAAAAGTCGGCTTCCTTGCGGATGGCCTGGCGGCGGTCGTTGGCTTCGTTCTCGTCGATAAGGCCGGCATTGAGGTCGGCTTCGATGGCCATCTGCTTGCCGGGCATGGCGTCAAGGGTGAAGCGGGCCGCGACTTCCGCTATACGCGTGGTGCCGGCCGTGATAACAACCTTGTTCAGGATGAACATGATCATGAAGATGACGCCGCCAACCACAAAGCTGCCGCCAACCACGAATTCGCCAAACGAGCGGATGATCGATCCCGCCGCTTCGACGCCCTGATCGCCATTGAGCAGAATCAGACGGGTCGAGGCCACGTTGAGGGCCAGGCGCAAAAGGGTTGTGATCAGCAAAAGGGACGGGAAGATCGTGAACTCGAGCGGCGAGCTCATGAACATCGTCATCACCAGCACCAGCAGGGAAATGGATATGCTCACGCAAAGCATGATATCCATGAAAAATGTTGGCAGCGGCACAAGCATGACGAAGAGAATAACGACCACGCCGGCAGCGAGGCCCAGTTCGCCATGCTTCGAGAAGCGGGAGTAATCAAATTGTGGAAGTCCAGTTGTTGCCATTTTTCCGACACCTCGCAAATATAACTTGGAAAACTGTCTCTATATCTAATTCTTCGCGCGTGGCTTGAGTTTCCAGATGCTGGCCAGCAATGTGGCCACCGCCTTGTAAAGCTCCTCGGGAATCATGTCGCCTATTTCCACTGCTTTATACAAAGCCCGTGCCAAAGGCACGTTTTCGCGCACGGGAACATTGTTTTGACGGGCGATTTCCTTGATTTTCTCGGCCAGATGGTCCGCGCCCTTGGCAATGACTATCGGGGCCGGCGATTCCTGGGCATTGTAGCGCAGGGCAACCGCAAGATGGGTCGGGTTTGTGACGACCACGTCGGCCTTGGGCACGGACTGGAGCATGCGGCTGGCCATGACCTGCATCATCTTCTGTTTCTGCTTGTTCTTGATAACGGGGTCGCCTTCGGCGTTCTTGCGCTCGTCCTTGACCTCGTCCTTGGTCATCTTCATGTTTTCCTTGTAGGCGTAACGCGACTGCCAGACATCGAAGGCAGCGATCACCAGTATCGGTCCAAGCGCCCAGATTGCCAGCTTCATGGCCATTTCGAGCATATATCCCGCGATGCCGTCCGGCGTGGCATAATACATGGGCAGGAAGTTTTCATACTCGTTCATGATGACAATGGTCGGGATGATTCCCAGGATGACGCAAAAAAGAAAGCTCTTCAGGGTGCGCAATATCGTCTGCGGGCTGAGCATCATCTGCTTGAGGCCCTTGATGATGTTGAAGCGCTGCCACTTGGGCTTGAAAACCTTGGTTGTCCAGAGCTTGCCAACCTGAATGCGCTGGGAGAGAAAGGCCATGAAGGCCAGAAAAAGCAGCACAGGCAAAAGGATTATGGCCAGATCGCCCATTATGTCGAGAATCAGGGCATACACATTTTGCGGATTTGGATCGAATTTCCAGCTGTGCAGAAGAAAACGCTGGAAAATTTCTCTGATGATCTCGCTCATCGGGCCAATCCAGACAAAAAGAGCGGCCAGGCCGCAGGTCAGGCTTACGGCCTTGCCCAGCTCCTGCGATTTGGGAACATTGCCTTCCTGGCGTTGCTTGTTCTTGCGTTTCGGGGTCGCTTCTTCCGTCTTGCTCGGATCGGGATTCTTGCCAAACATCGCGCATCCTCTCGATTTGGACGCCGCGCTATTTGTATGCGCCGCGCCATAAAATCAGCGGCCCGCGCCGCTTTTTTGGTGTTTGCAATATCTAAGCAAAAAGTGTGCCGAACTTTTGCGCCAGGAATGCTGATTATATCCGGACCGGCCAGCGAATTTACAGTATCGCGCCAGCCCGCGGGTATTGCGCCAAATCGGTACGAAAGCATTTCAGACAAGGCTGTTTTCTGTGCGCACAAGCCTTCGGCAAGTCCTTCTGCCCTGCCGGCAAGCATAAAAAGACTCCTCCGGCTTCATTAGCCAGAGGAGTCTTCATTCTATTTATAAATCATTACTTCGATAACGCTGAAAATTCGCTATCCGCAGACAATTTCACCGTTGCCATTAATTGTCGCGTTGGTCACGCCATTCAGCTGAACAAGGACAATGCCGGTCAAGGCATCGCTTCCGTCTCCAGAGGGAGCAGATGCTCCCCAAGCTGTATATATCCCATCACTGTCATCGAATTTCGCAAAAACATACGATGTGCTGGACGAACTATCCACAAAAACACCATTTCCCTTGGCGTCAAGATTGGAAACTCCAGTTATACCAAATGCCTTAAGACCATTGACGGCATTGGCGGCAGTCAATACTGTGCCGCTGCTTGCATCCTTGATAATATCAAACGCCGTACTCACCCCGGCATCAGTCTTGTTGGCTCCATTGACTTTGTCCCCGGCATCCATCCCGGTTACTGTCAGCAACAAACCGCCTGATTTCCCACTGCTGCCTTTGCCAGCGAACAAAACCGTATCATTGCCGCCATCAGTCATGTCAACAGAGACTGTAGTGTGCTTTTTATCCGTTGTACCGGCGGTCAGAGTTGAAATCCAGATAATAATTCCGCCATTCTCCCTGTGAATACCTATTCCGGCTGATGCGTGGCCTGCATCGGCACAAGCTTGTTCACCTGACCGTTTTCGATGACATAAAGCCATTCGCGGGGAGCGGCCTTGTCCTTGCTGACAAGCACCTTTCCCAGCCAGCGCACATTGCGCGTGGATTCCATCTCCTTCAGAATGGGATTATCCGTGTTTGCCCTGGGCATCACTTCTTCCGGGCTTGCCGCAAACCCGAAATCGGCGTCCGGCCCAATATCGGGCAAGGCCTTTGCCGCCGCCTTCACCAGATCCTTGTAATTGGACGGCAAATCATTGATGTCCGTATATTTCTGCACCAACAGCGCGCCCTGGCCCGTATCCCGAAAAATTTGCCAAATGCCCAAACCCGCAAGCAGCAATGCCGCCAGAACCAGATAAATCAATAATTGCCTCATGCCGTTACCTCCGCGAAAAATGCCTTTCCGCCGGAAAAAAATAGCACGCCAGGCCTTTAAAGTCATCCGCCGGCACGGTTCGGGGCCAGATATTCGCTTTCAACTTGTGCAATCCTGTGACAATGTGACGCCAAAATTTCATTATCACAGCAGGCGGCAAAAACATTGAAAAGCGTTATTTCATCCCAAAAAACGGCGAAGCAAGGCTTTCTTGTGCATGGCGAAAATCTTCGCGCCATGAATATGCTGCTGGAAAGCCATGCCGGCAAGATCGACCTGATTTATATTGATCCGCCTTTCAACAGCAATGCCAATTATTATCATTCCTCCCAAAGGACGGCGCACATATCCAGCCAGCAATCATCCACAATCGCCTACAGGGACAAATTCGGTTTTGAGGAATATCTGGAATTTGTCCGCGAAAGACTCGTCCTTGCGCATTTGCTGCTGAGTGATTGCGGCAGCCTGTATTTTCATATTGACGTCAAGATTGGTCATTACATCAAGATAATCCTGGATAAAATTTTCGGACGGGAGAACTTCCTGAACGAGATAACCAGAATCAAATCCAATCCCAAGAACTTTGCCCGCAAGGCCTACGGCAATGAAAAGGACGTGATTTATTTTTACGCGAAAAAAGCGGGCCAGAATATCTTCAATGATATCAGGGAAAAGTACAGGCCGGAAATTCTGGCCAAAAAATTTCCCAAAACCGATTCTTCCGGCAGGCGCTATGCAACCATGCCCTGCCACGCTCCAGGCGAGACAAAAAACGGCCCGACAGGCATGAAGTGGAAAAATATCAGCCCGCCGCCGGGCAGGCACTGGCACCGCCCCCCCGCGGAACTCGAAAGACTGGATGCGGCCGGCCTTGTAGTGTGGTCGAAAAACATGGTGCCCAGAATAAAAAAATATGCCGACGAACACGAGGGCTGCAAAATCCAGGATGTCTGGACAAATTTCAAGGATCCGCAATATCCGCTTTATCCCACCGAAAAAAATATGGAAATGCTGGAGCTGATTGTGCGGCAGTCTTCAAGGCCGGACTCGCTGGTCATGGACTGCTTCTGCGGCTCGGGAGCCTTTCTGGCCGCGGGAATACGCCACGGCCGGCGCGTAATCGGCGTGGACGAATCCGAAATCGCGATTGCAGTCGCCTCGCAGCGCCCGGAGCTTGTGAATATGCCGGTTCTTGAATTACCGGATTGGCAGTTGTGATTCGGCATTGAAATGTTTACATTTCAATGCCGGCACTTTTCGGCCCCAGGAAACGAAGCTGGCTTTTCAAGGAGTATTTATGGCGCGCGGAGCGGGTTTACTGGCTATGGCTTGCGGCACGTTTGCATTGGGCATGGCCGAATTTTCCATGATGGCCGTGCTGACGCCGGTGGCGCGTTCTCTCGGGGTCAGCATTCCGGCGGCCGGTGATTTTATATCGGCATACGCCCTGGGCGTCACGCTGGGCTCGCCTTTGCCGCTTTTGCTGCGCTCCCGCCCTTACAAGCATATTTTGCTGATTCTCTGCGCGGTAATTTGCGCTGGCAACGCGCTGACCGCCTGCGCCCAGGGATATTTCAGCCTTTTGGCCTGCCGCTTTTTGGCCGGCTTGCCGCACGGCGCCTATTTTGGAGTGGCTGCCATTTTTGCCACAACCCTGGTGGAGCGGGGCCGGCGCGCCTCCGCCGTGGCCATCATGGTCTCCGGCATGACAGTGGCCAATCTGGCCGGCGTGCCTTTTGCCACCTGGCTGGCCAACTCTCTTTCCTGGCGCTGGGCTTTTGTAATTGCCGCTTTTTTTGGCTGCGCCGCCTTTTTGGGCATTCTGTTTTTGACGCCCGCGCGCCATCACGGCGAGGCCGGATCCCTCAAGGCCGCGGTGAGTTTCCTGCGCGGCGCGGCTCCCTGGCTGATTTTTCTGGCCACATTCCTGGGGCAGGCCAGCGTATATTGCTGGTATAGCTATATGGAGCCAATCATGCTGCAAGTGGCCCATTTTGCTCCAGACAACATGAAGTGGGTAATGGTGGCCGCGGGCCTTGGCATGTTTGGCGGCAACCTGGTGGCCGGCAAACTGGCCGATCACTATCATCCCGCCATTGTCTCCGGCGTGACCGCGCTAATGATTATTCCCGCCCTGGCCGCCATTTATTATTTCAGCGCCAATCAGATTTTGGCAACTGTCATGGTCTTCGCCGGGGCAGCCCTGCTTTTCGCCCTGGGCGGCCCCATGCAATACCTCATTGTGCGCTTTTCCCGGGGCGGCGAAATTCTGGGCGGAGCCGGCATCCAGATAGCCTTCAATTCATCAAACGCCCTGGCCGCGTGGCTGGGCGGCCTCTGCATCCATGCCCACTACGGGCTGACCTCGCCGGCGCTGCTGGGCATACCCTTTGCCGCAATCGCCGCCTGCATTATTTTCTGGTTTTACAGGCGCTATGGACGGGTGCCGTTGTAGAAAAGCCGCGAAAATGCCTGAAAATGAAAACGGCGGCCTGCAAAAAATCGCAAGCCGCCGAAATCAAGAAGAAAAAAAGAAAAACGTCCAAGATCAGAAAATTTTACCTGGTGGGCCGTGCGGGGATCGAACCTGCCACTCACTGCTTAAAAGGCAGTTACTCTACCTACTGAGTTAACGGCCCAACTTCTGCAAGATATAAATATATGCTGTTTTTGTCAATACTGAAAATTATTTTCGATAATAAAAATTCTCCCCGCCAATTTTTGCGCTTCGCGTCCGCAAGAATGGCTTTGCGCTTTTAAGTGATATGTGGCAAGCTTTGTTTATTACCCATTGAGCCCGCGGCTGAAATTGGCGCAATTTCAGCCGCGACCAGCCATTTGCTAAGGAGGAGATTCCATGCCGCTAACAGGACCCAAGGAAATGTTTGCCAAGGCCCATGAAGGCCACTACGCCATCGGCGCCTTCAACGTCAATAATATGGAGATTGTCCAGGGCATCATGCGGGCAGCATCCCAGGAAAAATCTCCGGTCATCCTGCAGGTTTCCGCCGGCGCGCGCAAATACGCCGGCCAGATTTACATCATGAAACTGGTCGAGGCCGCGCTTGAGGAAGATCCCGCAATTCCTGTCGTCGTCCATCTTGACCATGGCCCCAGCTTCGAAATGTGCAGGGACTGCATTGACGGCGGCTTCACTTCCGTCATGATCGACGGTTCCCACCTCCCCTACGAGGAAAATATCGCCCTGACCAAAAAGGTTGTCGATTATGCCCATCCTCGCGGCGCCTGGGTCGAGGCCGAGCTTGGCAAGCTTGCCGGCATCGAGGAACACGTCCAGAGCGACGAGCACGTCTATACCGATCCCGATCAGGCTGTTGACTTTGTGAAGCGCACAGGCTGCGATTCCCTGGCCATTGCCATCGGCACAAGCCACGGCGCCTACAAGTTCAAGGGCGATGCCAAACTTGATTTCGCGCGCCTTGAGGAAATCACCAGCAAGCTTCCCGGCTATCCTCTTGTTTTGCACGGCGCATCGAGCGTTCCCGAAAAATTTGTCAAACTGTGCAACGAATATGGCGGCAAGGTCGGCGGCGCAAGGGGCGTTCCGGAAGAAATGCTGCGCAAGGCCGCGGAAATGGGCGTATGCAAGATCAATGTCGATACAGACATCCGCCTTGCGCTCACCGCCTCCATCCGGCAGTTCTTTGCCGAACATCCCGAACAGTTTGACCCGCGCTCCTACCTTGCGCCGGCCAGGGAAGCCGTGAAGGATATGGTTGCCCACAAGATTCGCGACGTCATGGGCTCTTCCGGCAAGGCCTAGGGATTTTTTATAATCGGGACAGGCGGGCAGACCATGTTCTGCCCGCGGTGATGGCAGGCAGCGGCTTGCATGAAAACACGTTTTCATGCATTAAATTACATTATTCAAGGAGAATGCGATGCCCGTAAAGTTGGGAATTAATGGTTTTGGGCGAATTGGGCGCTACCTGCTGCGGCTTCTGGCCAATGACAAGGATATAATCTTTACCGCAATCAATGCCCGGGCAGCCAATGACGCCCTGACCTACCTGCTCAAATATGATTCCACCTACGGCCGCTTTGAGGGAGAAGTAAGCCACGATGCGGAAGGCATCATTGTAAACGGCCGCCACATCGCGGTTACCCGCTGTCCGATGGGCGAATGGCAATGGGGCAATCTGGGCGTGGACCTGGTTGTGGAATCAACAGGCAAGATCAAGGATCGCGCCGGTCTTTCCCATCATCTTGACTGCGGCGCCAAAAAAGTCATTATTTCCGCCCCCGGCAAGGGCGTGGACGCGATGATAGTCATGGGCGTCAACGAGGATATCTACAGGCCGGAGGACAAAATTTTCTCGGCGGCTTCCTGCACCACCAATTGCCTTGCGCCGCCGGTCAAGGTCATCCACGGGAAATTCGGCTTCAATCACGGGCTGATGACGACAATCCACTCCTATACCATGAGCCAGCGCATCCTGGACGGCACGCACAAGGACTGGCGCCGCGGCCGCACGGCAGGCGTCAACATGGTGCCCAGCAGCACGGGCGCGGCAAAGGCCGTGGGCATTGTCATGCCGGAACTGGAAGGGCGCATCAACGGGATGAGCGTGCGCGTGCCCACTTTTGACTGTTCCCTGGTGGACCTGACCTGCGAAGTGGACAAGCCCTGCGATGCTGAAGCCGTCAACGCCGCCCTCAAGGAAGCAAGCCAGACATGGCTGCGTGAAAACATGGGTTATACAGAAGAACCCGTCGTTTCCATCGACTTCCGGGGCTCAACTTACGGTGGTGTGGTCGATTCCCTTTCCACCCAGGTTCTGATGGACAAAATGGTCAAGCTCCTCATCTGGTATGACAATGAAGCCGGCTTCACCAACCAGCTTCTGCGTCTTGTGCGCCTGGTTGCGAAAGATTGCTGAAAAAGATCAAGGCTGAATCCGGGGCGGCTTTCCGCCCCTTCTTTATCGCGGGATTTTGCCCTTTTTACCGAAAAAAATGTGCGCGCTGCTGAAAATTGAAAATGCTGTCAAGGTATTCGATGTTGCCAGGGGAATGTTTGGCGAGGTGCGCAAGCTCAGGGCCGTCGATGGAGTCAGCCTGACACTGGAACCGGGTCAAAGCCTTGGCCTTGTGGGAGAATCCGGCTGCGGAAAATCCACCCTGGGCCGTCTGGCCTGCGGTTTGCTCAATCCGACTTCCGGCAATATCGAACTGCATGGCAAGGCCCTGCCCAGGGCCTCTTCCCGCAGCTGGGCCAGGGGGCATATCCAGATGGTTTTCCAGGATCCGGCCTCCTCGCTCAATCCGCGCATGAAGGCGCTGAATTCCATAGCCGAACCTCTGGTGCCTCTCGGCATTGGCATGCGCGAGCGCCGGAAAAAGTCGGAGGAAATGCTGGATCTTGTGGGCCTTGCCGGCATGGGAGACCGCTATCCGCATGAGTTTTCCGGCGGCCAGCGGCAAAGGATAGCCATTGCCCGCGCCCTGATTACCCATCCGGAAGTCATTGTCTGCGATGAGCCGGTTTCCGCCCTTGATGCTTCCGTCCAGGCGCAAATTCTCAATCTCTTGCGGGAAGTCCAGGAAAGGTTTTCGCTTTCCTATCTCTTTATCTCGCACGATCTTTGCGTTGTTGGCTTTATGTGCCAGCATATTTCCGTAATGTACCTGGGCCAGTTTGTGGAGAGCGCGCCAGCCGCAAAGCTTTTCCAGGGGCCGGCCCACCCTTATTCGGAAGCCTTGCTGGCCGCCATGCCGGAAGGGGAACAGGTCTGGAAAAAGGGTTCGCAGCCTGACAGGCTGCCGCCAATATTAAACGGCGAACTTCCCAGCCCGCTTGACCCGCCCACGGGCTGCCGCTTCCATCCCCGCTGCCCAAAGGCCATGGAAATCTGCGCAAGGCTTGCGCCGCAATGGCATGAAATTGAACCAGGCTGGCAGGCCCGCTGCCACCTCTATGACAATGAGGACAAATAGGCCAGGTCTTCCGCGCTGTTGCAGTTGAAAAAAACGGGCGCGTCGCTTTTATCGTATGGCACAAGAATCAAATCCTCCCTTGCAAGAGCCGAGTAAAGACCGAATTTGCCCCCGGCAATGCCTTTTTGCAGACAGGGAAGCGCCTTTTGCATATAAATTCCGGCCAGCATTTGAATCTTGCCGTCCGGCGGATTGATGAAAAATATGCCGCAACTCTCGCCTGGCTGTCTTGCCGCGAGCCGTTCGAGAATTTCCAGCCGCATCAGGGGCAAATCGCAGGCCAGGGCAAATATGCCAGCGCAAGCTTTTTTCCGGGCCTCCACAAGCGCGCCCATGATCCCGCTGATTGGCCCCAAATCGGGCTTTTCATCAAACATGCACGGAAAATGGGGATAAGCCCGCCCTGCGGACGTGGTGACCACGCATTCGCCGCAAAGCTTTTGCAGCAGCCCAAAAGTATGCTCCAGCATTGTCGGCCCGTTTGGCCCGAATGGCCGAATCAGGGCCTTGTCGCGCCCCATGCGGCTGGAATGGCCGCCTGCCAGTACGCAGCCGAGCAGTGAAATTTTCTTTGGGGAGGCCACTATATGAATTTCGCTCCGACCGCCGATTGTCCGATTCATTATTCCACCGCCGCATGGGCGCCTGGCTGTTCCCCCTTGTGCCGCGCGGATGCCTTTTCCGACAATTTTTCCATGTAATAATAATAGACAGGCGTGATGTAGAGCGTAACAAGCTGGGAAAAGACAAGGCCCCCGACAACGGCCATGCCCAGGGGACGCCTGGCCTCCGCGCCCGCGCCCATGCCAAGGGCAATGGGCAAGGCGCCCATCAGGGCGGCCATGGTGGTCATCATGATTGGCCGAAAGCGCACATGGCAGCCGCGGGTAATGGCTTCGACAGGCGACATGGCCGGATTGTGGCGCTGGGCCTCAAGGGCAAAGTCGAGCATCATGATGGCGTTTTTCTTGACTATGCCAAGCAGCATGATTATGCCCACAAAGCCGTAAAGATTGAGTTCCATGCCGAAAAGCCAGAGCGTGAACAATGCGCCGAAACCCGCGGCCGGCAGGCCGGAAAGAATGGTCAGCGGATGGATGAAGCTTTCGTACAAAATGCCCAGGGTCAGGTAAATGACCACAATGGCCAGGAAAAGCAGCCAGCCCATACCGGCCAGAGAATTCTGGAAAGCCTGGGCCGTGCCCTGGAAGCCCGCGATAACGGAATCCGGCAAGATGGGCGCGGCAACATCCTGGATTGCGGCGACGGCATCGGAAAGCGACACGCCAGGCGCCAGGTTGAATGAAATTGTAACAGCCGGGAACTGGCCGTTATGGTTGACCGCTATTGGCCCGACGGCGGAATTCATGGTTACCAGGGTATCAAGGGGCGCAAGCTCCCCGTTTTCCGCCCGCACATGGAGGCGCGAGAGGGCATGCTGATCCTCCTGGAAGCGTTTCTGCAATTCCACAAAAACCTTGTAATCGTTGTTTGGGGCATAGATTGTGGAAATTTCGCGCGAACCGTAGGCCGATTGCAGGGCAAGCTCGATTTGCGCCGGGCTTACGCCAAGCGCTGCCGCTTTTTCGCGATTGATTGTAACCCTGATTTCGGGATTCCTGATTTGCAGATCGCTGTTCACATCCAGAAGAATGGGCAATTTTTTGAGCTCGGACTCGATCTTTTGCGCGGAATCGAAAAGTTGCTCCATATCCGGCCCGAACATCACATATTGGTAAAGCGCGCGGGAAGACCTGCCGCCAATGTTGATTGCGGGAGGCACGCGCACAAAGACGCGCAGGCCGGGGTACTGGTTGAGGTCGCGCCGCAGCCTCTGGGCCACGCTCTGAATATCCGGCCTCTCGCTCCTGGGTTTGAGACGCAGCAGGATGGTGCCGTTGTTCATGCTCTGGCTGGAGCCAACAATGCCCACAATGGAATTGTAAAGCTGGACATCCTTGTCATTGTCCAGGATATCGTCAAGCTTGCCCTGGGTTTCGACCATGCCTGTAAAACTGGTGCCCTGCTGCGCTTCTGTTGACGCGACGATGAAGCTCTCGTCCTCTGACGGCAAAAAGCCCTTGGGCACAATGACCGCCAGCCAGGCTGTGGCGCCAATCAGCAAAAAAGAAGCCAGCAACGTGCTCAGGCGATGCCTGAGAATGAAATCCAGCGAACGCGAATAGGCCGATGTGAGGTAGCCGAAACCGCGTTCGAGAAAACCGAAAAAGCCTTCATAGCCCGCGCGCCTGGCATCCGGCTTGAGAAAATAGGCGCAAAGCATGGGCGTCAGCGTTAGCGAGACCACGCCAGAACATAGAATTGCCGAAATGATGACCACGGAAAATTCGCGGAAAAGCCGGCCCACAATGCCCTGCATGAAAAGCACGGGAATAAAGACCGCCGCAAGCGATACGGTCATCGAAACGATGGTGAAGCCGATTTCCGCCGATCCCTCGTAGGCCGCGGTCATGGGGTCCTTGCCCATTTCCTGGTGGCGGACAATGTTTTCGAGCATGACGATGGCATCGTCCACCACAAAACCGACAGCCAGGGTCAGGGCCATAAGGGAGAGGTTGTCCACGCTGTAGCCGCAAAGCGCCATGACGGCAAAGGTCGAAATGATCGACATCGGCAGGGCGAGGGAGGGAATGATGGTGGCCCGCAAATTGTGCAGAAAAAGAAAAATCACCAGCACGACCAGAAAAACGGTCAGGACCAGGGTGAACTTGACCTCGCTTACGGATTCCCTGATGGATTCCGAACTGTCATAAAAGACCTCCACCTTCACGCTCGGCGGCAGCTGGCGCAAAAGACCGGGCAATATTTCGCGTATTGTGTCTATCACCTGAACGGTATTGGCGCCAGGCTGCCGGTCAATGGCAAGCGTTATGCTCGGCACGCCGCCGTTGCCCCAGTTGGTCTGCTTGTCCTGCTGGACGGAATCCTCGACAACGGCAATTTCGCGCAAACGCACGGGCGCGCCGTTTTTCCAGGCTATTATCGCATCTTCAAAGTCCCTGGCATTGTAAAGCTGGCCGGACGACTTGATGGCCAAAGCCCTCTGCTGGCCCGAAAGCTCACCGGTGGGCAGCATGGAATTGACGCTCATTATGGCATCGGAAACTTCGTCTATGCCAAGCCCCCTGCTGGCCAGGGCGTCCGGGTCGAGCTTGACGCGCACGGCATATTTTTTCTGGCCGTAAATAATAACCTGGGCCACGCCGGAAACCATGGAAAGTCGCTGGCCGATAAGGGTGTCGGCATATTCGTTGAGCTGGTAAAGGGGCAATGTATCCGACGAGACGCGCAAATAAAGAATTGCGGAAGCAGAGGGATTGACCTTGCGAAATGAGGGCGGAGTCGTCATGGAAGACGGCAAACGGCGCTGGGCAAGGCCGATTGCGCTTTGCACGTCAAGCGCGGCCGCGTCGATATCGCGGTCAAGGTCAAACTGGATATTGATGCGCGTTCGGCCCGTGGAATTGACGGAACTGATGGAATCAATGCCCGCAATCGTGAAAAATTCCTTTTCCAGCGGCGTGGCCACGGAAGCGGCCATGGTTTCAGGATCCGCGCCAGGAAGATCCGCCAGCACGGAGATGGTGGGAAAGTCCACGTTCGGCAGCTGATTGACCGGCAATTCGCGGTAGCCCGCAATGCCGAAAAACAGCATCCCGAACATGATCAGGGCTGTAGCCACGGGACGGCGAATAAAAATCGCCGCTATATTGAAGCTTTTTGTTTCCATGGGAATTTTAAAAATATGCCAATCACAAATGGACTGCAAGAAAAAACTGAAATTTCCGGCAAAGTCTGATCTTGTTCGTTGCCGGTCTTCTTTGCCCCTCTTGCGCAGCCCTGTAAAATCGGGTAGTTATGTCCTGTGAAAGGACTGCCGGCGCATATTGACACACGATATCGCCGGTTCAATAAGGAATATTACGCATGGGAATATCTGCTGACGGCAAAACAGGTTCTGCGCGGGACAAGTCGCCGTCGGGATATTTCCTGGCACGCCTTTGCAGGGTCGTGCCAGGGCAGCGCCTTGTTTCATTGGGGAATGCCCTGAATACAGGAGGTAACAATGTTCAGATCACTTACAGCAGCAGGTCTTGTGCTTTGCCTGGCCATGCTTGCCAGCCCAGCTTTTTCCGCCCAGACAGGCACGGTTGACAATATCCTTGCGGAAGCCTGGACAGCCTACAATATCGGTCAATATAAAAAGACAATCAATCTCGTCACGCCGCTGGCCAACGAAGGCAATCCCCGCGCCCAGGTCATGCTTGGACGATGCTTTGAAAACGGCCTTGGCGTGGACCAGAATCCGGCAGTGGCCGCGCAGTGGTTCCAGCTTGCTGCCGAACAGAACGACAGCGAAGCCCAGGTTCTTCTGGCCTATTGCTACGAGCTCGGTTCCGGCGTGCCCAGGAATGACCAGCAGGTCATGAATCTCTTTACACGCGCCGCGCAAAACGGCAATGCGGAAGCGCAGTTCAACCTGGCCATGAATTACAGCCAGGGCCTTTACGGCGCGCCAAAGAATGATCAGGAAGCCTTCAAGTGGGCCCAGGCAGCCGCCAGCCAGGGTTATGCCCAGGCAGAGCGCTTTCTTGGCGCCTGTTATGAATATGGCTTTGGCGTGCAGGCCAATCCGGCCCAGGCGAAGATCTGGTACGACAAGGCCATGGCCCAGGGGCTTTCCCCGCAGGGCAGCATATTTTCATCCGTGCGCGAATACACCATGCCCAGACAGATGGAAGTTCAGCAATAATAATTTCATAAGTGCTTGTCGTAAAATAAATATGGCTATGAAAGGCGCTCCAGGCGGGGCGCCTTTTTGGTGGCTGGTTATCCGGGTATTTTTTGGCCATGCGGCCAAAAAACAGTTACAGGGCAGCCCTGTAAATCTCCATGACAGCCTTGTCGGTCATGGTGCGCGGATTTGTAAGCCCGCAGGCGTCTTTCTGGGCGTTTGCGGTCATGGTGGGGATATCTTCCTCGCGCACTTCCTTGCCATAGCGTTTGCCAAGGGCAACCAGGCCATCCGGGATGCCCACGTCTTTTGACAAAATCCTTATAGCCTCTATGGCCTTGCGCGAGGCATCGTTCGCGCTCAGGCCGTCAACGCGCTCGCCAAGCAACTTGGCTATGCGGCCAAAACGGCGGCGCGCCGCGATAAGGTTATATTCGCTGACATGAGGCAAAAGAATGGCGTTGCATTCGCCATGCGGCAGATTGTAAAAGCCGCCGAGCTGGTGGGCCATGGCATGCACATGGCCGAGGCTTGCGTTGTTGAAGGCCATGCCGGCCAGATACTGGGCGTAACACATGCCCTCGCGCGCCTCCATATCCCTGCCGTTGGCCACGGCGCGGCGCAGGTAGCGGTTGATGTATTCCATGGCCTTTTCAGAACAGGCGTCGGTCATTGGCGTGGCCGCTGTTGAAACGTATGCTTCAACAGCATGGGTAAGCGCGTCCATGCCCGTTGCGGCTGTCAGCGAAGGCGGCATGCCCATCATCAGCAGGGGGTCGTTGATGGCCACGCTTGGGGTGCAGCGCCAGTCCACAATGGCCATCTTTACCTTGCGGGCTGTATCGGTGATGATGCAGAAACGGGTCATTTCCGAAGCCGTGCCCGCTGTGGTGTTGACCGCTACATATGGGGGGAAGGGTTTTGTGGATTTGTCCACGCCTTCGTAATCGTGGATTTTTCCGCCATTGCTGGCCAGGAAGCCCACGCCCTTGCCGCAGTCGTGGGAACTGCCCCCGCCAAGGGTAATCAGGCTGTCGCACTGTTCGTGCCGATATACGCCAAAGGCCTCTTCAACATTTTTATCAGTGGGATTGGGCACTGTTTTGTCGTAAATGGCATAGACCATGCCGCTGGCATCGAGAATATCTGTTACCTGCTTGAGAATGCCGACAGCCACAATGCCCTCGTCCGTAACCACAAGCGGCTTTTTGCCGCCGATGATTCTCAAGCGATCCGGAATCTGCGTCGCGCTATGCTCGCCAACCAGGGTTACAGTAGGAATAAAGAAAGACGTAATCTTGCCAAGGTGCATGCTTTTGACATCCGAGCTCATTCAGTGCCTCCGTTGCAAATTGAAAAACAATAAAAAATTTCTACTTTCTCCTTGATAACCTGAATTCGATTTTGGGGCAATAGCAAAAAAATTTTTATCAAATTGTGAAGGCTATCGGGTAATCATGAAACATGCCGATTAACAAAAAATAATGAGGTGTTCGCGTATGAAATGGATTACCCACCAGACAGGCGCTGTGGCGGCGGGGCTTGCCCTGCAGATGCCGCTTTTGGCAGTGGGCGCGGCCTTTGCGGGCGCGATTTTGCCGGATGTGCTCGATCAGTCGATAAGCCGCATGGGGCGCAATAAAAAGCAGAGGCAAAAAATTTTCAATCGCATTCATCGGGGCAATTCCCACTGGTTCGGCTGGTGGCTGGGCCTGTTCATTGTCAGCGCGGCCGCGCCCCTGTCCCCTGTCTGCAAGGCGCTTTGCGCGGGCCTCGCCATGGGCGCAACCAGCCATGTGCTCCTGGATATGCTCACAACGCAAGGAGTGCCGCTTCTGCCCTTCACGCGCAAAAACAGGGTCTCGCTCTCTCTTTGTTCCACCGGCAAAATGGGGGAATACGTTTTTCTGGCCGCCATTGTCGCGGTCAGCGCCTGGTTTATGGGCGAAGACCTGGCTGCCGCGGCAATGAATATTGCCAGCGACTGGAGCCGGGGGCCCTGGCTCAGGAATTGAAAATTTCCAGCATCTGCTGCTTCAGGGGCTCAAAACTCGCTATGCTGTGCTCATCATCCGTCATGGCCACCCTGGCGTAATCTTTCCAGAAAGCGGCGTTTTCCAATGGATCGAGCAAGATGTCATTGCGCCCTATAATGACCAGCCTCGGCACGGGGGCCAGTTTGGTAGCCTCAAGCGGTTCGTAGCTTTCCAGGGCCTTTTTTGTGAAAATCCAGGCATGTTCGTCTTCAAATGAAACATTCTTGCCCACGAACTCTTTCAGGGCCTGCGGCGGATTGTTGCAGGGATTGACCAGAACGCACGGCAAACCAAGGTCGCTGGCCAGCTGCGCGGCATAATAGCCCCCCAGAGAACTGCCCAACATGGCCGTTGGCCCTTGCGCTGTCAACTTTTGGGCAGCGCTTTTCAACTGCGCGAATATTGCGGGAAAATCCAGGGCCGAATCGTATGCCAGAACCGTTACCGGCATATCGGGGAATGTTTCCCGCAATTTTCTGCCGCTGGACGACGAGGGCCCGGAATTGAAGCCATGTATGTAAATCAGACGCATTTTTTTCGCTCCTCCAGCCATTGCTGGTTGGCTGCCTATTTGCCCCGGGTATGATGATAGACCTGGGGCGCCATGTACATCAGGCTCATTTGCTTGTTTTCTGGCGAATACTGGGTGGCAACGATGATGGAGCCCAAATTCCAGAGCCGCGCGTTGTCGCCCTCTCCTGCCGTGGGTTTGCCGAAACGATTTTCAACCATGCCCAGAATTGCGTCGGCCCTGGCCTTGTCCGGCGCGGCATAATCAATTTTCAAAAAGCCCAGTCTTTTGTCGGACGCATAGCAAATGGCCATTTCATTCGAGCCCGGCACTATTGTCCTGGAATTATAGACATCGCAAATATGCTTGTCGTCCTGGCGCAAAACCGCGGCTTTGGCGGCGGCAAGCGCCTTGCGCATCGCGTCGCGGTTGGTCTGTGCGAGATTTTGCCCGAAAAGCACGGCTGGCGTGCGCGGCGTCTCCTCCCTGGCCATTGTCTCAAGTTCCGCAATGGCCGGCCGTGAACCTTCCATGGCAGCGGCATAGAGCAAAAGCGCGGCTCTGGAAATGTTTTTGGGCACGCCCTTGCCCAGTCGATAAAAATGCCCCAGGCGCGCCAGGGCATCGCGCTGATTCTGCGAGGCAGCCCTGCTGTACCAGGCGGCCGCCGCTTCATCATCCTTCGGCACGCCGCGCCCGTTCTCATACAGATAGCCAAGATTGTACTGAGCCTCGGGCTGCCCCTTGCGGGCCGCGATATCCAGCCAGCGGGCCGCCTCTTCCGGATTGGCGGGCAGGCCCCTGCCCTGCTCCAGCATCCGGCCATAATTGCTCATGCCGGACGGATTGCCCGCCCTGGCCGATTTTGCAAACCAGTTGATTGCCTGCCCAACATCTGGATCCGTGCCCTTGCCCTGGTCGTAAAGCACGCCAAGATTGTTCATGGCCTGCCCGTCTCCATTGGCGGCCAGTTCCTCCCAAATCTTGCGGGCTTTGGCAATATTGCCCTCAGCATAGGCCTTTGCCGCCTCCCCTTCAGGCCCTGCCGGCCATTGCGGCTCAACCTGCGGCTGGGATAGCATGGATGGCGCGGCGGCAGGCGCCGCTTTTTCCGGCGTCTGGGCGGGTTTGGCATTTGCCTTGTCCTGGGCGGCGGGTTTCTGGGCGGCCGGCGCATATTCGGGCGCAATATAGCCAAAGGCCAGCAGAGCGGCCAAAAAAACTATCCTGGCAACAAGGGAAAAATTTTTTCCGGGCATATCAATTATCCATTTTCTTTTTTGGGCAGCCAAAGCGCATGAAATCTGTTTCCGGAAGATCTGTAATCCGGGGGTCATGAACCGAGGCGTGTTCGGACCATCCATAAATTATTTTATCCAGCATATTCATTTTGACGTAAGGCATAAGCGTCGGCCAGCGCGCGGCCATGCGCCGCAAAACGCGCGCATAGGTGATTTCGCCGCCATGAAAACCGTCTATAAACTCGCAATGCGAAGAACCCAGGTCGCGTGGATTGCTGAAATCCATTACCTCAATGCCGTATTTTTCAAGCTCATCCTTCAATCTGAAAAGATGCGGGTAGAGTTTTTCCCTTTCCTTCATCGCTGCAAACACTTCCGGCGCAAGCGGTGGAATAAAGGTAAAAACTTTCACGCCGCGCGTCTTCAGGCGCAAAATCATGTCCACCAGCACTTCCAGATGCGTCCTGGCCGGGCCGTCCTCTCCGGCGCCAGCATGATAAAATGCCTTTATCCCGCGCGCAACCTGCAAAATGGTGTCCCGGAAACGGAAATCAAATGGCGGTTTTTGGCCAGTAATCTCGCCGGTATAATTCCACGAGCCATCAGGCCCGAAACCATCATTGTACTGCTGGGCCATGATCCCGAAACGATCAGTCCTGAAGCCATGCCCAAATGCGCCAAGGAGGGGCCGGAAAAAATCACCCGCGCCTATTTTGCCCTCCCAAAGCCACTGCCAGGGCTTTTTGAGATTTTCCAGGCCATAATTATATGAGCCGCTTGCTGGTGGGTTTGCGGCTTCCGGGTTTTTCTCCCATTGCGGCAAAAACCACCAGAAATCCAGGCCAAGCAGCACGACCTTTGGCCTGTGATCCCTTATCATGGCATTGACCGTTGAATTCAGGACAGAAAGATTGCCCGCCGCGCCGCCCAGATTGACAAAGGGCTTCCTGAACCAGTCCCCACGAAACTGCATCACCCTGGATGAGCCGACAGCCGCGATCACGGGCTTGACAGCGGCGTAAAGGCGGAGCTTGTAATCCACAAAATCCTGGGAAATGCCGGATCCGAAAATGACAAAATGCCCCGCAGCCTGCGCTTCAACCACCCGCTCGATGGCATTGTCGCCGCTTTTGGCAATCCACCAGGCTGACCAGGGCAGTAAAACCAGCGCAAAAAAAAGAGCGAGTCCCAAAAATACAGCCAGAAACAGGCGCAGATAGCTGGCATAATTGTTTTCATTACAACCTTTCACTTCGCGCCCCATCAAAATTGAAAATAAAGAAAGGTTGTCTTGCGGCCAAGCAGCGCAAGACAGGCAAAAAGCGCAAAAGCCATGCCCGTGGCCCAGCCCCGCGCCGGACGCCAGCCAAACAGCCTGCCGCCGCCGGCCATGATTTGGCCGCTATTGGGCATGCCCCAGACAAGCAGAAAACATGTTGCCGTTAGCAAGAGGCCGTTCAGGTCAAAATAGCCGTTGGGCAGCCAGGTACTGAAAAAGCGCGTGAGCCCCTCTGCCTGGTCGGGAGGCCAGTAATCCGGCACGGTTACGAGCCTGAACATGGGCCTGTAAACGGCCAGGGCGCTTTCCGGATTCGGCGCGCGGAAAATCACCCAGCAAAAATTGAGGCAAAAAAAGGTGAATCCTGTCGACAACAGGCGCAGTGGCAAAAAATTTCCCCAGCCTTCAAATGCCGTGCCCTTGATAAGGGCCCGGAAAAAATGGTTGACTGAAAGCATCAGCCCATGCATGGCGCCCCAGATAATATATGTCCAGCCCGCTCCATGCCAGGCTCCGCCAATCAGCATGGTCAGAAAAAGATTGACATACTGCCTGACGCGCCCCTTGCGATTGCCGCCAAGGGGGATATAGAGGAAATCGCGCAGCCAGAGGCTCAGGGTAATATGCCAGCGCCGCCAGAAATCGGCTATGCCTGTGGCCTTGTATGGGGAATCGAAGTTTTGCGGCAAATTGAGGCCAATCATCAGGCCAAGGCCCAGGGCCATGTCCGTGTAGCCGGAAAAATCGAAATATAACTGGAATGTGTAGCAAATCGAGCCAAGCCAGGCCTCCGGGGTGCTGATTTGCCAGCCCTTTTCGGCCGCGCCAAATACGGCATTGGCATAAACCGCTATCGAATCCGCCAGAATAACTTTTTTGGAAAGACCGATCACAAAAAGGGTCAGGCCGCGCGCAAGCCACCCGACGCTTATGCCCCGGAGTTCGTCATATTGCGGCAAAACCTGGCTGCCGCGCACAATCGGCCCGGACATGACATAGAGAAAGCAGGCTGAAAAGAGCAGATGCCGCAAAAGGCCACCAGGCTTGAGCTCGTTTTTATAAACCGCGTAAAGCCAGGCTATCTGGATAAATGTGTAAAATGATATGCCAAGCGGCAGCCCGGGCGGTGAAAATTCCCAACTGACCCCAAAAAGCAGCCCAAGGTTGCTGATTGCGAACCAAGAATACTTGAACCATAAAAGCGGCGCCAGGTTAAGGCCAAGGGCGATTATGAACAGGGCCTTCCGCGAAAGCGTGCGCCCCTTGTCCGGCCAGGAACAAACCAGCAGGCCCAAAAACCAGTTGAGCGAAATAATCAGAATTAGCAGGACAAGAAAGGAAAGTCCCCAAAGTCCATAAAAAAGCAGGGAAACTCCCAGAAGATACAAGGGCAGCGCTTTTGGGTAAAATACCGCGCAGCCTTGCCAAAAGAGCAAAAAAAGCGGCAGAAAAACAAGAATAAAGGCGTATGAGCTAAAAAGCATGGCCATCTCCGGCTATCGGGTCTTGGCCTTTGTAAGGAAAATTCGCCCCTCTGTCCAATATGTCGCCAGGGAGAAATAGCAGTGTGGAATAGCGAAGAAAAAGGCCGTCGAAGCGGCCGGGGGTTGAGAAATTTACTCGGGGTTGAGTTCCGAGCGAAATTTGCGCGAAAGCCGGAAAACAATTACCTTGCGCGAAGGCAGGGTAATGGATTCTTCGGTTTGCGGATTGCGTCCTTTACGGGAAGCTTTTTCATAGGCTTCAAACTTTCCAAAACCGCTCAACAACAGGGAACCATCCTTGCGGATCGCGTTTTTCATGAGTTCGAGCAGTTTTTCCACGACTGTTTTCACATCTACGCGGTTGCGGTCTGTTTCCTCATAGATTGCTTCAACGATATCAGCCTTGGTTAGTGTTTTCTTCATCTCACTTTCTCCATTAAGCAAGACCGGAACCGGATTGCCATAGGTGAAATTCTGACAAGAGATTATATGCAAGCAAGTCCAAATACAAGGCATATTTTTGGGAAACTGGGCGATAATCCCCATTTGGCAAGGATATTTTCGCGTTTTATGCCCGAGTTGACAATAAATGCCTCCGGCAATGGCAAATCTTCCCTGCCCTGGCCCTGCAAACACACAAAAAGGCCAGATGTGTTTCCTGTTTTTCTGCCTTTTTCAGGCTGCAGAACGCGCTGCGTGTTCTGCTCGCAGCCGGCCCAGACAGGAACCCCCTCCCCCGCCGGTTCCAGCGGGGTGCGGGCCATTCTGGCCTCCGCGCAAGAAGCCCTGGCCGCGGCAAACAAAAAACAGCCTGTCGAGCTCGCCTTTTATGGCGGCACATTCACGGCCCAGGACAGGGAATCCCTGCGGTTTTGCCTTGATTTTGCCCAAAAAATGCTTCGGCAGGGCAAAATCCTCTCCTTTCGCTGCTCAACAAGACCAGATAGCCTGGACGATGCCATCCTTGCCGAACTCATCGCCAGCGGCTGCACCATGATTGAACTGGGCGCGCAGAGCTTTGCCGATGAAGCGTTGCTTGAATCCCGGCGCGGCTATACGGGCGCCACCGCCGAAGAAGCTGCTTTCATGGTTAAAAAATCCGGCCTTCAGCTTGGCATCCAGTTAATGCCGGGTATGCCCGGTCAAAATGACGCTTCGTTTTCTGAGGATGTCGCCCGGGCAATAGAGCTTGGCGCAGACAGCCTGCGTTTCTATCCTTGCCAGGTGCTGGAGGGCACGGCGCTGGCCGCGCTGTGGCGGCGCGGGGATTACCGGCCCTGGCCGCTGCGCGTTGCCCTGCGCCGGCTCGCGCAGGGGCTTTTGCTGGCCAATATGGCCAGGGTGCCGGTAATCAGGATGGGGCTTGCCCCGCAAGCAGGCTTCAATATGCTGGCCGGGCCCTGGCATCCGGCCCTTGGGAGCATGGTCCAGGCTCGGGCTCTCATGCTGGCCGCGCTTGCGCTGGCAAGGAGTCAGGGACGGCGGACACTTGCGGGGGCTTTGCTCCATGTGCCCGGGAATGCGCGCGGCTTTGCCACGGGGCATCGCAAGAGCCTGCTTGCCCTGTGGCAGCGTCTGGGCCTCAATCTTGACAATCTGAAATTTGATTCCAGCGATGAAATCTGTCTTGAATATGTTTGAAGAATTTTTGGGCAGCAATCGCCATTTGCAAAGCCCAAGGCGGCGCATACCGCGGCGAGAGGGCAAGATGCGCCTGTAAAGACGGCATCTTACACGCCAAAATATTCGTTCTGTTTTGCCTCCTTGCATAACGGGCCAATTCTTTCGCTAACGGCGCTGATAAAGGCCGGGGCGGGATGGCGCGCGTGGACAGGGCAAACATTGACGCAGCGCATACAGCAAATGCATTTTTCTTTGGCCACAATGCGCGCGTCGTTCATATTAATGGCCGCCGTTGGGCATTGCCGGGCGCATTCGCCGCACTGGATGCAGTTGTCGTTTACGGATTGCGGCAGGGGATTTGACTTGAATTCCTTGTAGGGGCGCTTTCCGGGCACATTGAGGGGCGGGATTTGGCCGTTGTTCAGCGTGGCTATTTTATTTGCCAGGGCGGAGGCAAATTTGGCAAAGGTTTTAAATGCCTGGCTTTTTATAGATGTTTCAGTTTATCGAATAAGAGTATTATTTCTTGGCAAACCTGTTGCTATCATGAAATACAAAATGCTGAACAAGGAGGGGTGCAATTGCGCCAAGGGCCAAAGCGCACATAATAAAAAGAGCTAAAAGAAAATCCTTGATAAGCTCAACGAGCGGAACTATTGATTCTATGGCCGTGGATGCACTCATAAACTGAATTGTCGAAAGTATTACACCATAGGCATACATGCCAGGTATCATAGGCAATAGGGCCAGGAAAGAAAAAAATTCTCCGGGTATGTGATAGCGTCTGGCGAGTCCTACACAAGCTATGCCAATAAGACAGGCAGCCATAAGCGATGCGGGTATAATACTCATCACCCCTGTGTATAATAAATAAAGTCGAAAACTATGTCCCAAGGCTGCCAAAAGTCCACTGCAAAAAACAAGAAAAAGGCCGGGGTTGGATAGAACAGCAAACCCCATTGAAGCCACAGCTGCAAATATTCCGTCAAAGACTAAATCGGGCCACAAATTAGTAATGGGGAACGCAGGCGTTAAAGAACCCATTTCAAGATTGGTGATGAAAAGTGTACATCCAAGACCCAGCCCTATGCAACTCACCAACATTCCTGAACGCACCAAGCGAGAGAAAGACATCAATGGATAGCCGGTAAGCAAGTCAAGAGTTGAATTAATCATCGGCACACCGGGAATCAGAAAAAGTACGCTGGAGCCAATCGCGATTTGAGGAGTTGTACTCATACCTGAAAGTACTGCCAGGGCAACAATCATACTAGCGACAAAGGCCGCCAGGATGAACGAGAGGCATGGCGTCGCATGATGCTTGTCAAGAAATTGCCGAAATGCAAGAGCGGCAAAAGTTCCTGCGAAAACGAAAAGCATTGCGCTGATGTCACCCCCAAATAACCTGCAAAAAGCTGCATTCGCAAAAGATGCCCCCCAAAGAAGCACAGTGCGGCTGAAATTCTGCATAGCCATTATTTCGCAGAAACGTGCCTGAATGTCTTCAAAACCAAGCTTTTCATCAATTGCAAGCCAACTGAGCCTATTCAAAGCTACAAGTCGTCTAAAATTCAACCCCATATCAGGCACTGTTCCAACGATAGTTACGGGTAACTCCTCTTTTGTAGAAATCGTCATCGTTATATGACGAGATAAAAAAGTCGCATGACATGAATAACCAAAACATTTTGAAATCCTGGCTGCTGAACGTGCCACACGAAGTGTCTGTCCGCCGCTGGCCAGCTGAGCGGAAGCATACTCCAATAGAAAAATTGCAAGATGTTGAATTGATGTTTTGGTATTTTCCGGCTGTAAAGTATTATTCATTAGAGAACCAATATGATTTGATTAAGATTGACCATCCGAAACCAAAGCACCAAATGACTCAAACGGGTCTACATCAATTCATGTAATCCTTTTAGATCAGCTTCTCCGCTATCTTTGCTTGATAATTGTTGCATGGCTTTAATTTTCTCAAAAAACCCATTCTCTTTTTTATTATACTCAATAATTCTATCAATATTATAGAAGACAAACCTGTCATTTAAGCCAAAATAATTTGAAACAGATACACCATCTTTAAACCAATATCTAGCGCTAACATTTTCACCTTTGATATCAACGTAATGACCAAATCTTTTATTTAAAATATCTATTGCATATTTTACAGAGGCCTCCTTAAAAAAACTTATAGCATAAAATAACGGGATAAATGAGTTATCATCATTATTATAGAAAATCATATCAATCGTAATATTTTCTTTATATAATTTAACTGGAATAATATTGTTATTGAATTTATTTTTATTTATAAAGCACAAATTATCATCAAATATAAATGAGCCTACCGCTTTTCCCTGTCCATTTAAAAAGTTATATACAGTAAATCCTTTTGCGTATTTTATTTCTTCATTATTTGCGATTATTCTGTAAAGAATATGGTCTGGGCCAAATTGTCTATCTATGCCAGCATCATTTGCTACCTCGTATTTATAAGATAGTTGAAATAGCTTAGAGGCATATGCTGGATTTAAATTTGATCCATATATTTTAATTCTAAATCCTTGATTTATTGCGTTATCAAGTATTTTATATAAATCTGTATTTAGATTGATACCATATAGTCCAAGATTTTCGGCATATGCTGTAGTAAAAATTGACAATATGAAAAACAAGGAAAGACAGCTTTTCCTAGCTAGATTTTTCATTTTTTCCTCTTTTTGGCACATTGTTAAGGGTTCGCGTAGCCGAAAGTCGACTCCCCCGAGTGGGTGAAATAAATGTGAAAAAAAACACAACGCTTCGGGGGCAACTTTTAATCGCATGGCCAACATATGTCAAACTATTTTATATCGCTCTTCAGGCCGCACAAAAATCAGGGCTTACGGGAGTTGCATTCATTACTTTGTTAAAACTATGGTTCATCCGTTAAAAGCGTACTTTGCTTCATGGATAGCCATTATTCTAGGTTTGAAAAACTCAACATCCCTATAACCATACGCCATTCGTTTGAATACCTTGATTTTGTTGTTTGTTCCTTCAAGACGCCCAGACGAGACTGGATGGTCATACCAATTCAGAATACCGAACTTGAACATCGCCACTGTCCCGGCCATTTTGCGTAAAGGGCGAATTTCAGATTTTTGTGCGCGTTCAATCCAGTCATCAATTACTTTTTCCGCTGCATCTTTGTCTGATTGCTCCCAAAATTGCCGTAAGTCCTCTTTCATGTAATAGGCAAGTGCAAGAGGCTCATTCATTTTCAGGGCTTCTTTCAATTTTTCAGCTTCATTATTTGATATGGACAAATTTTCAGAATTTTTCAGAAGGAGCCACCTTGTCAAGGACGGCGTAAGCCGCCCGAAGGGCCTGGCCTTGACAAAGAGTCCGCTTCCGGCACGGTGCGGGCAAGCAATGGGCGGCAGACGAAGCTGCAAATTTGCAAAAATTTGGGATGAAAAATCGAGTTTGACAGGAAGTAATTTTTGAAAAAATTTTTTTGAAAGATGACGGAAAACTTGCGAGAAAAATGAAATGCTTTTTATTGCGGAACAATAATTTTGCAAGTAAAAGAATGTTGTTCCGGCTACCCTCTGGACTATGCGTCGGCACGGCGCAAACGGATAAGGAGGGCACAGCCATGCGGAAGATACTTTTCGCCTCGCTCGTCGCTCTGACCCTGATCCTTTTACTGGCAACTAACGCCATGTAAAAGTTGACCTCGGCCCATCCGATTGAGCCGAGGGCGTAAAATGTGGAAATCCTGCTGGTAGTCGGACATGGGGCGCTAACCGCGCCGTGCCAACCCCAGCCTTGTCTGGCAGGACGGGCTGGGGTTCCCTTTTTAAATAAGAAGTCCTGATAAGTTTGGCAAGTCATAAATTCCTACGTCATTGGGTCGGTCAGAAAAAGGCCTATTTTTCCACCGAATTATGGTCGCTAATTCCGGCCATTTTGGCAACCAGCTCCTGAATCTCCGATTTTTTCCAGGCTGTGATTCTCGGCCCAAGTTTTATGGGTTTGGGATATTTGCCCTCCTTGCAGCCCTTCCACCAGCCGCTTCTGCTTCTGGGGATGGCGAGCTTTGGTCTTCGTATGCTCTATCCCGCTACCCCCCGGGTAAAGCTCATAGTCATGCGTTTCCACCTTGCCGCAATACTCCGTGCCACGGTCGGTGAGCATCCTGATTATCCCCATATTATGGGCAGCAAACAATGGTAAAACCTTGTCATTGAGTAAATACGCAGCTGTGATCGGAGTTTTTGTCGCGTAAAGTTTTGCGCATGCCACCTTTGAGTAAGTGTCCACAAATGTCTGCTGACAGACACGCCCCTCCCCCTTGATCGTGCCCACATAAAAAGTGTCCTGGCGGCCGAGGTAACCTGGATGGACGGTTTCAATTTCGCCGCTGGCCTCGTCATCCAGCTTTTTCTTTTCAAGCGCCTGAACCTGCGCTTCAGTGAGCGCCAGTCCATCCTCAGCAGACTTTTTCTCAAGAGCCGTCAGGCGCAGATTCATGGACTCAAGCCCATGTCGCAGCCAGATGGATCTTACGCCTGAAGGGGATACAAATATTCCCTTCTTTCTGAGTTCATTGCTGACTCGAACCTGACCGTAAGCCGGAAATTCAATGGCAAACG
>Ga0209694_1000200_pt1 | contig 112551 bp, 105 predicted proteins | sample GluameincwithD2O_FD_187499 | JGI IMG/M metagenome (GOLD analysis project Ga0209694, IMG submission 187499) | Mouse cecum microbial communities from Vienna, Austria - Glucosamine amended microcosms incubated with D2O (SPAdes) (version 2) | ecosystem: Host-associated > Mammals > Digestive system... | reverse complement strand
AACCGGGGAAAGATTTGAGGACGGTTCGCACATACTGTATGTAAATGGCGCTTACCGTGGAGATACGCCAATCGGGAAGTTAATGCATGACTTCTCCTGCACAGACGCAGCGGATATGTACTATGGAACACTGGCGGACAGGGTGAGATTTTTCAAAGAGAGCAAGGAGGGAATCGAGATTATGTGCCGTGCTATGGAAGATATGAGGAATCAGACATTGAAAGAAGGAATGATAAATGTTGCAAAGAAAATGCTGGAAGATGGAACAATAACGCTTGAAAAAATTGCGGAATTTGTTGGCCTTTCAGTTGATGAAGTGAGAAAATTGAAAACAGACCAGAATATGTAAATGGCACTAATGAGCCAGGAATCTAAAAAGCAGGTTCCTGGCTCTATTTTTTGCCCTGAAATGTAAATTTTCTGTGAATTTGATTAAAAAGTCCTTTACAAAACGTTACTGGCGTATCTGAATTATCTTTATTCATATTCACTTCTCTATATACTCCTGACTTAATCGGAATCATCTTTTTAATGTGAATAACCGACATAATGTGCTTAACAATACTTTCCTCAGCACTTTGTACCCAAATATCCGCATCCCCCATTTTTGACTTTAAAGCATATTCATACACCAAATAGCATTCCTGATTAACATTCTTCCAGCTTTTATGCTTTTCTTTTGCAGAAGACAGCGGAATTACATATGAACGATTTACTTCATTTATCAATATCCCTATATATGGTTTGTTATCATAACCTATCGATTTATAATACACTTCCGGACATGCCAAATTTAGCTTTTTGACATAATCGGAATCTATATTAATAAATTTTATATTTCCATCAAGTTTAAACACTCTACTACCTCTTATCCAAAAAATGCGGGAAGTTATACAACATACAACTTCCCACTCGTTAATGTTCATCTCTTTACGGATTGATTACCGAAGGTTAATGGAGACCTTCTTTAATGTTCATCTCTTTGTGGATTGACTACCAAAGGTTAATGGAGACCTTCACTTTACTCATACTACCCAATAAGAGGTTCAACTGAACTTCTTACTTATATTATACTCATTTTCTGATAAATATCTACTGTCATTTTCTAACAAAACCAGACAAAATCCCCAAAACGCATAAGTTCTGGGGATTGAAATCCATATTTGATATTCCGTTTTCCTATCTCTTACTGAACTGCGGAGCCCTACGTGCTGCCTTGAGACCGTACTTCTTACGCTCTTTCATACGTGGGTCACGTGTCAGGAATCCTGCTTTCTTGAGCACTGGCCTGTAATCCGGATCTGCCTCAAGAAGCGCTCTTGCGATACCATGACGGATCGCTCCTGCCTGTCCTGTGTATCCGCCGCCCTTTACGTTAACGATAACATCAAACTTACCGTCTGTCTCTGTCGCTACTAATGGCTGACGAACAACAACCTTTAATGTCTCAAGTCCGAGATACTCGTCAATATCTCTCTTATTTATCGTAACCTTACCTGTTCCTGGTACTAAATATACTCTTGCGATTGATTTTTTTCTTCTTCCTGTTCCATAGAATCTTGCATTAGCCACTGTAATATCCTCCTTTCAGACTTTCCTTAAAATTTCAGTTCTACTGGTTTCTGAGCCTGCTGCTTATGCTCTGGTCCAGCATATACATGAAGTTTCTTGATCATAGATCTTCCCAGAGGTCCCTTTGGAAGCATACCCTTTACAGCAAGTTCGATCACTTTCTCAGGCTTCTTGTCCATCATCTCTGCCAATGTAGTCTCTTTCATTCCGCCTACGTAATCTGAGTGATGATAGTAGATCTTCTGTTCCATCTTCTTGCCAGTCACTTTGACCTTCTCTGCATTTACGATCACTACATAATCACCGGTATCAATATGTGGTGTGAATTCCGGCTTATTCTTTCCTCTTAAGATCTTAGCTACTTCAGACGTCAGACGGCCTAATGTACATCCCGCCGCGTCAACTACATACCATTTTCTTTCAATCTTATCTGGATTCGCCATATAAGTTTTCATCGGTTTACCTCCTAAATGAGTCATTCATATATTCATGATAATTATATACGGAAAATCTGACACATACAGTTTCCCATATATGGCTGTATCGAAAACAACAAGGCTCCGGGGCTTTGGTTCCTTCCTGTTTCTCTTTTTGTCATACTGTTAAATTATATTATACGCTGCCACGTGTGTCAACCATTTTCTTCTATAATTTCCATATGATCTTCAAATTCCTCTCCCATTCCTGCCTATATGCCGTTCTGCCGCTTTTCCCGGCGCCTGCTGCTTCATCCATCTTCCGCGATCTCCTGCACGTTCAGGCGCCTGCGCCATCAACTTCTCTTACAGATCTCGTCAATGATGTCTAATTCTTCTTGTGTAAATTCTGCGCTGTCCGCCACGGATATATTCTCACTGATCTGTTCCGGTTTCGAGGCGCCGATCAATACAGAGCAGACTTTATCGTCCTTTAACACCCAGGAAAGAGCCATCTGCGCCAGAGTCTGCCCCCTCTGTCCCGCAAGCTCATTCAGGCGCCTGATCTGCTCAAGCCTCTCATCTGTAAGGTCTTCCGCATGAAGGAATCTGTGATCCCGGGCGATCCGGCTGTCTTTGGGGATACCGTGCAGGTACTTGTCCGTAAGCATTCCCTGCGCCAAGGGGCTGAATGCAATGATCCCCACGCCTGCCTCCTTACAGTATTCCTTCACTCCATCCGTCTCAATGGTACGGTCAAAGATTGAATACTTTCGCTGATTCACGATCACCGGACAATGCTGAGCTTTCAAAAATTTCACCGCTTCTTCGGTGTATTCCTTATCATAATTAGAGACTCCTATATACAACGCCTTTCCGCTCCTTACAATATCCACAAGCGCCGTCATCGTCTCTTCAAGAGGCGTCTCCTTATCCATACGATGATGATAGAAGATATCCACGTAATCAAGCTTCATACGCCTGAGGCTCTGGTCAATACTCGCCGTCAGGTACTTCCTGCTCCCGAAATTCCCATAAGGACCTTCCCACATATCATAACCAGCTTTCGTTGTGATCAGGAGTTCATCTCGGTAAGGTGAAAAATCATCCATCATAAGCCTCCCCAGGCTCTCCTCCGCGCTTCCGATCACAGGACCGTAATTATTCGCCAGGTCAAACTGTGTGATCCCATTGTCAAATGCAGTCCGGCACATTGCTTTCATATTGTCATAATTGTCCTTCGAACCAAAGTTATGCCAGAAGCCAAGCGATACCGCAGGGAACTTTAATCCGCTCTTCCCTACTCGGTTATATTTCATTTTCCCATAACGCCCTTGATCTGCTGTATAAATATCCGGATAAATCATTTTATTTCCTCTCTTTCCTCCTGCTATACCGACCGCCACTGAAATCATCATATACTTTCATAATGTTGATGTCAATGCATTTATGATATGAGACGATGTGATATTGGGGTAAACACTTCTGCCTTGCGGCACATATTTGGGGTGATATCTGAACTTTGACTATTCCATATTATAGATATTTTTGTTATAATACTTTTTATGAACATTATAAGCATCATCTGCCATTTGGCGGAAAGCAGAAAGTGAGGTATATCATGTGGGCTTATAAAGGAGTATTTTATCAAATATATCCCATCGGATTCTGCGGGGCGCCCGTACACAACGACGGAGAATGTGTTCCCCGGATCCGGAAGTTATTGGACTGGTCCGAATATCTTGGCGATCTTGGCGTGGACTCTATCTTGCTGAACCCAATCTTCGAATCCGACAATCACGGCTATGACACCCGTGACTTCAAACAGATCGACTGCCGGCTTGGCACCAACGAGGACTTCGCAGACGTATGCGAAAGCCTTCATAAGCATGGAGTGAAGATTGTCCTGGACGGTGTATTCAACCATGTAGGACGCGGATTCTGGGCATTCAAGGATGTGCAGGAAAAGAAATGGGATTCTCCGTATAAGGATTGGTTCCATATTAATTTCGACGGAAATAACGCTTATAACGACGGATTCTGGTACGAAGGATGGGAAGGACATTTTGAACTTGTAAAACTGAACCTTCAGAATCCTGCTGTCGTAGATCATCTGTTGGAATGCGTGAAGTTCTGGGTGGATACTTTTGATATCGACGGCCTGCGCCTGGATGTGGCGTACTGCCTGGATCGTAATTTTATGAAGAGGCTGCGTTCTTATGTCCAGGGGCTCAAAGAAGATTTCGTGCTGATCGGTGAGGTTCTCTTCGGAGACTATAATCTGATCGTAAATGACGAGATGCTGCACAGCTGTACCAATTATGAATGTTATAAAGGGATCTACTCAAGCTTTAATTCAATGAATCTCTTTGAGATCGCGCACTCCCTTCACCGTCAGTTCGGAGCAGACCAGTGGTGTATCTACCGCGGCAAGCATCTGATGACCTTTGTCGACAACCATGATGTCACCAGGTTGGCAAGCATCCTGACGAATAAGAAGCATATCCCGCTGGCATACGGACTTCTTCTTGGAATGCCGGGCATCCCATGCTTATATTATGGAAGCGAATGGGGCGAGACCGGCGAGAAAGCGCCTGACAACGATTATGCATTAAGGCCTTGCTTTGCGGAACCCAAACCCAATGAACTTACCGATCATATCAAACTGCTGATCGAGGTCCGTCAGAAGAGCGACGCCATCTGCAACGGCGCATACCGCAACGTTGTCATTCAGAATCATCAACTGATCTTCGAACGCCGCTCTGACGAAGAACGCGTAATGGTTGCGATCAACGCATCTGATTCTCCATATACGGCACATCATCAGGATCTGAATGGAGAAGCCACAGATCTGCTGACAAAAGACAAGGTAAGCATGAACGGACAGCTTGAGCTGCCCGCTTACAGTGTACAATATCTGAAAATGATGTAACTAACTTCCTTGCCTATCCGCCCATCTGCCGCGTTGGATCTTCTATTCGCAGCCGCCGCTGCGCCGTTGAAGATCCGCCTTGCAGATGAGCGGCATTATTTTACATAAACCTTTCTGAAATTCTTCTTTCCTTTCTTGAGTACGACCCCTTCCCCTGAAAGCTCTTCAACCGTAAACGCCGCATAGATATCGGTAACCTTCTCGCCGTCAACGGCTACGCCGCCCTGGGTCACCGCACGCCGCGCGTCGGATTTGCTGGAGACAAGTCCAGAACTTACCAACATTGTAAGGATATCGATCTTCCCATCTGTCAGATCTTCTGCCTTAAGCTCTGCCGCAGGCATATCCGCCGCCGCTCCTTGGCTGAACAGCGCCTTCGCAGCATCCATGGATCTCTTCGCCTCTTCCTCTCCATGGACCATCTTGGTCAGCTCGAATGCGAGGATTTCTTTCGCCTGGTTAAGCTGCGCGCCTTCCCATGAATCCATTCTGTCGATCTCTTCAAGCGGAAGGAAGGTCAGCATACGGATACACTTAAGAACGTCCGCATCCGCCACATTTCTCCAGTACTGGTAGAACTCGAACGGGGTCGTCTTCTCCGGGTCAAGCCATACGGCGCCTTTCTGGGTCTTGCCCATCTTCTTACCCTCTGAATTCAGAAGCAGCGTGATCGTCATGGCGCTGGCATTCTTTCCAAGCTTCCTGCGGATCAATTCGGTCCCGCCAAGCATATTGCTCCACTGGTCGTCGCCGCCGAACTGCAGATTACATCCGTATTTCTGGAATAATGCGTAGAAATCATAGCTCTGCATGATCATGTAATTGAACTCCAGGAAGCTTAAGCCCCTCTCCATCCTCTGCTTGTAGCATTCCGCGGCAAGCATACGGTTCACACTGAAGTGCGCCCCCACTTCGCGCAATACTTCGATGTAATTCAGGCCGTTCAGCCAGTCGGCATTATTGACCATCAACGCCTTCCCTTCCGAGAAGTCGATAAAACGGCTCATCTGCTTCTTAAAGCAGTCACAATTGTGTTGGATCGTTTCCTCTGTCATCATCTGGCGCATATCGGTTCTCCCTGACGGGTCTCCTACCATCGCCGTGCCGCCTCCGATCAGAGCGATCGGCTTGTTGCCCGCCTCCTGCAGCCGCTTCATCAGGCATAATGCCATAAAGTGCCCCACATGGAGACTGTCCGCAGTCGGGTCAAATCCGATATAGAAAGTTGCCTTCCCGTTATTGATCAGCTCTCTGATCTCTTCTTCATCTGTTACCTGGGCGATCAGTCCTCTCGCCCGAAGTTCTTCATAGATTCCCATCGTGTTCTCTTCCTCCTGTTCATAGTGTATACTTTCGAAATCTCTCTGCGAAAGAGACTGCGGAAGTACGATCGATCATTGCCATGCAGCCGCCAAATGTGCATGCAAGCATGCCCGCTTGGCTCGCTGCTCACGGGAATAAAAAACCGCCCCTATCATTAAGATAAGGGCGGATATGATCTCCGCGGTACCACCTTGATTCACAAGGCACTCACATGCCTCGCCTCTGTAAGTTGCGTATTCACAACTCATGCACGGTAACGTGTGCCTTCCGTCACAGCCTACTCGAACTATATTCTTTCGGTGTGCAGCTCCAAGATGTATTCATGATCCATTCTTTCATGCGCCTCTCACCCGCCGGCAGCTCTCTGTATGGGTGTATGTGATCATTACTTCTTCTTTTCCAAGCCTTTGTTCTGTCTCTGATCCACGCCGTCTCTAATCTGGCGGCAAGCCGGCGATCATCCGCCTGCTTGAATAGAATCCTATCGTATTTGTGTCCCTTTGTCAAGAGGAAATTCCGAATCTCCAAAGATCTCTAAAGATGGTACGGACAATGCTTCTTCAGGCACTGCTGATTCTCCGACGAAAATCCGCACGAGATCTTCTCCGGCAGCTCCATCACGATCCCCAGATTCTCTTTCACGAATTCCACAGCCTCTTTCGCCGCCGTAAAGGAATTGCGCTTGCAGCATCTCGGACCTCCAAGCTCTGCGATCGCCCCCAGGGCACGGGAAGTCATCTGATTCGACAGTCCCCAGGATCTGCCTGTCAGCGGCGTCGCTTTTGTAACGACACTCATGAAAGTCCCGACACTGACCGCCGCGCCGCAGCAACCCCACAGACCGCAGGATCCTCCCGGATACTCGCTTCCCCGCGACTTCATCTCCTCCAATGCCTTCTCAAACGCCCCGTCTTCACAGCCGTCGAAACCTCCGCAGTTCTTATACGCCGTAAGCAGCGCAGCGCCGACCATAACATGATGCTCCGGTCCATGCATATATATGTAAGGATCCTCCATCAGCTTCTGCATGATAGAAATCGGATCCTTCTCTTTACTCTTGCCGCATCCTTCCATAATAGCCTGTATTCCCCGCTTGGCATGGCATTCGTCACAAACATAATGGCCGTCCTCACAGCTCGCATGGCTCTCGAATTCACCATGACACATGACACATTCCATCTTCCTCGCACTCTCATAATACACGATCGGCTTGCCACATACCAGGCATGCCCCTACATCTCTTGCCATTTTTTGACCTCCTTACTTCTTACCAGTGTGCTGACTGTATTATATTCAGCCAAACCTCCTTCATCTGCCTTTACACCTTGCCCATATAACCGCCAACAGAGCCATTCTGTCCGGAAGTCTGTCTCTGCTGCAGCCATCCTTTAGCAGATCCTTATTCCGTCCTTCACTACTGCCTTCAGCTCCAGATCCTGATCTAACAATACGACATTCCCTTTCTTGCCGGGAGCAATGGAACCGTATTCATCATAGATCCCCAGGCACTTCGCGGGATTCATGGACGCACAGGCAACCGCCGTCTTAAGCGGAATTCCCATCACCTTCACCACGGTCTTCATACATTCCATCAGATTCGTTGCCGATCCTGCCAGCGCACCGTTCGATACAAGCGTCGCCTTTCCTCCGGCGACGTTGACATCCAGTCCGCCAAGCGTATACTGCCCGTCCGGCATCCCCGTCGCCCTCATGCTGTCGCTGATCAGGACGATCCGGTCCGCCCCCAGCATCTTGAATGTTGCGCGCACCACGGACGGATGGATATGGACACCGTCACAGATCATCTCCGCATTCACATGAGCGCTGTCTGACACCGCTCCTACGACTCCCGGTTTCCTGTGGGTGAATGCCGGCATCGCATTATACAGGTGCACGGCGTGATCTGCTCCTGCTTCAAATGCCGCCATCGCCGTATCATAATCCGCATTGGTATGAGCGAGAGAAATATGAACCTCATCCTTCATCTGCCGGATGAATTCCTGTGCTTTCTCATTACGCTCAGGCGCGATCCCGACGAATTTGACCAGCCCTTCGGAAGCATTCAGAAAACGCCGGCAGATTCCGGCATCACAGGATATGATATTCCGCTCGTCCTGCGCCCCTTTTTTCGCCTCACTGATAAAGGGACCTTCCATGTTCACACCGACCAGATCCGCCGCTCCCTGTCCTCCGGACGCATTCTCTTTCTTATACTTCGCCGCAACAGCCAGGATCTCTTCCAGTTCATTTACCGGAAGCGTCATGGTTGCCGGGCAGATCGCCGTCACACCCACCGACGCTTCGTACTCTGCGATCTTCGCGATCGCCTCGCTGGTTCCGTCACAGAAGTCATAGCCTTTACATCCGTGGAAATGCAGGTCGATCAGTCCCGGGATCGCATAACAGCCGCCTCCGTCAAGTACTTCCTCTCCCGCCAAAGTTTTCCCGGAATCTTCCCCTGTCCCAGAACCTGGCGCCGCCTCAATCCTGCCGTCTTGCAGCACGATCTCTCCTTCCACGAATTCCATCTCTTCTGTGTAGACTTTCACATTCCGAATAATCATATCCCTCTCTCCTTTTTCTTTCATTATTCATCATTTATTATATATTACCATAAATACTCCTGAAAAATCATAGATTTTCCAAGAGTACTTCGATCATTCCAGGCCATGCCTGCGCCTCCCTCTTCCCTCTTCAAGCGCACGCAGCGTATTATCATGCAGAAGCTCTTTCGCGAACTTGTCCTGCTCCACATAGTAAGAATAGATGATATCGAGCATCACCAGGATCGGGAACTGCGGCGATATGACATTTCCGTGATTCAGATGCCGCAGAGACGGGATGAGCACGATCTCATCGCAGAACTCTTCAAATATTCCCTTATTCTTCGCTGTCAGGAGCACCGTTCTTGCTCCTCTTCTGTGGGATTCTTTCAAAAGATACAGAACATCCTCCTTCTCACCGCTGATACTGATCCCGACCACCAGGCTCTCCCGATCCTGGAACACGGCGCGCATACGCATGAGATCCGCATCCTTAACAGAATCAATATCGACTCCGATCCTCATAAAGCGGAATTCCATCTCTTCCGCCGTAAGCCCCGAACTCCCGATGCCGCACACGACGACCCGGTCCGATTGATTCAGATATCTTCCGATCCGGGCAATCTGCAGCTCATCTACAAGATTATAAGTTTTATTAAGCAGTTCCTGATACACATTCAGGATCATCCTTGTATTCCCTGTCATGGATTCCTGCTTCTCCACGAAGGTTTCTTCATACTGGTACACGAATTCCCGATATCCCCGGTAACCGCATTTCTTAGCGAAACGGGACAGCGAGGCTTCCGACACATACAGCATCTCGGCAACCGACTTCGCAGAAAAATCCATCCGCTTGCGGTTTCGTATGAAGAAATCGGCAATCGTCTTCTCCACTACCGTAAAATTATCATAATTCGACTCTATCATCGGCACTACAGATTTTACATAATACTTCATCGTATTTCATCCTTCTTCGTCTGCTTTTGAATAAAATGATAGAAAGCCCCCAACATTCCCGCATCATTCTTGTGTTTCGCAAATGCGATCCTTGTACCGGAAGCAATGCTTGAGATCAGATACTTCTCCACCGCTCTCTCAATCCTGCCTCTCAGGTATTCCTCCTGCGCCATGATACCTCCTCCAAGCACCACGATCTCAGGATTGATCACATAACAGATATTCGCAATACCCATTCCAAGCACGTCCGTCATCTCGTCGATCGCTCTGACGCAAAGCGCATCCCCTTTCTCCGCCTCTTCAAAAATACGATACCCATTCCACGTCCCCGCAGGGTCTTTCTTCCACTCTGCCACTTTTCTTGAGAGAATACTCGCCGCTCCCAGAGTCTGAAAATCACTCCCCTCCATATGCATATATCCCACTTCACAGGCGCTGTTGCCGGATCCGCGAAAGACCTTGCCGCCAACCACGATACATCCTCCGATCCCTGTCCCGACTGTCAGAATGAGCGCGGGGTCACACCCCTTTGCCGCTCCCGAGACCGACTCTGCCAATCCCGCACAGTTGACATCATTCTCCACCTCACAGGGAACACGAAACCTCTGCTCCATGATCTCTTTGAAACGGGTTCCGGTATAATGAGGGATCAGGGGCGCCGAGTGGAAGATCTCCCCCTTCTCGGTATCTACCATACCTGCCGTAGAGATACAGATTCCGTCCACCGCACCAACTTCGCGGCACCGTTCTACGATACCGACCGCTTTCGCCAGGACAGACACGCCGCCCTTATAGCTCTCTGTCGGCATCTTACTTCGGAACAGTATTTCTCCGTCTCCGTCCAAAACTCCGTACTTTATTGCCGTCCCGCCTATGTCAATGCATACATATCTCTTCATATCTATACCTCATTATAATATATTCCTGTCTTTTCCGCAATCTGCCATACGCTTTACCGTTAATTTTCACATCCACACCGATCACTGTACCAATTGGTGCGGATGTGAATCCTGACACACTATATACGCACTTTAAAAATCGCCTTGCGGATCTTCCGGGGAACCCCCGCAGCAACTGCCGTTCGATGGGCGTCGCTTGGATAACAGATCAGGAAATCCCCCTCCTTAAGTACAACGGAGCCATTCTTCCCGCCCTCCATAGGCAGGAAATCATCCTCCGCAGCATAAGGCTTTACATCCATATTATGAATAAAATTCATATCAATCTGCTCCGTCCCCTCAAGCATCAGATGAATATCCAGATAATTCCTGTGCGCCTCCCAAAATCGTTTCTCTGCTTCCACCGTCTCATATTCCACGATATTGACGAATAACCGCTTCCCGTCAATCTCATAGACTCCCTTTTTATACTCATTCAGCGCATGTTCTTTCATATAATTGAAGCACTCAAGCACTCCGTCCTCCAAGAAAAAATATTCCTTAAGGTTCTGAATATTTCCAAAGATCATATTCTATATCCCTCCCATATAAACTCAATTCTTATAGATCGTCGTATAAGGAGCGGGAACCGACGTATCCCCCTTAACCTTTCTGGAAATTATACTTGCGGGAATCCCCACCGCCAGCGACACTGCGATCGAGATCAGCGAGTAAGACCAGATCGACACCGCCTCCGCCGGAACAAAGTATTTGATGCCAACCATGACAACAGACGCAGCGATAAAGGCAAGCGCCGCCCCGAATGTATTTGCCGCCTTCGTAAATGCACCCAGAATAAAGGTTCCGATCAGAATGCCAAGTACCAGTCCCATGAATCCATTAAACCACTCATATGCAGACTTCACACCGCCGTTCGCCAGGACCATTGACACCGCGATAGAGAATATACCCACGATCAGAGAGACATATTGTCCGATCTTTGTCTGTGTCTCAAAACTTAACTCCTTCTTCGTGAGGCGAGCCTGAATATCAAGAGTCCAGCTTGCCGCAACCGAATTCAAGCCTGTTGACAGCGTGGACTGAGACGCCGCATAGATCGCCGCAAGAAGAAGTCCCGTGACGCCCACCGGAAGCTCGAACGCGATGTAAGACGCAAAGATCTGATCCTGAGCTGCCGCCGGCGGAAGTGTATTCTGCTGATAGAATACATACAGTCCCGTTCCGATCAGGTAGAATACGGTTGCAATAAAGATCGAGAGCGCACCGTTCGTCAGCATCATCTTATTCAGCTTCTTCGTATCTGTCGTCGTCGTGAAACGCTGCACGATATCCTGGCTTGATACGTAAGATCCCATCGTGTTGAACCCTGCTCCTACGATCAGGATAAATACACTGTCCTTAAGAATATTGATGTCAAAGACCGGCTGATCCACGGCAAGGAATTTATGTTCCGATGCGAACGCCGTAAATATTGCTCCGATCCCCCCGTCAATATGTGCAAGAAGGAAGAACAGCGAGAAAGTCACGCCGATCAGAAGCACCGAACCCTGGATAAAGTCCGTCCAGAGCACGGATTTCAAACCGCCGGTATAGGAGTAGATGATCGCGATCACGCCCATGATCAATATCAACAAGTTCACATGGATCCCCGTCAGGCTTCCCAGAACCATACATGGCAGATACATGATGATCGACATACGTCCGACCTGATAGACGATAAACATCACCGCGCCAAGCACGCGAAGCCCCTTGCTCCCGAATCTCAATTCCAGGTAATGGTATGCCGTGTCTATATCAAGCTTACTGTAAATCGGCAGGAAGAACCGGATCGTCAGAGGGATTGCCAGAAGCATGCCAAGCTGTGCAAACCACATGATCCATGTTCCCGCGTAGGAATTTCCCGCGAGCGACAGAAATGATATGGGACTTAACAAAGTTGCGAATATAGAGACGGAAGTCACCCACCACGGCACGGTTCCGTCACCCTTGAAATATTCTTTTCCCTTCATTTCCTTTTTCGCGAAATGAAGGCCGGCAAATAATACTGCTGCCAGATATACTACTAAAATGATCAGATCTATGATCGTAAAACCTTGCATCCTCTTTTCTCCTTCTAAATTCATACATTTGATGTGCCTTTTTAGATATATTTCTCCTTTGCGTCACGTATCATCCGCGCAGCTTCCCGTACGGTCGCCGCGTCACTCTCGATCAGAGACGGCAGGGGTTCTCTCACTCCCCCGATCTCCAATCCTTCATTGATCTTAAGGATCTCCTTGATAACCCCATACATATTTCCATGTGCGGAACACATCTTGTAGATGATCTCATTGATCACATATTGAAGCTCTCTTGCCTTCTCCATCTCACTTGACTTAACAAGCGACTCCAGTTTTAAGAATAACTCCGGCATCGCTCCGTAGGTTCCGCCGATCGCACCTTCCGCCCCGATCGCCAGGCCGCTGATTAACTGTTCGTCCGGTCCGTTAAATATCACATAGTCCTCTCCCCCTGCCTGCTTGAACATCTGGATGTCCTGCACCGGCATAGAAGAATTCTTCACCCCTATGACTCTTGGATTCTTCCGCATCTCTTCAAACAGGCTCATGGTGAGAGCTACCCCGGCAAGCTGCGGAATATTGTAGATGACAAAGTCTGTATCCGGCGCTGCCAAGCTGATATCATTCCAATACTGTGCGATCGCATATTCCGGCAAGCGGAAATAAATCGGCGGGATCGCCGCGATCGCGTCCGCCCCCGCGCTCTGTGCATGTCTTGCAAGCTCCTTACTGTCCCTGGTGTTGTTGCATGCAACATGGGCAATGACGGTCAGTCTTCCATCCGCTGCTTTCATGACATTGTCAAGTACAACCTTCCGATCCTCCACACTCTGATAGATACATTCCCCCGAGGAACCATTTACATAGACTCCCTTTACCCCCTTCTCGATAAAATACCTTGTCAGCGCCTGCACTCCTTCGGGGCTGATATCGCCTTTCTTATCATAGCAAGCGTAAAATGCGGGAATGATACCTTTGTATTTACTTAAATCTCTCATCGTCTTTTCTCCTTTTTCATCCGTTCTGATTCTCTCTCTCCTTTGTTGTTCCTTTCCTGCAGCGCTTCTGCAAATGATCTCGTGATCAGCTGCGGCCTCGTAATTACCGAACCCACCACGACACAGAATACTCCAAGCCCGATCACATGCCTTGCTTTCTCTGGCGTGTCAATATTTCCCTCCGCGATCACTCTGTGATCTACCTGCGCAATGATCTTCCTGATGATCTCAAAATCACCGGCTTCTATCCTGTCTCCCTTACTCTGTCTGGTGTACCCCACCAGTGTCGTCCCGATGAAATCAAATCCAAGCGCATCCGCATGAACCGCTTCCTCTACGGTGGAGCAATCCGCCATCAAAAGCTGATCCGGATATCTTTCCTTCACTTCCTGAAAGAACTTATCAAGCGTAACGCCTCCCGGCCTTAACCTGTCGGTTGCATCCATAGCGATGATCTCCGGTTTTACTCCCATCAGCTCGTCAATCTCTCTCATTGTCGGTGTGATATAGATCTCACTGTCTTCATAATCCCTCTTAACGATCCCGATGACCGGAAGATCTACCTGTGACCTGATCTCGCCGATGTCCTCTTTCGTATTGGCGCGGATGCCCGCCGCCCCTCCTTCTTTTGCCGCCAGAGCCATTCTTCCCATAATAAAGGATGAATGAAGCGGCTCGTCAGGCAGCGCCTGGCAAGATACCACCAGCCTGCCTTTCAAATGTTCCACACATTCCTTCATACTCTGGTCTTCCATCTCCTTTCTTCTCCTTCTTCTTACTTCTTAGAAACAGTTCTTTTCATTGTTCCTATACCCAGACGTATTCGCTGACTGTGAATCTGTGTCTTCTGGTTTCTGGCTCCTAAGTATACGCATCGAAGAATGCATTTTCAACAGATTCAACGTCTTCTGAAACTTCTTTCAACATTTTCAAAACATACTTTTTTTAAGAATATATTTCGTATCTTTTTTTGGTGATTTTGCACAACAGCGTGTTGCTTCTTTCCATATGTGAAAGTACCCTCAGCGTAGCTGTAACAGCTATGCTGAGGGTACTTTAGTTATTTGTATTTTGTTGGGAAACTATGCATGATTTTAAATTAGATAGACTTTTGCCGCCTGTAGATGATCATACCTATGGATACCACCACCAGGACTCCCGCCAAAAGCTGTGAAGCCGGGAATCCGATTCCCGGAAGCAGCAATTGATCCGTCCTCAGCCTCTCGATAAAGAAGCGGCCGAATCCATATCCTGCCAGATACAAGAGGAATACCTCTCCATGGAACCTCTTATGCCTTCGATAGAGAAGCATAAGAATCAGTATGAACAGACACCACAGAGACTCATAGAGAAATGTAGGATGAACCTGGATATAGGACACCCCCTCCACCGTCTCCATATGCTCCCGCATGAGATCCGTAATATCCGATCCCCGGACTGCGTCTACCGGAAGCCGCATGGCAAGAATCCAGTCCGTATATTCGCCAAATGCTTCCCGGTTGAAGAAATTCCCCCACCGTCCGATCATCTGTCCCGCCACCAAGCCGAGTCCCGCCGTATCCATCAGAAGCGGCGCCGACAATCTCTTGATCTTTGCAAACACGATGACCGTAAGTACTGCAGCAATAACTCCTCCGTAGATCGCCAGTCCTCCCTGCCTGATGTTAAAGACACTCAGCAGATCGTCCTTATACATATCCCAGGAAAATATCACATAATAAATCCTCGCCCCTATGATCGCAAAAATCACCGCATAGATCGCAAGATCATAATAATCATCCGGTTTCTGACCGGTACGTCTCGCTTCCCATGCCGCAATGAAAATTCCGGCGAGAATACCGATCCCTATAATGATCCCGTAATATGCAATATCAAATCCCATCACCGATATGTGGTCGCCGACAGATTCCAGATGAATCCCAATATTGGGAAATTCTATACCAGTATGCATAACTAACGTTTTCCTTCCTTATCACAGATTTCCTACACGTTGAACCGGAACAGCATGATATCCCCGTCTTTTACAACGTAATCCTTACCCTCCAGCCTTACCAGTCCTTTCTCCTTCGCAGCGCTGTGGCTTCCACATTCCATCAGATCGTCATAGGAAACCACTTCCGCGCGGATAAATCCACGCTCAAAGTCCGAATGGATCTTCCCTGCCGCCTGCGGAGCTTTCGTGCCCTCCGTGATCGTCCAGGCACGGACCTCCGGTTCTCCTGCCGTCAGATAACTGATCAGCCCAAGCAGCCGGTAACTTGCCTTGATAAGCTTCTCAAGACCAGACTCTGATAATCCCAGGTCTTCCAGGAACATCTTCTTCTCATCATCCTCAAGCTCGGCAATCTCCTGTTCGATCTGGGCGCATACTACGAATACCTCGCTCAGTTCTTCCTTCGCGTATTCACGGACAGCCTGTACGCCCGCATTCGATACACCGTCGTCCGCCAGATCATCTTCCGCCACATTCGCCGCATAGATCACCGGCTTATAAGTCAGCAGATTATATCCTGACATCCACTCCTGCTCTTCTTCATCCTCCGCACCGGAAAATGTCTTGGCAAGCTTCCCTTCCTCCAGATGCTCCTTGATCTTATGAAGCAGCGCCAACTCTTTTGCCGCCGCCTTATCATTTCTCGCCACCTTCGTGGTCTTGGCGATCCTCCGCTCCAAGATCTCAAGGTCAGAGAATATAAGCTCCAGATTAATCGTCTCAATATCCCTGAGCGGATCGATATTTCCGTCTACATGAACGATATTACTGTCCTCGAAGCATCTCACCACATGAACGATGGCGTCTACTTCACGGATGTTGGCAAGGAACTGATTCCCAAGCCCTTCCCCCTTCGAAGCGCCTTTCACTAACCCGGCTATATCTACGAACTCTATCGCAGCCGGTATGATCTTCTTCGTGTGATACATCTGACCAAGGACATTCAGCCTTTCGTCTGGTACGGTTACAACTCCCACATTCGGGTCGATCGTACAGAATGGATAGTTCGCTGATTCCGCACCTGCTTTCGTCAGTGAATTGAATAACGTACTCTTTCCTACATTGGGAAGCCCCACGATTCCTAGTTTCATTTTTGTCTAATCTCCTTTAGTTGTTCTTAATATTTATAAGATTTACAAGCCAATCCCACCTAAATATGCTTTTTAGGTTCAGATACTGTTGGTAATTTAGTTGTTAAGCTGCAAATATATGCTTTTCTTAATTTATATGCAGGATGAAAGTATATTCTCCCAGGAATGTTTCCTGTGTACCTCATATGATAACTTACCAATACTTGAGCATCTGTGAATTCAAATGTATGTTCCTTTTTAAATCTTTCTAAAGTGCTCTTTGATTGCGGCGAAACACTCCTTGAAGGAAACGCCTCCTCTTCAAATCTCTCTCCATCCCATTTTGAAAAATATCTCTCCAAACTCATTAGTTTATTACATAGTGCTCCCACATGACATGCCTGTACCTGCCCCTCCAATTGATTAAGTGCAACCTGATGAAATATAAGTGATGGAAATAATTCATCCAGACATTCTAATAATTGCTGAGGTGTTCTGATACCCGAAATCTCTTTTTCTTTCATTTCAGAAATTTGACCGGAATATTTCTCAAGCTGTGCTTCACTGGATAAATTATATACTCTAACGTGAAAAGTCTGATCTTCCTTTAAGGAATAATATTGACATGGTATTTCGAACATATTCCAATAGGGCTCTGTATTAAAACTGATACAAAAAGATTCATTTTCGTATGCGGCAAGCAACCCTTTTCCGTATCCTTTTTCGCATCTTAATTCTGCCTCACCCTGATCGACTTCCAATATTCCCTGCCTGTCACACATGTTTACGAAACGTCGAAGCATGTCCTTATCTTGAGTATTATTTCTCCATTTCGACACATAATATCCCTTTGCCAACTCTAATGAATTTAAATCTACACTTGTTAGGATAGAACGCTCAAACCCATTCGTTCCTTTTACCGCCTTACTGTAAGTATTTATAAATTGTTCTAATACACGCACTGCCTCGCTTTGATGTACTTTCTCCGTACACAAAGAAAGTTCATTTAATACCATTCGCATATTAAAGTTCTCCCTTTAAAGAATCTCATCCAAAGCTTTTTCCCATTCGTCAAAAAAACCATCTGGCCAATAACTTAATTTTCCATTATCATAAATTTGTGGACTCTCAGCCACGTGAATCATTTTTCCCTCGGATTCTCTTCTGGAAAAATAAAATAATTTTGCATCTTCTCCCTTTAAACGCTTCTGCTTTACGGCAATTCTAATACCATTCAAAATATGGTCACTATGCGTTTCCATAAATATCTGAATACCCTCTGCTGCACACAAAGCAATCAACTCTCCCATTTTCCTTTGTCCCTTAGGATGTAAATGTGCTTCAGGATTTTCCAAAATCAGAGTGCTTCCCCTCTCTGCTTTCAATAATGCTACAATAACTGGCAAAACATATGAAATGCCAAAGCCAACATTCGTTGGCCGGAATAGTCTGCTTTTTGTTTTATCCATATAGTAAAAGCCTAGCTTTGCCAAATCCGTATTTTCAATTTCCGAAACATCAAACTTCACCTCGGGAGAAATCATATCCAACCAAAACTGCACTTCTTCTTTTAAAGATTTTCCCTTGTCCCATGCTATACTCTTATCCTGGTATCTGCATAGATAATGAACAGTGTATTCCCCATTAACCCCCAACTGAGCCTGAGAATCTATATGGAAACTTGATTTTGGATATATCACCTGAGGTGATCTTCTCTCTGCATTCAGATATTCAAAATGCCCTTTGAACAAAGATGTATCTTGATAATTTCCTATACTTTCTGCTTCCAACACATCGGCATCTTTTCTGTAATGTACTTTTATTTTAAAACTTCTCTCTCTTTCCTGAAACTGCATTTCAATACATTCATTCTCAGCGTATTCATACAAGATATCTTGTGCCATTCCAACATTTACATAATTACCATTGAGACAAATACTATTCGGTAGATAGCTATTCTGCTCTGACTGCTTTATCACCAGTAATGACTGAATAACCGTGGATTTTCCCATCCCGTTTAAACCCGCAAACACATTAAGTGATCTTAAAGGTAATTCAAGTGATTCAAAACACTTAAAATTTTTTATTACAATCCTATCCAACATTACTTTGCAATCTCCTTTACCAGATTTTCGATCTTTTCAAATCGCTTTTTCACAGATGACACTTTCCCACTGCCAATAGAATCAATAAATTCCCCATCTTCCGAACACATTTCCCTATATTTTTCTTTCAGCTTCTCTTTTTGTCCTATTAAAGATTCCAATTCGTCCTTAGTGCATTCTGCCAGAACACATGTCCATGTCTCAAACAAAGCTTTACTGATCGGTCTCCTCTTGAGCAAATCAGGCATACGTCTGAAAGCAAATTTCCCAAATATTTCCATGCTTACATTCAAAACTATGATAAACTGCTCCTTCATACGTCCGGCATCTGACATCTCAAATTCTTTGTGATTCACCTTCTCCATCCCTGCATTTAAAAACAAATCTATAGAGCCTTTATATTCCTCTACACCCAGACCATAAAAAGTCAGGAAGCGAAGAACAAACTCTCTGTCCAACATACGATCAGTTTTTATAGAATATCCTGTTGCCTGCTTGAACTCTTCCAAATTTGCAAGTTCCTTCAAATACCTTGGTGCAAACCCCTGATACAATGCATGTCTGATTTCCTGCGGCTCCAACTCTAACCCACCTGTGTTGATACGCTTAAAAATATTGTATTTTAAATTGATAGGTGCGCCAGGATTTATGATGTATGTAGTGACCTGCGTTTCCTTCATTCTCCTCACATAAGAGCGCGGCATATCATCAATAGTTGCCCCATTCAACTCCTTTAAGAACTCTAAGCCCTGTAGCTTAAGTTTGGGTTTTTCATCTACAAAAAATTCTTTCAGTGCTGTCAGCCGCTGTAATCCATCAATAACCACCCATTTGCTGTTATTTCCTCCATCAAAATAAAATGCCGGCAATGGTATCCTTAAAAGCAATGATTCAATCAACTGGCTCTTTTGTTCCGGACTCCATAAACCTGCCTTTCTTTGGAAATCAGGCATTAAATCAATTTCATCATTTTCTAACCTTGAAATAATCATATCCAACGATAATGGTTTGGGCGAAATATCAATCTGAGTTGTATCATATGGCTTAATCAATTCCGCATAGTTGGTTTCGTCTGTCATCTCTTCAACTTCATCATCACCAACCACTGATATATTGTTTTCCCTCAAATAATCTCTGCATAATTCAATATTGTCTTCAAAATTTTGCTGTGAAGACAACACATCTATAAAAAGCGAGTTACTCAAAGTCCCATCTCTATAGTTTTGAGCAATATTTATAAGCTTATCTAAGTCTTTCTTATACTTTTCAGATAACATTTTCTCCCTCCTTGCATATTTCCTCCCCCTTTTTACATACTATTACTGAGGTGATTTTTTGTCTGATTATATATTACAAATAAATCCGGAACCGGAACTCATAAATAACAAACTACTCTATTTCTGGTGTATTATAAAGAACAATACATTTGATTCCGCTTCAAATTATGGCTTTGGCTGGGCTGATTCCGCTGATGCGGCATTTGAAGATGCATATAACTATTACAAAAAATTCATTTTCCTCACCTAACGAAACAACTCAGTCCCGCGTCTCCATCAATATCACATGCCCCATAGCAAAACTGATCACCGCCTCGTCAGAATCATCCGCGATCTGGTTGCTGACGCACAGGCTGTCGTACGGTCTCAGGATGTGGTTCTTAAGCGGATATTTCGCACCGCTGATATTGAAGCCAAAGATCTCTTCCCCCAACGGAAATACGGAAAAATACGGTCCGAAAGCCTCACTCTTCCTGATATGTGTCTCGCCGCCTCCTATAATAGTGATCATATTCTGCCGGTCAACGATCTTCGCCTCGATCCCTGCCTTAAAAGGGATCATAAGACTCTGCACATTCGCCCACAGATGGTCGATCCTTCCTCCCGTGGCGCCGAGAATGGTTATGTCTTTACTTCCCAGTGTCATGGCAAGACGGATCGCCATCTCCGTATCGGAAGCATCCTTCACTGGATTATATTCTCTCACCGGGACATGCGCCTCATTCTTATAATAATCCCTGACCTCCTCACGGACACTGTCAAAATCTCCCACAATATAATCCGGCATAAACTGATGCTGATAAAGGAATTCCATCCCCTTGTCCACACCGATCACACATCTGTCTTCTTGCCGCGCAAGGATGGAGACCGTCAATTCCTCGTCCAACTCACCGCCGCTGACTACAATCGCTTTCTTACTCATATCTTCTCAATATCTCCATAAAGTCTTTCGTATTCTTCCCCGGATCTCCGTGGAATACGGCAGAACCCGCTACGATCACATTTGCTCCCGCATCTAACACTTCACTTACATTAGACAGATAGATCCCTCCGTCCACCTGGATATCCACCGTCAATCCCTGTTCCCTGATCATTCTTCTGATATTGCGGATCTTATCAAGAGATTCCGGTATGAATTTCTGACCGCCGAATCCCGGATGCACGCACATCACCAATATCATATCCACATCCTTAAGATACGGCATAACCGCTTCCGCTTCCGTCTCCGGACAGATGGATAGTCCTGCTTTTAATCCACACTCTCTGATCTTCCCGATCGTTGCCTTCAGATCTTCACATGCCTCCAGATGAACCGTGATCATATCGGCTCCCGCCTTCCGGAACGCCTCAATATAGCGGATCGGCTCCTGTACCATGAGATGCGCGTCCATCACCTGATCCGTCACATCATGGATAGATGCCAGCACCGGCATCCCAAAAGAAATACTCGGCACAAACATACCGTCCATTACATCAAAATGCAGATACCTGGCTCCGTTCTCTTCTGTCTTCTTCATCTCCTGACCCAGGTTCCTGAAATCTGCCGCCAAAATAGACGGCGCTAATATATATTCCATTCTCAATGCCTCCTCTTATTCTTAAGTTCTTCATACATCTCCACATAATCCCGATACCGTACCCTATGTATCTGTCCCTCGTCCACCGCTGCCTTTACGGAGCATCCCGGCTCGTGTATGTGGTCGCATCCATGGAATCTGCACTTCCCCTCATGATCCATGAACTCCGGGAAATAATGTTTCAGGTCTTCTTTCTCAAACGTATTCACATACAACGAACTGAATCCGGGCGTATCCATGATATACGAATCCTCGTCGATCAGAAACAACTCCGAATGTCTGGTCGTATGTTTTCCACGCTCGATCTTACGGCTGATCTCTCCTGTCTCCATATTCGCTTCCGGATGCAGGATATTGATGATCGACGATTTCCCGACGCCGGAAGGCCCGGCGATCGCCGTCGTCTTTCCCTTCAAGACAGCTCTGACCCTGTCAATATTCTCTTCTTCCCGCGCACTTGTGAATATCATCGGATATCCGCAGCCTCCGTAGATCGCCTGAAGCTCCTCGATCTGCGCGTCCGCCGCCAGATCCGTCTTATTGAAACAGAGGATGACCGGAAGAAGCTTATCCTCCATCATAACCAAGAATCGGTCAAGGAGGTTATAATGCGGATTCGGCTGAAGAACCGCAAACACAAGCAATACCTGATCAATATTCGCAACCGCAGGCCGTATCAGCTCATTACTCCGCGGAAATACCTGGATCATATTCCCCGTCTTTTCACCCTCATTAAGCACTTCTATCTCTACATTATCTCCCACAAGAGGCCTGATCTTCTCTCTTCGGAAAGCCCCTTTTGCCTTACATTCATAAACACCGGATCCTACTACATGTATATAGTAGAATCCGGCAATACCCTTTACAATCTTTCCCTGCATAAGCTGTCCTGTCCGGCATCCCGCCTTTTTCTGGTTTCGGCTGCTGCAAACGCATGCATACCCTTCGAGCGTACTATTCTGTGATCCCGCCTTCTGGTCCCGGCGAATCATTGCTTGGTCCCGAAGATGGTCCCGGCTCCGCTCCCTGGCTGATCACCAGGTTGATGGCGGTTCCTTCCTCCACACTGCTTCCTACGCCCGGATCGCAGCTGATCACATTCCCAATTCCAACAGACGCGTCATATTGATAAGTGATATTTCCTACGCTGAGCCCTGCGCTGCTGATCAGCTGCCTTGCATTATCCAGAGAAGTGTTCGTCACAGGCGGAACACTCACTTTTTCGGCTGGCTTTGGTCCCAGGCTGACGCTGATACCGACCGCCGTCCCTGCCGCCACTTTCTTTCCGCCGTCTATGCTCTGGGAAACCACCTGGCCTTCCGGCACATTATCATTATAATCGTAAGAAACCGTACCTACGCTGAGCCCTGCCGCCGCGATCGCACTCTGCGCATCCGCGTCCGCTTTACCGATCACATTCGGAACGGTCTTCTTCTCTGCGCCTTTGCTGACCTTCATCACAATCTGTGTATCTTCCGTCGCTTCGGCGCCTGCCGCCGGCGTTGTACCGATCACATCGCCCTCTGCCACAGAATCACTAAATTCAAACTCTGAAGATATCTTCTTGAATCCCGACTGCTCTAACATACTCTGGGCTTCACTTTCGCTTCTGCCGCTTACATCCGGTATCGTAAGCTTATTTCCGACCAGACCGGAACTTACGACCACCTGCACCGTCGAATTCTTCTTCACCTTCGTCCCGGCTTCTGTCTTCTGCTCGGATACCGTACCTGCTTCGTACTTGTTGGACTCTTTGCGCTCAACTACCTTATATCCAAGCCCCTTTTCATTCAGCGTCTTCTTTGCTTCATCCTCTGTCAGTCCCACCACACTTGGAACCTTGACTTTCTCTTCCTCCGTCTTCTCCGGCAGGACCGACGGAGTGAACTTGAAAAGCCCCGCTGTCTTCCCGACGGTAAATATCACGATAAAAAGAATAATGATGATCACCACAACCATCAGAATCTTCATAACCTTATTCATCCGCGGATTCACCGAATCCGATCTGCCCCTTCTTCTGCGTCCGGATCCGTAGTCGTCATATTCATCGTCATATTCGTCATATTCGTCGTCATGACCATAATCGTCATTGCCATAATCATCATGATCATAGTCGTCATTGCCATAATCGCCGTCATATTCATGCCGCCCCGTGTCATAGCCGTCCTGATATTCCTTATCACCGCCATACTCATGGGCATCATATTCTTCGAAATCTTCTTCATCATCATATGCATCACCGATGACATCCAACTCATCTCCTGTGATAATAACCGTATTCGCATTACGAAGCGGCGGTATCACGACAAAATCTCCGTCCGGATCCACCAATGATCTCTTCATATCCCGGATCAGATCATCCGTATTCTTATATCTTCTCTCGCTGTTCTTCTGCGTACATTTTAAGATGATCTGCTCCAGACTGTACGGAATGTCCGGGATCAGCTCTGACGGAGGCGTGATCTCCTCCTGCAGATGCTTGATCGCCACTGACACTGTGGAATCCCCGTCGAAAGGCACCTGCCCGGTCACCATCTCATACAGAGTGATCCCCACAGAGTAGATGTCACTCCTCTGGTCGCTGAAACCGCCTCTTGCCTGTTCCGGCGACGTATAATGAACAGATCCCATGGCGTTCGAGCTGACCGTATTGGATGTCGTCGCCTTCGCGATCCCGAAATCTGTCACTTTAACCTTCCCGTCCTTGGAAATGATAATATTCTGCGGCTTGATATCCCGGTGGATAATATCCGCCGCATGTGCGATCCCAATTCCCGTACACATCTGGATCGCAATACTGATCACCTCTTTGTGTGACAGCCTGCCTTTGCGCTCTATATATTCCTTTAACGTAATCCCCTCTACCAGCTCCATGACCATGTAATACAGGCCCCGGTCCTCGCCTACATCGTATACATTGACGATGTTCGGATGCATCAGTCCCGCGGCAGCCTGCGCCTCCGAGCGGAATTTACGTACAAAATTCTCATCTTCCTTATATTCTTTCTTCAGCACTTTGATCGCCACATAACGGTTCAGCATACAGTCTCTGCCCTTATAGACGTCAGCCATCCCCCCTGCGCCGACCTTACTCAGCACCTCATAACGCTTTCCAAGAATAATACCATCTTTTACACTCATACACTCACCTCATCTGCAAGTGGCTCTGCTATAACAACCCCTATGTTATCTCTCCCGCCATTACTGTTTGCTTTCTCGATCAGCATCTGCACAGCCTCAACAACGTCTCTGGCTCCCCTGACGATGTTGAACATATCCTCATCTTCCACCATGTTGCTCAGGCCGTCGGTGCACATCAATATGACGTCTCCTCGTTTCAGCCGATACTCGTAGATATCAGCCTCCACGCCTTCCTTCACCCCGATCGCCCTGGTAATGATGTTCTTATCAGGATGGTTCTTTGCCTCCTCCGCTTTGATCCCTCCAAGCCTTACCATCTCTTCCACCAGAGAATGGTCTTTGGATATCTGACGGATCTTTTCATTGATCAGGTAGAGACGGCTGTCTCCCACATTGGCAAAATACAAAGTATTGCCAACAACCGTCGCCGCAACCAACGTCGTCCCCATCCCTTCCAGTTTGATATCTGCCGACGCCGCTTCGATCAGCTTATCATTCGCAATACTGACTACATTACGCAAAATCTCTTCCGGTTTATTGAGCGGCGTCCGCTCAAGCTCTTCTTTCAGGACGCCCACCGTATATTTTGACGCAAAATCTCCTGCCTTGTGCCCTCCCATTCCGTCGGCTACTGCGAGCAGATTCGGAAAGGGACCGATCGGCTTATCCGTCACATATACATAATCCTGGTTGACTTCACGCTTTCTCCCGACATCAGTCATTGCATATATTTTCATCTGTTTCTCCTTACGTTCGCAGCCGCGTAACGTCTCCGTAACTGACCGCAGGCTCCGTCAATGTCCGAGCCTCTTTCCCTTCTTATAGTAACATTAATTCCATTTTTTTCAAGTTTATTTTTGAAGACCAAAGCATTTTTACTGTTTGGTTTCTTGTAATTCCGCTCTTTCACAGGGTTCACCGGGATCAGATTCATATGACAATTCCTTTCCTTAAGGATCGCCGTCAGTTCTCTGATATCTTCCGGCTGGTCGTTCACTCCTGCCACCAGGCTGTACTCAAAAGTAACCCTGCGTCCCGTCTTCCTGAAATATGCATCGCACGCTTCCAATACTTCTTCCAGATGATACTTGTCCGCCACCGGCATCAGCTGCCTTCTCTTCTCCTGTGTAGCTCCGTGCAGGGATAACGCCAGTGTGATCTGCAGCCCCTCCGAAGCCAGCCTGTGGATGTTGGGGACGATCCCGCATGTGGACGCCGTGATACTCCGCTGACTGATATGAAGCCCATGCTCATCACTCACCATTCGGATGAATCTGACAAAATTATCATAATTATCAAGCGGTTCTCCGGTTCCCATAACCACCACATTCGATACCCGCTCTCCGGTCAGGCGCTGGATCTGATAAATCTGCCGCAGCATCTCCGAGGGTGTGAGGTTCCGGTTAAGCCCTCCGATGGTAGATGCGCAGAACCGGCATCCCATACGGCATCCTGCCTGCGACGAGATACAGACCGAATTCCCATACGGATATTTCATCAGTACACTTTCGATCATATTCCCGTCCCACAATTCGAAGAGGAACTTCTCTGTCGGATCTGTCTTCGAGATCTGGCGCTCGGTCATCTGTACACGCGCAATCTCGTATTCCCCGTCAAGCTTCTCCCTGAGCTTCTTGGACAGATTCGTCATATCCTGGAAATCATCCGCCAGTTTCACGTGCAGCCACTCATAGATCTGCCGGCTTCTGAAAGGCGGTTCCCCGATCCTTGCCATCTCTTCTTTTAATTCTTCATAATCATAAGAACAGATATCTCTCTTATTCATGACACCCTTTAAGACCCTTCCTTTCGGAACAGAGCCAGATAGAAGCCGTCGCCGGCATCCCGTCCCGGCAATATCTGCCTCTCCCGGATCAGCCGGAATCCTCCGCAATGCTCCTGGAGCCACCTGGCATTCTCCTCATTCTCTTCTCTGTGGATCGTACACGTACTGTAGATGAGCTTGCCCTGCGGCTTCACATACTGTGATACCACGGCAAGCATCTTCCTCTGGAGCCAAACCAGATCCTTTTGTCCCGCTCTTGTCATCTTATATTTCAGATCCGGCTTCCTGCCCAGTACGCCAAGCCCGGAACACGGCAGATCCGCGATCACGATGTCTGCCTTCCCCACAGCCGTCTCATCCAAACGAAGCGCGTCCCATGGAACCGCCTCTATATTCGTCATTCCGCTTCTTGCAATATTTTCACGTATTAACCCGACCTTATACTCTGTCAGGTCTCTTGCTTCTACATGCCCTGTCCCATGCAGCTGCTCCGCCATATGAAGCGCCTTTCCTCCGGGCGCCGCGCAGACGTCTATGATGTAATCCCCTTCCTTCGCCTCCGCATACTCCGCAACCTGCATCGAACTGATATCCTGCACCTGATAATACCCCTGCCGGAAGCTTAAAAGCCCCGACAGATGATCGTATCCTGACAGATGCAGCGCATAAGGCAGCGTATCGTCTTCCTTCACACATACGCCCTCTGCCTTAAGGATATGGACCAATTTCTCCTTCGAGATCCTGTCCGGATTAAAACGGACCGTCACAGGCTTCTCTTTTAAGAATTCCTCCGCCATGGCGCGCACTGCCACCTCATCGTATTCTGACAGCCATTGTTCCAGGATCCATTCGGGAAGGGAATAGCGGACAGACAGACTATGTATCCTGTCCTCCTCCGGCGGATAGCTTATAGACCCAATATTCCTGCTGATATTTCGCAGCACCCCGTTGACGAATCCTCTCAGCCCTTTGAACCCTCTCTTTGCCGCAAGCTTCACAGATTCATTGCAGACTGCGCTATCCGGCACACTGTCCATATATTTTAACTGATACACCGCACTTCTTAATATCGTACGGATGACCGGCTTCATCTTACTCGCCTTCACTTTGGAGAATTGATCCAGGATATAGTCCAACTCGATCATACGCTCCAGCGTGCCATTCACCACCCTGGTGATGAAGGCACGCTCTTTCTTGTCCAGATACTGATACTGGTCAAGCGCATGCTTAAGGGCTATATGGCTGTATTCCCCGTCCCTGGTGATCTGAAGCAGGATCTCTAGGATCAATTCACGCGAATCTGTATATGCAGACATCTTAGTTCCTCCGATTATTCGCAAGCATCAGGATCCTGAGCAGCTGCAGGACTGACGACACCGCGCCCGCCACATAGGTCAAGGCTGCTGCAAACAGCACTTTCTTCGTTGCGCGTACCTCATCCTCATAGAGCATTCCGCTGCCGCCAAGGATATGGACTGCACGCCTCGAAGCGTTGAACTCTACGGGAAGCGTGATGATCTGGAAAAGAACCGCTAACGAAAAAGCGAGTATCCCCAGATTCAGGAACAACGCCGATGAACCCGTATTGAAAAAGAGCCCTATAAGGATCAGCGGCCATGCGATCATACTTCCAAAATTCACGATCGGCACCAGGCTTCCCCGAATATGGAGCGGTACATAACCGGTAGCATGCTGGATCGCATGTCCGCACTCGTGAGCCGCCACTCCAAGCGCCGCCACCGAAGACGTCTGATAAGTCGCGTCCGACAGCCTCAGCACTTTTGATCTCGGGTCATAATGATCCGTCAGGTTCCCCGGCACATGTTCCACACGTACATCGTAGATCCCCGCGCGTCTCAGGATCTGTTCCGCCGCCTCTCTGCCGGTGATGCCGGAATGATTCCGGACATGAGAATATTTACGAAATGTTGACTTCATCTTCAACGACGCCAACATACAGATCACAACTCCCGCCAATACCAGTAAATACGTGGGATCCATATAGTAATACATCGGATAATACATAGACATACCTCCAAAAATTATACTCCTTACATCCTGAAAGCAGTACGATTCAATTTACATACATAGCTTATTATATATGAAAAACAGGTAAAATACCTGTTTTTCATATAAATTTAACAATTCTTAATGATTTTATTGTGAAAGCACCGTGCCCACGCCGATCTGATATCCCCGCAGGAATGCTTCTGCCTCCATCCGTTTTTTTCCGGGTATCTGCAGCGACAGTACCTTCAATATCCCGTCTCCGGTCTTGACACAGAAACCGTCCTTCTCAACAGAAACAACGGTTCCCGGAGCCTCCTTAGCGTTCCCGCCTTCTTCCGCCTGCGCCTCCCAGATCTTCATCACTTTGCCTTCCCAGTCCGTGTAAGCGCTCGGCCATGGATTCAGTCCCCGGATCAGCCGTTCGATGGATACGGCGTCTTTACTCCAGTCGATATTTCCAAGCTTCTTATCCAACATCCTGGCATATGCCGTCGTACTCTCCCCCTGAGCCTCCGGCGTCACCGTCTTATCCTCCAACGCTTTAAGTGTACGGACACACAGTTTCGCGCCCGCATCGGCAAGCTTATCGTGAAGGCTTCCTCCGGTCTCCTTCTCATCCAGCCGAACTTCCGTCTTAAGCAGCATATCTCCGGTATCCAGCCCTTCATCCATCTGCATCGTCGTCACACCGGATACTTCTTCTCCGTCTATGACAGCCCATTGGATCGGGGCGGCGCCGCGGTACTTCGGGAGCAGCGACGCATGGACGTTCACACAGCCGTAAGGCGTCATCTCAAGGATCTCTTTGGGCAGGATCTGCCCAAAGGCTATGACGACTATGATATCCGCTCCGTAACGCCTCAGCTCCTCGACACACTCCGGCTCTCTTACCTTCCTGGGCTGAAATACCGGGATCCCATGCTTAAGGGCGGCTTCTTTCACCGGTGTATACTGCATCTTACCGCCGCGTCCTTTTGGCTTATCTGGCTGTGTGACCACAAGCACCGCCTCATGCCCCGCCTCGATCAACGCCTCCAGCGTCCCTACCGAGAATTCCGGCGTCCCCATGAATATCACTCTCATCTATTCTTCCTCCCTGTACTCCACGTCATGAAGCCCGTCTTCCACCAATTCTACATACATCTTTCCTTCCAGGTGATCGATCTCATGGCAGATCGCCCTTGCAAGCAGCTCTTCCCCTTCTACCTCGATCTCTTCCATATCCTCATTCAGTCCCCGTGCCTTCACATAATTCGGTCTGGTCACCGTGCCCGCTTTTCCCGGTACACTTAAGCACCCCTCTTCTCCGGTCTGCTCTCCGGACTGTTCTATGATCTCTGGATTGATCAGCACGATCGGGCCGTCGCCCACATCGATCACAACGATCCTCTTAAGGATCCCCACCTGAGGCGCGGCGAGCCCTACTCCGCCTTCCTCATACATCGTATCCAACATGTCGTTGATCAATATCCTGCTGCGGATCGTCATCTTCGTTACTTCTTTGCATTTCTTCGTCAGAACTTCATCCCCAAGTTCACGGATCTTTCTTATCGCCATAGTCTGTTCTCCTTCATCTTGAATTTTCAGAATATATTCATCGGATTGAAATCAAACTGGATCCGCAGTGTCCTAAACCCTGTATTGATCTCGATATATTGCTCCATCCGATTCTTCACTTCTATCAACATCCGGTATTCCGTCCCCTTCAGATACAGGATACGCCGGTATACATCGCTGACCTTCGCCACATAAGGGCTCGCCGGCCCGATCACCTTGAGGATCCTGTTTTTATCTACCCGCAGGACGAATTCTCTCAGATACTTTGCCGCAGTCTCAAGCACCGCCTCGTCAGGCCCTGTCAGCAGGACCGCCAACAGCTGTTCTGTCGGCGGATACCCCATCAGCATACGGTATTCCATCTCGGATTCATAGAATCCTTCATAATCCTGCGCCGCCGCCATCTCGATACTGTAATGTTCCGGGCTGTAAGTCTGAATCACAACCTCGCCTTTACTCTTTCCACGCCCGGCGCGTCCCGCCGCCTGGGTCAGCAGCTGGAACGTCCGCTCTGCGGCGCGGTAATCATTGGCATACAGCGACAGATCCGCCGCCAGGATCCCTACCAGCGTCACATTCGGGAAATCATGCCCCTTCACGATCATCTGCGTACCGATCAGTATATCCGCCTCTTCCCCCGCAAATGCTTCCAGTATCTTTTCGTGTCCGTCTTTCGTCCTGGTCGTATCCATATCCATCCTGAGGACCCGCGCTCCCGGAAACTGCCGTATCACCAGTTCCTCGACCTGCTGTGTCCCGGCTTTGAATCCTCCGATGTACTGCGACCCGCAGGAAGGGCAGGCTCTTACCTGCGCTTCTTCATAGCCGCAGTAATGACACACCATCTTTCCTCCCCGATGCGCCGACAGCGCCACGTCGCAATGAGGACATTTTACTACATATCCGCAGGCTCTGCAAGAAACAAATCCCGCATACCCTCTGCGGTTCAGGAATAACATGATCTGTTCCCCGCGCCCAAGCCTGGTTTCGATCAATGCTTTCAGCCGGTCGCTCAAGATCGAACGATTCCCCGACTTCATCTCTTTGCGCATATCTTCTACATATACTTGCGGGAGTTCGCCGCTTCCCGCCCTATTCTTAAGTTCAAACATCCGGAACGTCCCCTGCTTGCATGCATAAAACGATTCCAGCGACGGGGTCGCAGACCCAAGTACGACACTGGCTCCTTCCATCTGTGCGCGCCTGACGGCGGTCTCCCTCGCATGGTAGCGCGGCGTCTGTTCGCTCTTGTAAGACGTCTCATGCTCTTCATCGATCACGATCAGCCCCAAATGTGCGAACGGAGTAAAGAGCGCCGAACGCGGACCGATCATGACGTCTACTTCTCCCGCCTTCACCCGCTCCATCTGATCGTACCGCTCCCCCTGGGACATCCTGGAATTCAGGATAGACACCCGGTCGCCGAACCGTCCGCAGAAGCGCATCACCGTCTGATAAGTGAGCGCGATCTCGGGGATCAGCACGATCGCCTGCCTGCCCTGTGCGAGCACTCCCGCGATCATCTCCATATATACCTCGGTTTTTCCGCTTCCCGTGATCCCATACACCAGATATGTGCCCCGTATCCCGCGTTCATAGTCTTCCCGGAAACTAGAAACCGCATGCTTTTGCTCCGGTGTATAATCTGGTATCTGGTCCTTCCGGTTCCGGTATCCGATGGGATTGCGCAGCACCTTCTCAGAATTCAGGGCAATGATCTTCTGGTCTTCCAGCGCGCGTACAACCTCACGTGTCACATGCAGCTTCTTCGTAAGCAGATCATAATCCTGCTCCGGCTGGTCAAGAAGCGCCGCCAACAGCCTTGCCCTTGCCTTCTGGTTCTTATGAAGGAAGACATCAAGCTGCCACTTCCCTTCCTCTTCTCCAAGAAGCAGCCGGATCCTTCTCTTCTCACGCATCTTCTCCTGTTTCTTTATCGGGATCACCGTCTTTAAAGCCTGGATCATCGTCCCGCCGTAATACTCCTTAAGCCATGCCGCCAGCGCCACTAACTTCGCTTCGATCGCTATACTGTCTTCTGCCGTACGGATGATCTCCTTGATCTTCGATTCGTCATAGCCTGCCCGCTCGGAGAAACCGACCACATACCCTCTAGTCTCCTTATTTCCCCGCCCGAAAGGAACAATGACCTCCATACCAGTCTTAAGCATCCCTTCTAATTCAGAAGGGATGCCGTATTGGAATATCTTATCCAGTTTCTCATGGGTAATGTCTATAATAATATCAGCGTACATGCATTTCCTCTAACACTTCCCTGATCAGGATCCTGTCGTCCATGTCATACTTAACGCCCCTGATCTCCTGATAAGTCTCATGCCCTTTCCCTGCAAGGACGATCACATCACCGGGCTTCCCGTGCCCGATCGCATAGCGGATCGCTTCCTTCCTGTCGCATACCGCGATATATTCCCCGTCAGTCTTTTTCATTCCGATGATAATATCATCAATGATATCCTGGGGTTCTTCAAATCTCGGATTGTCTGACGTGATGATCGTAAAGTCAGACATCTTCCCTGACACTTCCCCCATCTCGTAACGCCTGGTCTTCGACCGGTTGCCGCCGCAGCCGAATATCGTCACGAGCCGTTCCGGATGATAATCACGCAGCGTATGGAGCAGGCTCTCAAGGCTCATGGCATTGTGGGCATAATCGATCATCATGGTGAATTCATCCGATACTTTCACCATCTCAATACGCCCTCTCACCTTCGCTTCCTTGAGCGCTTTCTTTATATTCTCCGGCGGAACATCAAAATGCCTGCACACCGCGATCGCCGTCAGAGAATTATAGACGCTGAAATCTCCCGGGATGTCGATCTCCACATCGAAGTCCATCAGTCCGTTCACATGATACCTGACTCCCAGATAACCTGGCTTTGAGATATGTTCAATCTCTGTTGCGCGTAAATCTGCCTTCTCAGAGAACCCAAACGTCTCAACCTTGCACGTCGCATTGCGGAATACATCCTCGTACCATCTGTCATCCACATTCGCGATCCCGAGCCTGCACTGTGTAAACAGGATCCCCTTACACCTCTTATAATCCTCAAAATCCTTATGCTCATTCGGACCGATGTGATCCTCCCCCAGATTAGTGAAGATCCCGATCTCAAACTGGATCCCTGCCGTACGGTGAAGCATCAATCCCTGGGACGAGACCTCCATTACCACGCTGTCGCACCCTGCCTTGACCATTTCCGCAAAATACTGATGGATCGTGTAGGATTCCGGCGTCGTGTTATTTGCCGGTATAGACTTATCTCCGATGACCGCCTCGATCGTCCCGATCAAGCCAACCTTATGCCCGACCCCTTCCAGGATGGATTTCACCATATAAGTCGTTGTGGTCTTTCCCTTCGTCCCTGTGATCCCTATCACCTTAAGCTTCTGCGCCGGATACCCGAAATACGCCGCGGACATCAGCGCCAGTGCATACCGGGTGTCTTCCACACGGATCACCGTCACACTGTCAGGAACATCGACATCCTTTTCTGTGATAAGCGCCGCCGCTCCTTTCCCTGCAACCTCCGCCGCATATTCATGGCCGTCTGACACCGCGCCGCTGATACAGACGAATACGCTCCCTTCGGTTACTTTACGGGAATCATTGACCAATTCTGTTATCTCTGTCTCGTCGCTTCCCTGACGTACTTCATATTCTAATCTTTCTAATAGCCTGGTTAATCTCATAATTGCCGCCTCCTGACCTTGCAACCGACTGTTCCTCCTTGCACAATATACATATGGAATTGTATCATATTTCTAATTATGATACAATCTATATAAACATATTGAAAAGGGGGAATATCTATGAGAGCCTACGAACGATTATTAAAATACGCAGCCATACGCACGCCAAGCGATGAAAAAAGTACCTCCTCTCCATCTTCAGAATGCCAATTTGACCTCGCGCGGATCCTGGAGCAGGAAATGAAGGAACTGAACCTTACGGACGTCAGCCTTGACGAACATTGCTACGTATACGGCAAGCTGCCTGCAACAGAAGGCTTAGAAGACAAGCCGGCGATCGGATTCATCGCCCATATGGACACGGTTTCAGACTTCTGCGATCATGAGATCCGGCCTTTGATCACGGAAAATTATGACGGCAAAGACCTGCCGCTTGGAGACAGCGGGCTTGTATTAAGCCCTGAGAATTTCGAACATCTGAAAGAGCTGAAAGGGCGCACCCTGATCACCACCGACGGCACCACGGTCCTGGGCGCCGACGACAAAGCGGGGATCGCCGAGATCCTTACCCTCGCCGAACAGCTCATCGAACAGAAGATCCCTCACGGACCGATCTGTATCGCATTCACGCCGGATGAAGAGATCGGTACGGGAACCGCACATTTTGACCTGGAGAAATTCGGCGCCGATTACGCCTATACGCTGGACGGAGATACCGAAGGCGAGATCCAGTATGAGAGCTTTAACGCCTGCAAAGCCGAATTCGATATCAAAGGATTCAATGTACACCCCGGTTCCGGCAAAGACACGATGATCAACGCCAGTCTGGTCGCAATGGAGATCAATTCTCTGCTGCCAGGCATGGAGACTCCGCGCGGCACAGAAGAGTACGAAGGATTCTATCACCTCACGAGCATGTCCGGAGAATGTGCCAAAGCGCACCTGAGTTACATCATAAGAGACCATAGCACAGAATTCTTCGAAGCGCGGAAAGCAACCCTCAGGCTGATCGAAAAGAATATGAATGCGAAATGGGGCGAAGGGACGGTAACCCTTACCATCAAAGAACAATATAAGAACATGGCAAGAGTCATCGCCGACTGCATCCACCTGATCGATAATGCCAAAACCGCATGTGAAAATGCCGGCGTAACCCCTGTCATGCCGCCGATCCGCGGAGGTACGGACGGATGCCAGCTAAGCTTCAAAGGTCTTCCGTGCCCGAACCTTGGAACCGGCGGACATGCATACCATGGCCCCTATGAGCATATCACCGTAGAAGGAATGGACCTGAGTGTCGCGATCGCCATCGAATTAGTAAAGTTATACGCAAAATAAGCGGCTGTATCTGCGGAGCATGTTTGAAAATTACTTTCCGGCGGAAATGTATTTTCAGCATGCCCGTATACTCTATACTATAACTATACTATCCTACATCCTCCTTAAATCCTTCGCCTACCACCTCGTTCGATTCCATGATGATCGTGAAGGCATTCGGATCGATCTGGCGGACCATCTTCTTGATGGCATACATCTGCTTATTATTGCAGGCGCACATCACCACGTCCTTGTGCTTCTTCGAATAACTTCCCATCCCCTGAAGGATTGTCGATCCTCTGCCGGAATATTCGTCTATAGATTCCGCGACTTCCGCTCCATTCTCCGTCACAATGAGCGTCATCTTCCCTTCGTCGATCCCGTACAGGATCCGATCCATGACGATCGCCATCAGATACGTCACCATGACGCCGTAGATAAACCCGTCAATATCTTTGAATACCACCAGGCTTCCAAGTACGATCGTCACCGTATCCAGCACAAAGGTGATGATCCCCAGCGTAACATGAGGCTTCACCTTTTTTACCGCCATACTGATGAAATCCTGCCCTCCCGTAGAAGAACCCCTCATAAATACGATCGCATATCCCGCGCCGCTTAAGATCCCCATACAGAGCGCCGCAAGCAGCCGGTCTCCTTCATATACCGGGAAAAAGGGCGCGATATAATCTATGAAGACAGATGAGATGATCATCGTCTTGACCGACTTGAAGAAAAATACCCGCCCCAGGAACCGATAACAGAATATGGCGACCGGGATATTCAGGATCACCGTCCCCACGCCTACAGGAAGCCCGAACAAGTGGTACAGGATGATCGCGACGCCTGAGAATCCCGCCACCGGGAAATTCGCATTCAACGCAAAATTATAGATCCCGACGGCAATCAGCATGCTCGCCGCGATATCGACCAGGATATCGGTTCCCAATTCTTTCCATCTGATCTGTTTCATAAGCAAAAACCTCCTTACATAAAAAAGCAGCTGCAAACTATAAAAATATAATCCGCAGCTGCTCTTCTGATTATTAGTATATCCGTTAAATTTATATTTGTAAACTTTCAGCGTTCAATATTATGCAAATCCAAACGGCTCATAATATATTCCACATTCCTCTCCACAGGATCGGTCCCATCCACACATATCACAGGACAGTCCACAGAATCCAGCCATTCTTCAATAAACTTGTCTGTTCTGTCTGCCGCCATTTGAAAAAATGCCTCTTCCTGTTCATACAGATCTCCGCCTGGCTGCATCCTATCTCCGAATTTCTGAAAAGAACGGCTCCTTACCCGCTCCTTCCGGACATTTCCCGGGGTCTTCACCAGAATTACATACCTGTAGAGTTCTTGAACCTCCTCCCCATAATCTCCCTTCACAGCCGCAAACAAAAAATCTTCATGCTCCCTGACCTCATCCATCAGAAGTTCTTCCACCTCTTCCTTAGAACGCGGCGAAGCAAATAGATACCTGCCATCTGTCTTTGGGAAAAATAATCTCTCATTATCTATAAAATAATAGCCAAGCCTTTCTGCCAACGCCTTACCAAGCGTACTTTTTCCGCTGCCGTTCAATCCGCACATCATAATTCCATTTCCCATCATTCCACCGCTTTCCATATCCGACTCTATCACCGTATTAATTAATGAAAATTATAGCATATCCACTTCAAAACAATCAATCCTTATTAATTCCGCACCTTTTCCGATATATAATTATATATAACAAACAAAGGAGGCAATATACCATGAGATTAGATTTTTCACCCGGGCTCCACGCCAACAACATGTTCAGCTCCTATCAGATCAACCGAAGCGCGGTCAACAAGGAAGGGGTTGCTCACAAGGAACCCGAAAGAAAAGATTCCTTCCTGCGTTCTAACAGGAACAATACCGCCGATTTCATACAGAGTCTTATGAAACAGAAGCTTGACATCACAGACCGCCGCAACGCCCTGATCGCCGACGCCAAAAAGAACGGCTCTTCCATGGAATCCATCAAGCCTCAGTTAGAAGCTCTCGACGAACAGCTTGCGAATATTGATGTTCAGATCTCACAGGCAATGACAAAAGAGATGGAGAAACAGCAAGAGAAAGAAAGCGAAAAAGACGACCAGCCAAAGACAAAAGAAGAACTTCAATATGAACGGATGACTGATGTCGTAACCTTATCCGGCGACGCGAAACATGTGAATCTCATCGACTCTGTCAAAGGCAGTATCGACGGACGGATCAAGACCCTTGAATCTGAGATCGAAATTGACAACGGCCGCGGGCTTGAGAGCGGACTCGAAGGCGCGTCCGCCTATAAAGTAGAACAATTATCTGAGTTAAAACAACGATCCGCCAAATTAGAGTCGGATCTTGGTTTCCGGATGGCAGACATTGCCAATAAGATAGAAGACGAGAAGGATAAAGTTCCGGAGGAAGAATCCTCCGACGCGGATGCAAAAGAGACTGCAGAGGACAGCCCCTTTGTCACATCCCCCGCGTAACAATCCCATCTCCATACTTTTCTCTGACCTTCTCAAGCGCCTGATTGATCTTCCGCTTCTTCTCCCTCTTCGGATCCGCCTGAAACAGCGGATCGAAGAGGGTCAGTTGTTCCGGTTCCCCCTCCTTTATAAGCTTTGCACTGCGGATCCCCAAAAGACGGATCGGAGTTTTGTCCCACAGCTCCCGGAACAGCGCCATTGCCTCCTCCAATATCTCTTCATCCTGGTTCGTCGCCTTCTCAAGCTGCCTCTGGTGGGAAGCGCTCTCAAAGGTATGATACTTGATCTCCACACTTAGCATCTTCGCCTTCTGTCCTGCCCTGCGAAGCCTTCTGCCCACACTTGCGGCAAGCTTCTCAAGCACTTCCCGCGCTTCCTCCTCTGTGACGGCATCCCTGCCAAGGGTCGTGGAATTCCCGATCCCCTTCGTCTCAGGCGGCTCCGCCTCTACGACCTCACTGCCGACGCCATTGGCAAATTCCCATAATTTCCTCCCATGGCTCTTCAGATGCAGTTCCAAAAGCTTCGGATCCATGCACGCCAGGTCGCCGATCGTATGAATCTCAAGCTTCTTAAGGATCTCTACACTGGAATGCCCCGCCATATAGAGCTCGGATACCGGCAGCGGCCACATCTTCACCTGTATCTCTTCCGGAAATAATGTATGTACTTTGTTGGGCTTCTCGAAATCCGACGCCATCTTTGCCAGCAGCTTATTCGTTGATATCCCCACATTTACCGTAAATCCAAACCGCCGGTATACTTCATTCTTAATCTCCATTGCCCCGTCGACAGGCGAACAGTATGACTTCACAAATTCCGTGACATCCATATAGCATTCATCCACACTTACCTGCTCTATACTCGCCGTATACCCTTCCTCGCATCCGGCGGCACGCACCTTGGTATATTCCTTCAGGAACTCCATAAGCTTGCCGCTGTACTGGCTATACAGCTTATGATTCGGTGATCCCACCACCAGATCCGGACACTTGCGAAAGGCATTCACAACAGGTTCCCCTGTCTGAATGCCGTATTTCTTCGCCGGGATCGACTTCGCCAGCACAACGCCGTGCCGCGACTTCTGATCCCCTCCTATGATGGAAGGGATCAATCTTAAGTCTCTCTTTGCGCCATTTTTCAATTCTTCCACCGCCGTCCAGCTAAGGTAAGCGGAATTCACATCTATATGAAATATAACTGACACGGTCCACTCCTTTGGAACTTCCTGAAATCCATCCTTCGCTTCCTGTGTATTATTATATTCCGGCTATCTGTTTTTTACAAGTGCCGTAAGCTTCCCGTCCGCAACATCGATCAGGATCGTATCCTGCGCGCCCACATCGCCTCTTAGCATCAACCGAGCCGCAAGAGTCTCCACATTCTTCTGCAGATAACGTTTCAGAGGCCTCGCTCCATACGTCGGGTCGTATCCGCCTTCCACCACATAATTCTTCGCCTCTTCCGTAAGTGCAATGGAAATCTCCCGGTCTGCAAGACGTTTGTTCACATCGGCAGCCAACAGATCAATGATGTGATAAATATTTTCCTTCGTCAGCGGCTTGAACAAGATCGTCTCATCCAGACGGTTCAAAAATTCCGGTCTGAAATGCGCCCGCAGGTCATTCATCACAAGCTCCTGGCTCTTCCCGCTGATATTCCCCTGTTCGTCAATACCTTCTAACAGGTATGACGACCCGATATTCGAGGTCATGATCAAGATCGTGTTCTTAAAGTCCACCGTACGTCCCTGAGAATCCGTGATCCGCCCATCATCCAGTACTTGCAGCAATACGTTGAATACATCCGGATGCGCCTTCTCCACCTCGTCAAAAAGCACGACAGAATACGGTTTCCTTCGGACTGCCTCTGTCAGCTGCCCGCCCTCGTCATATCCTACATATCCCGGAGGCGCTCCGATCAGCCTGGATACCGAATACTTCTCCATATACTCGCTCATATCAATCCGTACCATATTGCTTTCATCGTCGAACAGACTCTCCGCCAATGCTTTTGCAAGCTCCGTCTTACCTACGCCGGTAGGTCCCAGGAACAGGAAGGAGCCGATCGGCTTCGTAGGGTCTTTAATTCCCGCTTTGGAACGGATGATCGCCTCTGTTACTAATTCGACGCCCTCGTCCTGCCCGATCACACGCTTGTGGAGCTCCTCCGCCAGATGCAGAGTCTTGCTGCGCTCACTCTCATTAAGCTTCGCAACCGGAATTCCTGTCCATCGCGATACGATCCTGCCGATCTCATCATCCGTCACATTCTCGTGTACCAGAGACTTATCCTCATCCCTGACCTTCACTTCCTGTTCCTCCAACTGCTTCTGCAGCTGCGGCAGCCTTCCATATTGCAGCTCCGCCGCCTTATTCAGATCATAAGACTGCTGCGCTTTCTCGATATCCTTATTCACTTGCTCGATCTCTTCCCGGATCTTGCGCACGCGCTCCACATCTATCTTCTCATTGTCCCACTGCGCCTTCTTTCCTGCGAATTCTTCCCGGTACTCCGCCAGTTCCTGCTGAAGATGTTCCAGGCGGTCCCTGCTTAAGCGGTCGTCCTCCTTCTTAAGCGCAGCTTCCTCAATCTCCATCAGCATGATCTTTCTGCGCAGCTCGTCAAGCTCCGTCGGCATAGAATCTAGTTCCGTCTTGATCAATGCACACGCTTCATCTACCAGGTCGATCGCCTTGTCCGGCAGGAATCTGTCGGAAATATAACGCTCTGACAGGGTTGCCGCCGCTACCAGCGCACTGTCCGTGATCTTCACGCCGTGGAAGACCTCATACCGCTCCTTCAATCCCCGCAAGATCGAGATCGCGTCCTCCACCGTCGGCTCATCCACCAAGACCGGTTGGAAACGCCGTTCCAATGCAGCGTCCTTCTCAATATACTGGCGGTATTCATCCAGTGTCGTCGCACCGATACAATGAAGTTCGCCTCTTGCAAGCATGGGCTTCAACATATTCCCCGCATCCATAGCTCCGTCCGTCTTCCCCGCGCCCACGATGGTATGAAGCTCGTCGATAAAGAGGATAATCCTTCCGTCGCTGTTCTTCACATCTTCCAGTACCGCCTTCAGACGCTCTTCAAATTCTCCGCGGTATTTGGCTCCTGCCACCAACGCGCCCATATCCAATGAAAATATGGTCTTATCTTTAAGCCCCTCCGGTACGTCGCCCCGGACGATCCGCTGCGCCAGCCCCTCTGCCACAGCCGTCTTGCCAACCCCCGGTTCTCCGATCAGTACCGGATTATTCTTCGTCTTTCTCGAAAGGATCCGGATCACATTGCGGATCTCCGAATCCCGCCCGATCACAGGATCCAATTTCTGTTCCCTCGCACGCTCCACAAGGTCGGAACCGTATTTGTTCAGCGTGTCGTAGGTGTCCTCCGGATTGTCGCTGGTCACACGCTGGTTTCCCCTGACCGTAGACAAAGCCTTAAGGAAATCGTCTCTCTTGATCCCCATCTCCCGGAACATTGCCTTAAGTTCTCTGTTGGGGTGCTTTAGAAGCGACAGGAAGAGATGCTCCACCGACACATACTCGTCTCCCATCTGCTTCGCCTCATCCTCCGCATGGATCAGAGCCTTGTTAAGATCCTGACCGATATACTGATTGCCGCCCTGTACCTTTGTACGCTTCCTCAGCGCCTCCTCCGTGCGGTTCACGATCAGACTCTTATCGATCCCCATCTTCTCCATGAGCTTGAGGATCAGGCTGTCCTCCTGCGTAAGCAGCGCATATAGGAGATGCTCCTGCTCGATCTCCTGGTTTCCATACTCCATTGCGGTGCGTTCACACCCCTGGACCGCCTGAATGGACTTCTGCGTAAATTTATTTATATTCATGTTACAGCCTCCTTTTGGAAATGTCGAATGAATTGTTGTTCTATTTACAATATAACAATACTCCATTCTGTTAGCCAAGTCAAGCATCGAGTGCTAATTCATTCTAAAAATTTTCTAAAGTACTCTTAACTACTATTACTTTCTCCCATTATCTTTAATTCTATTTTAAAAAAATAAAAATATCTTATCCTTTTCCCCTGATATGACGATATATATAGAAACTGTCGTTTTATTATTAAATGCATAAAATTTACAAAAGAAAATTGCAAGATCGAAAGGAGACATTGACATGATAAAACGAATCAAAAACCTGAAGATCAGCTTCAAGCTCTATATCCTTATAGGCGTAGCGCTGATCGGCATGCTTATCATCGGAGGCATATCATTCTACCTGATGGGCAGACTCAATGAAAAGACCGACGATATCTCGACAAGCTGGCTTCCCAGTATCAGCACGGCAAGAGATATGTCCGCCACACTTTCTAATATCCGGCTCAATGAACTGGGATACCTCACTGCTATTTCTGATGAAGTGGCGGACTCAAGCCTCCAATATCTTGAAAAAGAAAAAGAAGAAATGGACACGCTTCTCGCAAAATACGAGGAAATGACCGACACAGAAGAGCACGCCTACTATGAAACAGCCATGAACTTCTGGAGACAGTACAGCCAGGCGGACGATACATTAATGTCACTTGCAAAACAAGGCAAGATCGAAGATGCCCGTATGATCCTGGAAGGCGAATGCGTAGAGCTTTACAACTCCCTGAACAACGCTTTCAACGAGATTATCACTTACAACGAAGAGGGCAGCGCCGAAGAAACGGCAGCGAGCGTCAGGTTATACAGAGACGCCACCATATTACAGATCCTGATCATGGCTGTCATAATCTTGATCGGAGTCTTCTTCTCATTCGTCATCATACGCGGGATCAAATTCCCCATCTTCGAGATCAGGGACGCCGCCTCTAAGATGGCGCAGGGTGATCTGGATATCGACATCTCTTATACCTCGAAAGATGAGCTGGGCGTCCTTTCCGACCAGGTACGTGGATTGATCCGGAAACTTCAGATAATCATTGATGATGAGAATAAGTTTCTTGCCAAGATGGCTTCCGGAGATTTTACGGTAGATTCTACCTGTGAAAATGAATATACCGGCGGATTCCACCCTCTTTTGGTTTCATTCCGCGCCATCGCCGATAAGCTGAACCATACACTCCTGCAGATCAGCGAGAGTTCGGCTCAGGTTGCAAGCGGTTCCGACCAGGTCTCCAGCGGAGCCCAGTCCCTTTCCCAGGGCGCCACAGAACAGGCAAGCTCAGTTCAGGAACTTGCCGCCACTATTAATGAGATATCCGAAAAAGTAAAACAGAATGCCGAGCATGCACGCCAGGCAAGCGATATGGCATCCACAGTCGGAAGCGAAATGCAGGAAAGCAATCAGAAGATGCAGGAAATGATCCATGCCATGAACGATATCAGCAGATGTTCGGATGAGATCAGCAAGATTATCAAAACAATCGAAGATATCGCTTTCCAGACTAATATCCTTGCACTGAATGCAGCCGTAGAAGCCGCCCGCGCCGGCAGCGCCGGAAAAGGCTTTGCCGTCGTGGCTGACGAAGTCCGCAATCTTGCCGGAAAGAGCGCAGAAGCCTCCAAGAATACTTCCGCTCTGATCGAGAACACTTTAAAAGCCGTAGAGAACGGAACCCTGATCGCCGATGAGACAGCCATATCTCTAAGCAAAACCGTAAAGGGCGTCGAAGAAGTATCCGGCATTATCAGCAATATCTCCGAGGCAAGCAGCAATCAGGCAAGCGCCATATCCCAGATCACGATGGGAATCGACCAGATCTCCAGCGTGGTGCAGACCAACTCCGCAACCGCCGAAGAAAGCGCTGCGGCAAGCGAAGAATTATCCAGCCAGTCTCAGCTGATGAAAGAACTGGTGGGAAGATTCCGCCTGAAAGGTTAGAAATTGTAATATCGATCATACATAATAGGCTGTTGTGAGGATCTGCCATCCCACAACAGCCTTTACACATACTCTAATATCCGTTTACCCAGACCGTCATCTCCCCGATCCCTCTGTTATTCCACAGATAATAAGGAATAAAATGAAGCTTCTGTTCATCATACGTTTCTTCTACATCCGCCGCGTACAGCGCGCCGTTAAACCCGGCGTCCGAAAGCCTCCTGCCACATCCCCGAAGCTCTGCGGCGCCTTCCAACGCATTTCCCGGAAGTACTTCCATCTCTTTCTTTGTACAAAGCGAAAGCCTGTGCAGCCCATCTCCGTTATCTATTTCCTCCAGGCAATATACGATCGGACCTCTGGAGACCGCGATCTTTCCGATGTTCTCCTTTACCGATGGATTCGCACGGTTTATCCGCACCGGCATATCAAAAGCAAGCTTCACGACGTCCCCCGGCGTCCATTCTCTCTGAAAATGGATATATCCGTCCACATCCGTGAATCTCGTCTGTGCTTCTCCATTCAAAAGGATCCTTACGCCATCCGCCCATCCGGGCATACGAAATGCCAGCTCATATGTCTCTTTCCTGCAGTCTTCCACCGTGATCTCCACCTCGGAATCCCACGGCAGTCCGCTCTCGATCCTGAGCGCCATACCATTCTGCGGATTCTTCATTCTGCCGCCCACATAGAGATGCAGGTACAGGACAGAATCGTTTGCCGTCACTGCATAACTGCCAAGAGAAGAGATCAGCCTTGCAAGATTCGGCGGGCAGCAAGCACATTCGAACCATGGCTGTCGCTCATATTCCACATGTTTCTTCAACTGATCCTTCCGGCAAGCCTCCGGATTCACCTCCAATGGGTTTACGTAGAAGAACTTCTTACCGTCCAACGACATTCCGCTTAAGCAGGTATTGAACAGCGCCAGCTCCATCACATCCGCATATTCACTCCCAGGTTCTACCTCTAGCATGCGCCTCGCCCAGAAGATCAGACCGATGGACGCACAGGTCTCCCCATATACCGTATCGTTGGGCAGGTCATAATCAAAAGTAAAAGCTTCGCCGTAATCTGATGAACCAACCGCGCCTGTGATATACATCTGCTTATGCACCACATTGTCCCAAAGTGTTGCGCACGCCTCCCATAGCGAGGTATCGCCGGTCTCTTTTGCGGCGGAAGCCATACCTGAATAGAGATACATCGCACGGACTGCATGGCCTTGCGCCTCCTTCTGTTCCCGCACCGGCTTTCCCGCCTGAAAATACTGTTCCTGGAACAGGCTGTCCTCCCAGTAGTATGTATTCCCGTACTTCTCGCGCTCCTGCTTAAAATACAGCGGTTCCTGTCCCCGTTCATCAATAAAATATTTCGCCAGTTTCAGATATCTCTCTTCTTTGGTCAGACAATAGAGCCGCACCAGCGCCATCTCGATGATCTCGTGTCCCGGATATGCGTGAAGCTTCCCTTCCTCCGGTCCGAATGTCCCGTCAATGCAGTCGGCGAGCCGGATGACTACTTCCAGTAATTCGCGCTTTCCGGTTCCTTCATAATAAGCGATCCCCGCTTCGATCATGTGTCCGGCACAATAAAGCTCATGATCATTCATCAGATTCGTCCATCTCTTTTCAAGCCCATTGATAATGTAATAAGTGTCAAGATAACCGTCCGGCTGCTGTGCCGCCGCGATGATCCGGATCACCTCGTCTGCCGTCCGTTCCAGTTCCTCATCCTTGTGCCAGGATAAAACATATCCTACCGCCTCCAACCATTTTGCCACATCACTGTCCTGAAATACGCGCCCTTCGAACTTCCCGTCTTCCATGCCTGCCGCAATCTTAAAATTCTTGATACAATGGCTTGGCGCCGCCCCTTCTACCTGATCGTTCAACGCCTTCCACTGGTACGGGATCATCTGCGTCCGGACCGTCTCCATCTTCCCTGCCCAGAACGGATCGTCAATCTGATATGCGCCCGGCGGGAGCTGTGCCGTATAGATCTCACTATTCATTTCCTGCATTCCTCCTGTTCGTCATACATATGCTCTTTCCATTCAGCATATATTTAGCAACCCAAAAAGTCAAGCGGCATTTTCTTCTGCTTTTGCCTTGCGTTCCGCCGCCTGTTTCGCAGCCTATGCCTCCGCAAATAAGATATACTTGGAACGTTCTGTGCAGATATACCAAATATCAACAAATTATTACATCCAAATAGACTTTCCTTTTTCGGCATGGTATAATACAAATTGTTAACGCAAACACCACATACATAAGGAGGGATACTATGACAGATAGTCAAAAGCTAGATTTTCTCCTACAAAAGATGAACCAGATCGATACAAAAGTGGATAAACTCGATGGTCGTATCGACCGACTTGATACTAGCATGGAGCAGCTCGATAACCGTATGGAGCAGTTCGATACTCGCATGGAGCAGTTCGATTCCCGCATGGAACAGTTCGATTCCCGTATGAGGCAGCTTGATTCCCGCATGGAACAGTTTGATTCCCGCATGGAACAGCTTGATAACCGTATGGAGCAGCTCGATTCCCGCGTGGAGCAGCTTGATTCCCGGGCTACAAAAATTGAATTGCATCTTGAAAACGAAACGGATAAAAATATTCAATTACTGGCGGAAAATCACATCGAACTGATCAACAAACTGAACCAGGCAATACCGATCGCAGACAAAAATCTCGTATATGAAGTGAAAGTAAACCATCTCATCGGAGAAGTGAATAAACTAAAAGAAGATGTAGAGATTCTCAAAAAGAAAAGTGCATAATTGATTTATAAAAAGAGATTGCCGGAAAGATCACCTCTTCCTACAATCTCTTTTTTATTTAACGGATGTCACTAATGCAGCATCCCTTATGAATCTCTTGTCTCAAAGAATATATCAATTTTCTTCTTTATCTCATCCGGCTTTAAATATTTCGCCAGATAACCGTCCGGTCTCATTGATATCAGATTCTTAACTGTCTCCGGATCCGTCCTTCCGGTCAGGAAGATAACGGGAATACCTGCAAATGAATTCTCTGAGCGGAGCATTTCCAACACCTGTTTGCCGTTACATACCGGCATCTCATAGTCCAGAAGCACCAGATCCGGTTTATCCAAAATAATACACCGGATCGCAGCTACCCCGGAATCAACCATCGCGACGTCATAATCCTCTTCCAGAAGATTCTTCATCCCCTGCCGTATCGTAATAGAATCATCTACCACCAGGATCTTGCGCTTTACAGGCTCTTCCTGCTTCTGCATGAGATACTTCTCAACTTCCGTTACCGCGTTCTCCGCTCCAATCGGAACCGCAACCCCCTTCTTTAACAGATGCGGCGCGATCGCACAATAGGAGAAATACCCCGCTCCCGTATCAACAAGCAGGCTTACCTGCAGATTCTTCTTCTCAAACACATCTCTGAACTGTTCATATGTAAGAAGATTTTCCTCCTTAAGCTCATATCCGTCCATATCCGGCAGATGTTCTATAATACGCCCTACGAACTGCTGCGCAGTAAATCTTGCCGCATTGATCAACATGGCATCTAGCTTGCCGGTCTCAATCCCCATTACCTTCCCTACCGTATTGATCAGCAGCCTTTCTTCGAACACGAGGAAGATCTCGCACCTTTCCTCCTGATCCGCACCATAGACCAGACGGTAATACACTCCCTTTCCAAACTTCTCGCCGCTGTAAGTCTCACTGATCACTTGTGACTCCAGGTGGAACATATCATATACCAACTGGACGATCACCTTCTTCAAAGCCTCATGTTCCTCTTCCGGAAGAAGCTCTACCCATTTACTTACGCCCTCGCCCGTAATCGCACGGTCTTCCGTCAGAGTATGTCCGATCAGCCATCCGGCGCATACGCCCAGAAAATGGTCTACCGAATTCGTACAGTAATCCATCTCTTCCAACTCTTTTTCAAGCGCCGGAAGGGTCTTATTCCGAAATCCCTCATGCAGATGACGATGCATCTCCAGTCCTGCATAGCCAATGGACTCCATATACTTCTCTTCCTCCGCGAAATGCTTCACCGCGTGATCCTTAAAATATTTGATCCCTTCCTGGCATGCCCACTGGCTCTTCTTGTCTTCATCACTGAATGCAAACAATTTACTAATGATTTTAAAAAGTCTTTGGTGTTCTCTGTCAATCGTATCTACACCGATATTATACTCGTCCCTCCATGCCAATTGGCTCTCCATCTCTATAAATCCTCCTTCTCACTCAGTCTAACTCTTCATTAAATACTATTATAATAACAAGTATGGAAGAAAAAATCAATGACTCCTACCAAAAGTTTCTATTTTATACTTTTTTGCCTGCCCGTCACCCAGTTCCCCCAATGTACCGGCGCTTTATCCTGCTGCCGCTGCAATCCATTTCGTGTTCACATCTCTCCTCAACTAACCATATCCTGCATTGTATCAATTACTTGTACCAGTTTTGATTCATCACCAACATCCTGTACATTCATAGCAACACTTTCATCTTTTACATTCATAATCTCTTTAACCTCAGCAAGGCAATCTTCACATGTATCTGCCAATGCATCACAATCTATGTAATCTGTTAATGCATACAGACAATCGAGCTCCTGTGATTTTGCTTTTCTTTCAAGCCGCAATTCCTTGAGTCTTTTAAACACCTTATATCCCTGGGCAACGTTACAATTCGCAACTTCTGTCTCTTGCAGAATATCTTCGATCTCCAGATCAATCTCTTGAATCATTATCCGGAGATTTGAGATATACTGACCTGCATTACGATAAAATTCCGCCTGCTGTCTTGCAAATGTCAGCCAGTCATTCTCTTTTCCATCATATGGGGTATATTTTCTTTCCTCTGTCATAATGTCTTCACCGCCTATATCCTTAACTGTTTGCACCACTTTATAATTATTCTTTATATTTTCAACCGCTTTTTCTCTGTTCCTATCTTTCAAAGCGTAATTTTCAAATAGCTCATCATATTTTCTCGGCTTATACTTTCTTGTTTCAAGACCTTTGATACTCTTTAATGCCTGCTTAGCCTTTGCCACATTCGCACTCGTACCTAAATTATTCTGAAAATACTCTATACGCATCAGCTCATCCTTGACATCCCTGCGCTTCTCGCGGCATACCCTTAGCAGTTCTACCAGATCAACCGCTTCTTCTTCATCCGTCTCACACAGTTCAACATAATGCAGAATATCGCAGATTTTCTGTTCTATATCAGAATGTTTCTTTGCCAGCTCATCTCTATAATCTTTAATTTCAGATGCTACATAAGTAAAATGCTCCAGATACTCTGCCCAATCCATCTCTGATAAATCATAGGAAGATACATTTTTCTCAGCTGGTTCTTGAAGTTCATCATAAGTAAGTTCTTTCACCGGTGAAATATACTCCCGTGTTTCATTTTGTTCTATAACTGCATCCTCCTTTATCTCTGGCGCCCGTTCCTCCAATAATTCACAGGACATTTCTACCTCCCCTTCCTCTTTTATTGGTATCACGCAATAAAAAGATGACTTCTTTCCTACGCATACCCTGCTGTTCGCCTGTGCGTATGTAAACACCGTTGCTTCCTTCTCGTCCGCAGCCACGACTAGCCGATCTGCCTGATCTACTCTGAAATAATTACCGCTATAATCCATAATATAGCAAAGTGAATCTGCACTCATAGGAGCCTCCTTATCTTAAATCCCCATCCTCTTTACAAGTTTCATAATATTCACATATCACACAGCATTTTCTGCATCCTTTCGCATGTAATACCGTTTTTCTTATCCAATACCATAGTCTTGACACTCTAACACTCCTTCAATATAAAAATGAGAACCAGAAAGCGATCATCTCTTATCTGGTTCTCATTATAAAAGCTTTGGTGTCCGATAAACATCCCTTACAACGCAAATTTATGTTCTGCTATTTCTTATACTGTTTTACAAGCCTGTCAATCTCCTCGTTCATCATCTCAACTACGGACTCAGGGCCTGCAAGTGTCACCCCTCCTCCTAACCCAATGATCCAGGCAAGAAATTGTCTGCTCACCGCAACCTCGACATTTACCACAAACCTCTTGTCATCCAAGCGGATCATCGAAACATCTTTTCCAAACCGGTCGATCATTACTCCGGCAAACGAATTATCACATTCAATCCGCACCCACTTTTCCTTACCACCATACATTCCAAACATTTTTCTGGCATAAGCCGCCATATCAAAAGACTTAAGCACCTGTTTCCCTTCACGTCTTTCTCCGGTAGATTTAATATTAAGCATCTTATCCACTCTAAAATGTTTGATCATATCCTCTGAACTGTCATATGCGATCAGGTAATAATTTTCGTCATCCCATGACAATGACCATGGACTGACTTCGTACAATCCTCCATCATGCCTGAGTTCCATTTTCTTATCCACATTCCACTGAAAATACTGAAAAGTTATTCTCGAATTTTCCGCTATCGCTGTGTGAATGCTGTCCACATTATAGTAAATACTTTCATTCATTGTCTTTACTCTGCCTGCGACAAACACCTGTCTATGAAGCTGTGACGCCTCATACTTACTTGCCATGCCTTCTATCTTTTTTATCAATTCATTAGACTTCTTTGCCGTTATGAATTTTGCAGACTGAACAGAATCTACCAAAAGTTTGAGTTCAGCCAGTTCAAACTGTCTGTTTCCGATATGATAATAGTAAGTTCTGTCCTCCTGCCTCCCTATAACATCCAGTCCATACAATCGTAAATTTTCTATATCATTATAGACACTTTTTCTCTCTGCACTTATCCCATATGCAGCCAAAGCTTCTATCATTTCCGGCATGGTAATACTATGCGTCTCATCTGTACGTTCCAGTAAAATCTTCATAAGATATATAAGTTTTAGTTTTTGATTTGGCGACTTAGGCATATGACTCCTCCAAAAAGAAATGGATCACAAAAAAACTTCTCTTATAGAATACCACATGCATTCCTATAAGAGAAGCCTTTTCATTGACGTCAATCCGGATATCAAGGTGAACACTACTTCACAATGTGAGCGTAAAAGTATGTGCATGCACTCTTCAGCTGTCCGCTAATACTGAATCTCCCCGCACGCGATCATCGCGCCTGCATCCCCCGAAGGCTGTGTCCGAAAATCATCCGCCTTCTCATGTATGATAACCGTATGCCCAATAACGTCCTCCGGATAAAACCTCCCTGTATACACCGCCATCCATGCCGTTCCATTATTGCTGAGCAGCGGCGGCAGATCGCCCGCATGCGCCGGATGCAGGGTATCCGCAGGATTATAATGTCCGCCGGCAGAAGAGAATTCTCCCTGTTCATTTTCCGTACATGCGCTTCCGGTATGGATGTGGAAGCCGTGATATCCCTGATCGCCCTCTCCTGATCTCTCCGGCAATCCCTGAACAGACGCCACAAGTACCGTTCCTCCGTATGTCTCGTAAAAATCGACTCTTCCTTTGATGTCCGGGTGGGTATTATTTCCCTTAATCTTGGCATATGCAGCGGGAATTTCCTTGATATTTATCATGTATGATCACACTCCTTGTGCAATCTTATGAATGCGGGCGGGGAATTATGCATAAGCAAAATATTCTGAATCGTTTTAAATTTATAAGTTTGTTCTGTCGCAAAATTCTGCCTTCTTGACAATCTATCTGTTTTTCTTATCCTATAAATCTTAAAAGACAATACATCCATTTATGTTGACGAATCCTATGAAAAAGGACATTCGCCTTTTAAAGTATAAAACAGACAAGATTCAAATTATTGATCCTATTGAATTTATCAGACAGACAGGAGACTAAGAAAATGACTAATATAAGCACTGCAGAGATTTTAGACAAAGGTATTAACTGTCTTCTGGAAAAATTGGGGACTGTAGAAACAGAACAATTTATCTCCATTATCATCAGGAAAAAATCCGATTACACAAAATGGCGGAGACAATATTTTGACGCTATGAGCGCTGAAGAATTTAACGACGCTGCTGTTGCTTATGCAAAATCCCATCCCTTTCAAGCGAAAAAAAATTTACATCCAATCGAATAAGCAATTATTTGGCAAAATTTTGAGGGCTGTAGAACAGCCCTTTTTTGAAAGTCTCATATTTCAGATATCCTCCCATTTCTCTTGAAATCAGTCAAAGAGGTTTGTCAGGTTAAACGAATGTAGTATCTACATTAGCGTCCTGATCTCTGTCATCCTGTTAAAAAACGGATCCTCCACAATCAGCGACAGGAAATCTTCATCCATAATCCTCAGATTGTGGATCAGTTCCAGGAACACCTCATCTAACCTTTTACTTTGACTTTCCAAGTCTCTAAACCGAGGGGGCAGAAGTTCCAGATATTTTCGGAAATAATCCAGTATCCCTTCCTGCGCCCGCAGAAAGCAATTGATATCTGCTTCACTTCTAGTCTCTTCCACATAAACCGGGCTACCTTCATCATCAAATCCACATATGCAAGGATGCGGTGCGGTCAGAATCGTTTCCAACACATAATAATCCTCATAGATACTGCTCACTTCCGTCCCTATCAGACTAGCCGATCGTTCCGCTGAAGTTCCGCATCTTCTTGTCCCATAAAATGATGTAATATCCAATCCCTTATCTGCCACGAATTCTGGTTCCAACTGCAAGAAATACAATCCTTTTAAATGATGACGCTGACTCTTCGGGCAATCCCCATGTCCGGCTAATCCGCTTTTTCTGCAACAGATCCTTTCCCCTGATATCCAGGAGGGCAACCCCGCGCACTCTGCAAATGTCCCCAATTTTTTTTAGCAATTGCCTTACAGGATCCCGGTCGGGCAACAACAATGATCAGCGTTACGCCTCTTTCCAGTATCTGGCTTAGGAAACATATTTCCTTTCCGTAGAGCTCTCCTTCTTCCTGAAAGCTCTCCAGAAGACCGACGATTTCGAATCCGTCCTCCAGAGAAAGAAGCGCCTTCTCTGTCTCTGTGCCTAATCCGTATAAACCGATATTTATAATAGGACTCTATGTTTTTACTATTTCTTCCACGACAGGAGTCGTATCAATATTTGACCTTAATTGCTCACAGAAAACTTCAAACTCTTTATTCCACAGATAATTTCTTGCTTTTTCTTTATCGCACCTAATATATGTTCCTTCTTTGGGCAAGTCTAATCTGTCACTTCTAACATTTTCAATTATACAACTATTTTCATTTCCCTGCAGATCCATATCTATAGTTATTATATGGGAAGTCATTAAAAATGCAGATGCAATATCAATGTCTTCCTCAATAAGCGCCTTTAATGTGCCGATACTGCAACTAGTAACAACCCATTTTTGACCATAACGAATTTCATAAAAAATATATTCCAAATACAATCTTCCAATCTGTATAACATCATCAAAATATAGGTTATTCACGATCTGCCACCCCTCTAAACTACACGAAAATCAAAAACCGGTGATGTATAGATTCATTTCTACACATCACCGGACAATTATTTCTCACATGATCCTACTCATTTTTTACATACATATCCTCACGGATCAGGTGGCCTGCCAAGACTCTTAAGCTACCCAGGCTCCATTTTCATTTACATAAAATTCCCCAATCCATGTATCCGCCGCCATAGAACCGTTCGGATTCAAGTAATACCAGGTCCCATTGATTTTCTGCCAACCCGTTGCCATTGCTCCGCTTCCGGTCAGATAATACCAGATCTCGTCAACCTTCTGCCAACCTGTTGCCATCGCTCCGCTTCCAGTCAGATAATACCAGGAACCGTTGATCCTCTGCCACCCCGTTGCCATCGCTCCACTACCTGTCAAGTAATACCAGGAACCGTTGATCCTCTGCCAACCCGTCGCCATTGCTCCGCTTCCGGTCAGATAATACCAGGTCTCGTCGACCTTCTGCCAACCCGTTGCCATTGCTCCACTACCAGTCAAGTAATACCAGGAACCGTTGATCCTCTGCCAACCCGTCGCCATCGCTCCGCTTCCGGTCATGTAATACCATGAGCCATTGATCTTCTGCCAGCCTACTGCCATATAGCCGCTGCTGTTAAACCAATACCACTCACCATTAATTTTCTCCCAAGTGTTATGAGGATAGGTACCATCCGGATACTGGAACCACCAACCAACGCCATTGAGCTTCCAGTCACCGTCTGCTGATTCCTCAGAATCTCCGGAGCTATCTCCTCCATCTCCTTCGGAATCGCCTCCAGATCCATCTCCTTCTGTACCACCTCCAGATCCGTCTCCTTCTGTGCTGCCTCCGGAGCCATCTCCTTCTGTACCACCTCCAGATCCGTCTCCTTCCGTGTTGCCTCCGGAGCCATCTCCAGTCCCGCCTGTATCGGTATATTGAACAGAACAGGCCATTGTCCCGCTGTAATTATCTGCAGGTGTGTAAGACGCGCTTAATTGAATATCCACATCATCGCTGGACCAATCTGTATTCATCAATGTGTACGCCGCCAAATTATACAATACCGTAGCATAAGCTGATGCATAATCCGGTGCATTCGAAGCCTTTCTTGTAATATCAATGTTGAAACTGGTATCTCTTGCAGCTATATGCTGCTTCACCGTATCCACAAGCGGATCTGACCATTTGGATATTTCCCCGGATTTTATAAAATAATTCTGCTCCAGGGAATTAGATTCATATCCGGCAACCGGCTTATGGTCGGAATGCACCTTTGTTGTAATGTCATCGTTGAGTCCGAAATACAGACGGTTAAGATCAACGTTGGGCTCCTCGTATCCTGCATCGTTCCATGTAGTATCCACCTGATACCATTTCCCCTCCATATTGACCGCCGTCCATACATGTTTATTGCCTGTTATCCTTCCGGTAGGGATGTTCACCTTATTAAGAAGCATTACATAAGCCCTGTGATAGGCTTCACAAGTGCCGACGCCCCGTGCAAGCGCTCCTTCTGCAGAGCAATATGTATACGAGTTGTCATATACACAGTTCTCCACCAACCAGTCATTCAGCCACAGCGCTTTCTCATAATCGGTAGAACAATTGGCAAGACATTCCCCTGCAACACGATCTACAATCTCTTCTACAGACGGATAGTTGCCGTCTTGGATATCTAACTTGATGTTGGATGCATATCTCATTTCAATAGTGTCATACTTTCCATCTTCTGCTTTCTTATAAAAGGCACTAAAGCCGATATAATAAGTTCCGGACGCATAAAAGGTAAAATCAAAAGATTCCTTCGGCGAGTACGCACCATTTTGCCCCCAACTTACATCATACACCGAAACATACTCCGTGCCGTCATACACCATTAAAGAAGCAATTCTGTACTGAACTTGAGAGTCCGCAGCTATAGCCCCATTCGGATCCTCCATGCTAAACTTAAATGTAGTTGGCTGACCGCATTTCACATCAGCCGGATAAGTAATATGAAACTTAAGCCCGTTAGTTTCGTGGGCAACCGTATGTGTCAATTCACCGGCTGCCGCCCTGTCAATGGCAACTGTCCCCGTTGCCTCCTGGTTCTCAACAGATTCTGCCAAAGCTATTATGGGATACTGTGAAATAAGTAAAAATGACAGCGCATATGCCGCCAGGTGTTTAAAGATTTTTGATTTCATAAACCATCTCCTCTCTCATGTAATAATATTTTTTTATGTTTTCTTCATTGTATAATAAGAAGCCTTTTTTATCAAGTAACATTTTTAACCACGGGTATATGAAAAGGCAGTACCTTCGATACTGCCGTCATAAAACACCTCATATCCCTTTATAATAATGTAGGAGTAAAGACTCCCAGCAACCGCAGGTCTTCTTCTCCATGGTTCATAAGCCGGTGCGGCTGAGTGGACGGAAAATGGATGGATTCGTCTTTATTTACGACAAATTCCCGTCCTTCGATCTCCACTGTCAGGATCCCGTTCAGCACAAGGTAGAATTCTTCCCCCATATGCGCGTGTTCCTCCACCTGCTCAAAGAACGGCTCCATCACAAGGTTAAAGCAGTCTATGATCCGTCCGTCGAATTTCCCGCTCAGTACATTGATCTGCTTATAGATCTTCTGCAATCCACCCAACGCTTGATCGTCGCATTTCCGGATATATTCCGGCGTCTCCTGCTGCAGGTTGAACAGGTCTTTCAGCGGGCTCCCCAATGCATCGGCGATCTTCTTCAAAGTAACGACAGTCGGCGCCTGTTTCCCGTTCTCGATCTGCGAGAGAAAGCTTGTTGAAATCCCTGCTTTCCCGCTTAATTCAGCCAACGTCAGGCCCTGCGTCTTTCGCAATTTTTTTATTTTTAATCCAAGATTGTTTTCCATGATGTTTTCTTATATAACACAGATCTGTGCCTTTACTTTCTCCTCCTCTATTAGATTGACAGAATCTTCCAATTCTGCCGCCATTCCAATTATACTCTAATTTACAATCTTTTGTTAACAAAATTATAAATATCTATCAACTCCGCTCAATTATTACAAATATATCTTGATATATTGATCTACGATCTTTTCTAATATATGAAGCGGTGCAGAACCATACCTGAGTATTTCTTCATGATAAGCCCTCACATCGAATCTGTCCTTCAAAATCCGCTGCGACCGCTCTCTGAACTCATGCATCTTAAGGCTCCCGTACTTGTATGCCAATGCCTGTGCCGGCATATCGACAGAATACCGAAGTGTCTCCATATGGATCTCCGTCTCTGTCAGATTCGTATTCTCCTTCATGAAACTGCGCGCCTTCTCCATACTCCATCCCATGGCGTTAAGCCCCGTATCCACCGCCAGCCGGCAGCACAGCACCAGATCCCATACGTATCTCCCATACAAGTCGTACAGATCGTATACCCCCATCTCTCCTGCGAGATCAGCGGCATATTCTGCCCATCCGTCCGCATAAGCCGTATTAAAATGTTCCCGGCAGATAAGGGGAAGGCTTTCGTCCTCTGCGATCAGATTCGTCTGGAAATGATGCCCTGGCAGGAGCTCATGCGCGACGATCGCCGCCGTGCGGATCTGGGATCTTCGTTCAAGCTCTGCGGCGCTGTAATAGAATACTCCCTCTTTCTCCTCACCGATCGGCACCGAATAATACCCCCACGATGTCGTCCCTTCTTTACTCTTCGGGAGCGCCTGGCAGCGGCATCCTGCTTTGGGCTGACGCAGAAAGAACCTGCAAAGCTCTGGTTCTATCTTTCTCTGTACAGTATCAAACCGTCTCTTTAGCTCCTCCGGCGTATTGTCGAAACAGATTCTGTTCTTCTTAAGGTACTCCCCAAACTCCTGGATATCATAAGTCATCCCAAGCTTCTGTATGATCCGGCGCATCTTATCCTGTGTAATCTTCAGATTCTCCAGCCCGAGCGCGTGCAGTTCCTCCGGCTTCAGCGGATACGACGTATAAGTAACGATCTGGCTGCGGTAATATTCTTCCCCTCCGTTCATATGGCATAGTCCCGGCAAGATCCTCTTATGTTCTGCGTTATAACGATCCCTGATCTCCCCGATCATCCATTCCAGGGTATCGTTAAACTGTATGACCGCCTTCTCTATGCGTTCCTTTGCCGCTTTCGGCGCCGGAACTTTAATCCCCTCCCGATTCCATGGCTGCAGCTTCGTATCCTGACGGCAGCGCAGGCTTTCAAGAAGGCGTATCACGATCTCAACCTGCTCGTCCGGAAGAACGATGCCGCGGCTCTCCTGCTCCTTTAATTTCCACAACATCTCTTTTAGCTTCTGCGGGAACTGAGAAAGAAGCGTCTCGTATCGTTCCAGATCCTCTCTTGTCTCGATGGAATAAGTTTCTAACCGCTTCACGACGTAAGGCAGCGGCGTCGTATTATGGGTCAGATTGAATTTGTACCAGTAATATTTTCCGTTTCTGATGTTATATTCACAGAAATCCCTGCATATTTCCAACACTGCCCGCTCTTCCCAGGTGATGTCCGAAGACTCTGACCACGTATGGATCTTGCCGATCATCTCTTCGCTCTCCCGGATGTTCTTCTTCGCTCTTTCTTCGGACAGATCGAACAGCTGCCCCTCACGGAAGTCAGACTTGATAAAGCTGCTGAAATCATTGATATGGATACGATGATAGTATCCGTCAAGCTCCTTTCGGAATTCCTCTCTTATCTTCATACAGCGTCCCTCCTGCTGGTATATCGTCTGCGTCACGCGCCGGTTCAGACATAAGAGACTGTCGGAAAGCCATGCATTTCTACAACGCCGACATTTCTATATTGCAAAAATATCTGTCCATTGTATGAAGATGCTGTTTCCCGGCAGCCCCTTGATATACTTTCGTTTCTTTATTTTTATTTCTATTCCTCTAACATATGGCAAAATGCCGTGTGGGTCTCGCTAAGCTTCGTCTTCCCCGGTATCTGCGTCCTACATTTCTCACAGGCATGAGGGCACCTTGTATGGAAGGTACATCCGGAAGGCGGATCCGCCGGCGACGGGAGATCTCCGGTCAGGAACTCTTCCTCCCCGGTAAGCCGGTGTCCGATGGAGGGGATCGCCGACAGAAGCGCCTGTGTATAAGGATGCTTCGGATCCTGAAATAACTCCTGGCGAGACGCCTGCTCCACAACTCTTCCCAGATACATGACGGCGATATTCTCACACATATAATCGACAACACTCAGATTATGCGAGATAAAGAGATAGGTCAGGTTCAGCTCTTCCTGGAGCTCTTTCAGCAGATTCAGGATCTGCGACTGAACAGACACATCCAGCGCCGACACCGGCTCGTCTAAGATCACTAGCTTCGGATTCAGGGCCAGCGCACGCGCGATACCGATCCTCTGCCTCTGGCCTCCCGAGAACTCGTGGGGGAATCTCTTCGCAAATCTTTTATCAAGCCCGGTTAGTTCCATCAGCTCATATACCCTCTGCTGCATCTCTTCGGCGGTCCCCGTCTTGTAGATCTTCATGGGATCCATGATCGTCTGGCTCACCGTCATACGCGGATTCAGGGAAGCATAAGGATCCTGGAATACCATCTGGACATTCCTGCGGTATTCCTTCAGCTCTTTTCCCTTGAGGTGCGCGATGTTCTTGCCGCCGAACATAATGTCTCCGCCCGTCGGCTGATAAAGCCGTATAACCGCACGTGCCGTCGTAGATTTCCCACATCCGGACTCGCCTACCAGCCCGAAGGTTTTGCCCTCCGGGACTTTGAAAGAGACGCCGTCTACCGCTTTTATCACGACTTTCTTATTATTTTTCATAGGGAAATGCACTTTCAGGTCATTCGTTTCCAGCAGATACATCGCTCTCCTCCTTTTCCGTGGAAGTCATTGGACTTGCCCCGCACCGGAAGCAGCGGACGTAGTGCCCCTGTGCGGCTTCCGTCATCGGCGCTACCGACGCCCGGCACCTCTCATCTGCATCCGGACAGCGCGGAGCAAAGGAACAGCCGCCCTCATCATCCGCAGGATGCATGACGTTGCCCGGGATATGATACAATTCCTGATCCGACATCCCGATATACGGAATACACTTCAGAAGCCCTTTCGAATAAGGGTGCATCGGGCTTTCGAAGAACGCTTCTCTTGAAGCGGTCTCTACAAACCGTCCGCAGTACATGACCTGGACACGGTCGCAGACCTCAGCCACAACACTCAGATCATGGGTGATCAGTATGATCGACATCTCCTCTTCCTTCGCTAGCTTCTTAAGGAGCTGCAAGATCTGTGCCTGAATCGTCACATCCAGCGCCGTCGTCGGCTCGTCGGCGATCAGCAGCTTCGAATGGTTGATCAGCGCCATGGAGATCATCACTCTCTGGCGCATCCCTCCGGATAGTTGATGCGGGTACTGCTTCATGACATTCTCGGCTCCCGGTATCCCCACTTTATTCAATACTTCCAGGATCCGATTCCTGCATTCCTGCCTGCTTACCGATCTGTCATGATTACGGATGACTTCCCTCAACTGATTCTCTATGGTGAATACAGGATTCAGAGACGTCATCGGCTCCTGGAATATCATCGCAAGAGCATTTCCCCGAAGCTCGTCATATGCCTTCCTCGGCAGCGTCGTCAGCTCTTGTCCGTCGAATACGATGGAACCTGATCTTATCCTGCTGTTTTTTCTCGGAAGAAGCCCCATGACAGACAGTGAGGTCACGCTCTTTCCACATCCCGACTCGCCCACAAGCCCAAGGATCTCCCCCTTCTTCACATAGAAAGAGACATCGTTTACTGCGGTAACTTCTCCCTCATATGTACGGAATACAGTTGTCAGGTGTTCTACGTTCAGTAAATTTTCCATATTGTCCATCCTATATCTTCTCTAGGAAAATGCTTTGTCTACCGCATTCTCCATAGCTGTCATCATCTCATCAAGAACATCTCTTCCATGCTTCACACTCAGCACATGGTGGGAAAGCGGCGCCTGGGAACACCATACCCCCTGCTCCTGCAGGCTGGTCACATACTTCCCGTAACGTACCGCGTCTGTCATTGCCGCCTGGCGGTAATTGGTCGGTTCTTTTTCTACAAAATACACCTGGAAATGTCCGCCCTTGCCGCGCAGGAGTACCGGCACGCCTTTTCTCTCTGCCATTGCGCCAAACTCCGTCCGCAGTGTATCCGCATTTGCCATGATGGTCTTCGTTACCTCGCCGGAATCCAACATATCAAGGGTAGCCGCCGCCGCGCACAGAGAGATCTGATGCCCGTTGAAAGTTCCTATGAAGCCGACTCCGTTGCCCGGGATCGTATGATCCAGATACTTCGCTTTCCCTGCGACTGCCGCCGTAATATAGCCGTTGGCATATGCTTTCCCGTACATGCACAGATCCGCCCTCACACCGTAGTATTCCTGGCATCCGCCAAGTCCGATGCGAAATCCCGTCAGCAATTCGTCGAACACCAGCACGATCCCAAGCTCATCACAGATATTTCTAAGGAAATGTATGTATTCCGGCGTTGCCTCTACGAACCCGATATCGATCATGATCGGCTCCAGGATGATCGCAGCCAAGTCGTCCTTATGCTCGCGTACCAGCTTTTCTGTCGCCTCAATATTGTTAAACGGAAGTACCAGAGTGGACGACACCGTAGCCGGATCAAGTCCGCCGCCGCCAGGCACTGCATTCGGCCTTTCTTCGTCTCCGACCTTGTCTAACGGCGCAAAGCAGTTTACATAGACCATATCCGCCCATCCGTCATATGCGCCTTCCATAACGGCGATCGTATTCCTTCCCGTAGCAAACCTGGCGATATGTATGATATGTGTAACAGCTTCCGTTCCCGTATTCGTGAACCGTACCCGCTCATTGCCCGTCAGCTTAAGGAAATGCTCCGCCACATCCACGCTCAGCACCGTATCGAATCCCGTGACAAGCCCCTGGTTCTTCGCGGCATATTCCGTCATCCTCTCATTAAATTCCGGGTTGTTGTGGCCAAGTATCATGGTTCCGTTTCCCATGATCAGATCCACATACCGGTTTCCGTCCAGGTCATAGACATAGGCGTCCTGCGCCTTCGCCATATAGATCGGATGCGGCTTTCTGTTTCTTCCGTTCGAATGAAGCCCGCCTGACATCAGTCCGGACGCACGCTCGTATAATTGTTGTGATCTTGGATATTCCATTGTAATTCCTCCTGGTTTTATTCTTCGAATTGAAGCACAGTATCAACGCTGTGCATATTCTCATAAAGATATGTGAGAAAATCTGCGCGCTTCTCCTCTGGCAGCCTTCCCCACGCCTTCTCGACAGCTTCCCATCCGCGCCAGTAGGCATACATATACGCCTTGCGGAAGGGATAACCCATGTACCGAAGCCTGGAACTTATCTTCACCTCGCTTGAGAAAGAACGCTCTTCCATATAGCGCTTTGCCTTCTCTCTTCCGTCTTCCTCGCAATAATAGATGTGAGAAGCATTCTGGTTACAGATCGCCTGGATCTGGTCAAGCAGCTTACAGATCTTGTCATTGATATCTCCGCTCCATCCAAGTACATCCATCCCATTATCCGCCAGCCCTTCGAACACCGGGCTGCTCGCCGTGTTGGTAAGGACTAATCCGGCGTCCGCCGGGATCTTACCGGTTTCAACGAGCTGTTGGCGCACCGCCATATGCGTCATATGTCCCGGATACGCTTCATGACATACCAGATGCTTAAGCTCGTCATAGGTATAACTTACCTCGCCGTTAATATAAATCATACGGCTCATGTAATCACAGTAGGCATTATATGGCACATTGTATACCAGCTTCGCGTGGACGTCAAAGTCCCGGATGGCTTCAAATCCAAGCGCCAGGGTCTTATCTTTCGCTTCTTTCAGGAGCGCTTCCAATGTTTCCAGCGTCTTTTCCGGTCCGTCGATCGCCCTCGCCTTTCTCCACGCTTTCAGCTGTTCCTCCACGTTTCCTTCATATCCCGCTTCTTTCAGCGTCTCCCCAAGCCTCTTCGTCCTATCCTGCAGGAAACGCTCGCCCACCGGATTCTCATTGATAAACATGGTTTCCGCCGCGATCTCACGGAATGTCATCGGAAATCCGGAGAGCCACAGGCAGACCTTCCGGAAAGAGCCCGTCTGCTGCAGCATATAATTCCTTCTTACCGGATCTTCCAGCCTCTCATATTCATGCAAGATCTCTTCCAATTCACTGCAGGCTTGCTGCCAGGATGTGATCTTAGAAGGTGCAACCCCTGAGAAATCTACCGGGACCAGCCCTTCCGATGTGAAGGATTCCTCGCCCGACTCTTCCATCTGCATATTCCGGTAGAACACATCTGTCCCCAATACGATCCCGCAGAATCGCTTTGCCAGTGTAAAGTCTTTCTCTTCGTACCGCATATTCACAGCCCTCTTCTATTCTAGCGCATCGGCGTCCGCGATCATAAAGCTGAAATCCCCCGGGAACGCCCGGTTCACCGTCGGACGGAGCAGGATCATGAGATTCCTCTCATAAGGCGCCTTAATCTCTTCTAACAGTTCCAATGTCTTCGGATTATAGATCTTCGCCAGTGTCACATGCCCTTCCACAATCTCTCCAAGCTTCGAGATATCAAGCCCAGGCACCATGAGCCCGCCTTCATGCGGATCTATATGCGCGATATAGTCACAGACAACCTGATCATCCCGTCTGATCTCTTCCCCGTCGATCACTCCTTCGTGACGCAGGACACTTAACACACCGTCTACGCCGCGCTGTACGTCTCTTTCTCTGACCACAAGCCCTCCGATCTCGGCAACCATGCTTCTTACGCCTTTCTCTCTGGCATAATTATTCACATTTCCCGGGTAATCATCCGTCGGACGATACAGGATCTTAGAGCCAAACGCCCTGGACATCGCCTCATCGTTGAGGATATAGCAATACTCTACGATCGGTTCTCTTCCTCCTGAATGAACGTCCAGATATGCATCCAGTGTACCGACGAACTGCTCCAGGTACACATTGGCAATACGTTCCGTCAGGAATCCATTCTCCGATCCTGGGAAAACCCGGTTTAGGTTCAAGCCGTCGATCGGACTGTTCCTGTCAACCTGCTCAAAGGACAGGCTATGAGCGACACTGCAGATCTTGATCGTGCCGCGGACCTCCTGGGTCTTCAAAAACTCTACAACTCTTCTCGCGATCTCCACTCCGATGATCTCGTCTCCATGGATCGCAGCGCCCACGCCTACGACCTTGTCGCTTCCCGGTCCTTCGAACTTATGAACCGGAATGGTATACTTGCTTCCATTCGCAAGATAACAGACGTCTAATTCTTCATATGTATATGTTGTTCCCATCTTCCATACATCCTTTCTATAAAAAATATCTATAAAAATACTATTGTTTCACATTGATCCCCAGATCAGTTCACCATCCTCGGGTCCGTGACATCTCGTATCCCATTTCCAAGGAGATTGAACCCCAACACCGTGAACATGATCGCAAGCCCCGGAATCGTCGCCATATGCGGCGCCGTCCTCATATAACGAAGCCCGAAGGAAAGAGCGTATCCCCAGCTCGGCGTCGGCGGCTGGACTCCCAACCCCATGAATGATAACGTCGCCTCTGATACGATCGCCGTACCGATCCCAAGTGTCGCCACCACAATGATCGGCGCCAGCGCATTGGGGATGATATATTTGAAGATGATCCGCATATCACTCGCTCCAAATGTCTTCGCCGCCAGGACATATTCCTCTTCCCGGATCACCAGTACGCTGGAACGGACGACACGGGCATACTGCGTCCATGAGACCAGGCACAAGGACACGATCACGCTCACTGTACCGCCGCCGCCCATGACAGCCACCAGCGCGATTGACAGCAGCAGAACCGGGAATGAGAGGAACACATCAATGATCCTTCCGATCAGATTATCAACCCATCCACCATAATAACCCGCAAGCAATCCTACGAACACACCGATCATCATGGAGAAGAATACGGAGACGAACCCTACCACCAGCGAAATCCTCGTACCATAGAAGATCCTCGTCATCAAATCCCTTCCATACTGGTCCGTCCCAAACTTATGGTCCACTCCCGGAACCTGAAGCGCATTGCCCATATCCATCTCTTCCAGGTCAAAAGGAGTAAGCGCCGGGGCAAAGACCGCGATCAGTATCACGATCAGGACCATGATAAGCCCGATCACTATGGACTTATTATGAACGGCTTTCTGAAATGTTTTATTTTTTCGTATACTCATAGCTAGCCCTCATTTATCTTTGGATTGATTACTACATAGAGCAGATCCACGATCAGATTGATGATCACAAACAGGATCGCGATCAGGAATACTGCTGCCTGCACCACCGGATAATCCCTGTTCAGGATCGCTGTTACGATGATCTGACCGATCCCAGGCCATGAGAATACGGTCTCTGTCACGATCGACCCTCCGAGCATCGCGCCGAACTGCAGCGCTACGATCGTAATGACCGGCGGCAGTGCATTGCGGAACGCGTGCCTCATGACCACTTTGAATTCCTTCGTCCCTTTCGCCCTTGCCGTCCTTATGTAATCCATATCCAGAACTTCAAGCATCGTCGACCGGATCATACGGGAGATCATAGCCGATCCCATGATCCCCAGCGCAAACGACGGCATCAGGATCTTCCTGAAGCTCCTCGTGAAACTTCCGAAATTCCCGGTCACAAATCCCTGCATCAGCGCCTCAAGCAGCGGCTCCCCGCGCCCAAAAGACGGAAGCCAGTTGAGCTGTACGGAGAACAGCAGTATCATCAGAAGCCCCATCCAGAATACCGGCATGGAGATACCGATCTGCGCAAATACCATACTTGCGTTATCAAGCCAGCTGTTCTGCTTCACCGCCGATACGATCCCCAGCGGGACGGATATCAGCAAAGCCCAGACAAGCCCCATAACAGAGAGCTCTAACGTCGCCGGAAACGCCGTCTTTATCATCTCGATGACAGGCGTCTTATAGATGACCGAATCTCCGAAATTAAACGTTAATAATTGCTTTACATAACTTACAAACTGTACGAAAATACTCTGGTTCAATCCATATTGTTCCCGCACACGTTCTATGTCTTCGATAGAAGCATCCTGTCCTAGCAGAGCCGTCGCAAAATCACCCGGCATGGAACGCAGCAGGATGAAGATGATGACAAGGACTCCGAATGCTGTGGGAATCACATACAGGAGACGCTTCATGATATACTTCGCTCGCATATTCTCTCCTTCATACAATACTCAAGATTTTACTTCTTCATTTACATTGGTTACTCTGCGATCTTGGATTCCCATAAAGTATAGATACTTCCAGACGGATATACGGTGTAGCCTTCCAGCTTATTGCTGTGAATGGATACATATGCCTGTTCCACCAAGGTTACATACCACACATTGTCCGTTACCGTCTGTGCCAGGAACTGGTAGTTCTCTGCCCGCTTTGCTTCATCGGAAGATTGTCTTCCTGCATCTAACGCCGCGTCTACATCTGCGTCGCTGTAGCATCCGTAGTTACTTCCTCCGTCTGTGTAGAACATATCATACATACGGTCCGGATCCAGCTGGTTCAGCCATCCTGCAACCCATACCTGAAGGCTGCGCTGTGTCATCGCCTCTGAGAAGGAAGCCCACTCTGTCAGGGATACGTCTACGTCCATTCCGATATCTTTGAGTTGATTCTGCAGGTATTCTACTACCTGGAAACGGCTGGTATCGTCTGTATGCGTTGATAAGGTGAAGGCAAGCGGCTTTCCGTCCTTATCGCGGATCCCGTCACCGTCAGAATCTTTCCATCCCGCATCGTCCAGCACCTTCTCCGCCTTCTCCTTGCTGCATTCCAGATCCTTAAGCGATTCATCATATGCCCAGGAAGAAGAAAGCAGAGGCGTCTTGCCCGGAGTATCCATGCCGCTGTAGATAACATCAGAGATATTCTGCTTGTCCGTCATATGGGCAATCGCCTGCCGTACCGCCAGGTCTCCGATGATCGGATCTTCTACGTTGAAACCAAGATAAGTAAATCCAAGTCCCGGAACGACGTTCATCACCAGATCCTCGTTGCCCTCTACCAGCTCCAGGTCAGAAGCCGTAAGCGGTGAACATACGAAATCAACGTCCCCGGACTCCAGGGATGCAAGCCTCGTTGAGTTATCATTGATCACGAATACATTGATCGTCTCTGTAGCCGGCTTGCCTGCCCAGTAATCTGGATTCGCCTTCAGCACCGTCTGGCTGTTGAGCGTATAGCTCTCCGCCTTATATGGGCCTGTCCCGATCGGAGCCGTGCCGAATGCCGCCGCATCGTCCATCGCGCCCACCGGAATGATCCCAAGATCCATATATGCCATAAAAGCTGTGTTCGTAATATTCAAGTTAAATACAACCGTCTCGTCATCGGGACACTCCACTCCGGTAACAGCGGCGTACCGATTCCTGTATGGTGCGTTATTTGCTTCATCCAGGATCTGATCATATGTATACTTCACATCCGCAGAGGTAAAATCAGCGCCGTCATGGAACTTTACCCCTTTCCTGAGATGGAAGGTATAAGTCAGCCCATCCTCAGAAATATCCCAGCTCTCCGCCAGCGCCGGCTGCGGAACCAGTTCATTGTCCAGCCGGACAAGTCCGTTGAAGATCAGCTGCCCCACACGGTTTCCGCTTGTATTATTCGTCAGGATCGGATTATATGTCTCCGCATCTACATCTACGGCAATATTAAGCTCGTCCCTGTATGCCTTGTTCTCACCGTCTCCGCCGTTGTCGCCTGATCCGCCGCCGCATGCACTAAGCGATACACACATGGCAGATACGAGTAATAAAGTAATGAATCTCTTTTTCATAGTTTCCTCCTTCTCAAATTTGTACAATAAAGTGGGTTATTTCCGGAAATAAATTGTTAAAAATTTAGTTAGAGTATATCACTTTACCACGCCAAAGTCAATATTATAATGAACTTTTTATTTTGATAGTAAATATTTTTTCATTATAGTAAAAATTTGTAAAAAAAACAGACCGCAGCCTTCACTACGATCCGTTTTACGTCAGATATCCTTATGTTTTTCTCTACACGTGCTGATGAAGATATTTCTCCCGGGTAGCAAGTCCACCGCGTATATGACGCTCAGACTTATTAAGATCCAGAATCTTACGCGCATCCGCTGCCAGGGAGGGATTGATCTGCGCGAGACGTTCTGTTACATCTTTATGTATGGTACTCTTGCTAACCCCAAACGCTTTCGCCGTCTGCCTCACCGTTGCCTTATTCTCAATGATATAATATGCGATCTCTACTGCCCTTTCCTCAATATAATCCTTCATATATGAACCCCTGCACTCATCGTTTTTACAATGTATGCAGAGGTTTATTTTCATATTCCTTGTGAAGTAAAAAGTAACTCGAACAATTTTCTTGTACCACTGGATTCTTCCGACAATACGATTTCTGCACTATATCCATCTACAGTATGCTTTGTTAAAAATCTCAATGCGGTCATTATCCTTTTCATTAAATCACTTTCGTCCGTTTCCAAACCTAACTTCGCAATCTTTTCGATAAAATGATATTCCATAGCAATCTATCTTCCGATATCCTTCTGTCTTAAGTTCCTCCATATAGTTCCTATCATAAATCTGCTGTAATGCTCTTTCCGCATCTACTTCCAGATTGTCAACCGAATCCGACACCTTCAATTCCAAGACAAATGACCTGCCCCGGAGAGACGGGCTCTTCACTGTAATATCTGACCGCCCATCCCCAGATTCCCGGTTAGATTTGACCAAATAATTCTCACTCTGACTTAGTATCCCTGTAAGAAACCCATGATAAAAATTCTCCGCACTATCAAAAAAACTAATCGTCTGAAAAAGCTGACTATTCAGAATATCTCTCATCTTATCCTCATTTCCATCCTCTATCGCTTGATATAAATCATGGAAATTCTCTTTTTTGATATTTCCCTTCATCCAATTTAGAATCGTACTCTGATAAATTGTCTTTACTTCTATATTGGGAATAAGCACCTTTAAAAAAATAATCGATTCCTTAAAATATTCTTTTTCTTTCGTCAGGTATCCGGTAAAATAAAGAAAATTCCATAAATTTTCATTATTGCTATACATATCCCCATAGGTCACTTCTTCATGTACCTGAATATCCAGTGTATCCCCTCTTAAAAGAGTCTCAATCTGGCTTTTTGTCTCCCGATCCGCCCGAACGATCAGATCTTTAATAATGTCATTCGAACTGGTATTGATCCAATACGAGCGAGGAAATACAGTCAGCTTAGTATTCAGATCACTCATATAATTAATTACACTCCACGGATTGTAAATCCGAGTATCACCAAATATATAGCCATTATACCATTCCTTCATTGTCGAAAAGCGGCTCTCCACACCATAATACTGCATCATCTGCAGCACCTCTGATTCCGTAAAACCAAAATGCTCACTATATTGCTGGTCAAGTATAGATATAATCTTCAAATGATTTAATCCGGTAAAAATACTTTCTTTAGAGATTCTTAAGCACCCCGTGATGACAGCGAACTGCAGATAATCATTTGTTTTTAGCGCAGACTCAAACAACGAACGGATAAAAATCACCATCTTCTCGTAAAATCCCCGAAAATATGCATTCTCCAATGGCACATCATACTCGTCAATCAGAATGACAGTATTCTTACCTGTAATTTTATACATACATCTGCTAAATAATTTTAACGAACCTCTGACCTGTTTTTCATCCGCTTCTTCATCTGCAATTCGTATATATTGTTCATATTCTTTTTGAGTAAGTTTTTCTCTGCCTGTTTCAATCACACTTCTATGTCTGTCAAACTCAGACGCTATTTCAACCTGCATCGTATAATAGGCATTTTCAAAATCTTCCTGTTTGGCTGACTTTAATGTCAGATTTATCACAGGGTACACTCCCATCTGCTCCGTATATTTCTCTCCAGCATTCGTAATCTTCATCCCCCGGAAGAGTTCTTTATTCTGCTCATTTTTTACCTTATCTCCTGTATCCTCAAAAAAGTACCGAAGCATACTTAAATTCAGTGTTTTTCCAAAACGCCTGGGTCTGGTGAACAAGTTCACCTTTCCCTTCAAATCCAGCATTTCTTTTATAAACATTGTTTTATCTACATAGTAATATTCCGATTTTACCAGATCTTCAAAATTTTCCACGCCAACTGGCAATGCTTTTTTCATCATGCCACCTCCATCTGACTCTGTTTTTCATATTATACCCTATCTTTTTTTATTCCACAATCCGTTCTTCTCTCATCAATTATCTTCACACCCTCATTAAGCCACCCACGGCATAAGTTAGAGATATCCCATTGAAGTCCCAAACGCATTGTGCTATACTTATCTAAATTTTATGACACATACGGCAAAAGTTAGAGGCAAGAATTATGATCAAGCGAGATTATTACCCGAATCGCCTGATCCGCAATATGTGGAATGGAGAAATAAAAGTGATCACCGGAATCCGCCGCTGCGGGAAATCCGTCTTACTGTTTGACATATCCTATGAGTACCTGCTCTCCCAGAATATAAAGGAAGAACAGATCATCTCTCTTATCAATCCAACCAATATGCCAATGCCTTGACTTCCATGCGGCATGAGCCTATTAATAATGCACTTGTATTACTACACAGATCTTGGACTGCGTAATGCACGTTTTAATTACAGACAATATGACCCCGGTCACATCATGGAGAACATTATCTATAATGAAAAGGAAGATGCGGAACTTTGGTCTCTCAAACTCACCGGAGACTTCCTGCTTCATGATGTAGAACTGTTTTAACTTAGCAGCTTAAATAATAAACGGAGGTATGAAATGGAATATAAGGAATTTATCAACGAACTGCAAAAAAAGCTTGAGGAAAAGAAACAGGAACTGAGCTATGGCAAAATTGCCTTCTTCGAGGATGGATCCACATCGACTGATGCGAAAGAGCTTTCTATTATACGTGAAACAAACATCAAATATCAAAAAACGGAGTCAGATGTACTAATTGGCGATTATATCATCCTGTTCCAGTATAAGGACAAGCGAGAACAGATGTGCAGATTTAACTGCATGCAGTTGTACCAGGAATATGAAAAAGGCAGTTGGGCGGCTGTGTGGGAACCGATCCTTTCTTCGATCGACTCCAGCAGAAAATTCATGGAACTGGGTATCATAGATCTGATTGAAAAAAATGAGTATGATCTGCTAAAAGACAAGCTTTTCATCCGCCCTCTGAATTTCAAAGACCACCGATATGAACTGAAAAACCATATTTACAAATGCATCGGTGATATGGTGCTGGTTCTCTATATTCTTGCAAGTGATGAAAATGACGGCAAAAGGCATGACGTATTGTCTGTTAAGGTACCTAGATCCTCCATGCAGGCATGGGGGATAGATGAAGAAGAAGTGTGGGAGAATGCGATGAGCAATACATACATCATGGCGCCGCCGCGTATATACTTAAATCCGGCGGACTTAGCAAATCCACCTTATCACAAAGGCGCGTTTATGGCGTTGAACAGTGATATAACTTCACTTTCACCGCTTGCAGTGCCGACTGTGACAACGACAGCGCAGATAAACGGCGCGATTGCCATGTTCTATCCCGGAGTAATGAAGCGTATAGCCGAGCTTTTCGGAGACGATTATTATATAGCCTTCACAGGCACCAGCGAGGCAAGGCTCCATAAAAAAGGCACGATACAACCGCGGAATATACTTATGCGGATCAAGCAGATGAACAAAACCTTCGATCCGTCAGAAACCCTGTCTAACAAGGTCTATTTGTACGAAGCATCAAAGCAAGAACTGAAGCAGCTGGAGCTTTGATGGATCCGGTATTTGTCTATGCTTCTGATAACGCAGGACAAAAAGCCCTAGCGCAGACTGCTGCGCCTACGTTTTTGTCCTGCACTCTTGCAAATTATGCTCCCTGCCCGCTCACAGTTTTCTTTGCTTTTAAGAAGATACAATAAATAAACAACATAACTACGCACATGAGCAATGATCCGATATAAGGAAGCCTGATATTTTCAATTGCCAATGCCGTTCCAATTCCGGTAAATAAAACCGGTGAAATGAATTGCCCAAAGCTTCTCATAAACATCATAACAGTACCCACACATAGCGACTCTTCTTTCTTACAGGAAACCCCTGCCTCTGCATTTAATGTTGCAGCTGCTAATGCAAGCGCCATTCCAAAGAATATTAATCCTATAATGGCGCATAACAAATTTCCTTTCATGATCAGACCGATCAGACCGATCGAACCGAAAATCCATATTAACAGCATCGTATTTTTTTTAAACTTTTTCTTGAACCATTCAGCATATTGTCCTGTGATCAAAGATGCGGCTGTCATGATCGGCATAATCATTCCTACACTTGCTTTAGACGCCACCCCCTCGTTGATCACAATTCCTGAAAAATTATTAAGTATTGCAAAGTAACTTACAAAAATTACAAATATACCAACCGCATAAATACTAACTTTTTTAATAACAGAAACACTAACCTGATTTCCCCCTGCAGACAGTGTGACCGGCGGAATATATTTCCAACAGAGCACGATACAGGGAATACCAAACAAGTATACTAAAAACACCATTCTCCAAGAGATACTTGCTAAATACCCCGCTACTATCATACATATGATCGAAGCAATACTAGACCATATAACTACTTTTCCATTCAGCTTTTGTTGTTCGTCTACTTCATAAAAATACGGAAGCATACCGATCGATAATGGCATTAGAATGCCATAACCAATGCCGATTATCATACGTGTAATTATCATTGTAACAATTGAACTGCAGACCCCTCCTAAAAGACCTCCCGCCGTATATAAACCAAGCCCTATGAGGCACAGTCCTCTCATAGAAATGCGTCTTGACATTGCAGAAAAGACAAATGATACGACGATGACCATTAAAGAAGGAAGTGAAACGATCATTTGTATCAACAAATCAGGAGCGCCTACGAAATTGTTTCGTATCGTTTCCAATGCCGGTGATATTCCGGTGCCAACAAATGCATTCGCCATTGATAAACTTAAAATAGCAAACAATTGTAATCTTTTATTATTTTCCATGAATTCTTTCATCCTCCATCAGGCGATAAATAGAATTTATAAAAACAGCCAGCGCCGGAACAAAAGCATCTTCATCAATTCGGAATTTAGGATTGTGAAGACTATAGATACATTCTTTTTCCTCATTTCTTATCCCAATAAAGAAAAAAGCTGCTTTCAACTTCTTGGTATACCAAGCAAAATCCTCAGAACCCATCTCAGGGTCTTCTTTCTTAATTACATTATCGTTCCCTAATACTTCTTGCGCAGAATGAAAGACAATATCAATCACATCATCATCATTTCTAAAATACGGATAGTTAAAGCTATCTGTGTATTCTGCAGTTACCCCATTCATAGACGCTATATGTTCTACTATTTCGCCTATTCTTCTCGCAATATACGAACGATGCTCATCGTTATATGCTCTGAATGTCCCGCCAAATGTACATTCATCTGAAAGAACATTTTTTACCGGAAGAGAACCTGCATTAATGGAACAAACAGAAATGACCGCGCTTTTTAATGGAGGAAGTTCTCTCGAGCGGATATTCTGCAAAGCATTTATGATCTCCATCGCTGTTATAATAATGTCGTTTCCTTTATGAGGGGACGCGGCATGTGTCCCCGTTCCTTTCAGGCGTACTTCAAAAAAATCTCCGCTCGCAAACGCATCTCCGTATTTGCATCCAATCTGACCTGCTTTATATAACGGCTGAGAATGGGCGCCTATCATAGCGTCAACATCATCTAATACCCCTGATTCCATGATCAATTTAGCGCCGCCTGGCGCCGGTCCTTCTTCGGCCGGCTGAAATACTAGTTTGATTCTTCCTCCGGGCAGCTCGTCTTTATTTTCTGACAAATATTTTGCCACCCCCAGAAGAATTGCAGTATGTGCGTCATGTCCGCATGCATGGAAGGCATTTTCAATTTCCGAAGAAAAAGGCACTCCGCTTTCTTCTTTCATACTTAACGCATCCATATCAGCGCGGATTGCAATTACTTTTCCGGGTTTTCCCGTGTCTAACTCACCTAATACTGCCGATTTTGCAAAACCAACCTGTACCGTATATCCCAATTCCCGAAGAACATCAGTAACTAATTTTTGCGTTCTTGGGAGATCAAAACCTATTTCCGGATATCTATGAATAATGTGTCTCCAATTTTTTATATCGTTTTCATATTTTTTTGAATTCAATAAAATGTGTTTTGCCCGGTCCATATGAATCCCTCTTTTGCATATTAGGCAAGCGCTTTTTTCAAACATTCCATCGCCTGCTCTAACCGTCTTCTTTGCGTGCCAATATTGATACGTATAAATCCATTGCCTTCTTCACCGTAATGCGCTCCATCATTCGGCGCCACGCCTGATCCAACAACTTTTTTCATTAATTCCTCTGCCGATAACCCGCATTCTGTGCAGTCAACCCACATCAAATATGTTCCCTCCGGTACGTATGTATGTGCTTTTGGAATATTGTTTTCTATATATTCTGTTACATATTCTGCATTTGACTTTAAGTAGTCACAGAGTTCTTCTACATATTGTTCTCCAAATTGATAAGCAACTTCAAATGTTTTAAAGCCAAATAAGTTAACGCCAACATGAAATGCTGTTACTATTTCATTAATTTTTGCAAGAATCTCTACATTCTTAGAAAAAATAACCGAAGTTTTTATTCCTGCCACATTAAATGTTTTTGATGGAGCCGCAGCGCAAACCGTTCTCTGAGCAGCATCCTCAGAAATATTTATATACGGGATATACTTATGGTCTTTAAATATAATATCAGAATGAATATCATCAGAAAAAACCAGCACATTATGCTTTTTACAAAGTGCGTTCAATTTTTCCAGTTCCTCTTTCTCCCATACGCGTCCTACCGGATTGTGCGGGTTACAAAGAATAAATAATTTTACGCCCTCTCCCATTTTACGGTCTAGATCTTCATAATCCATCTCATACCGCCCGTTCCTTAAGACCATACTGCTTCTTACAATTGTTCTTTTCTGTTGTTCTACAACTTTATAAAACGGATCATATACTGGCGTGCACATTAAAATTTTATCGCCCTGATCCGTAAGTGCGGCTACAATAAAAGCATTTGCACAAACAATACCTGGCATACTTAAAATTTCCTCTTTTTTTAGATCCATGTTATTCCTTTTTTTATTCCAAGTAATAAAATTATTATAGTATTCTTTTGATTGGAATGTGTATCCGTATGTAGGATGCTCAGCTCTTTTTTTCAATGCCTCTACAATCTCAGGAAGTGTTTCAAAATCCATATCCGCAATTCCTAAGGGAATTAAATCTTCTTTTCCAAAATCCTGAGCTAATCTGTCCCACTTAATCACCTCTGTCCCATGTCTGTCAAATTCTTTATCAAAATTATACATTTTGTTTTTCTCCTTTTTAGTAATGATTTTTATTTTTAATGTTTAATTTTTCCAATTCTGCTCTTGTTTTTACTGTATAAATCACTTATGATAGATTTAATATCAATAAAGGAGGGAGTTGACAATGAAAGAAATGCTCATTTCAGACATTATCGAAAAACTCATCGCTTATAATAGAAGAATGTATGAATACGGAAAAAATGTACGCCATTATGGTACTGATCAAGAACTTCGTATTGACCAAATTCATATAATCGACTATATTGGCCGACATCCTGGATGTCGTCTTGGCTCAATTGCCGCTGATACAGATACATATCTTCCGACAATTTCTTTACAAGTAAAGCGGTTAATCAAACTTGGACTTATCAGCAAAAAACGTTCTGAACAAGATCAACGAGAAATAATATTAAATCTCACTGATGAAGGAAACACAATATTTAATCATCATAGCGAAATGGATTACCAATGGAGTTCTTCTTTTTCTGAGCTTTTATCCGCTTTCGGCCACGAAGAACTGACTTCTATAGATTTGTTTTTAAAAACTCTTTTAGAAAATAAACCTACTATTTAAGCCTAAGAGAGGCACTGTCTATTTTAATAGACAGTCCCTCATTTTTATAACATATTGAGTAGATAATACACTCCAAGTCCTGCAAACGTTCCAACCATAGAACCTATTGCGCCATAAATTACTGAAATAGAAATATATGCTTTTCCATATGTTGCAGCAACAACAGGCGCACTGGATACACCGCCAATCGCCGCAATTGATGCAATAACTAATGTTCCAAGATCTACTTTTGCAAGTTTTCCATAAATAGCCATAACTAATGCATGGATTAGAAGGACTGTTATCCCACACACCAGGAATGTTCCTGCATTTGCAAATGTTTTCAAATCTACGGATGAACAGTTAACCATTAACATAAAAGCGGCAAATCCACCGCCTAATAGTCCCAGGCCATTCACGTGTTTAATCTTTGTAAATGTACCAAGCAGTACAGAAAGCAAAGTTACAAATGAATAAGCCCATACACTTGCCGGAACACTTGGGGTAAATTGTCCGATCACTGGCCCGATCTTTTGTGAAACAGCTACAACCGCAAGTCCAACACCCATGATCAAGAAAATATCAAAAGGACTAATTGTCGCCGCATTCTTGCTTTCTTCTTCATCAATATTAGCAGCAATCTTTTCAATTTCAGCCGTATTCGTTTTTGTCCACTTATTATAAACCGGAACTGCAGCAACTAAAATGATCAAAAACGTCATCCATGGACGGAAGCATAAATTAATTAACAGGAGCACATTGGCTGTTCCTTCTTCGCCAAGGCCTATACCGTCTGCAATCGCATACAAGTTTTCAGGACCTCCGACAAATGAACCTGTCCATGCTCCAAACGCACCCGGCACATTATCTATTCCGAGCCGGCCGCCAAAAATAAAATAAGTAACCGTCATTCCAAGAACAACACTAAATATAGTCGCTAAAAATACACCTGTAAGTTTCGGTCCGATTTTGATCATTCTTTTAACGTCAGTCTGAGCTCCAATTAAAAATACAAGAAATGGAATCGCATAGTTTGTTAATAGTAATCTTGTATTATTAACCGACTCGTTTTCCATTGTCCACACACCGAACGTATTAAAACAAACTATAATCAGAAACATGATCAGAACTGGAGGTACATATTTATAAATCTTTGATGGAAATTTCTTGCAAAAAAATGTTACTCCGACATTTACTAATGCCAATACTGCTAAGTATTCCAGACCATTTGTAACGAGCATAACCTCTTCCTCCTTTACTTTGCGTACTTTATTTTTAATTCCACGTGGTAAAAAAAAAAGCACAATTAGTTTACATGTTAATTAGTTTAAACGTTTAACTATATGGATAGTATAACAAAAAGTTATATTATTGTAAATTATCAAAAAAGTAGATAATCCCTTTTCATTTTTGTGTATTTTGCCCAACTATCTTTTATCTATCCAACAAAAAGTACAATCCCTACAAATCCAAACCAGACGATGATACTTGATGATTTTACCCCCATTATACAGACACTAAAAAATAGTCCGAGGAAAATCCCATACTTTAAAGCACAGATTTCCACGGACTAGTCCTATTTCATCTTATTATTTTCCGCCAGAAAACTACATCAAGGCAACAATTACTTCAACTTCACAGAGAGCGTTCTTTGGAAGTGTCTTTACTGCAACGCAGGAACGTGCGGGTTTACCTGTAAAATATCTTCCATACACTTCATTGAATGCTGCAAAATCAGCCATATCAGCAAGAAAACATGTCGTTTTCACAACATTCGAGTATTTCGCTCCTGCTTCTTCAAGAACAGCGCCAATATTCTTCATTACCTGCTCTGCCTGTTCTTCGATCGTCGTTCCGACAAAGTCACCAGTCGCCGGATCGATCGGAAGCTGTCCTGATGAAATGAGCAGATGATCGAATACCATTGCCTGTGAATATGGCCCGATTGCTGCCGGAGCCTTTTCCGTACTGATTACTTTGAACATAACTATAATCCTCCTACTTATTTTTTAGATTCTTATCTATTTTCATAATAACATTTTTCCATTTATTTTACAATAAAAATTATTAAACACAAAAACTATTTGGTTTTATTTACATTCTTCGTTCTATTTTGTTATAACCATATGTATGGTACTCTTGCTAACCCCAAACGCTTTCGCCGTCTGCCTCACCGTTGCCTTATTCTCAATGATATAATATGCGATCTCTACTGCCCGCTCCTCAATATAATCTTTCATATATGAACCCCTGCACTCATTTTTTTACAATGTATGCAGGGGTTTATTTTCATATTCCTTTTTTCATCGCTTCCTGTCTTATCTGTCTATTCTCTTCTATACGCCCTTCATCGCTTCTGTCCTGTCCCAAACCGAACTTCACAATCCTTCCGGAAGAATGATATCCCATAGCAATCAACCTTCTTATATCCTTCTGCATACAGCTCTTCCGCATATTTTTTATCATAGATCTGCCCAAGCGCTTTTTCTGCATCATCTTCCAGATCATTTATATCCTCTGATACCTTGACTTCCAGTATAAATGACCTGCCCCGCAGCGATGGGCTCTTCACCATAATATCAGCACGCCCATTCCCTGACTCCCGGTTAGACTTCACCAGGTAATTCTCACTCTGGCTTAATATTCCTGTCAGGAATCCGTGGTAGAAATTTTCTGCACTATCATAAAAGCTAATCGTACGGAAAAGCTGACCGCTTAATATCTCTGTCATCTTCCAGGCATCCCCCTCTTCCATTGCCAGGTACAAGTCATGGAAATCTTCTTTCTTTATAGCGGCTTTCAGCCAATTCAGTATCGTATTCTGATAAATTGTTTTTACCTCTATATTTGGTATACGCGCCCGTAAGAAGATCGACGATTCCTTAAAATATTCACTCTCTTTTGTAAGATACCCTGTAAAATAAAGAAAATTCCACAAGTTCTCACCATTACTATACATGTCCCCATAGGTAACTTCTTCATGAACCTGGATTTCTAACATTCCGCCGCCTAAAAGCGTTTCGATCTGCCCTTTTGTTTCCCGATCTGCCCTGACGATCAAGTCCTTAATAATGTCATTGGAACTGGTATTGATCCAATAGGGACGCGGAAATGCATTCACATCTGAATATAAATCAAACAAAAATTTGATCACACTCCAAGGATTATAGACTTCTGTTTCTCCAAACAGGTATCCGTCATACCATTCTTTCATTGTCGGAAAGCGGCTTTCCACTTCATAATAAGACATCATCCGGAGCACTTCCTCTTCTGTAAAGCCAAAATGTTCGCTGTAATTTTTATCAAGCACAGATATGATATTCAGATGATTTAATCCGGTAAATATACTCTCTTTTGAACTACGCAGACACCCCGTAATAACCGCAAACTGCAGATGATCATTCGTTTTCAGCGCAGACTCAAACACTGAACGGATAAAATCCACCATCTCGCCATAGAATCCCCGGAAATAAGCATTCTCAAGCGGCACATCATATTCATCTATCAGGATAACCGTCTTTTCCTCCGTCGCCTCGTAAAGACATTTGCTTAAGAACTCCAACGCTCCGGAATAATCATCATATCCCCCCTTCCGGTCAGCAATCTTCTGAAAAAGCCTTTTATCCTCTTCATTTATTTTCCCGCTTGACAGTATATACTGATGTCTCTGGAATTCGTCCGCGATCGCTTTTCTAAGCTTATTATATGCCGATTCAAATCCTGGCTGCTTTGCTGATTTGAGCGTCAGTTTAATGACCGGGTATTTCCCCATATGTCCGGTATATTCCTCGCCTTGCTCCATGATCTTTAAGCCCTGGAACAGCGATCTGTGCTCCTCGTTTTTCCTCATATCCCCCGTATCCTCATAAAAGTATCGGAGCATACTTAAGTTTAATGTCTTTCCAAAACGTCTTGGACGAAGAAATAAGTTCACTTTCCCTCTCATATCCAACAATTCTTTTATAAATAACGATTTATCTATATAGTAATAACCAGACTCCACAATATCCTTAAAGTTTTCCACCCCAACCGGCAATGATTTCTTCATTATTACACCTCCATCATGATACCATTTTCCATATTATACCCTATCTCCCTCTGTTTCACAATCTGTTTCCATTGAGCAGCAACAAAGCCTGTAACAGCAAAGCCACCTCCTGAATACTGCCGTATTCCCAGAGATGGCTTTCAATAACTATTCTATACTGTTTTTACCATGTATGATACTAATGGATCCGGATAATCTGTTCATACAGCAAGATCTCCCTGCTATTGACATTCCTATTGTCATGGTAATGCCCAAAGAACCACTTTCTGTATCTGCACATTTCCTTGATCTTCTCAAAGTACCTGGTCAGAATGTCCGGCTGATACTCCTCCCCGGCTATCCTCTCCTGGGTGCTGGTGGCACAGCAGTGGGAAATGATATAGTCCACACTCCAGTTATTCGTGATCAGATTGCGCAGCCCTTCTGCCAGTTCTTCCTCTTCCGGCAGCTCTTCCTTCCACCAACTGACATGATTAATACGGTAAAGTTCCTGGTTCTTATCCAGTTTCCTCTTTTTTATCTTGAATCTCGGGTCTGTCGGTTCCAGTATACCTCCGGATATATCATGGCTCTTCGCTCCGCCGAAGGTGAAGATCTTAAGTCCTTCTATATCATAGATCTGCCCGCGCATCAACCGGATGACCGAGGGCATAATATACTGAACATTTCCGCCATGCCATCTCGTAACCTTCCGCTTTTTCAAAAGGTCGAAATTCTCATGGTTCCCATCTACCCACAGAGTCGTAAAAGGTTTGTTATCCAACCACTTCATCCAATATTTCTGCTCTTTTGATTCATCCCAGTATCCGAAGTCTCCGCAAACGATGACATAATCATTCTTCGTCATCTCCTTCTGCTCCGGGAAGATCTCCGTGGCAAACCGACGGTAGTCTCCGTGGCAGTCTCCGGTAGCATATATCATATACTCCAATCCCCCCAGAATATTTTATAGCATTACTTTTTCGCCACTTGTACGCTATGCTCTTTCAGCCAGTCTCTTACCAGATTATTTAACGCGATATCCTTCAGGTCCTCTTCCTCCGCAGCTTCCTTAAGCGCGTCCACATCTTCATATCCGAAATTCTCAGCGATCAGTTTCAGCTGCTCTTTGTATTCTTTATCACTTACTTTGATCCGCTCTTTTTCTGCGATCGCCTCTGTCACCATGACCTGCTTGAGACTGGATTTCGCAGCCTCCTCAACCTGTTTCTCAAACTCTTCTACACTATACCCCATCTGCTCCTGGATATACGTCTCATAATCCTGCTCGGCATACTCTGCCATAGACTTATACTGGCCGATCAAGTTATCTGCTATCTCTTTCACTTCTTTTTCCGGATATTTCTTGATCTCCGTATTATCTAAGACCTTCTGCCATACGGTCTGGCTGATCTGGTCTTCATAGCTTCTCTCATTATCGGCGACTAACTGCTTGTTGACTTCTTCTTTATATTCCTTCACATTCTTAGACTTCTCAGATACACTCTTTACGAAATCGTCGTCAAGCTCCGGAACCTTCTCCTTTACAATACTATTCACAGTGATCGTAAATACGACGTCTTTTCCTGCATAATCCGCATTTGGATAATCCTCCGGAAACTTTCCTGACCAATCGTAAGTATCGCCGGTGTTATGACCGATCACGCTGTCTTCGAATCCTTCGATAAACATGCCGCTGCCTATAGTCAAAGAATAGTTGGTTGCGGATCCTCCTTCGAACTCCTGACCGTCAATCTTACCGGTAAAATCAATCACAGCGATATCGCCTTCCTCCACCGGACGGTCCGTGATCTCTTCCTGGACCGCATTCATCTGACGGTTAGAAGTGATCGCATTATCCACATCCTCATCCGTGATCTCTGCCGGCTTCGCAACTTCATCAATCTCCACTCCCTTATATAAGGAGATCGACAATGCATCTGTCTCCAGCCCCTTGCTTCCCGAACAACCCGTCAGCACTGCTGCCGATGCCAATATCCCTGTCAATAACATCATAATCTTTTTCTTCATACTACACCTCATATAAACTTTCTTTTCCTTCATATCTATCTTTCTATCTTATATCACGGCATGTATCCCAGAGCGTGTCTGAAAATTTATACCCGTCATCCGCGTCCCCATTTTGCACGATATTCGTGTCAAATGCAGATTACATAACCCGTTATGCGCCTTTCATTTGGCATAATTCTCCTACAACTTGCGGACTACATCTGTCAGAAAGCTATTTTCAGACATTTACTACAAACACATATTATATGTTATAACACATTTACCCTCTCTTTACAAGGTTTTCTATAATACCGGCGACAGGAGACGGCAGAACTGTTCCTTGACCCGGATCACCAGATCCCTCTGCTCATACATCTTCCGCGTGACCAGAGTGCTCTTCGTGATATCATTTTCAAATGCCTCCATCAGCTTCTCCGTAGTCCGCGCGCTGTACACCACCGCATTCACCTCAAAATTCAGGCTGAAGCTCCGGATATCCATATTCGCCGTTCCCATACAGGTGACCAGACCGTCGATACACATGCATTTCGCATGAAGAAAACCATTGTCATAGGTATAACACCTGGCTCCTGCCTCGATCATCTCTCCCAGGTAGGAATAGGTCGCCCAGTATACAAAGGGATGATCCGGTTTGCACGGGATCATGATCCTCACATCTATCCCTGATTTGGCTGCGATCAGAAGCGCGTCCCTGATATCGTCATCCGGTATAAAATACGGTGTCTGGATATAGATATTCTTCCTCGCCATGTGGATCAGCCGCAGATAGTTATCCCTGATCTCCTGGCTGCTCGAATCCGGGCCGCTGGATATGATCTGTACCGGATCTCTGCCGCCCCGCACATACTCCGGGATCTCAAAGAGCCTGTCTTCCAGGAACAGATTCTCTCTCGCCGCATAATTCCAGTCCAGGACAAAACGGACGGCAAGCGAAGTCACCGCCGATCCTTCGATACAGATATGTGTATCTCTCCAATATCCGAACTTCTTGTCCATCCCCACATACTCCCGTCCCACATTGAAGCCGCCGACAAATCCGATACGTCCGTCTATCACCACGATCTTCCTGTGGTTACGGTAGTTGATACGAAGCTGCAGTTTGCCAAGCAGCGCAGGGAAGAACTCTGCCACCTTGATCCCCGCTCTCTCAAGCCTTGCCCAGTCGGAACGGTGCATCCCTCTGCATCCCATACTGTCGAACAGAACCCGCACTTCCACCCCCTGCCTTACTTTGCGCACAAGCACTTCCTCGATCTCTTTCCAAAGTTCATCATTCTTTATGATATAATACTGCACATGGATATAATTTCTGGCATGATCCATCTCCGAAAGCAGCGCCTGGAACTTCTCTCTTCCATCTGTAAATATCCGGATATCATTATTATCCGTCAAGACGGCTTCCCCTTCGTTCAGGTTATACAGAATAAGCCTCTTGAACCTCTCCAGCTCCGGATCCCGCAGCCTTAGTTTCTTCCGGTAGATCGACTCCTCCTGCCTGCGGACGGCATACTTTATCTCTCCTTCGATCTCCTTCATCTTGAACATCCGCTCTTTGCGGAAATCCTGTCCCAGGAGCAGGTATAATACGAACCCCAGTATCGGAACAAAGTAAAGCAGCAAAAGCCATGCCCAGACGGTCGTTGGATTCCTGCGCCGGAAGAATATGATAATAAGTGAAAATATAATATTGATAACAAAGAGATGCTCCATCGTCCATCTATATGCCGTAAGGAAACTCTCTCCTGCCGCATCAAACATTCAATACCTCCTGACTATGAATATGATTATCTGTCCATTATACATGATAGAATTTTGTGCGTCTAGTACATTCAGAGACGCATCAGATTAAAAAAGAAGAAACACTTTATTAAGTGCCTCTTCTTCACTGATCATGCCTTTATGTATCCCATCACCGTCTGCGCATCCGCCGTCATCTGGCTGATCTTCCTGTAGTTCGCATACTGTGCCTGCTGCTTTCCTCTTGCCGAAACCTCCGCCCTGTAAGCAATCTGTTCCGCCGCCAGCCTGTCCCCCAGCGTCGGTTCTTTCGCCTTCTTTTTTCGCATCTCTTCTTCCAGGATCTTCTTAATGAGCCCCTCCAGTTCATCCAATACATTCGAAGCCCTCTTCGACAGATCCCAGAACGCCTGCGTATTCTCGTCGATTTCTCCTCCATCTTCCGGCATACCCGGCATCCCTGCCTCCTGGCTCTTTGGCATCGTCTCCTTCGCGATCTGCATGGAGACATTCTTCACAAGCTCTTCGAACGTCTTCTCGGCCGTACGCAGTTCTTCCTCCACCGTCACCTTACGGTAACGCACCGTACGTCCGTCTATCTCGAACTCAACACCGCTAAAATCCTCTCCGGTACTGTGATCCACAACCCACATTTCCCTCGTACCGTTGGCATACCCTTCTTCGATCTTATCACGCACGGCAAGATATGCCGCGGCAAGGCTCTGGGCATGGCTGCTTAGGTCTGAACCACCATCCGCCGACATCTTCTCTTTATATTTCGCAGACATCTCATTATACATCTTGGCGCTTACACCCTCTTCTCCGGGACAGTCAAGCCTCTGCAGAATATAAGTACGGCAGAGACCGTCCATCAGAGATAATCCGTCGCCTGTCAGCTTGGCAAAGCTGCTGTCAGGCGCGGGAGCGCCGCCCTTAGAAGCGCTCAGATCCGACATCTGGTCCCGTATATAATCAAGTCCCTCTTTCGAGATAGTGAATTCATCCTTCGACGCCGCACGCTGCTGCTCCACGAAATGATCGGCGAATTCCACAATCTTCGTTCCATTCTGAAAGACCTTAACCTGGGAATTATTCCAGACATTTAATTTATCAAGCAAAAATGTATAATCTCCATATATCTTCATCTCTTTACTCTCTCCCGTCGTCACGTTATGTTACTATATCTATCGACTGCATTTTCCCTAAAGTTAAGATAATACGAAAAAAAACGTGATAATATATATGGCTGGAGCGTTGGGCTGAATTGTTGTCCAAAGCTCTTGCACTTGCTGTCAAAGAATGGTACAATATCAAACAGAATCAGACAAAATACAGGAGGTTTTCCCGTGAGTACATTTTCTATTGTTATGATTGTAATCACTATCATTTTAATCGCCGCGATCATCGCCCTGATCTTCTTAACGAAAAAGGCAGAGAAAAAGCAGGCGGAACAGCAGGCTCAGTTAGAAGCCGCATCACAGACCATGACGATGCTGATCATCGATAAAGGACGGCTCCCCCTGAAAGACGCCGGGCTGCCTGAGATGGTTGTCAATAACACACCCAAGTATCTTCGCCGCTCTAAAGTCCCGATCGTAAAGGCAAAGATCGGTCCAAAGATCATGACTCTGATGTGCGACGCCGACATCTTCCCCCTTGTTCCCGTGAAAAAGGAAGTCAAGGCGAGTGTAAGCGGTATCTACATCACTTCCGTCAAGGGACTTCGCGGACCGCTTGAGACGCCTCAGAAGAAGAAAGGGTTCTTCGCAAGGATGCGGGACAAGGCAGGAAAAAAATAAATGATCTTGGTCTAAGAAAGAAAGCATTGGATCACCGATCCAATGCTTTTATATTCATCACAATATTACAATCGGCAACCGGCTCATTATTGACATCCAGCGCATAATTCACATGCACGTCGATATTCTTGTCCGTCACATCAATCTGCATATCCTTCGTATGCGTTCCTACAAGCAATTCTCCGTAAGGCGTATCATATTGGGCGATATTCATCTTATCCTTCTCGAATACCATATGGGTATTCGACAGCCCGCTTTTTAAGATCTCCAGCTTGCCTGCCTCTGCGATGCGCACCTTGTTCTTGATGATTCCGGGCATTCCCTCCACAACCTCATCATAGATCACATAATGCTTGTTATTCTTAAAATAGTATGTAGCCGGTGTGATCACCTGGATCGGCTCATTGGCATCCTCTTCCGCCGTTCCCACCGTCTCGTAATGTAATCCTGATATACTCAGTAAAACGTCCTTCGTCATAACATCACCTAATATTCTTCTATATTGACTAATCTCGTTGCTGCTACATCATAAGAGAGAATCCCGTTGGCAAATCTGGTGAACTTCTCCGCTGCGTCGCTTACATAGAATTCATAAGACGCCGCCTTCCCGGACAGATTCTCTATCCCGCGTTCAGCCAGAACCTTCTTCAGATCCATCGCCGTCTCATACGCCGGATTCACAATATGTACCTTCTCTCCGAAATATGCCTTGATCCTTGACCGAAGCAGCGGATAATGAGTACACCCAAGTATCATCGTGTCAATGTCCGTCTTCTTCATATCCGCCAGATAGATGTCGATCACTTCTTCCGTGATCCTGTGCTTTGCAAATCCTTCCTCCACCAGCGGCACGAACAACGGACATGGCTTGCCTATCACAACCGCCCCCGGATCCATCTTCCTGATAACCCTGGTATACATCTCGCTCTGGATCGTCGCCTCCGTACCCGCCACGCCGATGATCCCATTCTCCGTTGCCTGTACGGCTGCGCGCGCCCCCGGCGCGATCACTCCCAGGATCGGGATATCTGTTTCCTCCTGTACCGCCTCAAGCGCCAGGGCGCTTGCCGTATTACAGGCGATCACGATCGCCTTCACCCCTTTTGTCTTAAGGAAGCGGATGATCTGTTCGGAAAAACGGATAATATTATTCTTCGACTTACTTCCGTACGGCACGCGCGCCGTATCCCCAAAATAGACGATATTCTCACAGGGAAGCTGGCGCATGATCTCCCTTGCGACCGTCAGGCCTCCCACCCCGGAATCAAAGACTCCCACAGGAGCCGTACTGTTCGAAATACTCTTCACACTCAGAATCTCCTTTATGTCATTCGTATTACACATTGTACCGCCTCCCCTCCATAAATGCAAGCTGCATTGTGAAAAAACGGGCGGTAATCTCCTCCAAGATCATCGTCCGTTTTGACGTTACATATTAAAGAGCCAGCTCTTTCGCTATCTCATACTGATAAACCGGGATTCCCTTCTGCATGCCGAGAGCCTCGTTGATATCAAAGTCTACATACTTACCATGCTTATATCCTACGACACGGTTCGTCTTCCCTTCGATCAAAAGGTCGACTGCCATGGCGCCCATGATAGATGCATAGACTCTGTCCTTACAGGTAGGGCTTCCGCCGCGCTGCATGTGTCCGATGATCGTCGCCCTGGTCTCCATACCGGTCGCCTCTTCGATCCTCTCTGCCATCTCAATAGAACCGCCGATTCCTTCTGCATTGATGATGATATAGTTCTTCTTGCCGCGCTTCCGGCACTCCTGGATGTCCGCCACGATCGCCGCCTCGTCATAACCGTGTTCCTCCGGCAGCAAGATACGCTCCGCACCATTGGCAATACCGCACCACAGCGCCAGATATCCGGCGTCACGTCCCATTACTTCGATAATGGAGCATCTCTCATGGGATGTAGACGTATCACGTACTTTATCAATGGCTTCCATCGCTGTGTTAACCGCAGTGTCAAACCCGATCGTATATTCCGTACATGCAATGTCAAGGTCGATCGTTCCCGGTACTCCGATGGTATTGATCCCAAGATTAGCCAACGCCTGCGCTCCGGCAAATGATCCGTCTCCGCCGATCACCACCAGCCCGTCAACTCCGTACTTCTTAAGGATCGCCGCAGCCTTCTGCTGGCCTTCCTCCGTGCGCATCTCTTCGCACCGTGCGGTCTGAAGGATCGTACCGCCCCGCTGGATCGTATCAGAAACATCTCTTGCAGACAGATCAATGATCTCCTCGTCCAACAGCCCGGCATAACCTTTCCTGATCCCTCTGACTCTGAGCCCCTTGCCAAGCGCCGTACGAACAACGGCACGGATTGCCGCGTTCATTCCTGGTGCATCGCCTCCACTGGTTAATACTCCGATTGTACGTACTATTTTTGCCATAATCATTCCTCCATTGCAGTCATTTTGAGAACATTGTACATGAATTAACAAAGGTTTTCAATGGGTTTTTCTATCACTTTTACACAAGATTCTCCCAGATAATTCGTCATTTTGTTCACCAGAAGCCGATCGGCATTGACGCTTTTGCCTGCCGGCAGCCTCTTGACTGCTTTCTCCTTCCTGCAATAGATCACAACCGTGTCTTTGCCGTCGGAATCCTTAAGCATATCGAGAAGTTCTGTTTCGGCGGCAAGATAAGATTCCTTATCCTCATACTGGAGCCACAGCTCCCGCTTCGTCTGCTCGAAAGGAACCACCTTCTCACAGATCAGCTTGCTCGCCGCCTCATCCTCCTCCGATACCCTTCCCCGGATAAATACCTTCGCCTCTTCGTTCAGATATTGTTGGTTCTTCTCATAATCCCGCGGAAAGATCACCACCTCCACAGATCCGGCAAGATCCTCCAGAGTAACAAACGCCATCGCCTTATTCTGTTTGGTGTATTTGATCGTCTTGGAGGTGATCATGCCTCCGATCACTTCCCTGGCGCCTTCATGAACCTTCGTCCTGCCTGTCTCTTCATCTAACTGAAAATCCAACGTCGTCCTGGTGATATTCTTTCTCCATTTCTCCTCATACTCTTCCATCGGATGACCGCTTAAGTATACGCCCAGAACTTCTTTTTCAAAGGCAAATTTCGTCTCTTTCCCGTATTCGCCTATCTTCGGGAGCGGAATATCGAATTCTGCTTTCTGGTCGTCGCTCACCATATCGAACAACGTCATCTGCCCCGCCATGGAATATTTCTTCTCCCGGTTCACCTGGTCTAAGATCTGCACATAGATGACCATAAACTGCTTCCGGGTTCCGCCCAGGCTGTCAAAGGCTCCTGATTTGATAAAATTCTCGATGGCACGCTTATTGACGATCTCTTTTGCCGATACCCTCTCTATGAAATCCTTAAGATTTTTAAAGGCGCCCCTTTCTTTCCGTTCTTCTATGATCCCGTTGATCACCGGCCGCCCGATACTCTTGATCGCAGTAAGCCCATAACGGATGTTTCCGCCGTCTACGGAGAAATCCCCCACTCCCTTGTTGATATCCGGCGGCAGGATCTCGATCCCCATCTGGCGGCAAGTATAGATATATTCCGCCACTTTGCTCGGCACATCGATCACAGAAGTCATCAGCGCCGCCATGAACTCCACCGGATAGTAATACTTCAGCCACGCCGTCTGGTATGCCACGACCGCATATGCCGCAGCATGGGATTTGTTAAACGCATATTTGGCAAAATCCACCATCTCATCGTAGATCTTATTCGCCGTCTTCTCGTCGATCCCGTTGGCAATACAGCCAGGAACCCCCTCGTCCGCGTTCCCGTACACGAAGCTCTGGCGCTCCTTAAGCATGACGTCCCCCTTCTTCTTGGACATGGCGCGGCGCAGAAGGTCGCTCCGCCCAAGCGTATAGCCTGCCAGGTCTCGGACGATCTGCATGACCTGCTCCTGGTAGACGATACATCCATAAGTCGGCGCCAGGATCGGTTCTAACTGCGGACAGTCATAAGTGATACTCGACCGGTTGTCCTTTCCCTTGATATATTGAGGGATGAAATCCATCGGTCCCGGACGGTACAAGGATATTCCCGCGATCACATCCTCCAGGTTCTGCGGTTTCAGTTCTTTCATGAAACTCTTCATGCCGCCGCTTTCTAACTGGAAGATCCCGTCCGTCCTGCCTGTTCCGATAGACGCCAGGACCTTCTTATCATCATAGTCGATCTTCTCCATATCAATCGCCTGCCCGGCGCTCTCCCCCGCAAGCCTTGCGGCATCCTGGATCACCGTCAGAGTGCGAAGCCCAAGGAAATCCATCTTAAGAAGCCCAAGCTCTTCCAATGTCGTCATCGTAAACTGTGCGGTGACCGAACCGTCGGATCCCAGGGACAACGGCACATATTCCTCCACCGCCTTCTGGCTGATCACCACGCCGGCAGCATGCATGGAGGTATGTCTGGGCAAACCTTCCAACCTCTTCGACATATCTATAAGTTCCCGTACCTGCTCGTCCTCCTGGTATAATTTCTTAAGATCCGGATTCATATCCAGGGCGCGCTCCAGAGAAACAGGCTGATTATTCTGCCCCCTCGGTATCATCTTCGCGATCCCGTCTACGAACGCATAAGGAAGATCCATGACCCTTCCCACGTCCCGGATCACGCCTTTTGCCGCCATAGTACCGAAGGTTACGATCTGCACCACCCGGTCTGTGCCGTATTTCTCCACCACATAATCGATCACTTCCTGCCTTCGTTCATAGCAGAAGTCCACGTCGATATCCGGCATAGACACACGTTCCGGATTCAGGAACCGCTCAAAGAGCAGCTGATACCGGATCGGATCGATACTGGTGATCTCCAGGCAGTATGCCACGATACTTCCCGCCGCCGAGCCGCGTCCCGGACCCACCGCGATCCCGTGATCCTTGGCGTACTTGATAAAGTCCCACACGATCAGGAAATAATCCACATAACCCATGGACTTTATGACCGATAATTCATATTCCAACCGGTCTTCCAGGGACTGATCCACTTCCGGATAATGCTTCTTCAAACCTTCGCGGCACAGGTATTTCAGATACTCCCACGATGTATACCCTTCCGGCACATCATACTTCGGAAGCTTCGTCACGCCGAATTCAATCTCAACATTACACCTTTCGGCTATTTTCTGCGTATTCTCAACCGCCTGCAGCGCATAGGGAAAGAGCGCCCGCATCTCTTCTTCCGACTTGATATAATACTGCCCTCCCTCATAACGCATCCGGTTCTCATCCGACAGCTTCTTCCCCGTCTGGATACACAGAAGCATATCATGAGGCTTCTCATCCTCTGCATAAGTATAATGGATATCATTCGTCGCCACCAGCTCGATCCCTGTCTCCTGAGACATCCGAAGCAGAGACTGGTTCACAAGCCTCTGCTCCTGAAGCCCGTGATCCTGCAGTTCCAGAAAGAAATTCCCTGCTCCGAAGATCTCCTGATACCGCAGAGCGGCTTCTTTCCCTTCCTCATACATCCCGCGCAGGATATTCCGCTGTACCTCGCCTGCCAGACAGGCGCTCAGCGCAATAAGCCCTTCATGGAATTCCCGCAGGACTTCTAAGTCTACCCGCGGCTTATAATAATATCCTTCTGTGAATCCCCTGGATACAATCTTCATCAGGTTATGATAGCCCGTATCATTCTCTGCAAGCAGGACCAGATGATAATACCGGTCGTCTCCGTTTCCTATCGCTTCTTTTTCAAAACGGGATCCCGGCGCCACATAGACCTCGCATCCAAGGATCGGACGGATGCCCGCCGCCTTCGCCGCCCGGTAGAAATCGATCACACCGAACATCACGCCGTGGTCTGTGATCGCCACACTGTCCATGCCTAATTCCTTGACTCTGGATATACACTCTTTAATTTTATTCGAACCGTCCAACAGGCTGTACTCTGTGTGGACATGCAAGTGCGCAAAACTCATATTTACTCCTCCTGGAAAAACGCGCGGCATTTTATAGCTGCCGGACTCGTTGCTTCACGGAAATAACAGAAAAGGTGCTCCTTAAGGAACACCCGTCATACTGTCCATGCCTGCCGACGACGTTATCACAGCGCCTTATTCTCCGTCCACCATGAACTTCACCAGCCTGTCAATATCTTCCTTCTCATATGCGATGAGCTCTAACTCCGGGATCTCCCCGTTCGAGAAGATGTTCGCCATCGACACATACTGGGACAGCTTGGACTTCAGGTTCAGCCTGTCTCCTTCTCCTGTTACCAGCTCTACTCTGCCTGTGCAGTCGTCGATCACACTGAAAAACTTGTCTATATTCGTAATATTCTGTACTTTCATAATCTATTCTCTCCTTTTCTGTCTGAAAGCATTACTGGTCACCCTTTATCATTATAACCTATATTCAGCGGATTTCAATGGATTTCTCGCCGATTTTGATCTTTCCCTCTTTCAACAGTCTTCCGACCGCCCTTTTGAATGCGTTCTTGCTCAATCCGAATTCCTTCTTGATCCGTTCCGGCTCCGCCTTATCTGTAAACGGCAGCCTTCCTCCATTTTCCTGTATCTTCTTGAGAACCATCTTGGCATCCGCATCCATCTGCATAAAAGCTTTCTCTCTCACGGCAAGATCCATCTTCCCGTCTTCCTTGACCCGTACGACCCTTGCCTGTATCCGGTCTCCTACCCTCATGTCACCGAATACTTCTCTCTTCGGGATCAACGCGGAATAACAGTCGTCCACCGCGACAAACATACCGAAATTATCACTGCTGTCATAGATGATGCCTTCCACCCGGTCGTCCTTCTGATAGGGCGGATCCTGCCGCAGCTTCTCGTAGACCTTCATCGTCGCGCACAGCCTGTCCGATTTATCAACATACAGAGACACCAGGATCTCATCGCCTTTCTTGACCTTCCCCGTCTGCTCACGGAACGGAAGCAGCAGGTCTTTCGGAAGCCCCCAGTCAAGAAATGCCCCGATCTTCCCCGTATCCGCCACCTTAAGTACCTTAAGCTCTCCGAGTGTGATCTTCGGTTCCCCGGTAGTTGCGATCAGCCTGTCCGACGAATCCTTATATAGAAATACCTCCACCGGATCCCCAAGCTCGGCTCCCTTCGGAACCTCCTTCTTCGGAAGCAGCACCTTCTCCTGGCTATTTCCCAAATAAACTCCGAAATCCACCTGCTTTACGATCATCAATCTCACTTTTTTTCCCAGATTCTCCACTAATGTCATATCTGTTCCTCTCACCTGTTCTTTCACTTCAATTCTACCGCCGCATAGATCCCGCCGTCTTGATCGCACAGGCAGATCACCGCCCTGCCCTCTTCGAACGCCGCCTTAGGATAGATGACGTCTCCATATACTGCAGACTTCTTATACTCCACCCGAAGCCCGCGGATCTCTTCCGTTCCTTCAAGCTCTTCCATCGCCATCCGGACATACTGGCAATTATTTACGTGTTCATTCGTATCAATATGATATCTCCTGACCGGATATTCTCTGCACGGCAGCATCTCCTCCGGGAGCGCGATCTTCCGCGGCGCATACTCCATCTTGAGCGGCTCGCCCGTACCGTATAATTCTACTTCATGCTGATCCGGCCTCGCCGGCCTTCCCTTCTCCATATCCACATAGACCCACACCGAGTTGGCGTATGCAACCTTCCGTCCTTCTTCATCCTCCATACAGAAATTACGCAGCCCATACAACCCGTCAAACTTCGTCGCCCAGGTGCTGATCTCTACTTTCTCCCCCATGGACGGATACCTCTCCACTTCCGCCTGCCATGCAGACAAGACCCATGCTCTCTTGCGTTCCTTACAATACGCAACTCCCACTCCCAGTTCCTCGGAATGGAACGTACTGCAATCCTGAAAATAATTAATGATCCCCGGCAGCGTGATCCTGTTCGTATGGTCCACCTCGCTGAACCTGATCCTGCTGCCATATGTATATCTGTTATTCCTTTGCACCTGCTATGTAACTCCTCTCTATCGTAATAACACACCGATATCTCTGGTCAGTGATCTGAAGAAGCTTCGTCAGCATCGTCCTTAACTCTTCCTGCTTCTCTTTGTCATACTCATAAGGCACGACCATATCAAAGATCAGATTGATCTGATCCTCTCCGCTTACCATGCGGAAGTCATGGATAGACACCAGAGAATCTACCGCTTCCACCGTTTCTTCGACCTGCTTTCGGATCTGTAAGACACGGATATCCCGCGTCTCCACCGGATCCATATGGATAACCAGGAAGATTCCCATATTCTTCACCGCATCTCTCTCGATCCGGTCGATGATCTCATGGGAAGTCTCTATATCCACATCATTCGGTACTTCCGCATGGATGGACGCCATACTTCTGCCCGGCCCATAATTATGTACGATCAGGTCATGGCTGCCAAGGATCCCCTGATACCCCTCCACGAACTTCGTGATCCGGTCATATTCTTCCGGTTCGGCAGCTTCTCCGATCAGCGGTTCCAGTGTATCTCTTGCGATCCCGACACCCGCCCACATGACTACAAGCGAGACTCCAAGCCCTACGATGCCGTCCGCGTTGATCCCGGTCAGCCGAAAGAACAGGATCGATGCGATCGTCGCCGCAGTGGTGATCACATCCCCCATGGCGTCCGCCGAAGTAGCCATCATGACCTTTGAATCTATCTTCTTTCCCAGCGTATTATTAAAATGGGCAAACCACAGCTTTACGCCGATCGACAACGCAAGCACGATCACTGCTCCTGTCTGAAAGTTCAGCGCTTCCGGATCTCTGATCTTCCCCACTGAATCCCGGAAAAGCCGAAATCCCACCTGCAGGACCAGGAACGCCACGACAAGCGCCGTAATATATTCAATCCTTCCATGCCCAAAAGGATGATCCTTGTCGGCAGGTTTCCCCGCCATCTTCACACCTATGAGCCCTATCACCGAGGATCCTGCGTCTGACAGATTGTTAAACGCATCTGCCATAACGGAAATACTGTTCAGAAGATATCCGATCGTCCACTTCACCGCAAATAATACGATATTACAAAAGATACCTACCACACTCGCCAGCACACCATAAGCGGTTCTGACAGACACTCTTTCTGTCTTCTCATAATCTTTCACGAAATGCTTTACTAGTAATCCAGTCATGATTTGCCCCCTCGTTTCTTCTCAAAATAGTACTTACGAAATCAGGTAATACCTCCTAATCCTCATCATCACCGAAGAAAAACCATTTTATCTTAAAATCTGCAGCGGCGGTTACCATCTCATATTCCTCTGCAGTCAGCGCGCTCTTAAGGTCCTCTTTTCCCTCGTCAGTCACTACGGCGCACGTGGAACCTGTAAAACACAGGTTCGGATACAGGACGCACCACCAGTTCTGTCCTCTCGCCGCTCCAAGCCGGATCCTCAGCGCTTCATAATCTCCCTGCGGGAAGAAGATATCCCCGTATAACTTATCCGGGAAATAGCAGACCGCCACTTCTGCCTCGGAAGAATATGCATAGCCTTCATCCCGGACCACCTGATCCGCCACCTGCTTAAGTTCCCCCAGATGACGCTTTGCCCAGGCTTTCGTCTGAACGGCGTCCGGCTCTTCCTGTAATTCCGAATCCATACTCTCTCTCATGTAATCGATCACGGCGTCCCTGACCTTAAGCTTGACCGCCTGGTCTTCCTCACTGTCGCTGTTGGCAAGGACATGGAACCGAAATACTTCTTTTGCCAGCGTCTCCTGGGTCTCTGACATCTTGGCGTCTACGATCTCCATCCTTCGCTCCACAAGAACGCCCGTCAGGATCGCCGCTGTACAGATACTCAGTATAACACAGATACACCGCCTTATTCTATCACTTATATAAAAATTTTTCCTATAATTATTCTGTCCAAGATTCATATGTATTGCCTCCTTCTGATATGATACATTCCGCAAATCTTTCCTGCTTTCTGTCATTGCAGGTTCGAGTACTCTTATATCAGAAGTCTTGACACATAGAATCTGTTTTATACCGTTTTTATCTTAATCTTATCACATTTATATGGTCTTAACAGCAGTCACTTCCTTGGTCCGGATCACATTCATGACCGCTTCTACCTGGTTGTCAATATGCATACAGACGATCTTCGCCGCTTTCTCTTTCTCTCTCTTCTCGATCTGCCGTATGATCTCTTCGTGCTCTTCGATAAGCTGCGGATAGACTTCCGGCCGCTTTAGGTATTCCACACGATACCGGTACATCTGCTCTCCGAGATTATTCAGCAGTTGGATCAGTTTCTGATTATCCGTCGCCATATAGATCACGTCGTGGAACCGCACGTCGGCTTCGGCGATCTGTGTGACGTCATGGCTCTTTGAGATCTTCTCAAACTCTTTCGCCGCGCCCTTAAGTTCCGTGATCTGCGCCTTGCCGATCTTCTCGCAGGTAAGCTGGACCGCAAGCTCTTCCAATGCCTTACGCACCACCAGCACGTCCCGCAGGCTCTTCTCGGAGATATCCGCCACCTCCGCGCCTTTCCTCGGGATCATCAGCACAAGCCCGTCCAACTCTAGCTTACGGATCGCTTCGCGGATCGGAGTCCGGCTGACGCCGAGTTTATTCGCAAGCTGGATCTCCATCAGGCGCTCGCCCGGCTTTAACTCTCCCCGCAGGATCGCCTGACGCAGCGTATTATATACCACGTCTCTTAAAGGCAGATATTCATTCATATTGACCTTTAGTTCCATCCCTTATCTCCTCCTCGCATTATGCACGTTGGTCACATAAGTCTGCCTTGCCAGCTGCCGTTCCTTGATCCGGAATGCCGCGTTCCTCGCCTTCCTCTTATCGTCATACACCCCGAAGACCGTAGGACCGCTGCCGCTCATCATCGCATTCAGCGCCCCCTCCCGCTTCATGACCGCCTTGATCTCTTCTATCACCGGATACTCTTCTATCGTAACCTTCTCAAGCACATTGCCCATACAGGACGCTACTTTCGCAAGATCCTGCCTGGCAAGCCCGTCTATGATCCCGTCAATATCCGGATGTACTTCTATCTCATGAGAATCCAGCTTCTCATAGACCAGTTTCGTCGAGACACTGACCGGGGGCTTCGCAACCAGTATATAACATCTGGGCATGGCGGGAAGCGGCGTCAGTTCCTCGCCGATCCCTTCGGCAAGCACGGTACCCCGCATGATACAGTACGGAACATCGGCTCCAAGCTTCACCCCTCTTTCCATCAGCTCTTTCTGGGTGAGCCCCAGCGCAAACATACGGTTCATCCCGTAGAGCACTGCCGCCGCATTCGCGCTGCCGCCCGCCATCCCCGCCGCCACCGGTATATGTTTATCCAGGGAAATCTTCACGCCTTCCTGTATTCCGAATTCCTTCATCAGCATCTCTGCCGCCTGATAGGCAAGGTTATTCTCATTGACCGGCAGATAGAACAGATTCGTCAATATATGGATCCCCGATTCTTTCCTCTTCTCGATCCGGATCTGGTCATAGAGATAGATCGTCTGCATGACCATACGTACGTCATGATACCCGTTCTCCCGCCTGCCCAATACATCCAAACCAAGATTGATCTTCCCCAGTGCCTTCAACTCCAACTTATCCATACGTTCTCTCCTTATCCTCTTCTATATGCCGCTTTTATATTGTATCTTGTATACAATGTGCTTATAGTATACTCATGTTTTCTTTAAAAATCAATACCCTGTCGCCGGATTTTATCTCTTCTGTCTCCAGTCCATTCACTTCCATGATCCCTTCTACCGTCGTATTATACCGCTTTGCCAGATCCCACAGGATATCCCCGTCGCGGACGATATACCCGGTGATCCCCGGACGTCTCTCCAACTCTTCCATATCAAACGGCGTGAATTCGATCTCTTTGATATTCCGGATCCCGACCGGCTTCTTCAAGAAACTATTGAATGCCAATACCGCCTTAACCTCGATCTCATCCGTTCCCAACAGTCCCACGGATATCTGCTCCACTGCGTAAGTCAAGCCGTATGTCATCTCCTTTACCGCCCCGTTACATTCCAGAAGATACGAGAACGGCACCATTCCCTGCCAGGTATCGAACGGAACCGCGTCATCTGCCTTCACATACAGGAAGCAGATATGAAGGACTCCCTCGATCTGAAGCCCCTCTTCTGTCACCTCCGTATGCTCCACCTGGATCCTCGCACTGTTATGGCAGATCTGCAGGATATCGTCTTTGATCTCAGGAAGCGACAGCTGCTCCGAGACCTTGCACTTTGAATGATTCTGCAGAAGAAGTTGTTCAAGGTTCTCTTCCATGATCTTCGGCGTACAGTTCTGCTGCAGAGAATAAGCGTCTGCAAGGATATCCATCTTCTCTTCTTCGTACACGATCAGACGCACTTCCAGCGTTGCCTCTACCCCGATCAGGCGCATCTCTCCATCCTCATCCATCCTTACGTCAATATTTACATCCGTAAGTTCCGGATAGACCTGATGAAACATGGAATCCTGCGCCCCATAACACTCAATGCGTCCTTCGTACGGTACATTCTGCTCGATCCAGTCGGTCTTCCCGTCCAGAGATTCATAGAAGCAGAACAGCATCAATTCTCCCTGTATCTTAAGTTCATCCGACTCTATACGGGTATCCAGCCTCCGGCTCATTACCTCCGTCCACAACAATGTCCCTATATTCTCCTTCGTCCCTCCTATGGATACCTCTTCTTTGATCCGGTAGGTATCCTTCTTCGCCGCAAATACTTTCAGGAACTCCTTGCTCTCGAACCGTTTATACAGAGGCGCCTCGCTCTCGATGTCTACCGTCAGCTCCGTCTCCTTCTGCCCCTCCGGACAGACGACGATCTCTGCCAGCGTCTTAATATTCAGCTTCCGGGAATGGATCGCGGTAACCGTCAGATCTACACTGGAAGACCGGACAAAGAATTGCCCTGCCGCCTCCTGCTCCAGATAGATCATCTCTTCGAAGGGGATCCTTCCTTCCAGGCTGGACAGCCTGGTCTCGCCCTCTTCTGTCACGTAGAGAATCTTGAAATTCAGCTTGCCCGACACCCTTATATAATTCTCCACCGCCTTCATGTCCTCAACGGACAGGTTCCCTTCCCCTAAGATCACCTTTTTCACATCGCTCTTCGCATCAGGTACATTATAATCATCGTCAATATAAAATTGATCCATGACCGCGTTTCCTGTCTTGTAAGTCTGCATCTGCCTTGTTACATATTCCATATCCTGACCTCCTAATCATATTCTATCGGCTTATCGGCATACTCCATCTTGACCACCACATAAGGATACGTCTTTTTCTTGAGGATCTTCTCTTCTTTCCCCGGTCCTAACAGGCTGGTCTCCATATGTATCCCCTGTTCCGTCTCATAGCACTGGCTGACATTCACGCTATATCCGCTGGTATTCTGTACTCCATAGCCTCTTGCCGCATACAGATACCCTTTGTCAGCATAACTTAATTTCATGGGTTCCTCCTTTGCTTCCTCGATCCGGACCATGAATTCTTCCGGAATATCCTCCTTATCAAGTACTGTGAATTCTACGTCCCTTATCTTTTTCTTCTCCGTCTTACTGACGGAACATGCTGTCAGAGCCAGACACACCGTCAGAGCCAGACATACCGTCAGCAGTATACCAAGATGCCTCTTACTCACTGCGCCCTCCCGAATCAATCCATCTGCATATCATGAATCAATATTTCTCCTTAACATCATACACAGTAACTCTAGGAAAAATTCCAACTTTGTAGTATAATTGATATAGTTCTGCCAAAATTTAGGCAGCGCTTATGAAATCTTGTTTATAGTAAGGAGACACTTATGAATCATAATGAAAGAATTTCCGGGATCCTGCTGCATCCGACCTCTCTGCCTTCCCCCTACGGGATCGGCGACCTTGGCAAGGCAGCTTATGAATTTGTTGATTTTCTGGAGAGATCAGGACAGCGCCTGTGGCAGATCCTTCCGCTGACCCATACCGGCTATGGGGATTCTCCATACCAGAGCTTCTCTGCCTTCGCCGGACAGCCGCTTTTGATAAGCCCGGAGCACTTAGCGGATCTGGGGCTTATTACCGCCTCTGATCTTGAAGATGTCCCGGAATGTGACCCGGAACATGTGGATTACGGAACCATTATCCCATGGAAACAGACAATATTCCGGAAGGCATATGAGCGCTTTTCCCGCCCGGAATATCACGGACAAGAAGCCTATCAGGCATTCTTAAGCTTCATCCGCAAGGAAAGCTCCTGGCTTGACGACTATGCATTATTCATGGCGTGCAAAGCCGAAAATGACGGCGTAAGCTGGCTTGAATGGGACGACGGATACCGCACGCCCACGGAAAAGTTCCGGGACACACTCCGCCAGACGCTGAAAAACGAGATCAGATTCTATCAATTCCTGCAGTACATCTTCTATGAAGAATGGACTGCACTGAAAACTTACGCCAACAAGCACGGAATCCGGATCATCGGAGATATCCCGATCTTTGTATCCATGGACAGCGCGGACGTATGGGCGAACCAGGAATTATTCCAGTTAGATTCCAAAGGCTATCCTCTTAAGGTTGCCGGGGTTCCGCCGGATTACTTCTCTGCGACCGGGCAGTTATGGGGGAATCCGCTGTACGCGTGGGAAGCGCATCAAAAGGAAGGATTCTCATGGTGGATCTCGCGGATACGCCATCAGTTAAGATCTCTTGATATCCTGCGCATCGATCATTTCCGCGGGTTCCAGGCATACTGGTCCGTCCCGTACGGCGAGAAGACCGCGATCCGCGGCAAATGGATCGAGGCTCCGGGCGAGGAGCTGTTCCGGGCGATCCAGGCTGCTCTGGGCGGCGAACTTCCCATCATCGCGGAGGATCTTGGCATCATTACCCCGGAAGTAGACGCCTTAAGAAAGAGCTTCGGCTTCCCCGGGATGAAGGTACTGCAGTTTGCCTTCGAATCCACCGGCGAGAGCGACTATCTCCCTCACCAATACAAGGATCCCGGCTGTGTCTGCTATACCGGCACCCATGACAACGACACCACCCTGGGCTGGTATCTGAACCTTTCGAAGGAATGCCAGGATAAGGTCCTCAGATATACCCGCTGCACGGACGTTGCCGATCTTGGCATGGATCTGATCCGTACCGCCCTTGGAAGTATTGCAGGCTATGCCGTCTTCCCGCTGCAGGATGCGCTTGGGCTTGGCTCACATGCGAGGATGAACACTCCGGGAGTAGCTTCCGGCAACTGGAACTGGCGGTTCCGGGACGGCGTACTATGCGATAAACTTGCCGATACATTAAGAGAAATTACTATTTTATATGGTAGATATTAGAATGGAGGAACCCGTCAATGACCAGGTTTATACTGCTAGTCCTGTTTTTATTCTCCTTCCTGCTCTTCGGGCTTCCGGTATTAGGAGCAGAATGGATCTATAGTAAATTCAACAAAGAGGCAAGCGATTATCAGTGCCTGCGGATCGTTCAGTGGGCATTCAAAGGAATCCTTAAGATCACCGGTGTATCCGTAACAGTGATCGGGGAAGAGAATATTCCTGACGAGCCGGTTCTTTTTATCGCCAACCACAGGAGCTACTTCGATATCCTGCTGACCTATTCCCGCTGTAAGCGGCTGACCGGATATGTGGCAAAGAAGGAGATGCTGCGCTATCCCATCCTCCGTGACTGGATGAAGCGCCTGTACTGCCTCTTTCTGGACCGGGACAATCCGAAGGAAGGGCTTAAGAGCATCCTGGAAGCGATCAGCTATGTGAAGAGCGGCGTCTCTGTCTGCATCTTTCCGGAAGGCACCCGCAACGACGGAGATGAGCTCAGTATGCTCCCCTTCCACAGCGGTTCCTTTAAGATCGCGGAAAAAGCAGGCTGCGCCATCGTTCCCATCAGCCTGAATAATACGCACGCCATGTTCGAATACCACATCCCGAGGATCGAGAAGACCCACGTTGTGATCGAATACGGCAAACCGATCTATCCCCAAGAACTGGACAAAGAGACAAAGAAGCGGATCGCGCCTTACTGTCAGAATATCATCCAGGAAACGATCAACCGAAACCAGGAACTGGTGTAACTCTTTGAAACAAATGCTTTACAGCGAAAATACCACTTGCTATAATAAGACAGATTAAATCAAAGGAGCAAAAATACAATGAACAGACAAGAGCTAACTTTGCTGACAGACCTGTATGAACTGACCATGATGCAGGGTTATTACGCGAAAGGACAACACGAGAAGGTGATCTTTGACGTCTTCTTTCGTCAGAATCCCTGCAATAACGGATACTCCGTCTGCGCAGGCCTCCAACAGGTCATAGACTATATTAAGAATCTTAATTTTACTTACGAAGATGTCGACTATCTTCGGGGGCTTGGGATATTCAGCGAAGATTTCCTGCAGTACTTAAGCGGTTTTCATTTCAGCGGAGATATCTACGCGATCCCGGAGGGGACCGTTGTATTCCCAAAAGAACCGCTGCTTAAGGTTGTCGCGCCGATCATGGAAGCACAGCTTGTGGAGACAGCGATCTTAAATATCATCAACCACCAGTCGCTGATCGCCACAAAGGCGTCCCGCGTCGTATTCGCCGCCAACGGCGACGGGATCATGGAATTCGGACTCAGGCGCGCCCAGGGACCGGACGCAGGATTATACGGCGCCCGCGCCGCCATCATCGGAGGATGCGTCGGCACATCCAACGTGCTTGCCGGCGAACTCTTTGACGTTCCCGTAATGGGAACCCACGCCCATAGCTGGATCATGAGCTTCTCCGACGAATATACCGCATTTAAGACCTACGCCGAGATGTACCCCGATAACTGCACTCTGCTGGTAGATACCTACGACACGCTGAAATCCGGCGTCCCCAACGCCATCCGTGTCTTCCGGGAATTCAGGGACGCAAAAAAGCCGTTGAAAAAATACGGCATCCGCCTGGACAGCGGCGACCTTGCTTATCTGTCCAAGGAGGCGCGCCGGATGCTTGACGAAGCCGGTTTTTCGGACGCTTCTATCTGCGCGTCCAACGATCTGGACGAGTATCTGCTCCATGATCTCAAGGTACAGGGAGCAGCCATTGACTCCTGGGGTGTGGGGACGAACCTGATCACCTCCAAGGACAATCCGTCCTTCGGCGGGGTGTACAAGCTCGCCGCCATCCAGAACGAAGCCGGCGAATTCGTTCCAAAGATAAAGATTTCCGAAAATACGGAGAAAATCACCAATCCGGGTAACAAAACGATCTTTCGGATCTATGATAAAACAACAGGAAAAGTTAAAGCAGACCTCATCTGCTTCGCCGACGAGACCTTCGACACCAGTGAAGACCTGCTCCTGTTCGATCCCATCGAGACCTGGAAGAAGACGAAGCTTGCAGGCGGCTCCTATATCATGCGCGAGATCCTCGTACCGATATTCAAGAACGGAGAATGCATCTATAAGTCGCCTTCCGTCAAAGAAATCGCCGATTATTGCCGGCAGGAGAAGAAAACCCTTTGGGAAGAGACCAAGCGGCTCTTCTATCCCCATAGAGTCTACGTGGATCTGTCCCCTAAGCTTTACGAAGTAAAGCGGAAATTACTGGAAAAGATGAGTATCGAGAAAGAGTATTGATAAATAAGGAGAAATCATATGAAAATCATTGTATTAGCCGGCGGATTGAGTCCGGAACGCGACGTATCACTGACCTCAGGCGCAGGTATATGCAGGACACTCCGTGAAAACGGGCATCAGGCATTCCTGATGGACGTATACATGGGGTATCCTTGCGATACCGACAGATTAGAAGAAGTATTCAGCCTTCCGGGCGCAGGGCTTGAGATCGCAGAGAGCATCAAGACCACCGCCCCCGATCTGGAAGCGCTGAAAAGATCCCGCCCGGGAGATTCTGATTCTCTGATCGGTCCGAATGTTATCGAACTCTGCCGGATGGCTGACATTACATTCATGGGGCTTCACGGTTCCATCGGAGAGGACGGGAAGCTTCAGGCTACCTTCGACGTCCTGGGAATCAAGTATACTGGTCCCGGTTCACTTGGATGCGCCGTATCCATGAATAAATTAGTCGCCAAACAGATCTTCAAGATGTCCGGCGTCGCTACTCCAAGAGGGACTTCCCTCACCCGCAGGACCAAAGACACGCCGCTTGCCGAGCTTGGATATTACCTTCCGCTTGTGATCAAGCCATGTTCCGGCGGTTCTAGTATCGGTGTATTCATCGTTCACACAGAGGAAGAATATAAGGAAGCGATCCGTCAGTCCTTCGACATCAACCAGGAAGAAGAAGTCGTCATAGAGCCTTACATCAAAGGCCGTGAATTCGCCTGCGGTATTGTCGCAGGGAAAGCGCTGCCGTTGGTGGAGATCATCCCGAAGAATGATTTCTTTAACTATGAGAACAAATATCAGGACGGCGGCGCACAGGAAATCTGCCCGCCCACATCCCTGGACGCCGAGACACAGGAAGCGATCCGGCGCATGGGCGAGAAAGCCTTCGAAGCGCTGCGGCTTAATGTCTACTCACGCGCTGATTTTATCGTGGATGATGAAGACGGAAGCTTCTATTGCCTGGAAGTGAACGCACTGCCCGGAATGACTCCCGCAAGTCTTCTTCCCAAAGCCGCAAAAGCGGCAGGGCTGGAGTATGGAAGCTTATGCGAACGTATCATAGAAGAGTCCTTCAAAGCTCGTTATCAGGAGGCGTCCCTATGAAGAACCTCACACTAAAGAATATTACGGACGCCTGTCAGGGGATCTATCACGGCAGCCCGGATCTCCTTGACCGGGAAGTGGACGGCGTAACCATCGACAGCCGCAAGGTAGAACCCGGCTATCTCTTCGTCGCCATCGACGGAACCAGAGTCAACGCCCACAAGTTCATCCCGGACACAGTGAAGGCAGGCGCGCTCTGCGTGGTATCCCATGAAGATCTGGGAGAGACGGATCATCCTTATATACTGGTAGAATCCACCGGCCAGGCGCTTCTTGACATCGCCAAGCTCTATCGGGACTCCTTCAACATCAAAGTTGTGGGCATTACAGGCAGCGTCGGAAAGACCAGTACAAAGGAAATGATCGCCTCCGTGATCGCGCAGAAATACAACGTCCACAAAACACAGGGAAACTTCAACAATGAATGGGGACTTCCGATCACCATCTTCGGGCTCAAGGAAGATCATCAGGCGGCTGTCCTTGAGATGGGAGTGAATCACTTCGGAGAGATGCGCCGCCTCTCCTCCGTCGCAAGCCCCGATATCTGCGTCATCACCAATATCGGCGTGGCGCACCTGGAATTCTTCAAGACCAGAGAGGGAATCTACCGTGAGAAGATACAGATGATACAGGATATGAAGAACGGCGGAACGATCATCCTGAACGGAGACGACGATCTCTTATCCCAGACCGCCCCGATCAAAGGCGTTCCTCCTGTCTTCTTCGGAACCGATGTATCGAACCAGTTCTACGCAGATCAGATCCGTCCCCTCGGATTACGGGGAACGGCATGTACGATACACCTGCCCAATAGTACTTACTTCGACTGTATCGTCCCGCAGCCCGGGCTCCATATGGTATCCAACGCACTTGCCGGCGCCGCAGTCGGCTACACGATGGGCCTTACGGGACAGGAGATCCGCGCCGGGATCGAAGGGCTTCCTTCCATGCCCGGACGCAACAATATCATCAAGACAGACCGGCTCATCATCCTGGACGACTGTTACAACGCCAACCCGGTCTCCATGAAAGCATCCATCGACGTCCTGAACATGGCGATCGGGCGCAAGGTTGCTATACTCGGCGACATGGGCGAACTTGGAAACAACGAGCAGGAACTCCATTACGAAGTCGGAGAATATGCCGCGAATCAGGGCATCGATCTGGTGTGCGGTATCGGACCTCTCTCCCGTTCTCTTGCCGAAGGCGCGAAACACGCCGCTTCTCCGGCGCAGAGCCTCTGGTTTGAGACGAACGAGGACTTCATAGAAGCTCTGGGAGAACTGCTGCGCGACGGCGACAATATTCTTGTCAAAGCCTCACACAGCATGCGTTTTCCGGAGATCATAGACGCCTTGAAGGCATTTTCACGCATATAACAGGGGTAATCATATGAATTATCAGATGCTTGTGCTGGACTTGGACGGCACCCTTACAAATTCCAACAAAGAAATCTCCGGCGCCACACGCGACGCACTGATCGATATACAAAGGCAGGGCAAGAAAGTCGTTCTGGCAAGCGGACGCCCGACAAAAGGCGTCCTGCCCCTTGCAGAACAGCTTCATCTGAACGAATTCGGCAGTTATATCCTGTCCTTCAACGGAGGACGGATCACCGACTGCCGGTCCGGCAAGGTCATCTATGAAAAGACGCTTCCCAACGACGCCGCAGAACCGGTCTTCTATATAGCCGGGAAATATTCCGGAGTGGATATCCTGACCTACACGCCCGACAATCTGATCTCCGGGCTGCACACGAACCAATACAGTGAACTGGAGGCAAGGATCAATCAGATGCCGATCATACATGTGGAGGATTTCCCGTCCCATGTCCCGGAATCCATGAACAAGATCCTGCTCACCGGCTCGCCTGAGATCATCAACCTGGCAAAAAACGAGATCGCAGAATATTTTCATTCTTATCTGTCCGTATACTGCTCGGATCCTTTCTTCCTGGAGATCATGCCTCGGGGAATTGACAAAGCACATTCTCTGCTGCGTCTTTTGAGCGGGATCGGCATGACTGCGGACGAGATGATCTGCTGCGGAGACGGATACAATGACCTGACTATGATAGAAACCGCCGGGCTTGGCGTCGCCATGGCAAATGCCCAGCCTGCCGTCCTTGAGACAGCGGATTATATCACCAAATCCAACGATGAAGACGGCGTGCTGCATGTGATCGACAAATTTATGCGGTGAGGCAGCATATTTCAGGATCTGCCGTCTCTTACAGACGCCTGAGCCTTACCTTTGTCTCTGCAGATAGCTGCTGATCACCGCATACGCTTTATAAAGCTCCTCATAGGACATCCGGCAGTTTGCCGGGCTCGTGGACGGCAGACACACTGCCTCTATTCCGGTCTTTGGATAACAATACCGCTTATACAATCCTGCCGCCTTCGTCCCGGTCGCAAAGATTGCCTTTATATCTGCATGCCCGAGGATCCGCGCCATATCATTGGGAACCGGATTACGGATGCTGCTGTCATCCGCTCCTCTGATCTCACATCCTGCCAGCACATCCCACACTGCGATATGATTCCGAAGGGCGAATGCGATCTTGTCCTCTTTTGCAGCCGGGATCTCTTCCCCGCATACATCGGCAAGCACCCTCCAGAAGCGATTACGCGGATGTCCGTAATAGAACCCGGCCTCCCTCGACTTCGGAGAGGGCATCGTCCCAAGCATAAGAACTCTGGAAGATGCGTCGAATACCGGCTCAAACTCATGTATCACTTTCTCCGTTTTCATTCCTCTTCCCTTTCTTCTTTCATAACATTTTTCCATGATTTAAGAACATGATGCCATTCAACATTAAAATCGTGTATAATATTATTATACTACATATTTACATATGATAGAAAGTGATAGAAAGAGGTTTTCATCATTAAAAACAGGAGGTAAAAAATGGCTATCGTATTTCATGAAGCATCTAAAGTATTTCATCTTTACAACCAGGATATCAGCTATCTGATCAGGATCATGGAGAATGGGCAGCTTGAGAATCTTTACTATGGTAAAGCTCTGAGAGACAGAGACGATTTCTCCTACATGCACGAAGAAGCGATGCGTTCCCAAATGTCCATCAATGTACCGGAACCCGGACTTTTGTCCATGCAGTATACCAGACAGGAATATCCGTCCTATGGAACCGGCGACTACCGCAGCCCTGCCTTCACTGTTCTTCAGGAGAACGGAAGCAGGATCGTCAATTATGAGTATACCGCATACGAGATCTTGAAAGGCAAGAAGAGCCTGGAACCCCTTCCGGCAACCTATGTGGAAGACGAAGAGGAAGCGGCGACACTGGAGGTCACTCTGCATGATCAGGTGACAGACACCGACCTTATACTCTCATACACCATATACGAACACTACCCTGTTATTACCAGGAACAGCAGGTTTGTCCACAAAGGTTCCGAGAAGATCGTCCTGGAGCGTGCGTTAAGCGCAAGTGTAGAATTCATCGACACAGACTATGAGCTGATGCATCTGTCCGGGGCATGGTCCAGAGAGCGTTATGTAAAGTCCCAGAAGCTAGAAACCGGGATCCAGGGCATCCAGAGCCTGAACGGAACTTGCAGCGGCGCCGAATTCAATCCATTCCTCGCTCTTAAGCGTCCTCACACCACAGAGTATCAGGGCGAAGTGTACGGCTTTAATTTCGTATACAGCGGCAACTTCCTTGCACAGGCTGAGACATCCACCTTTGGCATGACAAGGATCCTCATGGGGATCCATCCGGAATGCTTCTCCTGGGAATTGAAGCAGGGAGAGACTTTCCAGACGCCGGAAGTCGTCATGGTCTACAGTGACCAGGGGCTGAATAAGATGAGCCAGGTGTACCACAGATTATACCGTACACGTCTGATGCGCGGAAGATGGAGAGATCAGGCGCGTCCGATCCTTCTGAATAACTGGGAAGCTACGTATTTTGATTTTGATGAAGAGAAGATCCTCAACATCGCCAAAAAAGCGAAAGAAGTCGGCGTAGAACTCTTCGTACTGGACGACGGATGGTTCGGCGCCCGCAACGACGACCACAGAGGCCTTGGGGACTGGTACGTCAACCTTGACAAATTACCGGACGGCATCTCCGGATTATCCAGAAAGATCGAAGAGATGGGGCTTAAGTTCGGTCTGTGGGTAGAACTTGAGATGGCGAATAAGGACAGCGACCTATACCGGGCGCATCCGGACTGGCTGATCAGTGTTCCGGACAGATTCGAAAGCCATGCGCGCCACCAGTATGTCCTTGACTTCTCAAGGAAAGAGGTTGTTGATCATATCCATGAGATGGTCGCAAAGGTGATCCGCGAGTCCTCGATCTCCTATATCAAGTGGGATATGAACCGTTATATGACAGAGCCATACAGCAAAGGAACGTCCGCCTCCGAGCAAGGCAAGGTAATGCATAAGTATATCTTAGGTGTCTACGACCTGTATACACGGCTTATCAACGAATTCCCGGACATCTTATTCGAGTCCTGCGCAAGCGGCGGCGCAAGGTTTGACGCGGGCATGCTTTACTTTGCTCCGCAGACATGGACAAGCGATGACACGGATGCTAACGAGAGGACCAAGATCCAGTACGGTACTTCCATGGTATACCCGATCGTCAGCATGGGATCCCATGTCTCTGCGGTACCGAACCACCAGCTTCACAGGGAAACCTCCCTTGCTACCCGTGCAAACGTTGCCTACTTCGGCACCTTTGGTTATGAGCTGGATCTGAATCTGCTGGCAGATAAAGAGATCGAGCAGGTCAAAGAACAGATCAAATTCATGAAAGAATACCGGGAACTGATCCAGATAGACGGCGATTTCTATCGGCTCAAGAGCCCATTTGAAGGAAACGAGACCGCCTGGATGGTTGTCTCTCAGGATAAGAAGAACGCTGTTGCCGGATATTATCAGAGCCTGAATCAGGTAAACGGCACCTGGATCCGCCTGAAACTTGACGGTCTGTGTCCTGACGCATTATACGAGATCACCTATGATACGACATTTGACACTCCAGTCGATCCTGAGATGATGGCTGTGTACGGTGTTAAGATCGGCAGCGATCCGGTCAAGACATACCAGGCGTATGGAACTGAGCTTATGTATGCCGGTATCCCGATCAACCGGGATCTCTTGAACAGAAAGAGCATGGACTTCTCCTCATTGCTCTTTATGATAACGCAGGTTGGATAATATAACCGTATCCATATCCGACAAAACCCTACATGATATAAGGGGCTGCAGCGAAATGCAATTATTTCGCTGCAGCCCCTTTTCACAAAGTATTGCACCTGAGGCTGCGATCTCAGGCGCCGCACAGATCCGCCGACAGACTAATCTTCCAGAAGATAATCGAGAAATACCTCTACCTGATCCGCCTGGTCAATATACGCTGAGACACAGAGATAACACTTTTCTTCATCCTTATAACTGTTCATCCCCTCAAAACGCGGGCTGTCCGAGACATCGACGGCTACCGGGATCACCTCGCCCTCATCTGTCGTATAGTTTACGATCCTGTCCTTATATTTCTCACAGATTCCGCCTGCCCTCTCGTCTTCAAGGTTCAGGACCCTTCCCCCCTTTGCCATCCCTTTCATATTCGTCTCCTGGCAGATCAGCGCATCCGTAGTTCCTGCTTCCAGATATGCTACCGTCTTCTGAAAATATGTATTCGCATAATCACTGTCCTTCGACAGATCAAAGAACACATTCGAATCAAAGATCACTTCCCCCGTCTCCTGAAAATCTGCGTATTCAAGAAACTCCTTATGAAAATCCGAATCTTCCGATACATTATCATAACAATTCACAAACGTCACATGGAGAATCGTATCCTCCGGCCGGTTCAAAAACGCATGTATAAAATAGAAAACCAGAAAGATGAACACCAGAATACCGATAATCGGGATCTTATAATACGTCCATATATACCGCAGCGCATTCTCTCTCGTCATTCCCTGTATCTTCTGCTTTTCCGCTCCTGCCCTTTCCCGCAGGGAAGGCTTTAATCCTTTACCCAAAAAACCCCTTCTTTCTATAAATTATACTCTTAAAATCCTCAGACCGGCTTTCTCGTTCATCCTCACACAAACTTTAAGATAAAAAGGCAATGCCGCGCAAGACATTGCCTTTCCATTCTATTGTTATTTACGATTCGATAAACCTTCTTTACAGCTTTCCACCGGATGTTGCAATACCTTCGATAAACTGCTTCTGGAAGATCAGATACAGAACGATCATAGGTACACACGCGATCGCTGATGCAGCCATCAACTGTGGATAGTTGGACTGATACTGACCCTGCATGGTCGCAAGGGCTGCTGACAGCGGCATCATGTTCGCACTGGAGTTAACAACCAGAGGCCACATCAGATCCTTGTAAGCAAATACTGCGGTGAAGATACCAAGCGCTACCATGGAAGATCTGGTAAGCGGGGACATAATATGTAAGAATGACTGGAAGATATTACATCCGTCAAGTCTCGCCGCCTCTTCAAGAGATACCGGAAGTCCCATATAAGCCGTCTTCAAAAGGAACGTACCGAACGCGGTAACGATTCCAGGGAACACCAACGCAAATATCGTATTGGTCATTCCGATCTTGCTGACCATCAGATACTGCGGGATGATGAAGATCTGCGCCGGGATCATCATCTGGAACAATACCAGAGAGAACATGAAGTTCTTTCCCTTGAACTCCAACCGTCCGAACGCATATCCAGCCAGTGTTGCCGTCAAAACCGCACATACGACACGCCAGAAGATCAACAGCAGCGTATTCTTGTACAACAGCAGGAAGTTCATGTTATTCCATACTTTCGTAAAAGCCTCCGACGTCCATACGGTTGGGAAGATTACAAAAGGATCTATCTGCGTCGCTTCTGATACAGACTTAAATGCCGTCAACAGCATCCAGACAAAAGGTATCAGCATGATAATAGAGAAAAATATCAGAACAACATGTACGACAACCCGTTCAATCTTTCTTTTTGTTTCCATACTTTGCATAATATCTTCCCCCTTCTATTCGTAATGAACCCATTTCTTCTGTCCGATCATCTGGAACACAGTAACAACCAGAATTACTGCAAGGAGCAGCACAACGATGGTAGAACCATATCCCTTGTCACCGAAATCAAAAGACTCACGATAGAACAGATATACAAGAGACTCTACTTTCGGGAGCGCCTTATTCGACTGATCCATTACCATGTAGATCAAGTCAAATACCTGAAGCGCACCGATGACTCTCGTAATCAGAACAAAGAAGATCGTCGGCGAAAGCAACGGAACTGTAATATTAAAGAACGCCTGTATTCCGGACGCACCGTCGATATCCGCAGCTTCATAATAATCGTGCGGGATCTCCTGCAAGCCGGAAATAAACAATACAATATTATAACCCAGGATTGACCATACACCGATGATCGCAATGGAGATCCATGCAATCTTCGGATTGGAGATCCATTCAACCTTCAGTCCGAACAGGTTGTTCAGAAGACCGAACTGAGAGTTATATAACCAACGCCATACCATAGCTACCGCCGCCGGCGCTACGATCATAGGCAGGAAAAATATTGCCCTATATGCGCTCCGCCCTACCATCTTGCGGTTCAAAAGAACCGCAAGAACAAGAGCAAAACAAATAGAAAACGGCACTTCAATTATTGCGTATTTAATCGTGTTGAGCAGAGCCTGCCACACTTCGGCGTCGCCGAACATTCTGTTGAAATTGTCAAATCCAACAAAAACATTTCCTCTGCCAAAGTCACCTGTCTTACACATGGACTGATAGATCGTATTCACGATCGGGTACAAGTTCAGTATGATCAAACCGGCCATCGTCGGAATAATAAACAGCCAACCCCAGAACAACTGATTCTTTTCCCATGTTGTCATCTTATGCTTAGCAGGTGCATTCGCTTCACTTTTGCTATTTGTCATCTCTTCTACCCTCTATACTCTTCATTTCATGGTAACTATTTGCTTTCACTTGCGATGATATCGTTCATAGTCTTCGCAAATTCCTTACACTTGTCTTCCATCTGAGCCGGATCATCCCATGCAGGAACCAGATCCTTCTGGCACTGGCTGGTCCACTTAACAGCGTTGTATGTAAATGGATATTCCACGATCATATTCTCAACGCCTTCAACTGTAGACTCTTCTGCCATAGCAAGGTGTCCTGTAAGGTCAAAGAGATCTGTATTGCTTGCCCATGCGTCGGAAGTTCCTTCATAAGCAGACATCGTTACGCCAAGCTCTGCCTGCTTGATCTGCATCTCTTCGGAACCAAGCCACTCGATCAGCTTCCAGCAGTCGTCCGGACGCTTCGTATTAGCAGCAGCAGCCCATCCAAGGCCATTACAGATAGATGCACGGATACCTGTCTCAGCATCGTAAGGAATCATTGCCACGTCACAGTGCTCAGCAGTATACTCATTCTGCTTAAATGCAGGCACCATCCATGAACCCTGTGTGATCATGGCAACTGTTCCTGACTCGAAGAGAACGTCTGTCTGTGTCTCGGCCATTACAGAAGCCGGAGGGCATACGTCTGAAAGGAGCTTGCCAACAAAATCCATCGCTTTAAGCGTATTCGGATCATCATAACCTGACGTCTTATGATCCTCGGAAAGAACATGTCCGCCCTTAGAATAGATCATATTCCAGTAACTGTCCTGGTCGTTCGTTACGTTCAAAGCATAACCGTATTTCTTAGCGTCTTTATCCGTCAGTTTTACCGCTGCATCATACAGGTCGTCCCATGTCCAGTTCTCGTTCGGATATTCCATCTGTGCATCGTCAAACATGGTCTTATTATACCAGAGTGCGATGGTATCATAGTCCTTCGGAACCGCATAATAAGAATCATTGTAAGTATAAAGCGCCGTTACCTGTGGGAGATACTTAGTGCCTGCTGATTAAGTCACCATTACCAACTTCCCCGAAATCTCTTCGGGGAAGCCTTCTAAGAGACTTAACAGGGCGCAGAGAATCCTCCTCTGCATTTTGAAGAGGTTCGCTGTAAGTACTGATAACGCTATTGAGGTGAGTTGTGTTTCCTCCAGTTTGGTTACTATTAATCCTAATCCATAACTATGTTTTTCAACACTGAATTCCCGCTCCACTTCAATCCGGTCCGTATTGTCTTGATATTCCT